>ERZ773056.581-NODE-581-length-19264-cov-2.378364_pt1 | contig 19264 bp, 20 predicted proteins | sample MGYA00580857_ERZ773056 | MGnify/ENA primary metagenome ERZ773056 (study PRJEB29015, sample SAMEA2737996) | human oral metagenome | biome: human oral; feature: human-associated habitat; material: dental | place: China | collected 2114 ... | reverse complement strand
GTAAACTAGACGCAAGGGTAAACATAAGCAAGTATAAAACGTGGGCAAGAAACTTATTATTGCAAACTGGAAAATGAACCTCACTGTCAATGAGGCGAGTTTGTATGTTCATAAACTCGACAAGCTGGTTGGCAAGCTCAAAAATACTGAGGTAGTGCTGGCACCGACCATGTTAGCGCTCCAGCCGCTTAATATGCAGGTGCAACATCATCACTTTAACCTGGCAGTGCAGAACTTTTATTGGCGTGACAGCGGTGCTTACACTGGTGAAGTATCAGCGTCGCAGCTGCGCGGTATCGTACAATATGGCATAATTGGCCACAGCGAGCGCCGGCATATCTTTGCCGAGCGCAGTAAAGATATTCGCAGCAAAGTGCAAGCGGCAGTGCGTAATAATATTACGCCTGTATTGTGTATTGGTGAAACAGCGCAAGAACGAGCCAACAAGGAAACGTCTGATGTAATTCGCGATCAGTTGGTGGGAGGACTAGCTAATATCACGAGCGTTGAGGTTGGCCAGATTGTTATAGCTTATGAGCCAGTGTGGTCAATCGGTACTGGTAAATTCGCTTCACCGCGCGATGTTGAACGCGCCATTAAATATATTCGTCGGCAAATTGAGCATCTTTTCGGTAAAGTTGCCGCCGAGAATGTCCGCGTGCTTTACGGTGGTAGTGTTAATCTTGATAACGCTATGTCGTATTTGCAAACAGCTGGTGTAAATGGTTTACTTATCGGTGAATCAAGCTTGGATGTCTATGCTTTTGCTGGTATTATCAAAAAATGTGAAGATATGCCATCCTTACCAGTAAAGAGAGGTAAATAGCTATGACAGAGTTCGACTTCGACGAGCTAGATCGTTCAATTACTGAGGCTATGTCCAAGAGCGGATTATTAAAAGAGGACGACCAACATGCTGAGGCACCAACACCGCCGACTGTCTCTACGCCTTCAAATCCTTCCTCTAATGCTGCGCCAGTTTCAGTTGAGCCTAGTAAATTAGCTCCTGGTCCTGGTCCAGTTGCGAATATGACGGCTTCACTCTCGCCAGCAGCCGCAACGGTTAGCGTCGCTAAGCAGCCAAGCTTATCTGTATCAACAGCTAGCGTACCGGGTTCGGCTGCAGCTCCAGTACAGCCAGCTGTTAGGGTGTCTACCGCTCAGGTTCAGACTTTGCCAACAAACGGTGCTTCAGCTTCGGCTGGTGTGTCGGTCGCTTCTCAGGCTTCTACTGTTGTCCAAAATTCGGCTCTAAATAGTTCAGTACCATCGCCAGCTCCCCAGCCGTTGCCACAAGCCGCAACACCGCCGCAGGTAGCGGCAATTGGTGGAGCTGTGCCAGTCCGATCAGGATTACCAAAAAAAATGAAGACTAAGAGTCGCGGCCGTTTCATGGACATAGTTAGTTCGCAGCCAGGTGTCAACAAACACCCCGCCAGCAAAGTTAAGTATTCTACGATGCCAGCACAGTCGTTAAGTAATGTGTCATCTGATATTTCTGGCGGCTCGTCTCAACAATTAGGGTCAACTGGCCAGCGAAGCGCTCAGCGTCTTGCTGCTAGTTCTACTCAGTTTAGTTCTAACGAAAATGTAGCAGCAAATACAAATAACGTTTCTAGCGAACCGCAATCGTCTGAATCGCGAGTTTTTCACGGTAACAGCGCATTGCCTCAAACTTCACAGTCTAATCCTGGTTTTGAAGACAAAAATGATTATGATGAGGCAGACGACAGCAAGAACGAAAAAAGATCGTATTCTATCGGCGGTACGCACGGTAGGGATATTGCACCGTCTGCCGAGCTTGTTGAGTCGCTACAGAAAGACGCGCAAGATGCTAGCAACGAGATCGGTTTTTCGCAAGCAGAATCGCGAGCTAACGACATTCAATCAATTGAGGACGCTTCAGCCGAAAACGATGAAGATGACGCTAGAATACAAGACGCGCCAGCCCCTAAAAAACATCGGTTTATGCCAATTGGCGGCAAGCCAAAGCCTGTTGAAAAAACTCTTAACCCTCCTGCTGCCGAAGCTCCTGTTGCTAATGTAAAAAATGCGAGCGAGCAACCCGAGCAACTAGCTGAAACTCTGACAAATCAGACGGTAGATTCGCCTGTACAGTCCGCTACTACAGAACCAGATCCGCCCCGCGAGCAAACCATCGACGAAATTGAGTCAGGCGCTATTTATGACACTTCTGAGTATTACACTGAATTCAAAGACGACAAGAAACATAAGCAGTCGCGCCATTCAGGCTTAAAGTGGTTTTTGGTGATTATAGTGTTCTTGGCCTTGGGCGCACTAGCTGGCGCTGGGTATTTCTTCCTGACTCGCTACTAACGCGATATAATAACTAATGATGGATATACTTGATGGTCTTAATGACGCGCAGAAAGCAGCTGTTGCTTATACAGACGGTCCGTTGTTGGTTTTGGCGGGCGCTGGCAGTGGTAAAACCAAAACTTTAACCCACCGCATAGCTTATTTATTGACACACGAAAGAGTCTGGCCGAACGAAATTTTGGCGGTAACATTTACTAATAAAGCAGCTCGCGAGATGCGCGAGCGCTTGGCGGCTTTGATCGATCAGCCTAACACGCGGCAATTCATGCCGTGGATGGGTACATTTCACGGGATTTGCGTGCGAATTTTGCGGCGCGATGGGCCGGCGATTGGCGTGCCGTCGAATTTTATTATTTATGATGAAGCCGACCGTCAAGGATTGATCAAGCAGGCGATGAAGCAGCTGTCAATTGCTCCTGATAAACTCAAACCACGTTCAGTTAGTGTGGCAATTTCTAACGCTAAAAACGATTTACTTACGCCAGATGATTACGCAGCGGCAGCGCAATATCCGAATCAGCAGCATATCGCTAAGATTTATGATAGGTACGAGCAACTACGCAGCGAGGCTGGCGCCTTAGATTTCGATGACTTGTTGATCGAGACGGTGCGTTTGCTGCGCGATGCCAGTGAAGTTCGCCAAAAGTATCGCCAGTACTTCAAGCATATTCTCATTGACGAGTACCAAGACACTAACGCTGCGCAGTATGCTATTGTTAAATATCTAGTCAACGATGCACGTAATATTTGCGTAGTTGGCGATGATTGGCAATCAATCTATAGCTGGCGCGGGGCGGATTTCAAAAATATTCTTAATTTTGAGCGAGACTTCCCGGGTGCAAAGGTGATCAAGCTAGAGCAGAATTATCGTTCAACAGGTGCTATCCTAGAGGCGGCGCAAAAGGTTATTGCCAAGAATGTCGAACGGACTGACAAAAAACTCTGGACGGCAGCTGGCAACGGTGCGCCAGTACAAGTCCAGGCGGTACGCGATGAGTCCGAAGAAGCTTACATGGTAGCGACCGCATCGCGGCTCAAACCTCGATTGGTGCTCGCCGCTACGGTGATTTTGCAGTATTGTATCGTACTAATGCGCAGAGCTTTGCTTTTGAACGTGCCTTCATGCAGCAAAGAATCCCATATCGATTGGTTGGCGGCGTGCGCTTTTATGATCGCAAAGAAATCAAGGACATTATCGCCTATTTGCGTTTATTGTATCAACCGAACGACCGAATGAGCTTTAGTCGGATTGCTAATGTGCCAGCGCGCGGTATCGGTGCGACCAGTCTAGAGAAATTTTTACGATGGCAAAACGACAACAATATGGACATTATCGCTTCGCTGGTAAACGTTGAGCAAACTAGCGTTTTGACGCCGCGCGCCAAAAAATCATTATTGCGTCTGGGCGAGATTTTACGCGAATTGCAGGCGCTTGTTCTTTCTGATACTAGCCCAAGCGATATTATTGAAAAGCTAATTGAAAAGATTGCTTATCGAGATTATGTCATCGATGGAACACCGCAGGCTGAAGAGCGTGATGATAATTTGAGCGTGCTCATAGCGGACGCTAAATCTTTCGCGACGTTGCCAGACTTTCTCGAAGAGGCAGCGCTAATGAGCAGCGTCGATCAGCAAAGTGATGGTGAAAAAGTCACATTAATGACCTTGCATGCCGCTAAGGGCTTGGAGTTTCCAGTGGTTTTCATGGTCGGCATGGAGGATGGCTTATTTCCGAGCGAGCGAGCGCTTGAAGAGGGTCCGCGCAATCTCGAGGAGGAGCGGCGCTTGTGCTACGTGGGTATGACGCGGGCGCGTGAAGAGTTATATCTGTTGTACGCGCAGAGCCGTGCGCAATTCGGCTTGCGATCGTACAATCAGCCGTCGCGTTTTCTCGACGATATGGGTATGGGATTGTTCGCGGTTGAACCTAACGCTATTGATTCGAGTCCAGCTTATAATGATTTTGATGAGCCAGTGATGAACTATGATATTGGCGATCGAGTGCGCTCGCTGCAATTTGGCGATGGCGAGATCATTGACATTGACGGCTTAGCAGTTAGAGTGAAGTTCAATAACGGTGCTGTCAAAAAGCTTAACGTTGAATACGCTCGCCTCGAGAAGCTGTAGCAAAATAATCAATCTTTTGCTATAATTACAACTGCGCGCTAGTTTGCGCGCCTACGTATGAAAAGTATTGCGAGAATGAAATTACGTTGGCTGATAACCGGCTCTATGTTGTTAGCTTTGGCTGGATTGTCTGTTTATACGGCAATTATGCCAAAAGCGCGGGCTGACGAGCGTAGCCTAGCGGTTGGCGAGCATATTATTACCGTTCATGATGACGGTCAAAGTAAAGGATTTATTACCAAAAAACAGACCTTGCGCGAAGCTCTCGCTGAGGCAGCTATCAAACTAGATCGTAACGATCGGACCGAGCCAAATATTGATGAGCGCTTGGTAGCAAATTCATATAACGTTAATATTTATCGAGCCCGAACGGTGGTTGTCAAGGATGGCTCTCAGTTCACTAAAATTATTACTTCTTACCGTACCGGGAAACAGATAGCTAAGCAAGCTGGCATTGTTGTACGCGATGAAGATATTCTAACCTTGTCACAGTCTAATAGTCCAATGCGCGATAGCGCAGCAGAAGTACTCTCTATTAAACGAGCAACGCCATTCAACTTTGATTTTTACGGTAAAAAAACTATTTCTTATACACAAGCCAAAACCGTTGGCGAGATGTTAGCTGAAAAGCACATCAAAATGTCTGACAATGACGTCATTGTTCCGAATAAAGATACAAAAATAGCTAGAGGCATGAATGTTCGCTTGTATCGTAACGGTACGCAGACAGTTACCGTTGACGAAGATATACAGTTTGAGACTGAACAGATCAAGGACATTAATCGCGATAAAGGATACAAAGAAATTCAAACCAAAGGTGTTAACGGCAAGCGTACAGTTACGTATGAGATTAACGTCCAAAATGGTATCGAGGTGTCGCGTCGCGAGATTAATAGTAATATTGTCCAGCAGCCAGTTAAACAGGTAGAGATTATTGGCACTAAAGTCAGTCTGCCGGCGGGCTCGCATGAAGATTGGATGGCGGCGGCTGGTCTTTCACCGAGCGACTATGGTTACGCTAACTATATTTTTACTAAGGAGTCTGGTTGGCGTATGACAGCGACTAACGGTACGTATTATGGCTTGGGGCAGACTAGCTTATCGAAATTGTCAAGTGCTTGTCCGAATTGGCAGACTGATCCAGTTTGTCAAATCAAAGTATTTAATGGTTACGCTGTAGGGCGCTATGGTAGTTGGGCGAGTGCCTATAATGCATGGCAAGCGAAGGGCTGGTGGTAGGACCTTTCTTGACATTATACAGATAAATTGTTATAATATAGAGATATAGTAAGGTGATTTTGAATAAAATGAACTTAAATCGATATTATCAACGTATTTGCTGTTGTGTTTTTGGTGCGGTCTTGGCAATCTCTAGTACTGGTATGTTATCGTTTTTTGTGAATACTGCGGCGGCAGATAGTCCAGCTGCGGTTAAAGCACAACCATCTAGTCATATAATCACCATTTACGACGGTGGCCGGGAGCAATCGATAATCACTAAGGCATCGACAGTGCAGAAAGCGCTAGAAGAATTCGGCGCAAGATTGGATAAACAGCATGATATTGTCGAACCGGGTCTGGATACACCGATTACCAGTAATGGCTTCAAAATAAATATTTATCGGGCGCGGACGATAACGATTGTCGAAGGTGCTCGCCGCATGCGAGTCAATACGGCAGCACAGACGCCAACGCAGATTGCGCAAGCTGCGGGGATTGTTTTGTATCGCGAGGATAAAGTTCGATTTACGCCGCCAGAGGATGTCGCTTTGGATGGGTCGAGCTTGCTAATGAGGATTACGCGGGCAACTCGGCGTACTGTGACCGCCGAGGAAGAAATTGATTTCCCGGTTGAGCAAATACGCGACGACAGCCAGCCTCTTGGTTATCGCCAGGTAAAGCAGGCGGGAGCTAAAGGGCTGCGCAAATTGACTTATAAAGTTGAAGCGCGCGATGGTGATGAAATTAGCCGTCAGCAAATTTCTAGCGAAATTATCAAGCAGCCTAAAAAGCAAATCGAAGTGATCGGCACCAAGCCTAAAAATCCGTTAACCAAAGGCAAGGGCGCGCAGATATTTACTGATTCCAAAGGCGTGGCGCACCGCGAAACCTACTACGACCTGCCGATGAATATTGTTGCTAACGCCTGCGGCGGTGGTGGCTACACGGTGCGGGCGGACGGCGCTAAGGTGGACAAGGATGGTTATATTTTAGTGGCGGCAAATTATGGTAATTATCCGCGCTGTTCGGTGGTGGAAACCAGCATGGGCCCTGGAAAGGTGTATGACACCGGCGGTTTTGCGGCGCGGCATCCGCATGGATTTGACCTGGCGACTGATTGGACGAACGGGGACGGGCGTTAGATGACGTCAGCGCTTGGGCCGAAAAAAGAATTAGGCCAACATTGGTTGCGAGATCCAGAAATCTTGGCAGAGATTGCCGAGGCGGCGGAACTTGGTGAAGATGATGTGGTGTTGGAAATTGGGCCAGGGCTTGGCACCTTGACCAGTCGGTTATTAGCGCGAGCCGAGCGTGTGGTGGCAGTAGAATTTGACGGAGATTTGGCGCGCAAGTTGCCAGGGCAATTTCCTGGTAAAAACCTGGAAGTGATTAACGAAGATATTTTGCAATTTGATTTGAATCAGCTGCCGAAGGGCTATAAAGTAGTCGCCAATGTGCCGTACTATATCACTAGCAAAATTGTTGAAAAGCTGATGACAGCGGAAAATAAACCGAGCTTGGCAGTGTTGCTGGTGCAAAAAGAGGTCGCCCAGCGTATCGCGGCGGAGCCTGGCGAAATGAGTATTTTAGCGGTTAGCGTTCAGGCTTTTGCTGAGGCGGAGCTAGACATTGAAGTGTCGCGGCAATTCTTCACACCGCCGCCAAAAGTCGACTCGCAGGCGGTGGTATTGAGAACTCGCACCGAGCCGCTAGTCAATCCTGAAGACCAAAAAGACTTTTTCCGTGTTGTCAAAGCCGGTTTTTCTGCTAAGCGTAAGAAACTGCGCTCCAGCTTGAGCGGCGGGCTGGGCGTCAGTAAAGATAGCGCCGAACGGTTGCTGAAAAAGGCTAACATTTCGCCTGATGTCCGTGCTGAGGATTTGGCGATTGACGATTGGCAGCGACTACTGAGTGAATGGCGGGCGCGATGATTGCGGCAGATCAGCCCGTCTGCTTTCCGTCCGATCTGCTAGTTGCGGTTTCGTCGAAAAATGACGGCACCATGCTCAATCGTATTCGCGGTCGCCACGTAGCTGAGGTATTGGAGAATCGGCATCGGTTTTGCGATCAAATTGGCGTTAAGTATGACGACGTTGTTTATCACGTGATTTCATACAACCAAGCACAAACTTTTGATAATATTGCCGAAGTCACTGAAGCTGACACGGTTAAACACAACAACGAGGGGATTTTTGCTGACGCGCTATATACCGAAATGGCTGGTGTAGGATTGTTTTTGCCAGTGGCAGATTGTATCGCTACAGTCATTTATGATCCAAAGCGTCGGGCGCTGATGCTGGCGCATTTGGGTCGGCATTCGACGGTTGTGCAGTTAATGTCTCGGGCAGTTCAGCATTTTGTCGAGCGCGGCAGCCAGGCAAAAGATTTACAAATTTGGATGTCGCCGAGCATCACCCAGAAAAATTATCGTATGGATTATTTTAATCATACAAACGATACGAATTGGCACAATTCCTGCCGCCAAACGGCTGACGGAATTTATCTAGACATGCAAGGATTCAATCGTTCGTTGGCCGTCCAGGCAGGCGTTCCGGCTAATAATATTGTCATTTCGCCAATTGATACGGCAGATGATCCAAATTATTTCTCACATTCAGCTGGTGATACAGGGGGAAGATTCGCAGTGCTAGCAGAGATAAAATCTACTAAATAAGCTCCAAGACGTCATGGCAATGTTGTGTGTTATCTTGATTAGCATTAACATATTGCTAAAAAAATAAAGTATAAGTATAATGGTACCAAATGAATAGATGCTGGAAAACAAAAAGGCTGAAATTTGGATTAGCCATCAAGACATTAGCTGTGACAGTAGGTGTGTTGGCAGCATTTTCTGGTCCGATGTTTTACCCGCCAAAAGCTGCCGCCGACGCCATCAATGACACAGATTTCGTATTCACTGTTGATACCAGAAAGCCAAGGTCGCCAGATACCCAGTTTGTTATTCCGACGAGAGGAAACGGATATAATTATACTATCGATTGTAATAATGATGGTACGGTCGAAGCAGCTGCTCAGACTGGATCCTATACTTGCAGCTACGCTACGCCTGGCGTATATACAATTCGTATCGGAGGTACGTTTCCAGAGTTTTATCTCAATAACGGCGGCGATAAACTGAAGATGATTTCTATTGATCAGTGGGGGAAGAATAAATGGAGATCGTTGGTAGCTTCATTTTACGGTGCTGCAAATATGGACGTAAAGGCGATTGATACTCCCGATTTGTCGCAGACTGACTCGATATACTCTGTCTTTAGAGGCAATACTTCTCTCAAGGGTGAGAATGCTAACTGGAATTGGAACACCTCGACCATTACTAATATGGGTAGTGCGTTTAGCGATACTGAAAATTTCAATCAAAACATCGGATCGTGGGATGTCTCTAACGTTGTTTTTGCTGGCGGTTTATTTAATAATGCGGCAGCATTTAATAATGGCGGCAGCGATTCAATTAAAAATTGGAACACTGGCAAGATGACTGCGATGAATGCAATATTTCAAAATGCAGTTAAATTTAATCAGCCGATAGGGTCGTGGAATGTTTCGAAAGCCGAGTTGATGAGTGAAATGTTTAATGGCGCTCGCGCCTTTAATCAATCTTTGGCAAATTGGCGGCTAGATTCGCTCGTTTCGACAACTGGTTTACCAAATAGTCCTTGGTCTGGCGCCCCTAGGATGTTGGATAATAGTGGTTTATCTATGAAAAATTATGATGATACTTTAATTTCGTGGAACGCTCGGTCGACTAATTCTCCGCTTATATTAGGAGCTGCTGGCTTAAAGTACTGTGCTGCTGATGCGGCTAGGGCAAACCTAATCAAAGCAACTGCTAATGGCGGACATGGTTGGACTATCAATGGTGACGCAAAAGAATGTCCGAAGCATATGGTGGTTTTTGATATGCAGGGCGGAACGGCAATTGCCAACCAAGAAGTTGCTTTTACTGATAAAATTACCGCGCCAGCTGTGCCAAATCGGCAGGGTTATACTTTTGTTGGGTGGTATGCTGACGCTGCATTTACTCGTGCCTGGAACTTTACTGTCGATACCATGCCAGACAGTAATCTAACTTTATATGCAAAGTGGATCGAGAATCCTAAGTCTGCTGCAACAAGCGGTGGTGCTTCGGAAAACAATTCAAGCTCATCGACCAAGCTAGCCGATACTGGTGTGGATGCGGGAATATTTTTCTCTGCAGCAGTTGCATTTATAGCGGTTGGTTCTATTGCGACCAAGCTGATTAAACGAAGCTAGCCTGCTAATGATAGTTGTATGTATATAGTTAAAGTAATCTTGACGGTTTTTTAGCGCCGTCAATATTGTAACTTACTTCTTGGACAATTCTATCATCTGCCCAAAGTATGCCGGACTGGCTACGGATACGTTGTGTGTGCTATCTTCGACTAGTACGCCGCGAATATCTAAACCAGGGAATTCCTGGCTAAGCGACGTTATAAGCTCGCGTATATTTTTTGAGCTGTTATCATTCATGCGGCTTAATTCCGGCGCAAAAAGGGTGACGGGCGTGCCAGGTTGCAGCTTCTTGAGTGAATTTTTGAGATCTTCAACAAAACCACCGCGCGACATCGCAATGACGTCTCTCAGCTGGACTAACAGCGGCACGGCTGGCATTTTTTCTCCGTCGTTTTTTTGCCAAGCTTTCTGAGCTTCGGGATCGGGTGAATGTTTGATATATCTTGACAGGTCAATTGTTTCTGCTAATTGCGCTGCTGCAATACGGAATACACCTAGCGGTCTTTGCCGACTTGGCGCATCATCTGTGGCAACAAGCTCGGTTTTGTCAGGATTATAAAGAACACTAGGTATATTTGCTGCAAGTCTGCTACCAAACGAATGCCCGACTACGCCTACTCGGTCAGCATAATGAGTCAGGTGCTTATTTAGTTCGGGTGCTATTTCTTCGGCTAAGGGCAAGAAGCTATCTGTTGCTAGAATTCTATCGGCAACACTCTCTCTCATAGAGCTGGTTGGTAGCGTCAAGACTGAAGCTGGATTTCCTTCTTCGTCGCGCCAGGCCTCGGCTATTCTGGCCATCTCTAGCTGTGCTGCTGTCGTTGTAGGGTTTCCCATGAACCCAGTTCCGTAGACGATAGTATTGCCGGACGGGCCATTGCCAAATTCAACCAAAGTCATAGCTATATCCCCTAGAGCGCTTGGTATGAAATGTTGTTCGATCCTCTCCATGAGCCTTGCTCGCTCTCTGCTAGGAGTTCTGTCGATTACCCCAGAAGCAGGCTCTCTGTTATTTTCCGAGAATATAGTACAAGGAATCCTTTCGGCTGCGTAGTTGGGCGACCTTCTCATAAATATTGTTATAGTATATAATTTTTCTATTGTCAAATAATCTTGTCGTAAAACCCATTGCTAAAAAGCTAAAGCATAAGTATACTAATAACCAGTGAGCAGGCACGATAAAACAACAAAAATACAGAAGTTCAAATTGCCATTAAAACCGTTGGCTGCTGCGTTCGGTGTCTTGTCGGTACTTGTTGCGCCAACACTCTATTCGCCAGAAGCCGCAGCTGACGCTATCAACAACACGGACTTCGTATTTACTATCGATACCAGAAAGCCGGGGTCGCCGGACACTCAGTTTGTTATTCCGACAAGCGGTTCAGGATACAATTATACTGTTGACTGCAATAATGACGGTACACTTGAGGTATCCGGAAGAATGTCTGGCTATACGTGCAATTATTCTACGCCAGGAATTTATACCATACGCATTGGCGGCGCCTTTCCATGGTTTATCGTGAATGGTAGGGGTGATAGGCTAAAACTGCTTTCGATTGATCAATGGGGTACGAACAAGTGGAATAATATGCGTTCTGCCTTTGCTGGCGCGGAGAATATGGATGTCAAGGCAACTGATACGCCAGATTTAAGCCAAACTACCGATTTATCGTGGATGTTTATCGGAAATAAATCGCTTAGGGGCGAAACTGCTAATTGGAATTGGGATACGTCAAATATCACCAAAATGTCTGGAGTCTTTCAAAATGCAGAACAATTTAATCAGAACATTGGCGCGTGGGATGTTTCGAATGTATCTGATACCTCTGGCATGTTTAATGGCGCAATTTCCTTTAATAACGGCGGCAGCGACTCAATTGCAAATTGGGAAACGTCGAATCTCGTGATTGCAAATGATATGTTCCGAAAGGCGGCGTCGTTCAACCAGCCGATTGGCTCGTGGAATATGAAGAAAGTGCAGTTTCTTGTTCGTTTTTTAAGCGATGCAACTTCGTTCAATCAATCGCTAGCTGCTTGGCGATTGGATTCGTTGGTTATTTTGCCGGGAAAACCGTTGTCTGGTGCGGCGGCCGCGCTTGATCATACAGCGATTTCGCGCCAGAATTACGATGCTATGCTAATTGCTTGGAATGCGCAAAATCTAAAATCGCCAATGTCGCTTGGAGCGGCTGGTTTGAAATTTTGTGCAGCTGCTTCGGCGCGAGCTAATATCTTGAAGCCTGCTGCCGACGGCGGACACGGCTGGGTAATTACTAGTGATGGCAGGCTGTGTACAAAACATAAAGTAACATTTGATTCGCAATCCGGTTCTGCCGTTCCAAATAAGATGGTAGGCTATACGTATCCTTTCAGACCGCCGGTCGCCCCGACCCGCTCTGGCTACACTTTTGCCGGCTGGTATACGGACACTACGTTTGCAACAAGCTGGAACTTTACAAACGATACGATGCCAGACAATGACTTGACCTTGTATGCAAAGTGGACGAAGAACCCTGCGCCTGCCTCTACGCTGTCTCCGGAGTCACCAAAATCGCCTGGTGCCAGACTGGCTGAAACGGGATCAAATACAGTGTTGTTTGTCTTGGCGGCGTCTATCTTTGTAGCTTCTGGTATTGTTTTGTTCAAAAAGTAAGCGAAACGTCCGTAATATGGGTAGGGAAAGTGAAAAGATGGCTTCTCTACTATTTCCAGAAAACTAGTGTCGAACCAGGAAATATCAAAGACGAGAATTAGTTTAAGGTGTAGGTTCAGTTGTTGCTGGTCAGGCTTGTGTTGCGGGGTGATAATGTGCTAGTAAACTTCTGTCGCCTCTGATATACTTAGAAGCAATGGGAAAGAATCTTTATATCACAACGGCGATTCCATATGTCAATGGCAAGCCGCATATCGGTAATGCGCTAGACTATTTGTTAGCAGATATTTGGTCGCGCTATCAACAACAGAAAGGCAAGAAAGTGCGTTTTCAGGTTGGCACTGATGAGCATGGTAATAAAATCGCCGCTAAGGCTGCCGAACAAAACCTGACGCCGCAAGCATATGTCGATCAAACTCATCAAAATTTCAAGATACTGATGGATGCTGAACACGCCGAATATACTGATTTTGTCCGTACGTCTGATTCACATCATATGGGGGCGGTGCGCTATATTTGGAAACAGTTGGACCAAGCGGGGCTGATTTATAAAAGTACTTACAACGGCTGGTACTGTATGGGTCATGAAGCTTTCTTTACTGATAAAGAAGTTCAAGAAACTGGCGGGGTTTGCCCTGACCACCAAACGCCTTATCAACAAGTTAGCGAAGAGAATTATTATTTGAAAGCGAGCGCCTATACTGATAAAGTCCGCCAAGCAATCGAGTCGGGCCGAATGAAAATTGTACCAGAGTTTCGCAAAAAAGAGTTTCTGGAATTAATGAAAGACGGTTTGCACGACGTATCAATTAGCCGGCCGCGCAAGAGCCTGACCTGGGGAGTACCGGTACCAGGAGACGACAGCCAGGTGATGTATGTCTGGTTGGACGCCTTAGCTAATTACATCACGGTGCTAGGCTATCCGGATCAGCCGGAGTGGAAAGATTTTTGGCCAGCTGACGTGCAAGTGATTGGCAAGGACATTCTGCGTTTTCATGCCGGTATTTGGCCAGTGATGCTATTAGGGGTTGGTCTACCGCTGCCGAAGACGCTGTTAGTGCACGGTTTCGTTAATGTGGGCGGTGCTAAGATGAGCAAAACCGTTGGTAATGTCATCGATCCGATGGAGATTATCAAGGATTACGGCGTTGACGCTTTTCGCTATTACTTTTCGCGGCATATTCCAACCAAGGATGACGGTGACTTCACCTGGGAGAAGTTTGAGAAGGCTTATAATGGGGAGCTGGGCAATGATCTCGGTAATTTAGTGCAGCGGGTTATTGCTATGATTCAGCGTTATCAGTCGGGTGTAATTGGCGAGATTCCTCGCCCAGGACACGACATGGGGCCATACCGCCAGGCGATGGAAGCGCTTGATTTTGATCGAGCAATAGATGAAGCATGGCAACAGGTGCGAGCGCTTAATCAATATATTGATGATGTTAAACCGTGGGAAGTTGCCAAGAAGCGCCAAAAAGACACTAATGCTGCCGAGCATTTATCGGAAATTTTATCTTACGCTGTTGGTGCGCTTGAGGAAATTGCTGATTTGCTAACTCCGTTTATGCCAGTGACTGCTAGTACTATTCACAAGATGTTCTCGGCAGGAGTTGTGCCCGAGAAAGCAGCACCACTTTTCCCAAAAATCTATATTCATACGCCCGCTCCGCAAACGGCATCTAGTAAAAAGAAATAAGCCAAATGAATTCGTTGCTTCGCTTGGTTGATACGCATTGTCATATTCATGATAGCGAGTTCTATAACGCTTCGGCGTGCGAGAAAGCTTACCAGGAATCAGTGAAGAATGGCGTAGCGATGATTTGTGTTGGTACGGATTTGCGCAGTTCGCGTCAGGCTCTAGAGTTTGCTAGGATGCATGATTTTGTTTGGCCAGTCGTCGGCATTCACCCGCACGACGCAGCGACAAATAACGTCGAGGAATTGCGCCAATTGGTAGCAGACAATCGCGATGAAATCGTCGGCATTGGTGAAATTGGTTTAGATTATTTTTATGATAATAGTCCGCGTGACATTCAACAGAGCGTTTTGCGGCGGCAGCTTGAGGTAGCGCGAGATTTTAACCTGCCGATTAGTTTTCATGTACGCGACGAAAAAGCCGCTGTTGGCGCAGTTTGGGCGGATTTTTGGCCGATTTTCGATGAATTCAAAGGTTTGCGCGGCATTTTGCATAGCTTTACCGATTCTGAGGGAAATTTGCAGCATGGGTTGGATCGTGGTTTATACGTTGGTGTTAACGGTATAAGTACTTTTACTAAAAATAAAAATCAACAGAAAATGTTTAACCAAATTCCGCTTGAACGCTTAGTTTTTGAAACTGATGCACCTTTCTTGACGCCAGTGCCATTTCGTGGTAAAGTGAATATACCAGCGTATGTGAGGCAGGTAGCAGAGTTTCATGCGCGCGCTCGTGACCTTGCTATAGAAGAGGTCGCTAGCGTAACTACTCGCAACGCACAGCGAGTTTTTGGGATTAATTATGAATGAGAGTTTTAATAATAAAGTAAAACCTTATGCACCGGTAGAAAATGCCGGTCGTTTTAATTATGAACAAACTGCTAATGGCAATTCTTATCGTAATCCCGAGTTAGAGCGCTTAGGCGAGTTAGCACGTAGACAAGCTGAGTCGGCCAATCAAACAACCGAATCGCTCCAGGTTGATTATATAGAATTGAATAGCCCGAAACCCGAAAAAAACCCGCTTACTCCTGAGCAGAAAATTGCTGATACCAGTCAACGTGTGGTTGATTTACGAAATAGATATGATAAAGACTATGCTGAATATCTAAAGGGATTTGGTCTAGCTGCATAAATCATGGTCAAACGTGTGCTCACAAAAACTCTCAAACTTCTTGTCGGCGATGACTTATCGCTCGGTTTGCCGAAACTCCGCAAAAAACGTCCGCTTAAAAAACTGAGCGAGCGCGAACTACTGGCACTAGAAAGTGAAATTGGCTCGGAGCTTTTTGGAGAGATCCCGAAGGGCCATCGCCGCGAATTCTTTTGCCTGGACGAAAAAACATGGATGTGGCATGAGGAATGGATTGATGCCAAGCACAAACTTAAAACCCACACGATCAAATATGAAGTAACCGATCGAGGTATCTTAAAAACTCAACCTGGTCCGCGTTATTCATATCTCGAGGGTGATGAATTGCGTAATTTTAGTATCGCTACGCAAATGTATTATGAGCAAGTTGCCCGCCAAGTTTACAAGCGAGATCCCGAGACCGGCGAAAAATTGGTATAATAGAAAGCGTGAAATCATCGATAATCTATCTCGACCATGCTGCTGCCACGCCTCTAGACGAGCGCGTTTTGGCGGCGATGCAGCCGTATTTCTCTGAGATATTTTATAATCCTTCGGCGCCGTATGCTCCAGCGGTGGAAGTCAAGCGCGCTTATAATAAAGCTAAGCATCGTTTGGCTGTTTGTCTTGGCGGACAGGCTAGCGAGCTGGTTGTGACGGCTGGCGCTACCGAGTCTATTAATTTGATGATAAATAGCATTGACGGGCATATCGTATCAAGTGCCATTGAGCATGATGCAGTACTGAAAGCGCTTGCTGATAATGTAACACTGGTGGCTCCATCTAAAAAAGGTAATATTGCGCCGCGCGATATTCAAGCAGCTATTAGGCCAGATACGCAGCTAATAACTATCGCTATCGCTAATCACGAACTTGGTACCGTTCAACCGCTACGCGACATTGCTGAAGTTGTCCGTACTGAGCGTCGCCGCCGGTTTGAAGCGGGTGAGCTGACGCCAATCTATCTGCACACTGATGCTTCGCAAGGGGCTGGGCAGATTGACATCAATGTAGCGCGGCTAGGCGTTGATGCGCTGACGCTAAATGCTGGTAAGATTTATGGCCCGAAACAAGTTGGTTTGCTTTGGTGTAATCGGATGATACGCTTGCGGCCGCTAGTTCGCGGCGGCGGGCAAGAGCGGGGCTTGCGCAGCGGTACCGAAAATGTTGCGGGCGCCATTGGTTTTGCAGTAGCGTTAGAATTAGCGCAGCAACATCGTAATTCTGAGAATAAGCGCTTGCGCCAGTTGCGCGACCAGCTGCAAAATCAGCTGACAGAAGCTTTTCCGTGGGCGATTGTCTCCGGCGATCAAAAACATCGCCTGGCAGGTCATTTGCACATATCATTCCCCGGAATTGATGCCGAACGGTTAGTTTTTATGCTAGAGCGAAAAGGGGTGCTGGTAGCGACTGGCAGTGCGTGTGCTGCGAATTCCGGGACGCGTTCGCACGTGTTAGAAGCGATTGGCTTGGCTCCAGAGGTGGCGGACGGCAGTTTGCGTCTGACACTGGGTCGCTTATCGGATTCTGAAACGTGCATGGCGGCTGCCCGAGAGATTATCGCTGCGATTAATACAGAAAAGGCCAGGTTAGCGTGAAAAGATTTTTAATAGCTATCGTAACGCTAGTTATTATTTTGGCCGCAATAATTGTCGGCATTACTTTGTTTTTATCAAAGAATGATTTGCAAGGTTGCGGTGATATTCCAGATGCGGCACGTCAGCAATGCGTAGTAGCTGACGCTATCGTAGCAGTGAGCGGCGGCGATACCAGCGCTCGTACTGCTGAAGCAGTGCGATTGTACAAGAATAGCTGGGCGCACAAATTAGTTTTTTCTGGTGCGGCAGCTGATAAAACTGGCCCGAGTAATGCTCGGGCAATGAAGAGGCAGGCCATCATTGCGGGCGTACCAGCTAGTGATATCATGATAGAGGAAACCAGCGAAACAACTGCCGAGAATGCCTCGCAAACCGTCAGGCTACTCAAACAAAAGCAGATATCATCGGTAATTTTGGTAACAAGCGCTTACCACTCGCGGCGAGTTTCAATTGAATTTACTAAAGCGGCGCCAAATATGCTAACGCGTAGCCATCCAGTAGTTACAGATAATCAATGGTCGAATATGTGGTGGACAACTGTTATAGGCTGGCAGCTGGCGTTGCAAGAGCTGGTAAAGATTATGGGAGTTGCAGCGGAATGACCAGGCCGCGTGTTTACGTTGGTATGAGTGGCGGCGTCGATAGCAGCGTCGCGGCAGCATTATTGCTTGACCAAGATTATGATGTTACTGGCGTCTATATGAAAAACTGGAGTCAAGATCTACCCGGTATGCAGTGTCCGTGGGCTGAGGATCTGGCTGATGCCAAGCGGGTGGCAGTGCAATTAGGAATTGATTTTAAAGTATTTGATTTCGAAACGCAGTACCGCCAAAAAGTTGTTGATTACATGCTTGACGAATATCGTGCCGGTAGAACGCCGAATCCAGATATCATGTGCAATCAAGAAGTTAAGTTTAAACTATTTTTAGAGACTTCGCTGGCGGCGGGGGCGGACTATATCGCAACTGGTCATTATGCACGGGTTGAACGTTTAGCAGATACTGCACGCTTGCTTCGTGCTCGTGACGATAACAAAGATCAAACTTATTTTTTATATCGCGTGACGTCTGAAGCATTAGCCAAAACCATATTCCCATTAGGAAATCTGACCAAACCTGAAGTGCGTCAAATTGCCAAAGATCGCGGCCTATGGACAGCTCGCAAAAAAGAATCTATGGGTGTATGTTTCGTCGGCAATGTTGGTATGCGCGAATTCCTCAGCCAGTATATTACGACGCGTCCGGGCGATATTATTGACAAAGAATCGGGCCGGGTGCTTGGCCGGCATGACGGTGCAATTTTTTATACGCTTGGTCAAAGACATGGTCTGGATGTTGGCGGCGGGTTGCCGTATTATGTGGTTGGCAAAAATATGGACAAGAATGAGGTTTACGTTAGTCGTAATATCAACGACGAACACATGTGGCGAACCGAGATTAAGCTGACAGATATTCACTGGATTAATCAACCTTTGACTGAAGGTGCGCGAATACAGGTCCGATTGCGCCACCGCGGTGCGCTCATTAACGCTATATATAGTGCCGACACACTACATCTAGAGTCTGCCGAACGAGCCGTGGCGCCTGGTCAGTCGGCGGTGGTCTATCGCGGTGAAGAGTGCTTGGGTGGCGGAATAATGTCGGATATATAAGGAATGCCAAATGTTCTGATAAAATATGCGAAGGTATTTATATTAAATGAAAATTGATAATAGCTTTCCAGTTGTTTTTTGGGATAAAGACAGATCAACAAAGTCTCAATTTTATCCGTGTGAAACTATTCCTGACTTTTCGCTTGTGACATCGTGTATGGTTTGTGCAGTTCATGAAAATAAAATACTTCTGGCCAAGCCACTGCGTGGCTGGGGTTTGCCAGGTGGTCGTATGGAATTAGGAGAAACGCCAGAAGATTGTGCGCGGCGCGAGGTGTATGAGGAAACATCCGTTGAACTAAATTCTCTAAAATTGATTGGTGCTTGGCATATTGAAAAGCTATTTCATTCTAAATATAACTATAGATACCCTGATAGGGCATATCAGCTGCTTTTTCTGGCTGATGTAAAACGAATAGATGATTTTGTAGCTTCGCACGAATCGTCGGCCAGGGAGTTTGTAGAATTTGATAAAGTACAAGACTATCATCATGATTTTGCTAATTTTGCTGAGATTATGACATATATTAAGAGCTGTGTACTTTAGGCCTTTAGTTTGTCGTAGAGATGGC
>ERZ773056.580-NODE-580-length-19274-cov-5.659035_pt1 | contig 19274 bp, 14 predicted proteins | sample MGYA00580857_ERZ773056 | MGnify/ENA primary metagenome ERZ773056 (study PRJEB29015, sample SAMEA2737996) | human oral metagenome | biome: human oral; feature: human-associated habitat; material: dental | place: China | collected 2114 ... | reverse complement strand
TATAAGCTACCCCCACCCTCCTAATAGCCTTTTTTCATCAAAAACCCTCCCTCCCCTCTTCCGAACTTCTCCGATATCTTCCGAAAACTCCTATACGTCATTTTTGCGGTATACACTTTGGCATTATTGGCATTATTGGCATTTCTGGTATTTCTGGCATTATCAGTATTATTGGCATTTTTTTTGCAATTCATAAATTATTTTGTAATTTTGCATCTTGAAAACTATGAAAAGACAATCGTTACACACGCGCATCTTCGCCTTTCTGCTACTGCTTTGTATGCTGAAAGTAGCCTTTCCGGTGGGTGAATTCTTTCATAATCACCACACTCAGGAAGAGTTATGCGCTATAGCTACCGGCGATAAGTGTCATCACAACGCTCACCTTTCAGCGGTAGACACTCATCACGATTGTATTTTTGTACAACTGCATCAATTCTTTGCTCCTTCATTTTTTATCTATCAATTCTTAGAGCAAAGTGCAACAGCAGTATTCTTCTTTATCGAAAAAGGCTTTCCTCAAAACGCCTTTACTATCTTTTCAAGAGGTCCTCCGATGTAATTAGCAGACGACTAAATGAGTAAATTAGCAAAAGAGGAGTCATTCCTCTTCTTATCCAGCTTGCTAATTTTCAAATTCCCAAAATTTCCAAATTGATTTTATGCAAAAGATATTCAGTCTTCTGCTACTCAGTTGTGCATTCTCGCTATATGGGCAAGAAACCTTGCAACTGCAAATAGAAGACACTCAAAAACTACCCTTAGGCAATGCGGTAGTGCATTTCGTTGGAAAGCACTTTATAAGCGATGCCGATGGGAAGGTAACGATAAAAAAACTCAGCAAGGGCTCTTACCCTATCAAAGTAACCTATTTAGGCTATCACGATTACGAAAGCACTGTCATCATTCCACACTCACAACCTCTTGTGATTGTAATGAAAGAAACTGTGAGCGTACTCGAAGGTACTACCGTATCAGGGCATACAACTCAGCAGTATGTAAGAGGCTTAACCCCTTCTATCATATCCATTTCACTCAAAAGAAATAGCTTGATAGACAAACAAGGCGACGATTTAGCCAAAGTGCTCACCTCTATATCGGGAATATCGATGATACAAACAGGCGCGACCATTGCCAAACCGGTAATTCACGGCTTGCACAGCAATCGTATCTTAATACTCAACAACGAAGTGCGCCAAGAAGGACAACAATGGGGTGCCGACCACGCTCCCGAAATCGACCCTTTGGTAGCCGACCAAATAACGGTGGTAAAAGGTGCTGAATCGGTGCGTTATGGCTCTGATGCCTTAGGTGGAGTGATTCTCATAGAACAAAAAAAACTCCCCTATAACGACGGTCTGCACGCCAACTTAGCTTCTTCGTTTGGCTCTAACGGACGCAAATTGAGTACTACGTTAAAAGTCGAAAGTTCAGTCCCCGAGTTACCTTCTTGGGCGTGGCGTGTACAAGGAACTTTAAAACGTTCAGGCGACATCAGTACAGCTAATTACCTACTGAATAACACTGCTGCTCGTGAAGCCAATTTCTCAGTAGCGACAGGCGTTCAGAAGGAAAAAGGCACTGCTGAAATATTTTACAGTAGGTATGAGAACGAAAGCAGTGTGTTCTACGGTTCGCATATTGGGAATTTAGACGATTTGCTCGCTCGGTTCGAAATCGGAAGACCGCTTACCACTTATCCGTTTTCGTATAGCATCAATGCACCCAAGCAAAAAGTAGTGCACCACTTGCTAAAAGGTAAAGCGTTCTATTTCTTGCCCTTCGGAGGAAAACTCACCGCACAATACGCTTTTCAGAAAGATATTCGTCAGGAGTTCAGTGTTCGCCGAATGGACAGAACCCGCATTCCAGCCTTAAATATGGAGCTCACTACCCACGCACTCGATGTGTATTGGGAAAACGCTTACAGCAAATGGAAGAGTACCATAGGGGGTAGTTTCAACAAGCAGGACAACTACAACCAACCCGGTACGGGGGTAGTACCTGTAATCCCTAACTATGCCTCTCTTAGTTATGGTGCTTTTGCAATACAACGTTTTCAGCGAGATGCTTGGTTATTAGAAGCTGGTGTGCGTTACGACTATAAGTACCTCAATGCCGATGGTTACGATATGTACTCACAGCGTTACGGAGGCGAACACAACTTCCATAATTTCACCTATACCTTAGGAGGAACAATGCCTCTCTCGCGAGTTTCACAACTGAAATCTAACATAGGCGTTGCGTGGCGTGCTCCTCAGGTGAACGAACTGTACAGTAGCGGACTTCATCACGGCGCAGGCACTTATGATTTAGGTGACGATAAGCTCGAATCAGAAACAGGAGTGAAGTGGGTTACCTCACTTTTGCTAAACAATGAGAATAAACGTTGGAATGTAAATCTCGACCTTTATATTCAATATATTAAGAATTACATTTACGATTATCCTACCGGCGAAGTGCAAACTCTCTTTTCAGGCGTGTATCCTATCTTTCAGTACACCCAAGCCAATGCGTTTTTTAGAGGCGCTGACCTCGATGCTACTGTTCGTTTGTTAAACAAAAACAGAGTAGCACAAGTAGGCAATCCTACAAGTTTAGACTACCATTTGAAAGCCTCAGTAGTATGGGCTAACGAAGTGAAAACAGGGCGTTACTTTCCGTTTATCCCTGCCCCTCGTTTGAGTCAGTCGCTAGAATATAACAAAACGTACCGCAACAGTTTATTGAGCCGTATGAATGCTAGCATAGGACATACTTTTGTAGCCAAGCAAACACGCTTTGAGCCGTCACAAGAGTTAGTGCCTACTACACCCGATGCCTATCACCTTTTCGAGGCGAGCATAGGAGGTACTTTGGATATCGGCAAACGCCAAACCCTGGACATAAGGTTATCCGCCGAAAACCTTTTTAATACTGAATATAAGGAATACACCAATCGTTTTAGGTACTATGCCCACGATTTGGGTAGAAACGTATATTTAAGAGTAAATTACAATTTTTAAACACTATTAAAATGAAAAAGATATCTTATTATTTAAAAGCTATTAGTCTAATAGCATTAGTATGTTTTACAATGGGCAGTTGTAGTAAAGACGACACTAAACCCACTCCTCCAACCGATGAAACTAAAGACAGAGGGCACGATATGCCCGACAAAGTGCAGTTTATCATTACCAATTTAGGAACTAACGAGGTGCAAGAGCGCACCGCCAACAAGTCAGCTAAAGGAGTAGTGTACGACATCACCGAGCCTATAAAATGGCAAGTGGGACACGAATATCGTTTCGAGATTGTCTATTACAACAATGGAGCTCGTATGAACCACGAGTTTGTAAGTGCCAAAATGGCTCCTATCCATCAGCACTTCTTTCAGTTATTTCAAGGAGAATATCCTAAAGATGAAGCGGGAAGAACCGCTATGGTAACGGCTATGAACAAAGCAGTAAGCTATGTATATCAAGATACCGACCCCGAAAATGGTACTTACGGCACACAAGGAGTGAATTTGCGCTTGCGCACTTGGGATAAAACCAACCCTGAGCAACGCGACCCTATTGGACTTAAAGGCGTCTTTCACATTAAAGACGAGGCTACCGCAGGTGATTACAAGTTGCGCATCAAGTTAGCACACTTTCTTATTGCTAATAAGCTCAACCCTAAAACTCAAGAAGAGCGCCCTTACAACGTAGTGGAGTATTCTAACGCCTTTCAATTAGACTCCGATATGATACTCCCTATACAGATTATTCGTTAGCTGTGTGTATTATGGACTTTGCCAAAATTTTAAATTTTGGCAAAGGTGATACCTCGCTAATACATTATTTACAAAACAATAACTTTTAATATTAAAAAACGATGAAAAGAATATATTATATCTTAAAAATCAGTTTATTTTTACTATTTGTAACAATAACCCTAAATTCTTGCAGTAAGGACAAAGACCCTCAAAACCCTATTATTACAAACCCTACTGAATTTGCGTGGAGCAAACTCGAAGTGCGCTTTACCAAAGGGCACTCTCACGGATATTTTCACGGAAACCCCGATTACCCTGTGAAATACCTCAAAACAGTACAACGTTTCTATTTTAATAACATAAATGGAGTGCCTACACCTGCTACCGATAACCCTACTGCTATCCGCTGGGAAGGAACTGATGTAGTGGCTGATAATCACCACGATGAAGATGAGGACGAAGATGCGCTCCACAATCACCAGCACAATGCAGGCGTGAGCTTATACGGTATAGAATTGATTTTTTACGACAAAAACGGCAAGCGTGTAAATGCACAACTGAGCACTGGTGATGCTCCTAATCACTACCAATTCTTCTTTATTGCCAATAATTTCACAGCAGTAGCCAGCAATACAACTGTACCTACCCAAGCTGAAGCACTCGACTACAAATACCGCGATACCAACCCCGAAGAATTGTATATCAAAGGAGGTAGTTTTGATAAAAACCCTAATGCTCCTAAAGGGGAGCTTAGAAAAGAACAGATAGGGTTAAAAGGTTTCTTTGAAGTAAAAAGAACCTATATAAACTTCGATTTGCAAATCGTATTAGGTGTTTTCGCTACCAAGCCCGCAAATCTAGCCTATAATACTGTGCCTGCTAATAAAGTGTTAGATATAAAAATACCTATACATATCTACACAGACCTTTTGCGAGAAGACAAGACGGTAGAAGATGCAATGCGCGAATTTGGCGTTAGTAAAGCCGAAATAAAAAAAGATCAAGACGACATTATAGCTTCTGATCTTTCTCCTGAAAGCAGTGGTACCTTTTTATAATTTTGTGTATATCACTTAGCAATAATAAAAGAGACTGTTCCTTAAAAAAGAACAGTCTCTTTTTTAAACAATAAGTAAAGCTAATAAAACCAGTTTATACTCGTTTTACTCCTATTACCCTCCATTTATTCTATATCTGTCCGTGTGTTTTGCACCGTTCATTGTTCGTCTTTTGTTCGTCTTAGATTCGCTCTTCCTTCGAATAAACATTGATATTCAGATACATTTTCCTCCTCAAAACATTTTTCTCTCTTCACTTTTCACTAAAATATCTCAACTTGCTCACAGCATAAAAAGTTATCAAATGAGTTAAAACAATTGTACGAAGTTATAACACACCTTTTACTCTCTACCTTTTATCTTTCACCCGAATTGAGAAATTATCTCATCAAAATTTGCACATTCAAATAATTGTTGTAATTTAGCCGAAATTTTCGAATTGTATCAACAACTAAAAACAACTATACTATGGGAAAAGGATTTTTTAAGGTTCCTAAAGCTACCAACGAACCCGTAAAAAGTTATGCGCCAGGAAGTACTGAGCGTGAGGCTGTACTACAAGCCTATAAAGAATTGTGGAATACTAAAGTAGATGCCCCTCTCTATATTGGAGGTGAAGCCGTACGTACAGGTCAGACAGGTGAAATGCATTCCCCTCACGACCATAAGCACTCATTAGGTGTTTACCACAAAGCGAGCAAAGAACACGTACAACAAGCCATCGAAGCAGCGCTAAAGGCGCGTACTCAGTGGGCTAACCTTGCGTGGGAAGAACGTGCTGCTATCTTTTTAAAAGCTGCCGACCTCATTGCAGGTCCTTATCGTGCTAAAATGAACGCTGCTACTATGATAGCGCAGTCTAAAACCGTACACCAAGCCGAAATAGATTCTGCTTGCGAGCTGATAGACTTCTTGCGCTTCAATGTGCAATTTATGGCTAATATATATAACGACCAGCCTAACTCTTCCGAAGGCGTATGGAATCGTGTAGAATACCGTCCGTTGGAAGGTTTTGTATATGCTGTTACGCCTTTTAACTTCACCGCTATCTCAGGCAACCTCCCTACCAGTGCTGCCCTTATGGGAAATGTAGTCATTTGGAAGCCGAGTACTTCACAAATATTTTCCGCTGAAATGATAGTAGAAGTCCTCAAAAAAGCAGGTTTACCCGATGGTGTTATCAACGTATTGCACGGCGATGCAGCTATGATTACCGATACTGTTTTAGCAAGCCCTCATTTCGCAGGCATTCACTTCACTGGCTCTACCGAAGTATTCCAAGATATTTGGAAAAAGATAGGTAACAATATTCATCTCTATCGCTCTTATCCTAAAATTGTAGGTGAAACAGGTGGTAAAGACTTTATCATCGCCCACCCAAGTGCTTGCCCCAAACAAGTAGCTACGGCTATTACTCGTGGAGCTTTTGAGTATCAAGGGCAAAAATGTAGTGCCGCCTCTCGTGTCTACTTGCCTAAATCAAAAGCTGATGAAACCTTAGCCTTCGTAAAAAAAGATGTACTCTCTTTCAAAATGGGTTCTCCTGAAAACTTTGAAAACTTCATCACTGCGGTAATTCACGAACATTCTTTCGATAAATTAGCTAAATATATAGACCAAGCTAAAAAAGACAAAGATGCCGAGATATTTGTAGGTGGTGGATATGATAAAAGCAAAGGATACTTTATAGAACCTACTGTTATTGTAACCACCAATCCTCATTATACGACTATGGAAACCGAACTTTTCGGGCCTGTAGTAACTGTGTATGTATATGATGACTCTAAATGGGAAGAAACCTTGAAACTCGTTGATGAAACTTCAGTTTATGCACTCACAGGAGCTGTATTTGGTACTTGTCGTTATGCGTTAGACGAAGCAGTAAAAGTACTCGAAAACGCAGCGGGTAATTTCTATATCAACGATAAACCTACAGGAGCCGTAGTGGGGCAACAACCTTTCGGTGGTGCACGCGCCTCAGGTACTAACGACAAAGCTGGGTCTGCCCAAAACTTATTGCGTTGGGTATCGCCACGCCTTATCAAAGAAACTTTTGTACCACCAGTAGACTATCGTTATCCATTCTTAGGATAATAAATAAAATTTTAACTTTGCCAAAGTTCTCTGCCCGTGTAGCTCGCTCCTTTGGCAAAGTTTCTCTTAAATCTATATAAAAACAGTTCCCTTACAAACACTTGTATTTGTGGATTGTCCCTCTTCGGGGGTTCGGGAGCTTAATTAATCATTAAACACTAAACATTAATCATTAGACATTAAATGGAATGGCTTTGGAACTTGATGACTAACCACGAGAGTGTGGCTTACACTGTGATAGTGTATAGCGTGGTCATCGCAGTAGGAGTTGCTTTAGGAAAAATTAAAATATTTGGCATCTCATTTGGTATTGCTTGGGTACTTTTCGCAGGTATCGCTATGGCCGAATTAGGATTCACTGTAAACCCCCATATTCAACATTTTGTAAAAGAGTTCGGATTGATTCTGTTCGTCTACACCATCGGACTACAAGTAGGCCCTGGCTTTTTTGCTTCCTTCCAAAAAGAAGGCATCAAATTCAATCTCTTGGCAGTGCTCTCTATTGTGAGTTGTGTACTTACTGTAATTGCTATCCACTACATCACCCAAACCGATATGGGTACCTTGGTAGGTATAATGTCAGGTGCCGTAACCAATACCCCAGGGTTAGGAGCCGCTCAAGCTACTTTAGAAGATGTATTTAAAGGCGACCCAGCTACAATGCCGAACCTCTCTACCGCCTACGCTGTTGCTTATCCTTTTGGGGTGTTAGGAATTATCTTGGTAATGTTAGGGCTCAAAGCCTTCTTAAAAGTAAATTTAGATGTTGAAAAACGTTTAAATTCTGTACGTCACTCTAAAGACCAAGTAGTGATCAATCGATTCGCGATAAAAGTAAGCAATCCTGCCCTCTTTGGTAAAAAATTGAGCGTTATCAAACAAACTCTTGATTTCGACTTTACCATCTCACGTATGTGTAGAAAAGGAGAGATTATATTAGCTAGTGCCGACACACTGATAGAAGAAGGCGACATCGTACTGATAGTAGCTAACCAAAAAGAAAATGAGAAGTTTTTGACCCTAATAGGTGACAGCGTTTCTATTTTGGATTATTTCCCTGATGTAAAAGATATGCGCTATACTTCACGCCGTATCAACGTTACCCAACGTGCTATTTTCACCAAAACTCTTGCAGAGCTCGATGTACGCAAACGTTTTGGAGTAACCATCACTCGTGTATATCGCGCAGGTATTGAGTTCGTGCCCGCTGCCGATACAAAATTACAGTTTGGTGATACCATTACTGTAATAGGCGATGAATCGCACATACAACTCGTAAGCAAAGAGTTCGGTAATTCTAAACGACGTATGCAAACCCCTCACATAGCCGAGCTCTTTATGGGGATTACTCTTGGTGTATTATTAGGAAGTATTCCGTTTGCTATCCCTGGCATACCTGTACCTGTAAAATTAGGGTTAGCAGGAGGCCCTCTGATTGTTGCCATTCTCATCAGCCGTTATGGCGGTAAATTCTCAGTAACTCACTACGTATCTCAAAGTGCCAACCTAATGGTACGAGAGATAGGTATTGTGCTCTTCCTTGCCAGTGTAGGCTTAGACGCAGGAGCTACTTTTATAGAAACTATCTTGCACGGACAAGGCTTGTACTGGATGTGTTTAGGAGCGCTCATTACTCTTATACCACTTATTATCACCTCTTTAGTAGCACGATTTAAAGCAAAATTAGACTATTTGGGTATCTGCGGATTACTCTCTGGAGCTTCAACCGACCCGCCAGCTTTAGCTTTTGCTAATGATATGTCGAACTCCGAAATTCCCGCACTCACTTATGCAAGTGTATATCCGCTTACTACATTCTTGCGAATAATGGTAGCACAATTATTGATTGTATTTTTTGTGTGACGTTTCAAAAAAAGTTGTACTTTTGCCCTCTGAAAGAATAAAATATTATGTTTGAAAATATGATGGATATGGTGGACAAACTCCAAGAAATCAAGGACTTTTTGATAGTTACCTTAAACAAATCCATTAAGAGTGCTACCGATAAAAATGAAGCTATCTTGGCTGAAGTAGCCAAACAAGGGCTCCCGTTTAACTTTTAAAATATAAATCTATGGGTAAAATAATAGCTATTGCAAACCAAAAAGGAGGAGTAGGTAAAACCACTACTTCCGTGAACTTAGCCGCCGCATTGGGCGTATTGGAGAAAAAAGTATTACTCATCGATGCCGATCCGCAGGCAAATGCTACTTCTGGCATAGGTATTGATGTAGATTCTATTGAGCACGGTACTTACGAGCTTTTAGAGCATACGATGGAGGCTAAAGATATGATTGTTCACACCAGCTCTCCTAATCTCGACCTTATCGCTGCTCACATCAACTTAGTGGCTATTGAGATTGAGCTCGTAGACAAAGAACAACGAGAATATATGCTCAAAAAAGCCTTAGAGCCTATCAAAGACCAGTACGATTACATTTTGATAGACTGTGCACCCTCCTTGGGACTTATCACCCTGAATGCTCTTACAGCAGCTAACTCGGTGATTATACCTATCCAGTGTGAGTATTTCGCTTTGGAAGGGTTGGGTAAACTTCTCAATACTATCAAGAGTGTACAAAAAACCTTCAATCCCAATTTGGATATCGAAGGCTTATTACTCACTATGTACGATGCGCGCTTACGTTTGTCTAACCAAGTGGTGGAAGAAGTGCAAAAACACTTCAGTGATATGGTGTTCAAAACCATTATCCAGCGCAACGTACGCCTTAGTGAAGCACCTAGTTTTGGTGAAACCATTATCAACTACGATGCTACTAGTAAAGGAGCTACCAATCACATCAACTTAGCTCAAGAGATTATAGATAAAAACAAAACTGTATAATGACAAAACCTGCTAAAAAACCTGCCTTGGGGAGAGGTATTTCAGCTATTTTTGGCAATAGTCCCGAAGTGGCTATTAATTCTATCAAAGATAAAAATGCCGATAAGATTGTAGGAAATATCATAGAACTTGAACTCGACCTAATAGAAACGAACCCTTTCCAGCCTCGTACTTCTTTTAATGAAGAAGAGCTACAAGGGCTCGCTTCCTCTATTGAGGAATTAGGGGTAGTGCAACCTATCACCGTACGCAAACTCGACGGAGAAAACAAATATCAGCTCATTTCGGGCGAACGCCGTTTCAGAGCTTCTAAATTAGCTAGACTCAAAACGATTCCTGCCTATATTCGCATTGCCGATGACAACGAGTCACTCACAATGGCTTTGGTAGAGAATATTCAGCGCCAAGATTTAGACCCCATAGAGATTGCTCTTTCTTACCAACAACTCATCGAGCAGGTGAATCTCACTCAAGACCAAATGAGCAAACGTGTGGGCAAGAAACGTTCTACCATTACAAACTATTTGCGTTTGCTCAAACTCGCTCCTATCATTCAAACAGGCATACGCGACGGATTCATTTCTATGGGGCACGGTCGTGCAATAATCGCTATAGAAAACCCTGAACAACAAGCAGAAGTATACCAGCGTATCATTTCCGATAACCTATCAGTGCGTGATACCGAAGAGTTAGTGCGCCGCTTGCAAAACTCCGAAACTCCTAATGTGGTAAGTATTCAAATCCCTAAAAGCAATAATAGTAAAACTGAAGTACCTACTTATATCAAAGAAAATATGAGTAGTTTTAATCATTTTTTTGGTACTAAAGTTACTGTAAAGATGAGTAAGAACGGCAAAGGTAGCCTTACCATTCCTTTTAGTTCAGAGGAAGATTTCAAACGTATTCAAAGTTTATTACACAAAAAGGATGAGTAGAAAAATTGTTTTGATAATAGCCCTACTTATGGGAGTGGGTATTTCGTATGCACAAGACGATACAGAGGAAGTGGTAAAAACACCCTCAGACTCTGTGCAGATAGCTGTTATGCAAGACAATATGAAAAAAGTCCCTTGGAATACCGACCCTCTTTCACCTGCTAAAGCCGCCTTCTATTCAGCGGTTATACCAGGTTTAGGTCAGATATACAACAAGAGCTATTGGAAAGTACCTTTGGTGTATATCGCTATCGGTACCCCAATATACTTCTACATACAAAACTCTAAGGAATACGATCGTTACCTCACTGCCTACAAACGTCGTCAACAAGGATTTACCGATGATGAATTTTATGGCACTACCCCCAGTGGACAACCGCGTCTCAGTACTGATGGATTAAGACGAGGCATACAGTTCTATCGTCGTAATAAAGAGCTTTCTATTCTTATAGGGATAGGCTTATACGCCCTGAATATCATTGAGGCGAATGTCGATGCACATCTCAAACAATTCAATGTAGATGAACGCCTCACAGTGGAACCTTTCATTCAACACGATTTCCTTACCCAACCCCAATTTGGCTTGACACTCAACTATAAATCCAAGAAATAATGACCACACAAAATCTATTAGAAACCTTGCGCCACATTGTTGGTGCAAAGTACGTTATTACCGACCCTTCAAAAACTGAACGTTACCGCACTGGGTATCGCTTTGGTACCGGAAATGCAATTGCCGTGGTGCGTCCCGCTACTTTGTGGGAACAATGGCAAGTACTCGAAGCTTGTGTAGCAGCTGATGTAATTGTAATTTCACAAGCTGCCAATACAGGTATCACGGGAGGGTCTAATCCTTTTGGTAACGATTACGACCGCGATGTAGTAATCATCAACACGATGCGTAATGACAATATTCAGCTTATACTTGATGCCAAACAAGCTATATGTCTTACAGGAGCAACACTCAACCACTTGGAACAAGAGTTAAAACCCCATAATCGCGAACCTCATTCAGTAATAGGCTCCTCTTGCATTGGGGCTTCAGTTATTGGAGGCGTGTGCAACAATTCTGGCGGTTCTTTAGTACAACGTGGTCCTGCTTATACTGAAATGGCTCTCTATGCCCAACGCAATGCCAACGGTAAATTAGAACTTATTAATCACTTAGGTATTGATTTAGGAAGTACTCCTAAGGAAATACTTACCAATCTGCAAGAGGGTAGATACCAAGCAAAGGATATTCACACTTCTGATAAGAAAGGACACGATCACGACTATTGTAACCACGTACGTGAGATTAATGCCAATACGCCTGCTCGCTTCAATGCCGACCCAGCTCGCTTATACGAAGCCTCAGGTAGTGCAGGTCGTTTAGGAGTTTTTGCCGTACGCGTGGATACTTTCCCTGCCGAGAAAAAAACAGCTGTATTCTATATAGGTACTAACAACACAGCGGTACTTACCAAATTGCGCCGTGATATGCTCGGTACTTTCGAAGAAATTCCTATCTCTGGCGAGTATATTCACCGTACCGCCTTTAATATCGCTGCTAAATACGGTAAAGATACTTTTTGGTATATCAAAAATGTAGGTACTGAATACTTACCCAAGCTCTTTTCTCTCAAAGCGTGGGGCGACCGCGTAGCCAAAAAACTACCTTTTATGCCCAACCATTTCAGTGAAAAATTCTTGCAATTCACCTCTAAACTAATGCCTCAACACCTCCCCAAAATATTGTGGGATTACCGCAACCAATACGAGCACCATCTCATTTTAAAAATGGGAGGCAAAGGGGTAGACGAAGCTAGAGCTTATTTGCAAAAAGAATTTGCCGATAGCACTAAAGGAGCTTATATAGAGTGTGATGCCAAACTTGCACAAGCAGCAATGCTCTTGCGCTTTGCTGTGGCTTCAGCAGCTATTCGCTATCGTTCCGTACACGAAGATGAGGTAGAAGATATCGTCGCTTTAGACATCGCTTTGCGTCGCAATGATGAAGATTGGTTTGAAAAGCTTCCTCCTGAACTCGACGCTAAGATACTTTACAAATTGTACTATGGTCACTTTATGTGCCACGTATTCCATCAAGATTACGTGATTAAGAAAGGTTACAACTGTGAGGAAATAGAAGAAGAGATGCTCAAAATATTAGACACTCGTGGCGCACAATATCCTGCAGAACACAATGTAGGGCATTTATATCACGCTAACGACGACCTTAAGAACTTTTACAACTCTCTTGACCCTACCAATAGCTTTAACCCAGGTATTGGTAAGACCTCTAAGAAAAAAGATTGGAAATAGAAACTCATAGTATTACATATTTAGAGAGGCTACCTCAAAAAGTTTTGAGGTAGCCTCTCTTTTTTGTTTTTCTTTATCACTTCATACCTTCTCTATAATCACGTGGTGTTATTTTAGTAGCTTGTTTAAAAACTGTACTAAAATACTTAGAAGAGTTAAATCCTACTTCAAAAGCTATATCAGTAACTGATTTTTCTGTTTGTTTTAAGAGCTGGCAAGCTACTTCTATACGATACTTATTGATATATTCACTGATACCAATGCCTGTAATTTGTTTCATTTTATTATACACCGAAGCACGACTCATTGCCATTCCTTCAGAAATCATTGTTACATCTAAGTCGATATTACTATAGTGCTTTTTGATGATTTCATTAAGTTTTATCATAAACACTTCGTCAGCATTGCTGATAGTAGTAAGTGCAGGTGAAGGAATCAATAGTTCTTTTTCATAACGTTGCTTGATGAGCTCTTTTTGTTTGAGCAAATTACCTATTATTGAAAGCAAAAGGTCTATATCAAAAGGTTTAGAGAGATAAGCATCGGCACCTAATTTATAGCCTATCTTCTGACTTTCGGTATCACTTTTAGCAGTGAGTAATATTACGGGAATATGACTGATTTGCAAATGCTCTTTCACCTCTTTACACAACTGATAACCATTCATTACAGGCATCATCACATCGCTGATGATAATATCGGGCTGGTGCGTTTTTAATAACAACAAAGCCTCCTCACCATTTACTGCTTTTAAAACGCTTTTAAACAACGGACGAAGTTCATCATAAAGATAGTTTAAAAAATCAGGATTATCATCTACTAAGAGTACAGAATACATAGAGGTATCCATAGTTACTGCTATCTTCTCTGGGGCTTCGGTTTGTTCTTCTTCACCTTCAAACTTGTGAAGGACGCCCTCAGTGCTATGAGAGTAAGGTAATTCTACATAAAAAACTGTTTGCTCTTCTTTATCTTGATAAGCCCCAATAGTACCGAGATGTTTCTCTACTAATTCTTTACAATAAGCCAACCCTATACCACTACCTCGCTGGTTGTGTTTTCCTTGTTCAAAGCGAGTAAAGAGCTTATCCATATCAATATTATGCAGTCCTATACCGGTATTTTCCACTTGAAAACGCACTTTTTGTTCGTTATAACTACTGCGAATGTGTATAGTAGAATACTCATTACTAAACTTTACTGCATTCATTAGTAAGTTAGAAAGGACTACCCTTATTTTGGCACTATCTAACTCTACAGGGGGTAGATTTTTATCGAGATGTAGTTCTAAACTTATATGCTTTGTTTCAAATTCTTGTTCAAAATCTTTAGCACTATCGGTGATAAGGTGATTCAAATCAGTATAGGCTTTGGTGAGTGTATTTTCTAACGAAGTATTACGGTTGTAGTCTAATACCCAATTGATAATATTCTTCATAGTAGTAGCTTGACGGAAAGCACTCTCTAACTGGGTTTTCTGTGAACGCGTAAGTTTACCACTCTCGGTATGATTCAGCAGACGCTTTAACGGTGCATAAATGAGGGTAAGAGGCGTGCGCAATTCGTGACTTACATTGGTGAGGAATTGTATTTTATCTTCATTGAGTTCTTGCTGATGCAAAGCTATTTGCCATTTGAGTTGTTGCTTTTTACGACGCAGATAGCCCCACATTACACCTGCAATAATAGCCAACAAAAGTAAAGAAACTCCTACCAAAAAAGAAGTGCGCTGATACCACACAGGAAGCACTTCGAAGTTGAGCAATGGGGTATCTTTCGTCCAATAGCCATTTTTAGTCATACAAGCGACTTCTACTTGGTATTTTCCTACTGAAAGCAAAGAGATATCTAAACTATTGTCATAGGTTTCAATCACCGAAGTTTGGGCGTTATTTTTAATCTTAAAACGGAAGAGTATGCGCCTAAACATATCTTTTTCATTCAATCCTACATTTAGTTTTAAGGTATTGAAATAAGGGGGTACCTCTTTAGGAAAGTTTTCAGCGGTGTATATTTTGCCGTTCAATTCTATATTTTGCAAAAAGAGTAAAGGAGTACTACTCTCCTCGGTGTGAATATTCTTATTTATCTTCACAAAACCACCCACTCCTCCCATATAGATGTAAGGGGAAGGCAACAACTGTACATAGCCTGTAAGCACATCGTTGTGGAGAAAGCCATCGGAATCGTCCCAAATCATTATCTTCTTATCGGGAATATGATAAGAAAACAGTACATTGGAAGCATTAATCCACAAACGCTGTTCAGTATCGAGTTGCATATAGCTAATTTGGTGGAACATATTATCGGTTCCTACGGCACTGAGCTTCTTTTGTGGTATCGCATAACTAAACAACCCATTGGAAGTAGCAATCCACAGGGTGTGATGAGCTTTATCATTGCATACTGCACTAATAGTATACCCCTCATTAAGAGTTAAATAACGTGTTATCTTAGCTTCCGATAACTTCATTTGGTAGAGTACATTTCCTTTGGAGAGAAATAAAGTATCATCTTGTTGTGCTTTGAGCTGTAAGGCATTTTTAGGAGTAAGTCCTTCGGCAAAAGAAATTTTATTAAACTCTTTGTTTTGAAGATTATACAGATAGGTATTTTTAGCTGTAATGAGTATTTTATCCTTAGCAATGTGATATACAAAGGGAGTAAAGCCTGCGTGACACTCTTGCTGGTCAGTAGCTTCATCGATGAGCAAGAAAGGAGTGTAGGAACGACTCAGAATATTATATATGAAAAGACCTTTGCCATAGAGAGAGACTAACAACTCATTAGGTGAAAAGTAAGTAATAGAAGAAACCTTATCGTTATATGTATTGGTATGATGTACAAATTGTTCTGTTTTGGGGTTAAAAGCATTGATGCCTCCTCCATCGGTGCCTATCCATATGATGCCATTGGGAGCTTCGAATAAACTTATCACAGCGCGCTCACTTAACCCATTGCTACTTCCTAACGCACTATCGGTATAAGTCTTGATATAGGTTTCTTTAAAGAGAAAAACGCCATCGCGCACTGTACCTGCCCAAAGGTTATGATTAGGGTCTTCATAAAGCACTGTAATGGAATTGACCGGCAAGGAATGTATATTACCGGCACTATGCTGAATATTGTAAAAAGTGTTCTTCTCAGGACTAAAAACCGATACTCCTCCCCCATCGGTGGCTAACCATATATTACCTTTATAAGGCTTGATATCTAAGATTATATCATTGGGCAAAAGAGTATTGTGAGTATCGTAATGTGAGCGCAATTCACCTGCAAGGGTAGCACGAAAAAGCCCTTTTTGAAAAATAGAATAATACACTTCTTTGTGTTGTGCATCATAATACAAAGAACTCAGCGGACTTGTATTTTCAATAAACAAACTCAACAGTTCTGAGGTAAGAGAATACTTATAAATGCCATCGTTTTCGGTACCTACAAGAAAGGTTGTATTATCAACAGGACATAGATAGGTAATGAGGCATTCTTTATCTTTTGTTTTAGGTTCTTTCCTCAAAGGCAAACGCCCTATATTTTTAGTTTTGTAGTTATACTGGTAGATAGCACTATATCCACCAAAGTAAACCCCTTGCTCAGTAGCACAAATAGAGAAGAGTTGTTGCTGGATTTTAGAGGTAAAAGTATCTTTATTTGGGTCGTATTGCCATACGCCTTTATCGGTTACAGCCCAAAGGTTATGCTGAGTATCTTCATAAAGATGATAGATGTAAGACTCAGTATACCTTTTGATATGATTACGGTCTACCCTATTGATACCCTGACGAGTACCTATCCACAAAATTCCCTTATGGTCACGTACAATAGCGGTAACGCCCGATTGAGAGAGACCGTGTTCAATGGAAATACGTTTAAAATAGTATTCAGTAGGGTTTTGCCCGTAGATTACCCACGTAAAAAAAAGTAAGATACAAGTGCCAAGCACCGATGGTAGTTTTATTATCTTCATTGGGTTATTCAGGGTATTCGATGCGTACGTGATAGATATTGGTAAGTTTGCTTTTAAATATGCGTTTGATAGCTTCGATTTCTTTGAAAGATATATCGGAATTGGCAAACTGATTATCGTCTAACTGTTTTTTGATAATACGGTCTACAAACTCATTGAGAGCTTCGAAGGTAGGATTTTTGAGGCTCTTAGTAGCTGCTTCAACCGAATCAGCCATCATAAGAATAGCGGTTTCTTTGGAGAAAGGAATAGGACCTGGATAACGGAAGTCTTCTTCCTTAGTACCTTCGGGATTTAAGTCTAAGGCTTTGCGATAGAAATAATAAGTAAGACTGCGCCCGTGATGGGTTTTAATGAAATCGATAATGCGTTTGGGCAGTTTGTTTTTATGAGCGAGTTCTACTCCATCGGCTACGTGCTTGATAATCACCTTAGCGCTTTGTTCAGGAGTGAGCTGGTCGTGAGGGTTGAGGCTTGTTTTTTGGTTTTCGGTAAAGTAAATAGGGTTTTCCATCTTACCGATGTCGTGATAGAGGGCACCTACACGCACCAAGAGGGTATTAGCTCCAATCTCGGCAGCAGCAGCTTCGGCAAGATTAGCCACTTGCATAGAGTGCTGGAAGGTGCCTGGAGCTTTTTCGGAAAGCTGACGCAAGAGCTTGGTATTCGTATCGGAGAGTTCTAAGAGAGAGACATCGGAAACTAAGCCAAAAGTACGTTCGTAGATATACGTAAAGGGTTGCGAAAAGAGAATACCAATACCATTGAGGATAAAGAGCGTAAGTAGAGAGATATCGAGTCCTTTGAGTGTTCCTTCGGTAATGGTGTGGAAAGCGATATAAATAATTAAATAGGCAGCCGTGATGAGCCCCGCCGATACAAAACTGCTCAATCGGTAGTGCATTCCCTTAGGGGTGAGAATGATAGCCATAGCAGCCACAATCTGTATGAATACAAACTGGAAGCTATTGGGCACAATAAAGCCTGTGATGAGTATGGTGCTGATATACACAAAGAGGACGGTACGCAAATCGAAGAACGACTTGAGAATGAGCACCATCATTCCTACGGGGACAATATAGATATAATCGGGGAAATACCTTGAAATGAGCCCTACGAAAAGAATCATACTGAGCATATTGAGTAAAATAACACTCAATTTAAGGTTGCTCTTATATAATTTATTTTCGTATATTTTTAAGTATAACGCCATCAGTAGCAATACCATAGCTACTAACGTGTAATAACCTAAAAGCGACCAATTATAGTTGTTCTGACTCCACGTTTGGGTTTCGTACTCGTCTTTGAGCGACAACAAGGTATTCAGTTTTTCGCCCTCTACCAATTCACCTTTGGCAATGATGAGTTTCCCTTTATTTACCCAACCGCGCGTATAGACTATCTCTTTAAGGTTTTGAGTAAGTGCTTTTTGAGTGAAATTTTGGTCGATTACGAGGTTAGGAGTAAGGATTTCAAAGAAAAGGTCGTAGTAATTTTTGTGATACTCATTATAAGGGGCGGTATCGAAATAGTTTTTAATAGCTATTGCCAACTGTTGAAGATATAACACACGTTCGGCAGGTACTTCTACTATTTGATTGTTATGCTTGATAATGAAGATTTCAGAAGGGCTAAACGCAGGCTGATTGAGCATCACTCCATTGCGATAGCTTTCCGCTAAAAAAGCCTCAGCTTTTTTAAGCAAGAGTTCTCGTTTATCGTCGGGTAGATGTTTGAAATAAGCATACTTTTTCTGTTCAAACTTTTGCTTAGCATTCACAAAAGCGGTAGTATCTTGCTTGTAATACACCGTAGATTGGTTGGTTATTTGTTGTTTTTCGGCTTTTATTTGCTCTTCTGTTTTCTTTAAGGGAAAATCAAAAGGGGCATATAGGTTTTCGTGTTGCCAAAGCTCTCCTTTGCGAAATTCGTATTTAAATTTCGCTTTTTCGGGAAATACTTGCAAGATGAGTACTAAGGCAACAGCAAAGGCTAAAACCTTGAACACAAGTGATTTTTTAATAAATGCTTTGATGTTTTTGAGCGTTATCATCGGGTTTCCTTTCTCAAATGTAGATGTAAATGCAATGCAAAGATAAGAAATAATTTTTTAATACCAAAAATGCCAATAATACCAGGAAATGAGAAAATGAGGTGCAAGCCGCACAGGCAGTTAAATTAGCAAATGGGGAAGGGTTGAGAGATTCGAAAGATATCGGAGAGATTCAGAAGAAGGAAGGAAGGTTTTTTGATGAAAAAAGGGTGTAAGGAGGGTGAGGTTAGCTTATAGAGAGCTTATAGGAAGCTTATACGAATCTTGGAAGATTGGTAT
>ERZ773056.578-NODE-578-length-19294-cov-211.863766_pt1 | contig 19294 bp, 15 predicted proteins | sample MGYA00580857_ERZ773056 | MGnify/ENA primary metagenome ERZ773056 (study PRJEB29015, sample SAMEA2737996) | human oral metagenome | biome: human oral; feature: human-associated habitat; material: dental | place: China | collected 2114 ... | reverse complement strand
ATGCTGCCCCGGAGAAGGCTCGGGAGATTTTGGCGGATCCGCATGCGGGGTTGATCGGGATGGGGTCGGCCTTGTTGGCGTTGTTGGCACAGGCAGCGGCGATGGCGGATCTGCCTTGGCAGTTGGTGTTTTTTGTGCCGGTGGCGGGTCGGATATGTGGGATTGTGGTGGCGTGGCGGGGGTTTCAGCCGATGCGGCCAAATGGGTTTGGCGCAATGATTATTGGGACGGCGTCGGCGTGGTGGGTCGTGGCGTGGTGGGTGGTGGTTGTGCCGTTGATGCTGCTTGTCGACGTCCCGTGGTGGCGGCCGGTATCGGGGCTATTGGTGGCGATTGTGGTGGCTGTGGTATTGGCCCGGCATTGTCATCGCCGGTTTGCTGGCCTGAATGGGGACACGTGCGGTTTTGTGATAGAGGTTACGGCCACGGTGTTTGCGTGTTGGATGGTGCTGTAGGGCGTCGTCACGCGCCGTAGCAGAATAAATGCCGCGGGGAGACAGCATGTGGGGTTTGCTGCCTGCCTGCGGCGTTGTGGATTGTGGTGGTTATGAGGCTGGGACCAGGGTGTGCATCCAGTTGTGGGTGTCGGGAGTGGTGCCGTGTTGGATGCCGGTGAGGTGTTCGCGTAGTTGCATGGTGATTGCTCCGGCCTCGTTGTTGTTGATGATGAAATCCCCGTGGGCGGATTTCACTTCGCCGACTGGGGTGATGACGGCGGCGGTGCCGCAGGCGAAGCTTTCGATGATGTCGCCGGTTTCGACTCCGGTGCGCCAGTCATCGGTGGAGATGGTGCGTTCTTCGGAGTTGTAGCCCAGGTCGATGGCGACTTGGAGGAGGGATTTGCGGGTTATGCCGGACAGGAGGGATCCCGATAGTTTGGGGGTGACAATGGTGGGGGCGGCCCCATTGGTGCCGGCGTAGACGAACATGAGGTTCATGCCGCCCATTTCTTCAATGTATTTGTGTTCGTGGGCGTCGAGCCAGACAACCTGGTCGCAGCCTTTTTCGGCGGCTTGGGCTTGGGCGGCGAGGGAGGCAGCGTAGTTGCCGGCGAATTTAGCGGCGCCGGTGCCACCGGGGGCGGCCCGGACGTAGTCTTCGCATAGCCACACGGAGACGGGTTTCACGCCACCGGTGAAGTAGGCGCCGGCGGGGGCGGCGATGACGGCGTAGGTGTAGGTGGTGGAGGGGCTGACCCCTAGGGTGGGTTGGGTGGCGATCATGAAGGGGCGCAGGTAGAGGGCTGCTTCCCCGCCGGCGGCCGGTACCCAGCGCTGGTCGATGTCGACGATTTGGCGGAGGGATTCGATGAAGAGGTCGGCGGGGAGTTCCGGCATGGCGAGCCGGTTGGCGGAGCGTTGGAAGCGGGCGGCGTTTTCTTCGGGCCGGAAGGTTTTGATGCTGCCGTCGGGTTGGCGGTAGGCTTTGATGCCTTCGAAGATGGCCTGCCCGTAGTGGAGAACGCTGGTGGCGGGCGGAAGCTCTAGGTTGTGGTGGGCGGTGACTTGGGCGTTGTGCCAACCATGTTCCTGGTCCCAGTCAATGGTGACCATGTGGTCGGTGAAGTATTTGCCGAATCCGGGGTTGGCGAGGTGTTCGGCGACTTGTTCGTCTGGGACGGGATTGGGGTTGGGGGTGCGCGTGAAAGTAATCATGGTAGAAAAACTTACTCCTGTTGGCTGGGCATGCAAGTGGTTGTGTCGAGATTTTGAGCGACGGTTGTGGTGGGATGCGGGTAGGGTGGGTTTCAGTTTTGCGTAAGTAGTTTTGGTTTGGAGGTTTTTATGGCTGGTCCGTCTGCAATTGGTTGTCGGGTATTGCCGGCGTCGGGTGCGCACACCAAGGTGACGGTTACTTCAAAGTTCTCGAAGCATTATGAGGCGCTGGTGGTGCCGTTTTTCACGGATTACGATGAGGAATGGGCGGAGCGGATGCCTCATGCGGATAGGCTGCGGCCGATGCTTCTGGCTATGGGGGCTACTGGTCGGTATGGCGAGGTGGTGCGGATACCGATTTCGGAGGGGGATGATTCGTATTTCGCGGTTGCGGTGGGGTTGGGGAGTTTCCACGATTGCACTGCGGAAACGGTGCGTCGGGCTTGTGGTCTGATGGCCAGGTCGCTCACCGGGGTGGATACGGCATTCATGGTGGATTTTGAGACGCTTGATCCGACCGCCGCGGTGGCGGGGGCATTGTTGGGATCGTATAAGTATTTTGGGTTCAAGCATGATGTGCCGGCGGCGACTCAACCGGTGAAGCGCATCAAGGTGCTTTGTCGGAAGGAGGATAAGGCGGCATGCCAGCGGGCGCTGGTGGTAGCCGAGTCGGTGAATTTTGCTCGGGATTTGGTGAATACACCGTCGTCGCATTTGTATCCCGAAACATATGCTACGGCGTTGAGCACTATTGCCCAGAACTATGATCTGGGCTTTCAGTGCTGGGATGAGACGAAGTTGAAGGAGCAGGGGTTTGGGGGGATCCTGGCCGTGGGGTCGGGGTCGGCGCGGAAGCCACGGTTGGTGCAGTTGCGGTATCAGCCGGCGGACGCGAAGAAGCATGTGTCGCTTGTCGGCAAGGGAATCACGTTTGATACGGGCGGGATTTCGATTAAGCCGGCGGCCAACATGGAGAACATGATTTCGGATATGGGTGGGTCGGCTGCGGTGGCGGCGACGGTGGTGGCTGCGGCACGGTTGCAGTTGCCGGTCGCGGTGACTGCGACGGTAGCGTTGGCGGAGAATATGCCAGGTGGTGCGGCTTACCGGCCGGGGGATGTCATCACCCATTATGGCGAGAAGACCACGGAAATTCTCAATACTGATGCGGAGGGGCGGCTGGTGTTGGCGGATGCGCTGGCGTTTACGAGCGAGAAGGAGCCGGATGTGTTGATTGATGTGGCGACGTTGACGGGCGCGCAGATTGTGGCATTGGGGGATCGGACATCTGGGGTGATGGGTGATGCGGAGTTAGCGGAGCAGTTGGCGCATATTGGCCGTGAGATTGATGAGCCGGCGTGGACGATGCCGCTGCCGGAAGAGTTGGCGGAGGCGGTGAAGTCGCCGGTAGCGGATTTGCGGAATGCGACGCCGAAGCGGCACGGCGGCATGTTGTCGGCCGCGTGTTTCTTGCGGGAGTTCGTAAGGCCCCCCATCCAGTGGGCGCATGTGGACATTGCCGGGCCAGCGTTTAACACATCCACCCCCCATGGCTTTACCCCCGCACGGGGGACTGGGGTGCCAGTTCGCACGCTTGTTGAATTCTTGTCCAGCATCTAGGAGCTTTTCGACGTTAGGTTTCGCCGCGTTCGAATTTTTCGCGGCGTTTCCGCTGTTCTTCCCGCTTTTTGAGGAGTCGATCGCGTTCAATTTTTTGCCGCATTCGGGGTGGGTAGCCGGTTTCTTCTACATCATATATGGGCACATCTAGCTCTTTCGCTATGACGTCGATGCCCTTGGGGCCGCCAATGTTGCGGCGGGTAAAATCCCCGGTAACGTCGACAAGCACGACGGACATTTCGTTCACTAGGGTTTCCGGTTCCACAAAGGCTTCGATCATGGCCCGGTCGTTGGCCCATTGTTTGAGGTATTCCAAGTCGGCCTTGCGGATAGTTTCACCGGGGCCGCGAACTGGTTTGTTGCTGGAGTTGGTACGTTTTCTGCGAAAGAGATTGAACACGATAGACAATTGTAGGGGGAATTATTTTTTAGTGGCTGATGGTAAAAGTCACATGACGCGTGTAAAAAAGGTACTCTCATAGGGGTATTAAGAGTCTATACAACAAGCTTTTCTAGGAGTCATAACAACAATGGCACACTCCGTTGTGATGCCCGAGCTGGGCGAATCAGTTACTGAAGGCACGATCACACAGTGGTTGAAGGCTGTAGGGGACACGGTTTCGGTTGATGAACCGTTGCTTGAGGTTTCTACCGACAAGGTGGATACGGAGGTGCCGTCCCCGGTCGCCGGTGTTTTGCTGGAGATCCGCGCCGAGGAAGACGACACCATTGAGGTCGGTGATGTGATTGCGATCATCGGTGACGCTGGTGAGGCCCCGGCTACCACGCCGGCAGCCCCGGCCGCACCTGCTGAACCGGAGCCGACCCCGGCCGCTGCTGCGCCCGCCGCTCCTGCCGCACCGGCTGCGCCTGCCGCTTCGGGCGCCGTCGATGTGGTGATGCCGGAGTTGGGCGAGTCGGTCACCGAGGGCGTCATTACCCAGTGGTTGAAGTCGGTGGGAGACACCGTCGAGGTGGATGAGGCACTGCTTGAGGTGTCGACGGACAAGGTCGACACGGAGGTCCCCTCCCCCGTCGCCGGCACCATCGTGGAAATCTTGTTCGAAGAGGATGACACGGTTGAGGTGGGTGATGTTATTGCCCGCATTGGCGACAAGAATGCCGCCCCCGCTCCCGCCGCACCGGCACCGACCCCGGAGCCACAACCCGAACCCACCCCGGCCCCGGCAGCACCGGCCCCCGCACCCAAGCCGGAGCCCACACCTGCCCCGACACCGGCACCGGCCACCCCAGCAGCACCGGCGGCAAAGGTAAATGCCGGCAAGAAGCTGCCGTATGTGACGCCGCTCGTGCGCAAGCTGGCCGACAAGCATGGCATTGATCTGACCACGGTGACCGGCACTGGCATTGGTGGGCGGATCCGTAAGCAGGATGTGTTGGCTGCTGCGGCTGCGGCACAGGTACCCGCCGCCGCGGAAGCACCGGCTGCCCAGGCACCTGCCGAGCCGACCGGTCCGCGGGCAAACTGGTCCACCAAGTCCGTGGATCCGGCCAAGGCGGAGCTGATTGGCACTACCCAGAAGGTGAACCGGATTCGGGAGATCACCGCCGCCAAGATGGTGGAGGCACTCCAGCTGTCTGCGCAGCTCACGCACCTGCAAGAGGTGGATATGACCCGGATTGCCGAACTGCGGAAGCAGTCCAAGCCGCAATTCCAGGCGAAGCATGGGGTGAACCTGACGTACCTGCCGTTCTTCGTGAAGGCCGTGGTGGAGGCTTTGATCAGCCACCCGAACGTGAATGCGTCGTATAACGCCGAGACCAAGGAAATGACCTACCACGAGGACGTGAATGTGGCCATTGCCGTGGACACCCCGCGGGGTCTGCTCACCCCGGTGATCCACAAAGCCCAGGAGCTGACGTTGCCGCAGATCGCCCAGGCCATTGCCGACCTGGCGGATCGGGCCCGGAATAATAAGCTCAAGCCCACCGAATTGTTCGGCGCCACCTTCACTATCACCAATATTGGTTCCGAGGGCGCGCTGTCGGACACCCCGATCCTGGTGCCGCCGCAGGCCGGTATCTTGGGCACGGCTGCCATTCAGAAGCGGCCGGTGGTGGTTTCGGTGGATGGCGCCGACGCCATCGCCATCCGCCAAATGTGCTATATGCCGTTTACGTATGACCATCAGGTGGTTGATGGTGCCGACGCCGGCCGGTTCACCGCCACCATTAAGGATCGGCTGGAGACCGGCAATTTCGCCGCCGATCTTGACCTGTAAGATTTCGAATTGACGAAACCGGCGCCCAGCGTGACCCGCTACGGCGCCGGTTTTTATTGCGCGGCCGCCGGCGGCAATTCGAGGATGTCCCGCAACATGTCGGCCGCTACCTGGCAGGTGCGTTTCTTTTCGGTGGGGATGTCCGGGTTAGCGCCGAAGGTGAAGCTCACCCGGCCGCGGCTGGTGGCTACTGCCGCGGAGCAGAAGAATTCGTTTTCGTCCTTGCTGAATTTATACAGGTAGAAGCCGTCCGGGGCGGTGACTTTCACATCGGTGATGAGCAGGCCTTGCTGGTCGAGTTGCCGCTGATCTAGCACGTCGGATTCGGCGAAGCCGGTCACCCATTCGGGCCGGTCGGTGGCGGGGATGAAGGTGCAGAATTTGCGATCCACATCAGATCGGACTTGTTGGCCGGGTAGTGGTTTCCACCCGAGTTTTTCCCATTGTTCGGTGGTGATTTCGGTGCAGGGGTCGAAGAGGTGAAAGCCGTCCGCCGCGGGGTCGAAGGTACCGTCGCCCACTCCCAGGGCTTCCCCGAGGATGGTGGGGTTGGCTGCCATGGTTGTGGTGTCGTCGGGTGCTGGGGTTTCGGCGTCTATGAGGTCGGGACCGGTGGCCATGGGTTGGTCGTCGATAGGCGATGGGGGTACAGCGGCGGATCCGCTGAGGAAAAGCACGCAACACAACACGATAGAACTCATGGCTGTGGTGGTGTAAACAACAGATTCGGACAAGCGCATACCCAAAATAGTGCTATATCTGTGGGAACATGGCTAGTCTTGTCCCCCTGTGCGAGTGCCTCGGGAAATCAGACAGTCATCCAGAAACCAGATATTGACTACATTATGTCGGTATAATGATGTAAATCACTATAAATTTGGTCTTTTTGAAGGGAGTCCGTCACGTTATGACGCCCGCCAGTTATTCTGATCGCCATATCGGCCCCGACAGCAAGGAAACGGCCGAGATGCTCGGCAGTGTTGGTTACCCCACACTAGCAGCGCTTATCGACGCCGCGGTCCCGGAGGATATTCGCACCACCACGCTCGCCCTCGGACCGGCCCTCACCGAAGAAGAAGCACTACGGAAGCTCCGCAGTTATGCGCAGCAGAACGTGGTGCTTCAGTCATTTTATGGCCAAGGCTATTTTGACACGATCACCCCGCCGGTTATCCGTAGGAATGTGGTGGAGGATCCGGGTTGGTACACAGCCTACACCCCATACCAGCCGGAAATCTCCCAGGGACGGCTGGAAGCATTATTGAACTTCCAAACCATGGTGCAGGAGCTCACCGGCCTGCCCATCGCTAATGCATCCCTGCTTGATGAGGCCACCGCAGTAGCTGAGGCTGTGGGGCTCATGGCCCGCACCAATAAGAAGGGCAATCGGGTTATTTTGGATCGCCGCCTGCACCCGCAGGTTGTGGCGGTGACCGCCGAGCGGGCCCGCACCCTGGGCTTGGAGGTAGAAATCGCCGACGTTTCCAGCGGTGTGGTGGGCGAGTCGCTGATTGGTGTGGTGTTGGCCTATCCTGGCACCGAGGGGGACATTGTCGATGTTCGCGGCGCAATTGAGGACATTCATTCCCGGGGTGGCCTGGCCGCGATCGCCACGGATCTTCTGGCCCTGCAATTGTTGGAGTCCCCCGGCACCTTGGGGGCGGATATTGCGGTGGGTTCGTCGCAGCGGTTTGGCGTGCCCCTGTTTTTCGGTGGCCCGCACGCCGCGTTCATGGCGGTCACCGACAAGTTGAAGCGCCAGTTGGCCGGCCGGATTGTTGGCGTGTCGAAGGATGCCGAAGGCCGCCCCGCCTACCGCCTGGCCCTGCAAACCCGGGAGCAGCATATTCGCCGGGAGCGGGCCACCAGTAATATTTGTACCGCCCAGGCGCTGTTGGCAGTGTGCGCCGCCATGTACGCCATTTGGCATGGTCCGGCCGGTTTGCGGGCGATTGCCGAGCGGGTACACCAGTATGCTTCCGATTTTGCCCAGGCCGTGGGCGATAAGGTGGTGCACGAAAACTTTTTCGACACAGTGACGGTGGAGTGTGATGCCCCGGCGATTGTGGCCGCCGCGGCCGAGGCCGGCTACCTGGTGCGTTCCCTGGGGGATTCGAAGGTTTCGGTGTCGTTTGGCGAGGGTGCTACCCGGGAGGACGTCGAAAAGCTCGCACAATTGTTCGGCGCTATCGTAACCGAGTCGGAGGCCCGCCCGCTGCCACTGCCGCGCACCACGGAAACCTTGACGCACCCCATTTTCTCGTCGGTGCATTCGGAGACCCAAATGCTGCGCTACCTGCGGGAGTTGAAGGACAAGGATTTGGCGTTGGATCGCACCATGATCCCGCTGGGGTCGTGCACCATGAAGCTGAACCCGACCACCGGCATGGAGCCGATCACCTGGCCGGAGTTCGCCAACGTGCACCCGTATGCGCCCGATTCGCAGACCGCCGGGTGGCGGGCGCTGCTCAACGAGATGGAGGAGTGGCTCGCGGAAATCACCGGGTATGCGAAAGTATCGGTGCAGCCGAACGCAGGTTCGCAGGGTGAGCTTGCCGGCCTGCTCGCTATTCGACGCTACCACCAGGCCAATGGCGAGCATCAGCGAGACATCATTCTCATTCCGCAATCCGCCCACGGCACCAATGCCGCCTCGGCAACACTGGCGAAGCTCCGGGTTGTGGTGGTGGCCACCGCCCCGGACGGCTCCATTGACCTGGGCGATTTAGACGCCAAGCTGGAAAAGCATGCGGAGAACATTGCCGGCATTATGATTACCTACCCGTCCACCCACGGGGTGTTTGAGGACACGGTACGGGAGGTGTGCCAGAAGGTGCACGCCGTCGGCGGCCAGGTGTATATCGACGGCGCTAACCTGAACGCCCTGACCGGTATCGCACGCCCGGGCGAATTCGGGGGCGATGTTTCCCACCTAAATCTGCATAAGACGTTCAGCATTCCACACGGTGGCGGCGGCCCAGGCGTGGGACCGGTGGCGGTGGCAGAGCATTTGGTGCCGTTCCTGCCTACCGACGCCAATGCGGTCGATTTCACCAAGGAAACCCCCATCAACATTGGGGTGCCGACCTCAGGGGCCCGCTACGGTTCGGCCGGCGTGGTGCCCATCGCCTGGGCGTATATCGCCATGATGGGCACCGAAGGCCTGGAGCGGGCCTCCGCAACCGCAGTGCTCAATGCCAACTATCTGGCGAAGGAATTGTCCGATTCCTTCCCGGTGCTTTACACCGGCAAGAACGACCTGGTGGGCCACGAATGCATCTTCGACCTGCGCGGCCTGGAGCACGACACCGGCGTGTCCGCCACAGATGTGGCAAAACGCCTGGTGGATTATGGTTTCCACGCCCCCACCCTTTCGTTCCCGGTGGCAGGGACGCTCATGGTAGAGCCCACCGAGTCGGAGGATAAGGCCGAATTGGATCGGTTTATTGCCGCCATGCGCAGCATTCGCGCCGAGATCGAGGAGATCGCCCAGGGAAGCATCACATTCGAAGAGTCCGTGCTGCATCACGCCCCATTCACCGCCGAGTCGGTGTCCGACGACGAGTGGGGCTACGCATTCAGCCGGCGGCAGGCCGCCTACCCGGTGACTTCCCTGCGGCAGGGCGTGAAGTACTTCCCGCCGGTGCGCCGCATTGATGAAGCGTTCGGCGACCGGCACTTCGCGTGCTCCTGCCCGCCGCCCGAGGCATTCGACATCGACGACTAGCCGCCGCTGGTCTCACACTGGTTCCGGCCGCCGGGCCTCATCCGGCGAGTAGCAAGTAGCCCGATGCTCGGCTGCCGGAACCAGCACTACATAAAAACTTTTCCCAAGAAGAAAGAACTAAGAAACCCATGACCGAACTTCGTCAGTCCCCCCTCCATGCCGAGCACGAGAAGCTGGGCGCTTCCTTCACCGCCTTTGGCCCGTGGAACATGCCGCTCAAATACGGTAACGAGCTGGAAGAGCACCGGGCTGTTCGCACCGCCTGTGGCCTGTTCGACCTCTCCCACATGGGCGAAATCCGGGTGACCGGCCCCGACGCCGGCGCGTTCTTGGATTACGCGCTGATCTCCCACCTGTCCATTATTAAGGTTGGCAAGGCCAAGTATTCGATGATCGTCAACGAGGATGGGCATATCATCGACGATCTCATCACCTACCGCCTGGGCGAGAACGAATTCCTGGTGGTGCCCAATGCGGGGAACGCCGACACCGTGTTCCAGGCGTTTGTGGATCGGGCAGCCAAGTTTGATGTGGAGCTCGTCAATGAATCCACCGACACCGCCCTGATCGCGGTGCAGGGACCCAATGCGGAAGCATTATTGGTCACGCTCACCAACGAAGCGGATGGCCAAATTGTCAAGGAGATGAAATATTATTCCGCCGCACCGGTCACGGTGGCCGGCCACGAGGTGCTGCTGGCCCGCACCGGCTACACCGGGGAAGACGGGTTCGAATTATTCCTCCCCAACGCGGGTGCCGCAGACCTGTGGGAGCGGATCCTGCAGGCCGGTGACGAGTTCGGCCTGAAGCCGGCCGGCTTGGCCGCCCGGGATTCGTTACGCCTGGAGGCGGGCATGCCGCTCTACGGCAACGAGCTGAACCTGACGCTCACCCCGATCGACGCTGGCCTGGGCGTCCTGGTGGGCAAGAAGAAGGAGGGGGATTTCGTGGCCAAGGAGAAACTGCTGTCCGGCACCCCGCCAACCCGGGTCCTGGTGGGGTTGACCTCCACCGGCCGGCGGGCAGCCCGCGCCCACGCCGAACTGTTCGACGCGGACGGCACCGTGGTGGGCGAGGTCACCTCCGGGCAGCCCTCCCCCACGCTTGGGCACCCGATCGCCTTGGCCTATGTGGATACGGCACTCGCGGAACCCGGCACCAAGCTGGAGGCGGACATTCGGGGAAAGAAATACCCGTTTGAGGTGGTAAAACTCCCATTTTACTCCCGGGCCAAGTAACGACCGGCTAGAATCCCAACCAGAATCATCTACTTTTGAAAGGCTCCCCCTATGTCATTGCCTGAGAATTATTCCTACTCCGACGATCACGAATGGATCGACACCACCGCCGACAAGGCCGTGGGCGCCAAGGTGAAGGTGGGCATCACGTCCGTCGCCACCGACCGGCTGGGCGAGATCGTGTTCGCCGACCTGCCGCAGGTGGGCGACTCCGTGGAGGCCGGCGAAACCTGCGGTGAGGTGGAATCCACCAAGTCCGTGTCCGACCTGTATTCCCCGGTCACGGGCACGGTCACTGCGGTGAACCAGGAGGCCCTGGACGACTGCGCCATCATCAATGGTGACCCGTTCACCGCCGGCTGGCTGTTCGAGGTTGAGGTCACTGAGGTGGGCCCGCTACTCACCGCCGCCGAATACGCCGAAAAGAACGGCATCTAACCTCAAACCCCCAACCATAAACCTTAAATATAAGGTTTCACTAATGCATTGCGCCTTAAGCACCCCTCCCCCGCGGGTCTTAAGGCGCTTCGCCATGGGAATCCGTCGAAAAGCCCGCGGCATGATGGGCCAATGCCCAGCACCGCCGCACCACCCGACCACAAGGAGTCACACATGACCGCGCCCCGCCAACCATTTTTCCCCGCCGACCAGTCCATTCGCAAGGACAACGACTCCCCCATCGCGGTCCAGCTGCTGGGCACGGTGGATTATCGCGCGGCGTGGGACATGCAGGCCGACCTGGCGGCACAGCGGGCACGCGGCGACATCGGCGACACCATCATCGTGCTGGAACACCCCAGCATCTACACGGCCGGCAAACGCACCCAACCGGAGGATCGGCCCACGAACGGGCTGCCGGTCATCGACGTGGACCGGGGCGGCCGCATCACCTGGCACGGCCCCGGCCAATTGGTGGCATACCCCATCATCAAGCTGGCGGACCCCATCGACGTGGTGGATTATGTGCGCCGCGTCGAAGAAGCCCTCATCCAAGTGGTCCGCCAGGCCGGGGTGACCACCGCGGGCCGCATCGACGGACGCTCCGGCGTGTGGGTGCCCGGCGCGACCCCGGCGGAGCACCGGAAGATTGCCGCCCTGGGGATTCGGATCACGCACGGGGTGACCATGCACGGGTTGGCGCTCAACTGCGACAACACCCTGGAGTTCTACGAGCACATTATTCCATGCGGCATTTCCGACGCGGGTGTGACCACGCTCAGCCGCGAACTCGGCCGGGATGTTTCGGTGGCGGAAATGATCCAGCCCACATTGCAGGCGCTTGACGACGCCTTTTCGGGCCGGCTGGTGGTTGCGGATCACACATTTGATTCGGCACCCGACCCAACCAAGGGGCTGCCGCGCCGGTAACCAACGATGGGCCACCAGCCAATTATTGGCAACATTATAAGGATTTTGTTTATTTCGACACATTTCGCAATTGGTAGTAGGGTGTGGGGCGTGACTACAGCAGCCCCCAATGGACGCAAATTACTCCGAGTAGAAGTACGAAATTCTGAAACCCCCATTGAAAATAAGCCACGGTGGATCCGCACCACGGTCAAAACCGGTCCGGAATACCAGGACATTAAAAAACGAGTGTCGGGTTCGAGCCTGCACACCGTGTGCCAGGAGGCGGGGTGCCCCAATATTCACGAGTGTTGGGAATCCCGGGAGGCCACGTTTTTAATCGGTGGGGCGAATTGTTCCCGCCGGTGCGATTTCTGCCAGATTAATTCGGCGAAGCCGGAACCGTTAGACCGGGATGAGCCGCGCCGGGTGGCGGAGTCGGTCAAGGAAATGGGTCTGAATTATTCCACGATTACCGGCGTGACCCGGGATGATTTAGACGATGAGGGCGCATGGCTCTATGCCGAGGTGGTGCGGCAGATTCATGCGCTGAATCCGAATACTGGCGTGGAGAACCTCACCCCGGATTTTTCGGGCAAGCCGGATTTATTGCATGAGGTGTTTGAGGCACGCCCGGAGGTGTTTGCCCATAATCTAGAGACGGTGCCGCGGATTTTTAAGCGAATCCGGCCGGCGTTCCGGTATGACCGTTCCCTGGATGTGATTCGGCAGGCTAGGGATTTTGGTCTTATTACTAAGTCGAATCTGATTTTGGGCATGGGTGAGACCCCGGAGGAGATTCGGGATGCGCTCATGGATTTGCATTCGGCCGGGTGCGACATTTTGACGATTACCCAGTATTTGCGGCCGGGCCCAAGGTTCCACCCGATTGACCGGTGGGTGAAGCCGGAGGAGTTTATTGAGCATCGGGATTTCGCATTGGAGCTTGGTTTCGGCGCGGTGATGTCGGGCCCGTTGGTGCGGTCGTCGTATCGGGCGGGCAAGTTGTATGCGCAGGCGATGGAGGCCCGGGGGTTGCCGCTGCCGGAGAATTTGCGGCATTTAGCAAAGAATGCGCACGTGTCGACGGCGCAGGAGGCTTCCACATTGCTGGAACGCTATGGTGCGTCCCAGGACACACCGGTGTCGACGTCGCGGTAGGTTTTTCCGCGGCGTGAGCCGGGTCGGCCCCGCTGGGTGTGCCGGCGTGAACCAGCCAGTCGTGGTGCTGGCTGGTTTTTTCGTGCCGTCCCCGATCGGACCTTGGTGTTTGGGGTGCCAATCCTGGCTCGTCCGATTCACATTTTGCCGTTGTCGGACCTGCCGCATTGGTTGGGCGGGTGGCGGATGTTTGGCGTGGCCGGTCCAGTGGCGCGCAGGTTTGCTGCATTATTCTGACCTAGGGTTTTTCATAGGCTATTGTATTGACCATGGCTGAGGATAAAAACGCGAAGAAGGAAGAGCGCGCGGCGAAGCGGGCGCGGCGGAAAGAAAATTGGGCGCAATTGTGGCAGGCGTTCCAAATGCAGCGGAAGCAGGACTCCAAGCTTGTGCCGCTCATGCTGCTGGCCGTTATTGGCACAGGGGTGCTATTTTTCCTGATTGGGTTGCTGTGGAGGGGCCAGTGGCTCATGCTGGTCACCGGACTGCTTTTAGGTGTCGCGATAGCGTTGTGGATTTTCAGCCGTCGGTTGCAGAATAATGTGTATAACCAGGCGGCCGGCCAGCCGGGTGCCGCGGGCTGGGCACTGGAGAACATGCGGGAAGGGGTGGGCATGGCCTGGCGCACCAAGTCGGCCGTGGCCTATAACACGCAGATGGATATTGTGCACCGGGTGATTGGTGTGGGCGGCATTGTGCTGGTTGGCGAGGGCGAACCGCACCGGCTGCGCCCGCTCTTCCAGCAGCAGCAGAAGCGGTTGCGTAGGTTGGCACCCGGGGTGCCGATCAACACGATTATTGTGGGCGATGGCGAGGACCAGGTGCCATTGCGGAAGTTGCAGAGCCGGTTGATGAGGATGGAGCGCAAGTACAAGAAGGAGGACGTGCACGAGATCGCCGCCCGCATTGAGGCCATGGATGCGGCGGACCAGAACCGTCAGGGCCTGCCCCGCGGCCCGCTGCCCAAGGGAGCGCAGGCAAAGATGTCGGGCATGAACCGGCGGGCACGTCGGCACGCAGAACGGCAGAACAAGGGCAAGTAGGCTTGCCGACGCCCTCCCGAGGGAACCGTCTATAAGCGCCGATCACCCGAGGATGACCGCGGTGCCGGTGGCACGGTCGTGCATGCCGCGCCCGTCGGTGTCGACCATGGCGGCGGGGAGCACAAAAATGGTGAGCAGGGTGCGGGCCGCGGCCCGGGCGAGACCAACCCGCTGGTCACGCTGGTCGACGCGGGCCACCCCCATGCCGAGCAGCGCCTGGCCGGGGGTGCGGGCGAATAGGGCAACGCTGATAATGCCAAGGATCACGAACAGCATGAGGGTTAAGGTGGCGGTGTCACCAAGGTAGGTGGTGAACATGTGGAGGAATCCGGCGACGATCCAGCAGATTACCCAGTCGATGGCCACTCCCCCGGCGCGGCGGGCGACGGATGCGAGGGCGCCGGGTCCGGTTTGGGGAAGGCCGAGTTTTTCGCCGGGCCATTTGGCGGGCGTGTCGTCGTCGTAGGGGGCGGGGATTGTTGGGCCGTCGAGCCAGGTGCGGCCAGTGCTGCGGTCACGTTTTGCCATGGTTAATAATGTAGCTGTTTTGGGGATTATTCTTTAACTGGCGGCGATAAGGCCAAATATTTTATTGGTCGCACTATAGAAAATGGGTTACCATGGGGTGGTACTGCCAGAATTTTTTGAGGAGTAATCGTGGCCTTTCATTCCGCCGATGAGGCGCTGAAGTTTATTCAAGACGAGAATGTCGAGTTCATTGACATTCGATTCACTGATGTGCCTGGCACGGAACAGCATTTCACTATCCCGGCCCATATTCTTGATGCAGACGCGTTGACTGATGGTTTGGCTTTTGATGGTTCGTCTATTCGCGGGTTTACCAGCATTGACGAGTCGGACATGAATCTGATTGCGGATTTAGCGACGGCGCAGGTGGATCCGTTCCGGGCGGCGAAAACGTTGAATATCAAGTTTTTTGTGGTGGATCCGTTTACGCAGGAGCCGTTTAGCCGGGATCCGCGGACGGTGGCGTTGAAGGCTGAGGAGTATTTGGCGTCGACGGGTATTGCGGACACGTGTTTCTTTGGTGCGGAGGCCGAGTTTTACCTGTTTGATTCGGTGCGGTATTCCACGGATGCGCATGCCGGGTTCTATGAGGTGGATTCGGTTGAGGGCTGGTGGAATCGGGGGAAGAAGCACGAGCTCAATGGGGAGCCGAATCTAGGCTATAAGACCCGGATGAAGGGCGGGTATTTCCCGTTGCCGCCGTACGATAAGGCGGAAGATGTGCGGGATAATATGGTCCAGGTGTTATTGGAGTGTGGGTTTGATTTAGAGCGGTTCCACCATGAGGTTGGTGGGGGCCAGCAGGAGATCAACTATAAGTTCAATACGCTGCTGCATGCTGCGGATGATTTGCAGACGTTTAAATACATTATTAAGAATGTGGCGTTCCGGCATGGGAAGACGGCAACGTTTATGCCGAAGCCGCTGGCTGGCGATAATGGTTCGGGCATGCACGCACACCAGTCGTTATGGAAGGACGGCAAACCGTTGTTCCATGATGAGTCGGGTTATGCGGGGCTGTCGGATATCGCCCGTTATTATATTGGTGGCATTTTGCACCATGCGGCGGCGGTGTTGGCGTTTACGAACCCGACGTTGAATTCGTATCACCGGTTGGTGCCGGGGTTTGAGGCGCCGATTAATTTGGTGTATTCGCAGCGGAACCGGTCGGCAGCAGTGCGGATTCCGATCACGGGTTCGAATCCGAAGGCGAAGCGGATTGAGTTCCGGGCGCCGGACCCGTCGGGGAACCCGTATTTCGGGTTTGCGGCGATGATGTTGGCTGGCTTGGACGGTATTAAGAACCGGATTGAGCCGCACGCACCGGTGGATAAGGATTTGTATGAGTTGCCACCGGAGGAGGCTGCGTCGATTCCGCAGGCCCCGGGTTCATTGGAGGAGTCACTAACGGCATTGGCGGATAACCATGACTTCTTGACTGATAATGGGGTGTTTACCGAGGATCTGATCGATACGTATATCAAGTTGAAGTACGATCACGAGATTGATCCGGTGCGGTTGCGCCCCACACCACAGGAGTTCGAACTGTATTTCGACTGCTAGTTTGCTTATCGACGCGGTGACCAACGGTGGCGAACCTGCCATCGTTGGTTTTTTTCGTGCCTTTCCGACGACCGACCGGATAGGCGCACCCGCGCGTTGGGGTGGTCGGATGCGGCGTATCGTTTGGGCATGGTCAGTGATCGGAGTTATGTCACCACGATAGCCACGTGGGTTTTTGTGCTGGTTTATGCGTCGAGGCCGCTGCTGGGGTCGGTTCTCCCAAGCGTGGTCATGCCTGGCGTGTATGTTGTGGTGGTTATTGCCGCCCTGGTGGCCTACCGCCGGGTGCTGGCCGATGCCGCCCGTCGGGCGTGGCAGCATCGGGCCCGATCGTTCGCCATGGTGGTTGGTGGCTACCTGGGGATCCTGGCCCTGACCGTGGCGGTCGGGTATCTCACCCAATACCTTTTCGACTATTTCGGTGTTGCTCTCGCCGACCCGCAAAACACCGGCGAGCTGTCCCAACCCCGGGCAAGCCTGGTTCGGTTGATTCTGCCCATGATATATATCGGGATTGCGGCGCCGATAGTGGAGGAGTTGTTTTTCCGCCAGTTCCTCATTGGTTCCCTCGGGAAGCACGCCCCTACCTGGATGTCACTGGTGGTGTCGAGCGTGCTGTTTGGCATGTTCCACGTATATTCGTTGGTGGCATCCGAGTGGATTAACGCCGTAAGTTTCACCGCCGCCGGCCTGGGGCTTGGCCTGGTCTATGTGTTGTCCGGCCGTAATGTTGTGTTGTCGAGCCTGCTGCATATTGCCAATAACCTGTCCATAGTCATCATGACCCTGCTTGTCTAGTGCATGGAGTCTACCCCAATTGCTAGGAAAAATATCCACATCCCTGTTTACCACACCTAAGACTGTTCACCAGCATGGAGATTATTCTCTAAATTCTTTAACCCACAAGAAAGCAAACATCAACAGATCTTAGTCATCATGTGCGATACATTTGTAGTAATTTCCTGCATGAGCTTGTTGGCTGACAAACCAATACCGGCTATACACCTGTACTCTGGACTCACTCCGGCTATTTAATACAGCATTTTTCGAAGCTTGTTCAACCGCTGGAAAAATCTATTCTCACCAACAGATGACAGATCGGAAAAACATGCCATCTGCCTTGCTCACCCTCCCTCCCAGAGAGCAGTCATACGTATTAACGCACTGAGAAGCTAAACCATATTCTCCCAGCAGCTGAATAAGTTTCCTACTAACAAATCAAATTTCCAGTTTTGCACACAGATAATCCAAAAACACCCCAAAAGAGGGGCTAGAATTTTTTCATCACTAATCACAACTGTGCAAGTCAACTCTATTGCGAATGTCAACTGAAAAATACTAAACTCAGAAGCAAGAAGTTTATTCAGCCGCTGGAAAAATCCATCTATGCCGATAGGTGGAAGAACAGAAAGAATACGCGTTTTAGCTTGGTTTCCCTTACCTCCAGAGACCAGTCATGCGTAGGGAGGTTGAATAAGCTTCCAAGAAAGGTAAACACAGAAAGGTAGAGGGGGTTAAGTCATGGCAAATGTTTATGATGTGGGTCAATACATCACGGAGTTAGTTCCAACCGTGGACAAAATGAAGCTTTACAAACTTTGCTACTTTTCCCAAGGGTGGAATCTAGCTTGGACCGGTCGCCCATTGTTCAAGGAACCGTTGCAAGCATGGATTAAGGGCCCCGTTCCTGTTGCTCTACGCGATCGAAGTGAACCAGTCGCCAAAGAGGATTGGACTATCCCACATATTCCCGGCGGCGATTCCGCAAACTTGACGATTGCCGAACTACGCACTGTAGAAAGTGTGGTCAATTTCTATAGTGATAAAGATTCTATCGAGCTGTCTAAAATCAGCCATGGTAAAGCATGGAAAGAGGCCCGACGGAATCTGCCTGATAATGCACACTCTCAGGAGGAATTGAGCATGACTACAATGCGGGAAGAATTTACTGATTTGCTTCATTCCGAGTCAAACACTCCTTCCTACCCACTAGAAAATCAGATCCCCGAGAACTATTCTCCTGAAGCTGCATTAGCTGCCATAACCCGAATTGAAAAAGCATGGGGTGGTTCATTAGCACTACTCGCTACGCGTTAGCAATTGTCGTCTTCAAATGTCCCCCAACCCCGACCCGACAAGATTTTTATAGATCATCTTGTCGGTGAGGCATGCAAACAAAACAAGCGTTGTGAACAGCGCAAAGAAGCGTACTCTGGCTTTTTTGTTGATAAAGCCAGACTAGAGTCTGCTATTTGCGCTCCATTCCAAGGATTTGATGGTACACCACGATTCAAATCTCCATATGATATAGCAGCAGCACTGTTAGTCAATATTGCAACAGGACACCCTTTTCACGACGGAAATAAAAGGACTGCGCTATCTCTATCACTGTACTATCTGGCTCTGCGCGAAATTGAAGTCGTTCCCTCCTCAGTCGAAGCTGGGGCGAAGCTAGTAGAGAACACAGTTACAGATACTAAAAGTACGGAGGAAAGACGAATCTCTGTTTGTTCAATACTGCAAAAATGGACGGTAACTGATCAAACTGCGCTCAATCATCGTGCGCATATGAATAATCCACACGCATCGGAGTAACAGGCTCTAACATATTGGCCGAGATTTCTAAGATTCTGGTGAATAAGCCCCCATGGTGACCAACCAGCTACAACAGCCACATCACTACCACCACGATCCCGAGGATAAGGCTGGCTGCCGCATAGTATCGGGCGGTTCGCCAAGCTGCCTGTTCCCGCCGCTGGGCTTGGAGCCTGCGGGTTTCGCTTTCCTTGAGCGCCAGCGCATGGTCCGCGTCCGCGGCACGGATGGTGCGGGCCAGCACGTCGATAGTGGCCGAATACTGGGACATGAGCCGGCTCATTTCCGAGCGGTCATGCGGGGTGCGCAGGTTACGGATGTCGGCGCGCAGCTGGCTGACCAGATCCAGGACTGATGTGTCGGGAGCTGTGACCGGGACCGCCACCTGGCGGCCGGGTGGGCGCAGGGGCACCTGATCCCGGAGGCGAAACCGACCCATGGTGGTGGCAACCCTGGTGAGCAGCTCGGTGACCTCGCGGTGCACCGTCGTAAAGCGTTGCGGGTCAAGGGCTTGAAGGGGGTGCTGCGGGTCGGAGTGCGCGGCAATGATATCCCCAACCGTCGCACGCCAATA
>ERZ773056.576-NODE-576-length-19321-cov-25.062234_pt1 | contig 19321 bp, 20 predicted proteins | sample MGYA00580857_ERZ773056 | MGnify/ENA primary metagenome ERZ773056 (study PRJEB29015, sample SAMEA2737996) | human oral metagenome | biome: human oral; feature: human-associated habitat; material: dental | place: China | collected 2114 ... | reverse complement strand
CCCGGCATCATTATATCAAGAAGTGCCAAATGTATCTCTTCTTCCTCTAAAATCTTAAGCCCTTCTTCGGCATTCTCAGCTTTAAATACTTTATATCCGTCACTAACCAAATGTATTTCAACCAATTCGGCTATCTCTTTTTCATCATCTACCACTAATATATTAATTTGCGACATACAAAACTCCTCTCACATCTTATTATAATTTCTATACTAACACATAGTTTAAAAATTTGCCTTAATTTAGTTTAAAAATTTATATAAGTTTATATAATAATGTGCTAAGACATAGTATTTGTACTGCATCGTTCAAAAAATAAGTATATCTGTTTCCTTACACCGCCACTACAATAAAAAAGAGGCTTATCACCTAATTAAGGTACAAGCCTCTTTTATTATAAATATTCAGAGTTTGCAAAATATCTTAACTAACCTACTATCTAATTTTACATCCGCTGTATTCCAAGCATTGAAATCGGTTAGCTTTATAAATTTTTACTGGACACTCGCAAAGCCTTCTTTTTTAATAAGTTCCAAAGCCTTATCAAACTTTGCAGCATTTACCAGTACTACAGGACCTGTACAGCCCATGCCTCCCTCTGCATAAATACCTGCCTTCCAAAGCATCTGCACAGCATCATCTATATCCATAACATCCACTCCCGAGATCTGTTCTGTAACAGCCTCTTTGCTTGGAGCTTCTACCTTAGTTTCTGCTGTCTTTGTTTCTTTTTTAGCTGTGTATTTATCTATAACCGACTGCCAATTAAGTTTAGCTAAGCTTTGATACTCGGTTTCAGCATGTTTTTCAATATCTCCATTTGAAATATCAAAAGCATACTTCAAGGCATTTGCAATTACAGGTGCTCCTGAAGCCCTTGATATAATAAGTATATTACGCTTAAATCCTTCTCCCACTCCGGGACCGTAGCCGTAACCGCTTACCTCATACTCTCCTCCTGAAGTAAAGGATGAGAACATCTTCATAAGCACATTGCCTGTAAGTGAGTCCGTAACCATAACATCCGGTGTTCCGAGCAGTAAATCGTTTCCACGCATAACTACACCGCCGTCTGCTCGTTTAGACTCTGAAAAGTTTATATTATATCCTAAAGCGGCAATCTCTTTCAAGATTTTTTCCGCTGTTCTCGCACCGTCAAGGTTGAGTATCCCGAGACTCGGATTTTCAATTCCCAGAGACTTTGCCGTAATAATACCTGCTATCGCATTTTTTACCATGGCTTCAACTCTGTTACTTGATGAAGTTCCCGTAGTCGTTGCAAGTATAAGCTCTTTTCCCTTCGCAGGTGTTGATACTCTTCCTACTGTAGAAACTCCTATAGGAAAGTTATAATGCATGGTAACACAGGCTGATATCTCCTTAGAATCAAGCTTTTCTTCCATTACCTTATACATTTCTTCCTCGGAGTTCACCTCATAGGTTAAAAGTCCGGTATCGTTCTTTTTTCCTATCAATGCTATATCAAGTTTAGGATACAGCTTTTTTGCAAGTAAAGCACCTTCAAGCAAATTGCCTTCTCCATGCTCACTTCCAAGTGTAGTCAAAGCCACTCTTTTTGCAGGCGCAAATGAACCGCTTTCTATCGCATTGGCAATATCTTCAAATACCTTTGCTATCTGTTTGTTCATAAAAGCACCTCCTACTGTCCGAAGTTTTCAGCAAGTTTTCTCATGGCTTCAGCTATCATCTTCTTAATTTGCTGCTCATCTACCTTGCCCGCTTCTTTTTCAATGCCCTTGTTAGCTTCTATCATACAGGAGACTCCGTCAAAAAGATTGGTCATTCTTCCAAGGAAGAGAGAACCCTTTCCTACTATCATAACCCTGTTATAGTCTTTTGCTTTAAGCTTTTCTATGGCATATCCAAGGAAAGGAGCGCCTGACGGTATATGTCCCTGTGTAGGTGCAAAACCGAAGGTACCGTATGTAGTTGCAAATGAAGCAAGCTGAGCTTTTTCAAGCTCTCCTTTTTTAACTGCAAGTGCCGCTATCATCTTATAGTTAGCTTCCGGAACATCTCCCGCACCCGCAAGTTTAGTTATGTCAGGATTTTGCATTTCTACGGAATACTTGTCTACATCCGTAATCTTTAAATTTCCTTTTTCAAGAGGATGAGCAATAAGTGCCGTCATAACCGCCTGAGGTGAAGAACCTGTACCTACTGTATGTCTTCCTATCAAATCCGTGTTAACATACGGTGATACACCGTCATCTTCAGATACAAGTATTGCAAAGCCTCCCAGCACATCTTCAAGTACAGGAGCACCCTTCTTGATATGATCCTTTGCATTCATACCAAGCTTGGCAGTTGCACCGCCTGCCACTATGGCAACATTCTTATATGCACCTGACTTTACCAAAGAAGCTGCCGATATAAGTGCATGTGTAGGTGCAGCGCAGAATCCTCTAAGGTCTGAACCTGTAGCACCTGTAAATCCGCAGCACTCCGCTATAGACTTGGCAAAGTTTCCTCCGCCTCTTTGGTTCATATCTCCGCAGGCTTCCTCAGAACACTCTATAACATACTCTATTGAAGCAGGATCTATGCCTGTTACCTTTACCAGGTGTCTTGCTGCCAACACTCCTGACGCTTTAACAACCAGATTCTCAAACATTACATGTGCGGTAAGGTTAGGGTCTACATCATGTGCTCTTTTAACACAACCTACCAACTTACCCTCATGTTCTATAGGTTCCGAATGTTCTTCGGAAACCAACTTTTCTATAACCTCACTGTCTTCGCCTTCTTTCAAAGCGTTAACATCCGCTTCGGTAAATATAGGATCTGCTGCAATTGCTTCTTTTGCCTTAGCTGTAAACTCTTTATTAAGCTGAACCAGGTCAAAAGTATCCACTGCCTTCATCATAGCTATAAACTCAAGCTGAGGCTGGATCTCTCCGAACTTTCCGTATCTTGAAGCACCTTCAACCTTTTTATCATACCAAGGTTGAGCATAGGCTGCCAACTCATCAGGAAATAAATTGCCTATGTATGCTTGATTTGGCGGATATGAAACAACGTCTTCATAGCTTCTGAAATGCTTTTTAACCTCTTTTAAGAACTCTGAATCCGGATTGGTTTTAAGCTCTGTTTGTGTGGTTGTTCCATTGTTGTAAATCATGTCGGGGGTATGTACAAGTATATAACTTGCCCCCTTTAGTACTGCCTTTGGCATAAAACACCTCCTGCACTGCTTTTAATTAGTCTTCAAACACTGTTTGTTCCTGAACTTCTGTTTCCAGTGCCTTAAGTGCCTTCTCCACTAATTTCTTTCTCAGGTTAAACTCCTCTTTTGCATCAAGCTCAGGGTTACCCAGAGGGTGTGGGATAGCAATAGTTGGCACTATCCTGTTAGCTCCGACTGTTAAAGAGATCGGCACTACTGTACACATATGTACTACAGGTATTCCCGCTCTTTCGATCTCCTTTACCATCGTTGCACCGCAACGCGTACAGGTACCTCAAGTAGAAGTCAGGATAACCGCATCAACCTGATTGTCTAAAAGATCTTTTGCTATCTCCGTTGCAAACTTCTTCGCATTCATAACTGAAGTACCGTTACCTACAGTCGAATAGAAAAAGTTATGAAGTTTTCCTATCTTACCTTCTTTTTCAAGTGCTCTTAAAGCATCAACAGGAACTACTCTATCTGCGTCCTGATTCGCATATACAGGGTCATAACCGCCGTGAGCAGTTTCATGATCCTTATCTGTAAGGTTATCAAAGCCTGAGATGTCATATTTTCCGTATCTTTGTGCAGAAGATGACTCTATTCTGTCAGGGTTACCCTTAGGCACTATACCACCTGAGGTAACGATGGCTATCTTAGCCTTGCTTATATCCTTAACAGCAGGGTTAGGTGCTACTCTGTCAAAGTTAGGCATAGGATATTCTGTTGTAAATGCTTCGCCTTTAAGCTTAGCCACAAGCATATCCACAGCTCTCTTTGAACCTCTTTCCTTAGCAAACATATTTACACGGATACCTCTTGCGATATATCCCTCATCTGCCGGCAGTCCTATCTCTTCCTTTGCTATAAGTTTTTTTGCAAACTTAGCTATAGCCGGAAGTGCCTTTCTCATACCCGCTGCAGAATCGGAGGTTCTTATTATGTAAATATTTTTCTTAAATACATCTACTCCGGGGTTTTCATCATACATAGCTGTAATAGCCGTAATACCCTTTTCAACAAGTAAGTTACATACGGTTCCGCAAGCCATACCGTATCTTCCGGCATTGAATGCAGGTCCTGCAATTACCATATCAGGCTTTTCCGCCTGAATAAGAGAAAGGACTTTTTCACTTGCCGCCTCAAGATTCTCATTAAAATAAGAGTCTCCGCACACAATAGTAGCTACAATTTCAGCCTCTTCTCCCAGACTATTTTGCAACTGCACACTTATAGGCGGAAGCTTATCAAGTTTTATCGGTTCTTGACCGGCGAATTCTTCTCCACCTATTCCGGCATAGAACTGGTTTATATAGTGAACCAATCTTGTTTTTGCCATTTTATCGCCTCCTAAAATTAATAAAATTAAACACTTTCGTTTCTTATATTATTCATCTCTTCGATAATGCTGTCTACATCCAAAACCATTTCCATCATACCTATCTGCTCTTCGTATACTTCCGGATCTACTTCATTCTTAAACTCCGGTTCTACTGCATGGTATACTGCAAGTCCCAGTGCCACACCTGCAAGCGGTCCTGCGAAAGTAGGATCACCTAAGGTTACTGTTTCTGCTGCCAATCCGGCAGCTTCGGCTTCTGCTGCACCTATGATAACCATAACATTCTCGTTGCCGTACTTATCAGCGGCATCCTTAACACGTTTCTGGTTCTCAAGGTCCATAGCGCCTGCAGCGGTTCAGACAAAACATTCTGTTGAGGCGTAGATTATCTCTGCCGGTGTTCCCTTAAGGCACTCTTCTATTGCCTGACCCGGGATTCCGTCTCTATCGCCTATTATTATTACTTTCTTTCCTTCTAATAGACTCATAATATTCTCCTTAATTACATTGCTTTATTACTTTTAATTTTTTAACTTAAACTTAGAAAGTCCTTGCCGTAAGATAAGCAAATCCGACTTCTGAAGTAGCACCTGTGATAGCCTGTACCTCTACCTGTATACTTCCGTCTTCCCTGAGAGAACCTGCAAATCCTCCCGCAATCTTATCTACAAACTCTGTATGACCTATAACCTTATCCATCTTAGGCAAGTCTACGATCATATTAGCATTACCGGCGGTTACACAGGCATCTGCAGCCACATCCGCATCTGCAAGAGATTGAGAAGCTCCGTCTCTTCCTGCATACTCATCTGTTAATATTACTGTCTTGATACCCTTTGCAGTAATCTTCTTACAATTCATTATTAAGTCGGTGTCCGGATTACCGAAACCTTCTTCTGATATAATTACCGCATCAAGTCCAAGATACTCCGCAAGCTTTGCAGTCCAGTTAGATGATCTTTCCTTATCTGCCAGGTAGACGTTTTCATTGGTTATAATTACTCCAAGGAAATTATATTCTTTTCCGTGTAACTTATACAGATCATGTATTACCGGATTGTTCATGTGAACATAGCTTGGATTCTTATCACAAGCAGACACGCAGTTTCCTGAAACTATAGCTCCGTCCATAACTTCTGTAGGATAGATGATGGTAGGTACTATTTTCTTCGCATCAACTCCGTATACATAGGTGTCATGAAGCAGTCCCTGGGTTTGAAGCATATACACATACGCTATCTTTGGCAGATCGGGATACTCCGCTATCTGCTCACGTAAAGGCTTGGTCTCATAGGTATGCACTTCATCAGGAGTGATATCCCTTGCAGCTTCTCCAAGATACTTTGCTGTCTTAAAACCTACATATCTTATAGCTTCCTCGTGCGCATGTTGTAAAAGTCCGTCTACAACCTCCGCCTTTACTACCAAGTTGCAGGTTTTTGAAAACGGTGTGTACTCTGCTCCCGGACCCGACATATCTACAATACCCTCTTGAAAGCCTACTATCTTACCTGTAGTAACAACTGCCGCTCCCTTTAGGACATGTGTCTTTCCTTGACCGACTACATCAACCTTGCTTAAAACTCCCGGGAATATTCCTCCCACTCCCTCCACTTTTACACGTGGCTCAATAACATCCTTTACCGGTGTTATTCTTGTGCTGTCTCCCGGCTTAGCTATAAAGAATTCAACACTTGCAATATGTTCATCCTCTTTCAAAAGCTCAGCCAGTTCTTCCTTATTGACATACAATACACCCTTGTCCACCTTGGTCTTATCGGCGAACTGTATATCATTTATGAAGATATTGCCTACTTCTAAACGCATTCTGATACCTCCTTTTATACTTAGGTCAAGGCAGAAGACATAGGAGTAAATATTTACTCCGTATCTTACTGCCTCACCTTATTGGCTATCGCAGCATTTGCAAAACAAATCGACTAAACTGTTTAACATGTCAGTAACAGTTCAGGCAAGGCATTTGCCGGATAGATATATATACATAATATGACGAGTGAAAGCTTGCTTTCAAACGAAATATTATGTATATATATCTACTTACCTGAACTGCAATGATCTTAAACGTATTTTTTAATCATCGCTTCAATATTAGCTACTGTAGCGTCATCCTTTGTAACTTCGTCAATCTTGCTTCCGTCTTTGTAGATTGCTATTGTAGGAAGTCCTAAAACCTTTTCTTTTATAGCAAGCCTTCTTGCCTTAGCTGAATCAAGCTTTCCGAACTTCATCTTGCCTGCAAACTCCTCAGACATTCTTTGAACATCAGGCATTAAAGCTTTACAAGGCTCACAGCCCTCGCTCCAGAAGTCTACAAGTACATAACCTTCAGCCTTCAGTACTTCTTCCTCAAAGTTATCCTTATCAAAAATAATCATTTTGCTACCTCCTTAACATCTTTTTATATATTTAGTTCGAAATACACTGAGCTTTAGCAGCAATATATTCGATTTACTAAGCTATTCTATATCAAAGCATTTTTTATAAGATCCAGGTCTATTACCCTAAAATCTTCCAGTATACTTTCTGTCCAAAACGGAGTTTTTAAATCTTTTTGAAGTTTTTTATATACTTCTATAGCGTTGGATATAAGCTCCAAAGAAAGGAAGTCTAATTCCCTTTCTTTTTTTATTGCTATTGATTTGTACGGAGTTTCATTCGGCTTTATACTTCCCGATAAAGGGTGTGTAAGCAAATGGTAGTTAAGCTGTACCTTATCTCTTACCATATAAAGCACATCTTTATAATCTCCCTCTATATATAGAACTTGCGCTCTTTCTTTTTCGAAGAATTCTCTTACTTTTTGATTATTAGTTATAATTATTGTATCTTTATTCATTTTACCAAATATCTCTCGAAGTTTTAAAAAGTTACAAACTTTACAAAAAAATAAGGAAACCCCGTTGCCGAGATTCCCTGTCATCCAGAGTGTTGTCAAAGTAAGGTATGCTTACCTGAGAATTTCATCCATGATTGGCATTCAAAGACTTGTCCCTTCGGTGGCTCTATACGCACTCTCCCCAACTTGTCATACAACCTAATATATTAAGTTTGTACTTGTATATTATTATAAAAGTTACAAAAAGTCAATATGCTGTTTGTTAAAAAAATATTAAATTGAATTTTATAATTTAATTAATCCCTCTCAACCCTTATATCACTTCCTTCCCTTGTCTTTTCAATCAGTATTTTTTGAGGTATGTTATCCTTTAACTCCTCTCTGTGGCTTATTATACCTACAAGTTTATTGGTACCTGAAAGACTTAACAATATATCCATGGCGTTTTCTATGGACTTTTTGTCCAAAGTGCCAAAGCCCTCGTCAATAAATAAAGCATCCATTTGAACTCCTCCGAGGTTGGAAGAAACCGTATCCGAAAGCCCAAGCGCCAGGCTAAGTGATGCCTTAAAACTCTCTCCGCCCGACAAATTTCCCACCGGTCTTCTATGCCCCGTGTAATTATCCAAGGCTTCCAAGTCCAAAAAGGTATTACTTCTTTTACCGAGTGCATCTTTCGTTCTGTATAGTTCATACTGTCCCTCACTCATAGGAAGAAGTCTTCTGTTGGCAGCCCTTATAATAGCATCAAATCCTGCTGCCTGAACATACTGCTCCAAAGTTATCTTACCGTTTCCGGTCTGTCCCTTGACCAGATTATAAAGCCTTTTGCATATATTATACTCTTTGCTGAATTTTTCCAATTCTATGCCTTGTTCTTTTATATTCTTATACTTTTCATTATTGGAGTCTATCTTAAAACTTATAGCACTTACCATACTTCTCATAAGAGCTGCTTCGTTATTTTTAACTTCAACACTCTCTTCCAATTCTTTAATATCAACTTTTCTTTTACCCTCGGCATCCTCTCTTGCCTGTATAAGTTTACTTTCATTGACACTTACACGCTCATTAAACTTGGCAATCAAGTCTTCTTTACCTGAGATATCCTCTTCGGATAAAGTAAATTCCCTGATTTCTTCCAAGGAGTCAAAATCATATTGATTTAATAAGTCTTGTAGTTTTTTTGATAATTCTTCTTCATCCGCACATTGTTTTTCAAAAGTTTCTTCCATCGTGCTTATTTTAGCCTTTATTGCGGCAACTTCCCTTGCGGCCGTATTCTTTCTTTCTTCCCACTTTTCAATTTCATTTATAATGTTTTTTGCCTCATTATAGGCTTTGTCCCTCGCTTTTTCGGCACTCTCCCAATTATCAAAACTTAGCTTTTGCAAGCTTTCCAAAGTTCCGGTATTCTTTGACAGGATATAATCATTATCTTGTATATCTTTTAGCAATAACTCTTTTTGCCTTAATATCTCTTTCTTTTCAACCTCTCTTGCCTGTTCGAGACCTTCCTCCGCTTTTTTCAGTTCTGCACACTGCTTTTTTAAAAGTGCCGCAAGCTTCTCATTATCATCGTTCTTACACTTAAGTTCATCTCTTAAACTTATAAGCCTTGTTGATATTTCATCTGTATTTTGAGGTATATGACTACTGCTTTCAAAAAATTCACTCTTTATACACTCTGCAAACTCTCTTTTTAAGCCCTCTTCTTTTTCAAGCAATAAAGCATTTAAGCTTTCCAGCCCGGTTAATAACTTATTTTTATCTTCTTCCAACTTTTTGGCTTTATTTTTAAGCTGCTTAAATTCTTCCTCACTAATTGATACCTCAGGAAGAGTAGCCGGATCGGGGTGGTGAGTAGAACCGCACACCGGACAGCTCATACCCTCTTTTAAGACCTTTGCCAAGATTCCGGCTCTGCTGTACTCAAGGATCTTTTCGGCATTTGCCCTTTCTTTATCCGCCTCATCAAAGCTTTCCCTTGCACTTTTATAATCCGCCTCGATTTTAATCTGCTGATTTTGGCTCTTACTTATATCCTTAAGCCTTAACTCAATAAGCTTTATTTTTTCATTCAAATCATTAAGTGCCTTACTTTTTATAAGCACATCCTTATGTTCTTCGGGCTTTGACTTTAGGCTTTCATATATATTTTTTAGGCTTTCTATCCTTTCTTCCAACTCTATCTCGGATAGGTCTAAGCTTGCTTTTTTTAAATCAAGATTTGCTTTTTTCTCTCTAAGAAGTTTTATTTCTTCTTTTAATCTATCCCTAAGCTTATAATCCTCTTTTTCTTCCTCTATCTTTTGCGCTTCTCTTTTTTTATTTTCTGCAAGTTCTTTATTTTGCATACTGTCTGTAAGCTTTAACTTTGCCTCTTCTTCACTTGCCAAGTTTTCTTTGAGCTGTTCTTTTTTACCTTTTATACTTTCATCTGTACGGCTTTTTTCTTTTTGCTTTATGGTCAAATTTTGATAAACCGGTGCAAGTATTCGTGTTGCGGTTTTTTGTTTGGCTAAAAGACTTTTAATGCTTTCTATTTTAAGCTTTTCTTCTTTTAGCTCCCTTTCTTCTTTTTCAAGAAGCTCAAGACGCTCTAAAAAAGCATTATTAACTTTTGCCAAAGTAAGTTTTTCTTGCTCCTGTTTTAAAGCCTTTTCCGCTTCTTCACATCTTACTAAGCAAAGCTCTAACTGCTCTTTATTTTCCTTGTTAATATTTTGGATCATCTCAAATAAGCCTTCGAGACCAAATTCTACTCCCCCGGCTGATATTTTTTTACTTAACTCATCAAATTCGTTCTTAAAGACAGATTCATCTATAAGTAAAACATCACTAAAATACTGACTGATACTTATCTCCTTTTTGCTACGGCTCTTATTTGCCGCATCCATACGGTCTTTTAGCTTGAATTCAACATTCCTATAGCAGGTTGTTGAAAAAATTGTACGAAGTATATCCGTTCTTTCGTCTGTCTTTGCATTTAAAAGGCTTAAAAATTCTCCTTGAGCAATCATAGCTATTTGCTTAAATTGTTTCTCATCTATATGTAAAAGCTCATAGACTGCCTTATTAACATTGGAAATGCCTTCTATAGGAGCAGCATTTTCTTCATAAAAACATGCACTTTCCTTTTCCTCTATTACTCCGCTTCCACGCTTTTTAGCCCTTTCATAAGGCGGAGTACGAAGTATATGGTAATTTTTTCCTTGATGTGAAAAATAAAAATCAACAAAGCTTTTAACATCTTCCTTGGCGTACTCGCTTCTTAAATTCTTGGTATCACGATAACTTCCGCTGACCGTTCCGTACAGGGCAAAGCATATAGCATCAAAAATAGTTGTTTTACCTGCACCGGTGTCTCCGGAAATTAAAAATAAGCCCTTTTCCCCAAAGTCATCAAAGCTTATTTCAGGCATTTCTTTAGCATAAGGACCTATTCCACTTATAATTAACTTAATCGGCTTCATTTCCTACCCCCGCTTCTTTAGCAGCCCACTTCATAATCTCAAGCTCTTCTTCACCCATATCACAGCTATACATCTGCATATAGAAATCCTTGATCAACTCGTCAAAGGTCTTATTTTGAGTAATTCTTGTTATATCAACATTCTCGATTTCTTTTGTATGAGAATTGTCATAATCTATCTTTACGGTGTTTGGATAATACTCACGGAAAATCCCCATAGCATCATTTACTATATCTTCATTTGTCAAAGTTGCATATATAAAGTCATTTTCCATGCTTATATTATTTTTATCCAAAAGATTTTTTATATTTCCCTTTAAATGTCTTATATCACGCATAGGGAGCAAGGGAGCAAATTCTACCAAAACTTCCCCCTTGTCTTTAAAAGTAATAATAGGCACCGACTTATTGTTATTAACTTCGCTAAGTGAGTATTTTATGGGCGAGCCGCAGTAACGGATATGTTTAAGACCTACTGATTGCGGCGAATGTATATGCCCCAGAGCCACATAGTCAAACTCAGCCAGACTTCCATAGCCTATTTTTTCAACCATTCCTACATTATGTACGCTCAAGCCCTCTGAACCGGCAATCTCGGGATCCTCTTTGCCTGCCACAAACTGATGAGCCACAAGAATATTTCTTTTCTTGGCATCAAAATCCGAGTGTTTAATTATAGTTCTCACTGCCATATCATAAGAGTCAATTTTTTCCTCAGGGAAAAAGTGCTGAACCTGTGAAGCTTTTACAAAGGGCAGGAGATAGATATTAAGTTCTCCGAACTTATCATATAAGCTGTATCTTTTAAGTATTCCGTTGAATTTTGAATTGATATAAATGTTATTTGATTCAAATAAGGAGCTGCCGAAATTAAGTCTTTCATCAGAGTCATGATTTCCGCTTATCATGTAAGTTTTTATACCGGTCTCAACCAGCCTTTTTAAAAAATAATCTAAAAGCTGTACCGACTTCTCCCCCGGAATAGCTTTGTCATACACATCTCCTGCTATCAAGAGTACATCAACAGACTTTTCCTTTATTAAGTTAAGGATTTGCTCCAATATGTACTTTTGATCTTCATACAAGTCAAAGTCCCCTAAGGACTTGCCTATATGTAAATCCCCCAAATGCATTATTTTCATAATGAACTCCTTATATGCTATTTTTAAACTTATATTCTTAAATAATTGTTAAATTTTTAACATACGCTTGCAGGTACTCTCTTTTCGGTTTTAATATGTTTTTGACTTTATATCTTTATCTGTAAAGCACAGTATCACTTTAGCTTCAATCAAATACATATAATCTGCTGTAAAGACCGGCTTTATCTATCCGAATCTTTTACCTTTCGCATATTATTCATCTCCTCTTTGCAGACTTTCCATTCCCTGTCTGTAAACATCAATATATACTATAGGAGCTACCAGTATGTATATAAAAAATATTATTAATGCAATACCTATAAGCTTAACTATAAATCCCGCTACTGTCTTCATTTAAGCCTCCTTTAAAGTAACCTTAATATATTAGCTATAATACATCATCTTAAACACAAAAACAACATACATAAAATTATTCATAAGCTGTATTTGGGTTGTTTATATGGTATACTATATATAGACTATACACGTTATTTTTCAATTTTATCAAGTTGTGATTATTAAGGAGGGATTTCCGATGAACGATATAAAGAAGACCATCCGGGAGCTTAATCTAGAGGATGACTTTTTGTTTTCCAAGGTCATGGCTGATAATGAAATTTGTAAAAGGGTACTTGAGCAAATATTAAATATTTCTATAGAAAAAGTTGTTTCTCTTTACACTCAAAGAACGATAGATATGTTGCTTGAGGGAAAGGGAGTCCGTCTTGATGTCTATGTTAATGATAATAAAGGGACTGTATATAATGTAGAAATGCAAAGGGCAAAAAATAAGGACTTGGCAAAAAGAACAAGATACTATCAAGGAAATATAGATTTAGATTTGATAAGTTCCGGAAAACCTTACAATGACCTAAGAAAAACTTATATAATATTTATATGCACATTTGATTTTTTTAATGACGGAAGGCATATATACACATTTGAGAATATTTGTCGTGAGAATCAAAAAATCAGTTTAGGAGATGAAACAACAAAAATATTCCTTAATACGGCAGGAACTCGTGATGATATCAGTAGTGATATGAGAGATTTTTTAACATATATAGAAAATACAAGCGAAGAATTCGCTTTTAAATCACAAAACAGACTGTTAACGGATATTCAAAAGAAAGTAGATGCAATAAAGTCCAGTAAAGAAACGGAGGTGGAATATATGACATTATTAGAAAGGGATAGGGAAAATAGGGAACTTGGCTCAATCCTTACTCTAAATATAATAAAACTCTATAACAAAGGAATGGATAGAAACCAAATAGCCAAAGAACTTCATATAGATATAGAAATAGTAGACAAGATAATTAATAATTATGAAGAAATGTAATATAGCCGTTTCTTAGAAAAACCAAAACTGAAATCTTAAAGGGAGTATATCAGTTCATAAGAATAAAATACTCCCTTTACCTCTTTTTATGGTTTCATATAATCTTCAAGATTTATTATATCATCTAACGCCTCAACACTGTTAATATAGCTGAGTTCCGGAGCAACTTTAAGTTCCATTGTTTTTATAAGTAAAGACAATATCCTTTGCCGTTAATTTATCTCCATTATGAAAAATACATTATCTTGTATCGTAAAATCCCAAACCAATCCGTCGTCCTATACCTTATAAGCAGTTGTAAGATCATCTACAAGTTCGCTATTTTTATCAACACGCATAAGAGTAGACTGCAATAAAGTAAACATACCTCATGTACCCCAAGCGGTACACGGATCGTACTCTGTTTCAACTCTTGTAAACAAAATGGCTATTCGCCTTTAAAACATGGGGTATTTGTAAATCTATCCTATTTTCGCATCTTCAAGTCCAAGTACTTCTCCAAGTCTTAACTTGCCTCTTGCCGCTTGCATAACATTATCGATTTTAGAAAGCTCATTTAAGAGATTTCTTTCTTCATCCGTTGTAGTAAGCACCTTATGTATACCGCCGTTTTTTATAACTATTCGCCTGTCTGCCATAAGTGCCAAAAGCGGATCGTGTGTTGCCATTAAAACTATCTTATCCTGTGAAACCAAAAGCTCAAGTGCCTTACGCCTATCTATGCCGGCATTTTCTATCTCGTCAATCAGAACTATGGGAGATGTACTTAAAATCGCCGTATCCGCTATCATCAAGGCTCTTGACTGTCCGCCGCTTAGAGCTGTTACCGGAGTATCTATGGCAAAGGACTCACCGGCAAGCTTATTAGCCGCCTCCAGAATTTTCTTCATAACCTCTTCTTTATTCTCCACCATACGGCTTTCCGCATGCATCTGCACAAACTCTCCTACTTTTAAGTCCATAACAAAGTTCATATTTTGTGATAATTGTGCAACTAACTTGTTTGTAGAAGAATACCTCCACTTAGGGTCTGGCTTTGCATCATTAATAAGTATGAATCTGTTTGTAGGGGTATCACCCTGTGCCGCCCACTCAATATCTGCAAGCAATCTGCTCTTTCCCGAACCGGTAGGTCCCACTATGGATACTATCTGCGAAGGAAGTATATCCAGTCTGTCAAAGCCTTCCTTTTCTCCGCTTTTATTAGTTCCCGGAAGTATGCTTAACATACTTATAAGATCTGTCTTTTTTAAGCCCAGAAACTCCTGCATCTGCTCTATATAGGTATAAAGCTCTTCCGCCAGCGTATCTGTATTGATTGCCTTATCTTCTATCTCTTCTTCACTGAGAGTTTTTAAGAACTCTTCAAAAGTAAGTTCCTCCTTGGAACTTATATCAAGCCTGTTTTGCTCTATAAATTCAAGTGCAAAAGGATATTCTTCTATAAGCTTTTTTATTGAATACTCTCTCATTTAATCCTCCCACACCATTTTCTTAGTATTTCCAAGCTGATAGCTTTCACCTATTCTGGTCTCACCAAGACAGTAAGAACATACTGCCGAAGGCATAGGGAATCTAAGCTGCATACCCTGTACCGATGAGATATTTTGCTCATCATCATATAACAGTGTGCTAAGCTCATAAGCTCCCTGTCCGCTTAATCCGTTCACATTCATAACAAATGCCTTGGGATTTACCGCATTGACTCTTGAAGAAAAAACCTCTCTTTCAGCCTGAGATACTATATCACCCTTGGTAATCACCACTATATCCGCAGCCTTAAGCATGGGACCTATCTTTTTAGGTGTATTGATACCTGAAAGATTATCAATAACACAGACTCCCTTTACATCCTTAAGATAGGGTGAACATCTGTTGCAAAGTCCGGCAGACTCGCTGATAAGCAAATCCAGTCCCTCCTTAACACCCCATTTTACAACACCCTCTATGTTGGATGCAAAAAAGTGATCGGGGCAGATACCGCCTGAAAGCCCCTTTTTCACAGGTATATCGGCTTTTTCATATAATACATCATCATCTGTATACAAACAGTCGAACTTTACCACTCCTACCTTTAAGCCTCTTTTCTTAAAAGAATCTATTGTTTTAAGTATTACAGAGGTCTTACCTGATGAGGGCGGTCCTGAAAATATCGTTAAATTCATTACTTTCCTCCTTGGGCAGCAAAGAATATTTTTTCCAATTCTTTTAACTCTTCTCCGATATCATTATTATGCAAATAATCCCAGCCTGCCCATACGAACTTCTGATCCTTGCTTAATTTATTATCAATTCCTCTTACTGTGGTAGGAAACTTTCCCTCACCTGCAAGCACTTCTCCCATCTCGCTTGAGAAGATAAAATCAACCAAGGGCTTTATCTTATCCTTACTCTTAGTCTTGGTTAAGAGGAAAATAGGGCTGATTATAGCTCCCTCCTTTGGCCATACAAGCTCCAGCGGTCCTCCTTCTTTTGCCATCCAGGTAAAGAAGTAAGGCATAATAGTTACTGCAACTCCGCCTGATTTGTTAGTATTCTTAACCATCTGTGCCGGATGCATACTGCTAAGCAAAGACTTTCCAAGCTTTTCAACACCCTCTCTTCCATACATTGAGTTCATTCCAAGCATTATCGCATTAAAAAGATCCAGATCTCTTACCGGAAGTGATACCGAATTTTCAAACTCGGGCTTTAAAAGATCCGCCCATGATCTTGGATACTCTCTGTCGCCAAGTACTTCTTTGTTAACCATAAATATAGCCGGCACTACTCCGATAATAGTATACCTTTTCTTAGGATCTCTTAGGTCTATATAGTCATTTTCAAAGACCTCATTGATATGCTCCACTCCGGTTATATCGCTGAATGAACCGTCTTCCATATATCTTCCCATAAGCTTTTTATCAAAGAAAAGTTCAAAACCTGCCGACATATATACATCATCCAGTTCATCAACCGATTTGCTGTTTTCTATAACGGTCTTTATATCTCCGAGTCCCATAGTTGCAGCCTGTAAGTCAAGATTTACCTTATAATCCTGAGCGGATACAAAGGAATTCATCTTTTCTATTATTTGCATCTTGATTGGGCAGGGAAGTACTCCGGACACACTGTAGAGCGCATCTTCACTGTGTACCTTTACTGCTTCAAGGCCGGTAGAAAAGTCTTTGGCTCTTTCCTTATCCTCTATAATTGCAAGCATTTCTTTTTCAAAACTTTCAGCATCTATATGCTTTGATTTAAGGGCAAGCTCTACTGATATAGTCTTTCCTATTGTCTTTCTCATAAAATCGTTTCTTAAATTCTCAAAACCCTTTGACGCAAATAAATCTATAAGTTCAGGGTACTTTTCCGTAACATCATATACCTTATCTGTCATATTAAAATATTTATTCATAATCTACTCCTTTTATTTGGGGAAATGTTTTCGTCCGGCATTAATTTATATTGTTTCATAAAACTATTGCAGCATTTGCTATGTACTTTATAAGCATAAAGACTGTAACCATATTTGCTTTTTATACAAGCTAACTGTTACTGTAACTACTGCTTTTACATTACTTCTTGTATTTTATAATAAGGTATATCTAACTATAAGTATGTAACTTATGTTACATACTTGAAATTCTGAATTTATTTTATCAAAATTCCTATAGCCATTTACAAAACAAAATCGGCTTTGACATAAAAAAAGCCAAAACCGATAATAAATACTTATGCTTAATATAAACTGCTTTTTATTCCACCCAAATCAACATCTACATTCTTATAAGTATCTTCTATGTAAATAAGTAAATCTATAATCAAAGCTTCTGCAAGCTCTATATTAGCATGCTCTCTTACAGGAAGTTCCTTTTCCACATACTCTTCACCTTCTTTTACGGATACATGAAGTGTATATTGTATAAGCTTTGTATTATCGGGCATTTCCCGAAGTTGCTTGCTGTAATGTATTTTATTGGCAAGTTTTAAGTCAATAGCATGTATACCGTCATCCGCCTCACTTATCAGTACATTATTTTTAACAGCAAGCTTAAGTTCCTTACTTGAATAAGATGAACTGCTTAATATACTGTTTATATCGTCCTTAAATTCAGGTACTCTACTTTCTAAAAGTTTCTGACAAGCACTGTTCATCATATATTTACCCTTCTAAACAAACAAGTTCATACTTATGGCTATCCAAAACTCTAAATTCAATACCGCTTTTACTAAGCAAACCTTTTATTAAGGCAAATCTTACTTTGTAATAGGCTTCATGCTCGCATTCAAACACATCAAGATACTGTGCATGCACATCTTCATACTGTTCAAATACTATTCTTTTTGCATTTTCGCTTACCAAATCTATAACTCTGTCACAAGGCATTCCGTTAATAAGTTTGTCATCAAGATAATTATAGGCAAATCTTACAGAAACACCCGGCTCACAAGCCTGCTTTGCACCGAACTCATATGCCACCTTTTCTATCTCATCTATATGTGAGGCATCTTCCTTTAATATAGAACTTAATACATAAGCCAGTCTAAGTTCAACCAAACCGACTCTTTCCAAAAGCCACTCATGTATACTTCCGTTTACAATCTCCTCAAGATTGCCTTCTTCCAAAGTAGCAAGGCTTGTATCAAGGGCTTTGATTTCTTCTGTAGCATAGCCCTTCTCAAGAGCCATATCGGCAATAGCCCTTGTAAGACTGTCCTGAAACTTAACCTTATCGTATAACCATGTATGTATAGGTCCTAAAAATAAACTCATATAAACTCCTTTTTGACATAAAGTATAAAACAAAAACGGATAAATCATAAAACAGCCTAAAATGCATATGCCATGCAATATCTTACATGGCACGACAGCTCTTTCACACCATTCTCATGTAGGGTATCATTGAGGGTATATTGCATACAAACTCTACATCCACCCAAGTTTCGGTGGCTAATCCACTTGGCTTAGGGCAAGGAAACATCAATGATACACTACACCGCTTAACAACTTATCCAAAACATTCAATAACGCCTTACTGTCCTTATCACTTATACCTACATCCGCCTTAACCTTCCTATACACCTCATCCAAACCTTCCTCAAGTTCTTTGCCGCTTTCAGTGATAGAAACACAAAGATTCCTCTCATCCTTATTACAACGAACTCTTCTTACATAACCTTTGGACTCAAGTTTTTTAAGTACAGGAGTTAAAGTTCCGGAATCAAGATAAAGTTTTTCACCCAGTTCCTTTACATATAAAGTACCTTCAGACAGTAACACATTTATACAAATATATTGAGTATAAGTCAAGTCATATTTATCCAAATATTTTTTATATACTTTTATAAGTTCTTTGGAGCAAAGATAAAGGGGCAGGCATATACATCTGTCCTTCATAACTATAAGTAAGCACCTACCGCTGCGAGTACATCTTCCTTAGAGCTTGCTCCTACCTGTCTTTTTACCATTTCTCCCTTATTAAAATACAAAACTGTAGGTACTGACATAATTCTGTACTTCTTTGCTATCTCAGGTGCATCATCTACATTGACCTTAGCCACCTTAAATCCCTTAGCCTCTGCTGCAATCTCCTCTATGGTTGGAAGAAATGCCTGACAAGGTCCACACCATACTGCCCAAAAATCAACTATTACAGGAACATCACTGTTAAGAACTTCCTGCTCAAAATTATCGTTATTTATTACTAATGCTGACATAAAATACCTCCTAAGTATAATTGCGTAATATTTAATTGTGTTAAATCTTTTATTAGTATATAGGAATCTTTCCTATTTGTCAAGCGTTAATAATTGTCTTAATTTTAATACAATTTCTTCTCCCACTTCAATGCCGTTCCACAACTCAAATGCTTTGATACCCTGATATATAAGCATATCGAGTCCATTTATCACCTTTTTATTATCATCTATAAAATACTGCATAAACTTAGTTTTGGCAGGATTATATACTAAATCCATCCCTGCTTCGCA
>ERZ773056.571-NODE-571-length-19433-cov-3.816235_pt1 | contig 19433 bp, 17 predicted proteins | sample MGYA00580857_ERZ773056 | MGnify/ENA primary metagenome ERZ773056 (study PRJEB29015, sample SAMEA2737996) | human oral metagenome | biome: human oral; feature: human-associated habitat; material: dental | place: China | collected 2114 ... | reverse complement strand
TATTTATAGACTTGGAAAGCGGTAAGGTGCGTGGATATAATAATGACTATACTGACATTGAGGAAATTGCAGAGAGCTTTTCTGAGCTTATTTTAGATTTGGTGGAACAGGTGGAAAGTTATTCTTGATAAAAGAGGTGCTATAATTGGTATACATTTAACCTAAATTATTCATGGTAACACCATGAAAGTGGCTGAAAACTTGCATTATTACTATGTTTTTACTAAATATTACAATTCGCTTATTATGTGAATGAAAAAAGAGCGTCCATTTGTGGTAAAATTAAGGTGACAAAACTCAATAAAATCACACAAAGGAGCCATATATGATAAAGTAAGATACAACTAATTTCAGAGTAAAAAAATACTCTAAAAGTGCTATAATATATTGAAATATTTTTTGAAAAGGAGGTATTATGCAGCTTTTAGATATAAAGAGAATGGCTCATAACATTCTTGTAAACCAAAACATAGAAAGCAGTTTTATCGAATATAAAAAGTCGGCAAATTTTAAAGATAAAATTCTAAAAACTGCTTGTGCCTTTGCCAATAACTATATGAACAATGAGATAGGCTTGTTGTTTGTTGGAATTGAAGAAGTTGATAATAAAGAAACGGGAGAAAAGGCAATTCCTAAAAGACCGATAGAAGGTATAAAAGAATCTAAAATTGAAGGTATTGAAAATGAAATAAAATCTCTTCTTTCCAATATCCATCCCAAAATAAATTACCATATTATTACGGACAAAATTGATGATGAATATTATATTGTCGTTGCAGTAGAGAGTGGTAGTAACGGACCGTTTCAAACGTGTGAAAGGGCGGAAAAGGATAAAGAAATTAGGCTAAAGGCAGGAAGATATATCAGAGTCGGTAGAGATTCAAGACTACCAAATCCAACCGAAGAATTTGAACTTTTGAAGAAATTTGCAAACTTTTCTTTTAGTTCCAATTTGAACGATACAGCTACCATAGATGATTTAAGCTATGAATATATGAAAGAATATCTGCTTCAGACGGGAGCGAAGAAAGATATTAGAGAAATGTCTAAGCTGGATATGGCAAAGAGTATGGGACTTGTCAGTGAAAGTGAGTATGGTGGTTATAGAGCTAAAAATTTTGCTGTGCTGATGTTTGCGGAAACACCAAATAAATTTATTCCAAACGCCCATGTTGAAATCATAAGAGAAATTGACGGAACGGATAAAATGGAATCAAAAAGATTTGATGGGCCGGTTTGGATACAGGCAAAACAAGTCAGCAAGTATTTTGAAGATAATATTATGGCTTCATACACCATAAGGGAAGCTGATAAAATTGAGCATAAGATTATCTATAACTATCCTCTTACTGCATTTGAGGAGCTTGCTACTAATGCTATTTTGCATAAAGAATATGATACGCCTGAATATGTAGGAATATATATTTACAAGGATAGAATTTCTTTTGTAAACCATAACAGACCACTTCCTCCTGTAACTATCGAAGCTCTTAATAGGGACAGAAGTTTTGATAGAAGGCAGTATCTTAATAAAGAGCTTAAAGATATGTTCTTTTCTCTTAATCTGATAGAGTCTTACGGATCAGGAATAAGGCGTGCAAAAGATGCACTATTAGAAAATGGTTCTCCTGAGCTTAAGTTTTATCCTGACAATGAAGAAGATAACTATACTAATGCAGTTATAGGTGTGAACAAAGAATTTTTGAAAGAGTTTAATGATAGTACTACCAAAGAAACTACCAAAGAAATAAGTAGTATCCAAGAACAAATAGTTCTTCTTATGAAAAGTAATTCAAGTATTACCGCGGAACAGATAGCAAATGAGATTAAAGAAATATCAGCAGATGGAGTGCGATACCATATAAGGAATCTTAAAGCTCATGGAGTTATTAAAAGAGAAGGCTCTACCAAGTCAGGTAAATGGGTAGTGCTGAAATAGAATAAACAAGGTCATAGAATCAAAAGGTGATTAGAGCACTTTATGCTGTCTGATGATTTGACTTATGAGGAGATAGTAAGACTGTTTGTAAATGACGGTCAGGATTTATCTTTTGACGGTGTAATAGTGGATGCGAAGAGTTCTGTAGACGGACTTTTTCATAAAGTAGACAGTTTTGAAGATTTTTATAAATATACTGAGCCGGTTGAGCAGTTTAAACCTGAATATAAGCCTATAGTTGATTAGGTGAATGTAGGTGGCAACTGATAAATACATATAAAATAATTATATAAATAATAATAATCACATTTACATCTGTAAGTTTATAACATTTACTTTCATGTTTTGTAAAAGAATAGTATAATCTATATAAATGTTATGGAGCGGATAAGCGGGCGGTATCTTATCTGAACTATTACTCAGATTGTTAGAAGGAAGGTTAGGCTATGGATAAGAATTTATATGATTTGATGGATTGGGCAGCAATAGAAGAAATCACTTATTCTGAATGTGATAGACCAAGTAAGATTCTGGGTTCACATAGGGTTGAAAACGGTTTTTTGGTTCAAACCTTTATCCCAAGTGCAAAAGAGATAGGGTTATTGATTGACGGCAATAAAAACCCTGTAGCTATGCAATGTGTGGACGAAGCGGGATTTTTCGCATGCTTTGTCGGAAGAAAGCAGGCATTCAAATACAAGCTTATAGTGAAATATGATAATGAAGTAGAACAGACGATTTCTGATCCATATTCCTTTGAAAGTATTTATACTGAGGAAGATTTATCAAAGTTTGATGCCGGAATCAACTATGAGATATATGAAAAAATGGGAGCAAAGCCCATGACTCTCTCAGGTGTGGATGGCGTAAACTTTTCAGTATGGGCACCGGAGGCGATGAGAGTATCGGTAGTAGGCGATTTTAACCTTTGGGACGGAAGAAGACATCAAATGAACAGACTTGGAGATTTCGGTGTATTTGAGATATTTATACCGAGTGTGCGTGTGGGAGATCTCTATAAGTTTGAGGTAAAGAATAAAAAGGGCGAGCCGATGCTAAAGTCGGATCCCTATGCATTCTATTCGGAACTTCGTCCAAATACTGCAAGTATAGTGGCTGATATTTCAGACTTTGAATGGACTGACGGGGACTGGATGGATAACAGAGAGGATGTACAGTCCACAAAAATAAATGAATCCGCGGCTATGAATATCTATGAATTGCATCTTGGTTCATGGATAAGAAAAGAGATGCAATATGATGAAAACGGCGAGGAAGTAAACGGCTCCGTATTTTATAATTACCGTGAAATAGCACATAAGTTGGCTGTGTATATAAAGAAGATGAATTATACACATGTGGAAATAATGCCTGTAATGGAGCATCCGCTGGATGCCAGTTGGGGATATCAGGTGACCGGATATTACAGCCCTACAAGTAGATACGGTACCCCACAGGATTTTATGTATTTTATAAATTATTTACATAAAAAAGGTATCGGAGTAATAATAGACTGGGTACCGGCACATTTCCCAAGAGATTTACATGGACTTGCATGTTTTGACGGCAGCCATCTGTATGAGCATGCCGATCCCAGACAGGGAGCACATCCGCACTGGGGTACTTTGATATATAATTATGCAAGACCGCAGGTAAGCAATTTCCTTATATCAAATGCACTTTTCTGGGCGGAAAAATATCATGTGGACGGTATAAGAATGGATGCGGTGGCTTCCATGCTCTATCTTGACTATGGAAAAAATGCCGGAGAGTGGGTTGCCAATATATATGGAGGCAATGAAAATCTGGATGCCATTGAGTTTTTAAAACATCTGAATTCGATATATAAAAAGAAAAACCCGTCAAGCCTTTTAATTGCCGAAGAGTCCACGGCATGGCCTAAAGTCAGCGGTGATTTGAATGATGGCGGACTTGGCTTTGACTATAAGTGGAATATGGGTTGGATGAATGACTTCCTTGAATTTATGAAGCTGGATCCGTATTTTAGAAGTGGTGATTATAATGCCTTGACCTTCTCACTTTTATATCATTACAGTGAGAACTTCATACTTGTTTTAAGTCATGATGAGGTGGTGCATGGTAAGGCGACGCTTGCAGGAAAGATGCCGGGAGCCACACAGGAAGAAAAGTTTGCAAATCTTAGAGCCGCTTATGGTTATATGATGACTCATCCCGGTAAAAAGCTCCTCTTTATGGGACAGGAGTTTGGACAGATGAATGAGTGGAATGAGGATGCTTCACTTGAGTGGAATCTTTTGGACTATGATATTCACAAAAAAATGCAAAAGTATTGCAAGGCATTAAATAAATTATATATTGAAAATCCTGCATTATATAAGCTTGATTATAATCCTGAGGGATTTGAGTGGATAAATTGTACTTCAAAGGATGAGAGTATAGTTATTTTCTTAAGAAAGACTAATGAAGCAAAAGATACCTTGTTGGTTGTATGTAATTTTACTCCTGTAGTGTATGAAAAAGAGATAGGAGTTCCGTATAAGGGTGTATATAGCGAGATTTTCAACTCTGATGATAAGAAATTCGGCGGAAGCGGAGTAGGAAATAAGAGAGCAAAGAAATCAGTCAAGAAAAAAGTTGACGGAAGAGAAAACTCTTTGAAAGTAAAGATTCCGCCAATGGCTATGATAGTATTTAAGTGTGAAGAACAGTGATTTTCAGTTATTTAATAAGTAGTTTATTCGGTACCGGAATTTGTTTAACAGCGGTGGCAAATTCCGGTTTGACAAGTATATCGGAAAGTGATGTGGCACAATCCGTAGCGGAGGATATACAAAATTTAAAGCCGAGTGTGATGATGCAGACTCTTAAGGAGATTTCGCCTTTCCTGCTTGCAATCGCATATAATATAGCTGTTGTAGTAATTGTATTGTTTATTTCAAGTCAGATTATAAAACTCTTATCAAAGATGCTTGATAAGTTTTTAAAGAAGATAAATATAGATTTGGCTGTAAGGAGATTTTTAATTTCCACATTAAAAGTAATAATGTATGCCCTTATAATCATGGCATTGGCTGAAAGGCTGGGAATAAATCAGGCTACAATAGTGGCTGTGTTGGGTTCTGCAGGTGTGGCTATAGGTCTGGCGTGGCAGGGGAGTCTCAGCAACTTTGCAGGAGGTATGATTATACTGGTCAGTCGCCCTTTCAGCAGAGGAGATTATATTATTACGCCCAAGGCTGAGGGTATTGTAGACACTATAGGAATAATATATACGATACTTTTGACTCCCGATAATAAGCGCATTTCCATACCGAACGGAGCATTGGCAAATGATGTTATAACAAATGTCACAGCCAATGATATCAGAAGAATAGATATTCAGGTAGGAGTTGCGTATAATACGGATATCAGAAGGGCAAAAAAGCTTATAAAAGAGGCTTTTGATGAAAACGGTCTGGTATTAAAAAATAATGAAATACTCTCCTATGTAAGCGAATTGGCATCATCTGCAGTTATACTGGGAGGCAGAGCCTGGTGTAAGACGGAGGATTATTGGACTGCCAGATGGGGAATCATAGAAGAGATAAAGGTTAAATTTGATAAAAACGGTATTGAGATTCCGTATGATCAATTAGAAGTACATATAAATGAATCAAAAAATTCATTAAGTAAAAAATAGATTGGAAATATTATGAAGAGAGCATGTGGTGTTTTATTGCCTGTATCAAGTCTTCCCGGAGATTACGGTATAGGTACCTTTTCAAAAAATGCATATGAGTTTGTGGACTTTTTAGAAAAGTCAGGTCAGAGCTATTGGCAGATATTGCCTCTGGCTCCTACAGGATACGGAGATTCTCCATATCAGTCAAGCTCCGCATTTGCAGGCAATGCCAATTATATAAGCCTTGAGTATCTTCTTGATAATTGTCTTTTGGATAAAGATGATTTAAAGGATATATACTGTGGTGAAGAAGAAAAGATAGACTACGGTATTATATGGGAGAACAGAGAAAAGCTTTTGTATAAAGCCTTTTTAAACTTCCTGGAAGAAAAATACAAAGAAAAGAATATATCTGTAAAAGATACTCTTAAAGAAAATATCGGCACAGAGGATAAAAGAGTACTTGAATCCGGTGAGTTTTCTTTGGATGATATAATTGACAAAGAAAAGATGCCCTATGAGGAAGATATCTTAACAGTAAAAGAATTTTACGAGCTGAAAGAAAATCTTTCAAGAGAAACAAAGGAGTTTTGTCTTTTTCAGGCTATAAAAAAGAGAAATTCTTATAAGCCATGGTATGACTGGGAAGATGATTTAAAGCTTAGAGATAATGCCGCAATTGAAAAGTTCAAGTCTGATGAAAAAGAGCTTATTCTATTCTATGAATGGATACAGATATTGTTTAATGTAGAATGGAAAAAGATAAAAAAGTATGCCAATGATAAAAAAATTGAGATAATCGGTGATATGCCGATATATGTTTCACTTGATTCATGTGACAGCTGGGCAAATGAAAAGCTGTTTTTATTTGATGAGAACAAAAAGCCGAAAAAGGTGGCAGGTTGTCCACCGGATTATTTTTCACCGGAAGGTCAGCTTTGGGGCAATCCTCTATATGACTGGGATTATCACAACAGTACGGATTATAAATGGTGGAAGGAAAGATTTGAATACAATCTGGAACTCTATGATTATATCAGACTGGATCATTTCAGGGGTTTTGACGAGTTTTATGCAATAGATGCCGATGCAAAGAATGCTATAATAGGAACATGGGAGAAAGGTCCCGGACTGCTGATGTTTAAGGCGGTAGAGAAGTGTTTTAAAGACAGATTTGATATATTGCCGGTAATCGCCGAGGATATGGGACTGCTTACAGATTCTGTAATAGAGATGGTAAAGGAGAGCAATTTCCCATCTATGAAAGTACTGGAATTTGCCTTTGACTCAGGTGATAAGAATATTTATCTGCCGCATAATTATGACAGAAACTGTGTGGCATATACCGGAACTCATGATAATACAACTCTCAGAGCATGGCTTGACGAGCAAAAAGGTGATGTAAAGGAATTCATTATCAAATATCTCGGAGCGGAGAACACAGCTGAAGATAATTTGCATCTTGTATGTATCAGGACATTGTTTGCATCGGTGGCTGATACGGTAATAATACCTATACAGGATTATCTGGGACTTGGAGAGAGTGCAAGAATCAACACTCCGGGTACATTGGGTGAGAACTGGAAGTGGAGATTAAATAAAAAATCTATAAATGATAAGCTTATAGGATATATGAGCCTGTTGGCAGGTATGTATTCCAGAAAGTGCTGATATTTTAATATATAAGAGTTATTGTACTAAGGTATAAATTAAGGATATATGAATTATCCGACATAATTTATATTATATGATTAGTATAATGGCTCTTTTTATTAAATTAAATGAATATAAAAACTTTATCTTAGTAGAGAAATAAAGTGTTGACAAACTTACTTTAGCGTGCTACCATAAGAAAGTACAAGGAAACATAAAAAAAGCAAGCGAAAAAATGAGGTGTATTATGAAAAAAATGTATTTATTGGGAATTTTGGCAGCATTTGTTTTGGCAGGTTGTTCATCGGCAAAGCCGGCTGAAAGTTCATCAGCTGACACAAGTAAGGCTGAAATTACGGTAGCAGGTGAAACAACTACAGCAGCAGCTGCGGACAGCAAAAATACTTTTACAGTGGGATTTGATCAGGACTTTCCACCTATGGGATTTGTAGGAGATGACGGAGAGTTTACAGGATTTGATTTGGAGCTGGCGGCAGAAGTTGCAAAACGCCTCGGCAAGGAGATAAAGTACCAGCCTATAGCATGGGATGCAAAGGATATGGAACTTTCCTCAGGAACTATTGATTGTATTTGGAACGGTTTCAGTATCCAGGGCAGAGAAGATAAGTACACATGGTCAAAGCCATATATGAATAATGAACAGGTATTTGTTGTAAAATCGGATTCAAGTATTGAGTCAATAGAGGATCTGGCAGGAAAGACGGTAGAAGTTCAAGTGGATTCATCAGCGGAAGCCGCATTAAAAGAAAATACGGAGTTGGCATCAACCTTTGGTAAGTTACAGACTGTAGCCGATTATAATACAGGATTTATGGATCTTGATATGGGCGGTGTGGATGCCATAGCTATGGACAGTGTAGTAGCAAACTATCAGATAACCAAAAGAGGAGGCGAAGGCTTTACAGTACTTGATACACCGCTTTCTACAGAAGAGTACGGTATCGGATTTAAGCTTGGAAATGAAGCCCTCAGAGATGAAGTACAAAAGGCACTTGATGAAATGAAAGCTGACGGAACTATGAAAACTATTTCGGAAAAATGGTTTGGTAAGGATGTTACCACCTTAAACTAATGATGGGGCGCCGACAGATATCTGCCGGCGTTTTATTATTCTAAAAGTTTTATTTTGTAATTCTTTCAGTTCAAAAAAAGAACTTATGGTAGGATTGCAAAATAAAGGATATAATAGTAAGATATTTACACTGATTGGAGATTTTATGAATATTCTTGATATTGCATTAAAACTTGCACCGGGAATGCTTGTAAGTATACAGATATTTTTTATAACTCTGCTGCTTTCACTTCCTCTTGGACTTGTTGTAGCTTTTGGAAGATTGAGCAAAATAAAGGTTGTTTCATATATATGTAAAATATATATTTCCATAATGCGTGGAACACCGCTTATGCTTCAACTGATGGTGGTGTACTTCGGACCATATTATATTTTTGGGGTTTCCATCTCGGGAAGTTATAGAGTAATAGCTACCGTAATAGGTTTTGTAATAAATTATGCGGCATATTTTGCGGAAATATACAGGAGCGGAATACAGTCTATGCCAAGCGGGCAGTATGAAGCCGCTAAAATACTGGGATATAGTAAATCACAAACTTTTTTTATTATAATATTGCCACAGGTAATAAAAAGAATTTTGCCGTCTATAACAAATGAGGTAATCACATTGGTAAAAGATACATCATTGGCATTTACAATCAGTGTAGCCGAGATGTTTACAATGGCAAAGGCACTGGCAAGCAGTACAACAAGTATGTATCCATTTGTCTGTGCGGCATTATTTTATTATATGTTTAATGCGATAGTAGCATTTGTTATGGATATGATTGAGAAAAAATTGGAATATTACAAGTAGGTGAGTATGGCATTATTAAGTATGAAATCAGTTAAAAAATCCTTTGACGGTGTGGAAATTTTAAAGGGTATATCACTGGAAGTAAATGAAGGTGAGATTTTAAGTATTATAGGTCCTTCAGGCTCAGGCAAGTCTACACTTTTAAGATGTGCCACTTTGCTTGAGGAGATGGATGACGGGGAGCTATATTATAATGGCAATGCGGTTTGCAAAAGTTTAGACTCAAAGGCTGTTTATGAAAGTCATAGTAAACTAAAAAAGATTTCGGAATGTTTCGGACTGGTATTTCAAAACTTTAATCTTTTCCCGCATATGAATGTATTGCAAAATATATGTGATGCACCGATCAGGGTTCAAAAAAGGGATAAGAGTAGTGTGGAGAAGGAGGCATTTGCCTTACTTAAAAAGATGGGGCTTGAAGACCGTGCAAAGGCATATCCTTTCCAGCTCTCGGGCGGACAGTCTCAAAGAGTTGCTATTGCAAGAGCATTGGCACTCAATCCTAAAATACTCTTTTTTGATGAGCCTACCTCAGCACTTGATCCGGAGCTTACAGGCGAGGTATTAAAGGTGATAAAATCTTTATCGGATTTGGATATTGCAATGGTCATTGTCACCCATGAGATGGCATTTGCAAGGGAGATATCTGATAAGGTGATATTTATGTCTGACGGGGTTATTGTGGAGTCGGGAACCCCTGAAGAAGTCTTTGCATCCAATAATGAAAGGACAAAAAACTTTATAGGTGCATTAAGCAAATAAATAAAAAGGTGGATAATATGAAATACATAGTTGTACTTGGAGACGGAATGGCAGACAGAGATATTCCAAAGCTTGGGAATAAGACTGTACTTGATGTGGCAAAAAAGCCGAATATTGACGGTTTAAAGGGTATACTCGGTATGGCAAGAACAGTGCCGAATGAGCTTAAGCCCGGCAGTGATGTGGCAAATCTCGCAGTGATGGGATATAATCCTTTGGAATGTTATACCGGTCGCTCACCACTTGAAGCGGTAAGCATAGGTATAAAAATGAATGACACAGATGTTGTAATAAGATGTAATCTGGTAACATTATCGGATGAGAGTGATTCCAAATCAAGAACAATGCTTGACTACTCCGCAGGTGAGATTTCAACTGAGGAAGCAAGGCAGCTTATAGAGACAGTGGAAAAAGAACTCGGAGATAATGAGTTTAAGTTTTATCCCGGTATATCCTATCGTCATTGCCTTATATGGGATAATGGAAACACAGGGCTTGATCTTACACCGCCACATGATATTTCAGACAGAGTGATAGGTGAGTATCTGCCAAAGGATACAAAGATTCTAAGTCTGATGGAGAAAAGCTATAATATTTTAAAGGATCATCCGGTGAATTTAAAGAGAAAAGCGGAGGGTAAAAACTCTGCGAACTCTATCTGGCTTTGGGGTGAGGGTACCAAGCCGAATGTAGATAATTTTGAGAAAAAGAACGGACTTAAGGGTGCGGTTATCTCAGCTGTGGATCTTATAAAGGGCATCGGGCTCAGTGCAGGAATGGAAAGTATTGATGTAGACGGTGCAACAGGTACCGTGGATACAAATTATGAGGGAAAGCTTGAGGCGGCAAAAAAGACCTTGCTTACAGACGGCAATGATTTTGTATATATTCATCTGGAAGGTCCGGATGAATGCGGGCATCATGGAGATATTGAAGGTAAGGTTTTAGCGGTAGAGAGAATAGATGAAAAAGTGGTAGGTCCGCTTTGCAAGGCATTAAGGGATGCAAATGAAGACTTTGCCATGCTTATAATGCCCGATCACCCAACACCTATAGAGACCAAAACTCATTCCTCAGATCCTGTTCCGTTTAAGATATACAGATCAAATAATGAAACAGATGTTGCAAAGGCTTATACTGAAAAGAATGCAACAAAATCCGGAATATTCATAGAGGACGGATATACACTTTTATCAAAATTTGTGCATAATATCATATAGAATTTGTTCTTGATAGATAATTGACATACAAGTATACATGTATTACAATGCAAATATAAAGAAAATTAATATTAATGATTAAGACACTCTTAGATAAGATATTAAGGGGGCATTGTATGAAAAATAAAAATCCTCAGAGGTACAAAAATGGAGACACAATAAAATAAATATATTATATATTGTATATTGTATATTGTATTTATAATGTTTCATTGATTTGTATGTTTAATATTAAAGGGGTGACAGAATGAAGAAGATGATTGGTGCGTTATTGGTGCTATTGTTATTTGTGACCGAGATATCAGGACTAAGTGCTTATGCTAGTGAGATAGATGATGAACTTGGAGAGGTAGTTATGATAGCTGTTCCTGATGGTAATGGAAAGCTTAATTATTACACTGGTGATGCTGCTAAAGAAGCTTATGCTCAGATTACACGGCAATCTGATATAAGTGAGGAAGTAGTTGATGAACTAGTTAAACAGTCTGATGTAGATGTTGACACGGAAGTTGAACCGTGTGGTCCTTTTTATTATAAGTATAGATTTGTAAGAGAACGTAGTGGGCAAATATATGGTCCTTCAAGAAGGATATCGACTTATTTAGAGAATACTACCTCAGAAAGGCAAAGTCTTTCAACAAATGTTAGATCTAGCACTACATGGACTATTAATACATCCTTGACTGGCGGGTTTATGGAGGCATTTAAACTTTCTGTTGGTGGAAGTTGGTCAAGTGGCTCTTCCTTTTCACAGACCATATCAATGAATGTTGGTCCAAAGAAAAGAATGTGGCTTGAATTTAAACCTCTGATAAGATATGTGTCTGGAAAAGCTCAAAAATATTTTATTCCAAGAGGACCTATTAATAATAGACCTATAGTTGTTGAAAGTAGGTCAGTGTATTCAACAAGCCCTGTGTCTGTATATATGAGGCTTGGAGATAGATTTTTTATGGCGACAGATGGAGCATATATATGGAGAGAAACAAACTTAAGATAGTACTAGGATTTGTAATATTTGGAATGTTTTTCTTAAGTGCAGTTATATTTTTAAGTGTCAATTTTATCTCGCTTGCATTGAAGATGGTGGTAATGAGCAATATGAATTATATTACAGATATTTCAATTGTAGATGAACCTATATTATTAGGATTAAGTATTGCGAGTTTCATTGTATCAGTTATTGCTTTGACAAAAAGTGTATTGCTTTTGAAAGAGCAATGATTTGCACCGGCATTGGGGTTTAAGCTTGAAATTTAATATTTTTGGTTAAGCTTTCAGGTAGGTTGATTATTCAACCTACTTTTTTCATTAAGGTGCAATAATATTTTGTGAATATGCTCCGGATGACATGTAAATATTTATAGACTTGATATATGGTTTTTAATACTATATACTAATGTTATGAAAACTAATATAGAAATTTTTAATGATATGATAATACATTTTGAGGAACTTGATATTGTAAAATCTGAGGATATTCCCGATATTTTATTATATATGGATCAGATGACGGGATTGATTGATGAGAAGCTTCGAAGTTTTAAAAGAGAGGAGGAGGACAAACTTCTTACAAAAACCATGATCAATAATTACACCAAAAATAAGCTCCTTCCGCCATCCGATAAGAAAAAATATACCAAGAACCATGTGATGCTGCTTGTGCTTATATACTTTTACAAAAATGTACTTTCATTCGCGGATATAAAAAGACTCTGCGATTTGAGCATATATGAAAATTTTGAAAAAGAGGATGAATCCTTTTCTAAATTATATGATATTATAACCAGTCTGGAGAATGATAAAAAAGCCGAAATCATAGATGACCTTAAGAAAAGGCTGGAATATTCACATAGCAGACTCAATAATTTTGATGAGAAAGATGAAAATATTGAGCTATTTACCTTTTTATCGGATATTGTACTGGAAATATATTTTAAACAACATTTGGTGGAATATATTCTGAATAAAATTTGAGTACAAAGATATGAATAAGTAAGAAAATTTTAACTGTACATAGCCCCCTATATTACATATACTTATAGTATAAACATATTTATGACAAACTATATAATATGGATAATATAAGGAGGAATATATGAGTTTAGCTAAAAAAATAGCTATTTTAGGAACTGTTTTACTGTGTTCGATTTTATCAAAACCTGTATATGCTGCCAATAAAACAATAAGCTCGGTCGGCATAAAAGTAAATACAAGTTTGAATATCGGCGACAGTACAGATTCTGTCAGCATAAACTATAACAGCAGCTCAGGAGGTGATATAAATGTATATACTACCTCAGACAGATTTGATATAGTGGATGCTGAGATCACGGGGGGTAGAAGTCGTCTGAATATAGGAGATGAAATAAAGATGAAGCTCACTTTAGAGCCGCATAGCGAATATTCGTTTAAAGGTACTTATTCATCTTCAAATATAAGTGTAAGCGGTGGAAAATTTGTTTCCGAATCCAAGAAAAACGGGGATTTGGTGGTAAATATAAAGCTTAATCCGCTAAAGGGTACCTATGAGCCGCCTGAGGATGTAGAGTGGAAAGACAGCGGTATCGGCATTGCAAAATGGGATGAGCCGGGAGAGACCTCCGGTTACTATGATATTATACTGTTGCGTGGAAGTACTCAGATTACAAAGGTGGAAAACTACAAAGGAAACAGCTATAATTTCAGAAATGATATGACGCAAAAGGGTACATATAAATTCAAAATAAGAACAGTGACAAGTAATGATAAGGATTATGGCAGAAGTTCCGACTGGGTGACTTCGGATGAATTTTATCTGGATGAGTCCAATGTTTCAACCGGAGGCGGCAGTAGAGATCAGGCGGGCAACATTGTAGGCTGGAACAAATCAGGGGATACATGGTATTTTAGATTTCCTGACGGCAGCTTAAAGACAAATGGCTGGGAGTATATCGGAGATAAATGGTATCTCTTTGATGACACCGGCAGAATGCTTACAGGCTGGCAAAAAAGTGAGGGTGAGTATTATTATTTAAACTCATCAGGTCAGATGAAAACAGGCTGGCAGCAGTCAAACGGTAAATGGTATTATCTGAATTCGGAAGTACCAAGAGGTAAGATGCTAAGTAATACCTGGCTTCACAGCAGCGACGGCAAATATTATTATTTGGACAGCAATGGTGCTATGTGTGAGGGCTGGACACAAATCAGCGGTAAATGGTATTATTTCTATCCAAGTTCAGGATATATGGCTATAAATACTACTATAGATTCATTTAAGCTTGGTCCAAACGGTGCATGGGTAAGATAGTAAAAAATAAAATTCCGACAGATAACAAAGTAAAACTTTGTACTGTCGGGATTTTATACTTTTTATAAATCCTTAAAATGAAAATCTTTATTTCCGTCGGCATAATCCGCCACAATATCACCATTGCCGTAAAGCTTATATTTATAGGTGCAAAGTCCCTCAAGCCCTACAGGACCTCTGGCATGAAGTTTTCCTGTACTGATACCTACCTCGGCACCGAAACCGTATCTGAAACCGTCGGCAAATCTTGTGGAACAATTCTTATATACATTGGCGGAATCGACTCTGCTCATAAAATAATCTGCATTCTTATCTATATTTGTAAGTATTGCATCCGTATGATGTGAGCCATAGGTATTGATATGATTTATCGCCTCTTCAATATTTTTTACAGACTTTATATTGATAGTCTTTTCAAGATATTCTGTGTGGAATGATGTATCATCGGCAGGTAATGCATTATCAAAATAGGAAATAATATCCTTATCTGCAAAGACCTTGATACCTGCCACACCAAAAGCTTTATTTACCTCAGGTAAAAGTACCGACACTGATTTTTCATGAACCAATAAGGTCTCAGTGGTATTGCACGCAGAAGGGTACTGAGTCTTTGCATCAATTAAAATCCTTATGGATTTTTCAAGGTCAAAATCCTCATCCACATAGGTATGGCAAATACCGTCGGCATGTCCCATTACAGGGATATTGGTATTGTCCATAATATATTTTACAAATGAGTTTGAGCCTCTTGGTATCAGTAAATCCACATATTCACTGCAGGAGAGCAGCTCTCCCACATCACTTCTTGCTTCAAGCTGTATAAGGATATGTTCAGGAAGATTTGCTTCTAAAACAGCTGCTCTTATACTTTCAAATAATGCTCTGTTGGTAAGTTTTGCTTCACTTCCACCCTTAAGTATGGCTGCATTGCCGCTCTTAATACATAGGGAGGCTATCTGCACCAATGCATCAGGTCTTGCCTCAAAAATCACACCTATAACTCCTATCGGTGTGGTAGTTCTTGTAAGAACAAGACCGGCATCCAGCTCTCTTTTTAAAGTGATTTTCCCTATAGGATCTTCCATTTTTATCAAATCCCTGATACCGGCTATTACCGTATCCATCTTATGACCGTCAAATAAAAGTCTTGACAGTATGGAGGAGGATATATTTTCCGCTTTGGCATTTTCTATATCCTTTTGGTTTTCTGAGAGTATATACTCTCTGTTTTTATTCAAATTATTTATAATATTTTCAAGACAATTATTCCTAATTTCATTACTGCTTGCCATAAGAATAAAACTGTCCGATTTTACTTTTTTTGCAATTTCTTTCATATATCTCCTTAATCATTGATTTATAATCATGATATAAAGATATAGTAATCAACTAATAATTGCAAGCAATTTATTTGAAAATAAATTGTACAAGCAACATATAAAGAATTGTACCGGCAGAGATGGAAAGTATCATCTGCCTTTTCCAAAAATGTAACAATACAATAACTGCAATACTTATAGCCTCAGGTAGAGCATGATATCCATAAAATACAGACACATCTTTTAGTGAATATACCACTAAAAGACCAAGTACCGCAGAGGGCAGCACTTTTCCGAGATATTTTATATATGCAGGTGTATTTTTATCTGCCGGAAAAGCTATAAAGGGCAAAAACCTTGTAATCATTGTGGCAAAGGCTACGATTAATATTATAATTATCTGTTGTATTTTACTCATGATTTTTTATCCTCCCTCTAAACATTGTAAGAACGGCAAGTATTATAAGCATTGAAGGTATAATAAAGTTGCTGCCCTTAAAAATAGCAAGACATATAAATGAGAGAGCAAGTCCGATTATGGAGGCGGTATGATTATCTTCCTTTATCCAATTTTCAAGGAATATTACAACAAAGAGTGCGGTCATTACAAACTCGATTCCCTTGGTGTCAAAGGGGATGAAGCTGCCAAACATTCCGCCTATAGTGGCACCTGATACCCAATATATTTGATTAAGCAATGTTACAAAGAACATAAACCATCCTCTGTCAATATCTTTTGGGATATCTACAGTAGCATTTATAGAGAAGGATTCATCGCACATACCATAGATTAAATAATATTTCTTTAATCCGGGAATATTATATTTTTCAAGCATGGAAAGCCCATAGAATAAATGCCTGGCATTGATCATAAGTGTAAGAAAAAATACACTTACCGGATCAAAACTTCCAAGAAGCCATGAAACAGTTGCAAATTCTACAGAACCGGCAAATATTATAAAACTCATAAACATCGGATAATAAAATTTAAAACCGGATTGATTCATATATATGCCATAGGCAATACCTAAGAATAAAAATCCGGCTAAAATAGGCAGGGTATTTGGAAATGCCGCAAAGAATGCGGATTTTACTTTTTTAAACATTCTACAATCTTATCAGCCATTGCCACAGCATCTGCATACTGCTCATCTGTAAGGAGTGATTTGATACTGATGGTTTCCTCGGCAATATTTACCTTCTTTAACTGACCGATAATTTCACGCATGCTCTTACCTGCTGTAAGTGCCCATGAACCGTTCTCAACTACAAAAACATCTCTGTTCTGGAAATTATGTGCTACAAGATCCATAAGGAAGTTTTCCATAGGAGTGAAGAGTCCGCCATTGTAAGATGAAGATGCAAATACTAATACCTTAGCTCTGAAAGCTTCTGAAAGGAGGTAAGATACATCAATTGATGATATATCAAGTACCTTTGTATTTCTTACACCTCTTTGTGCAAGTAGTGTTCCAAGAAGTGTGGAGAACTCCTCAGTATGTCCGTATACCGAACCTGAGTAGATAACTACTTCTTCATCTTCAGGAGAATATGAACCCCAGGTCTGATACTTTTTAATACAATCAAGGATATCTTCTTTTCTTCTGTATATCGGTCCGTGGAGAGAGCAAATCAACTCAATATCAAGGACTGAAATTTTTTTGATTATATTTAAAACTTGCAGTCCGAACTTTCCGACAATATTTGAATAATATCTTCTGCACTCGGAGTACCACTCACATTCATAGTTTAATTCATCAGCAAAAATATTTCCTGAGAGTGCACCGAAACAACCGAAGGAGTCTGATGAGAATAAAGCCTTTGATTTTTCATCATATACCATCATTACTTCAGGCCAGTGAACCATAGGGGCAAAGAAAAATCTGAAAGTATGCGCTCCTGTGGATAATGTATCGCCCTCCTTTACCTCAAGGAATCTGTGTTCCAAAGAGAAATCAAAGAACTGTCCGATCATTGTCTTGATTTTTGCATTTCCCACTATCATCATTTCAGGGTGTATATTTAAAAGATCACCCAAAGTAGCGGCATGATCCGGCTCCATATGTGTGATTACTACATAGTCAAGGGGTCTGTCACCAAGTGTTGCCTTTAAGTTTTCAAAGAAGACACCTTCAACCGACATATCAACAGAGTCAAAGAGTACTGTCTTCTCGTCTAATATAACATAGGAATTGTAGGCCATTCCGTATGGAATAGGATAGGCATTTTCAAAAAGTCTCTGCCTTCTGTCACTTGCTCCTACATAATATAAATTGTCCTTAATACATTGTTCCTGATGCATAATTCCTCCATATACAATGATATAAATATCTTTTCAATTAATCAACTTACTATAGTATAAAGCAAAAGTTTTTATTTGCAAGATTTTTATAATATACAATTTTATAAAGTTTTATTTTGTGATAAATAATTTTCTTTTTATGCTTTGCTATATTATATGAGTATGGTATAATAATGAACGGAAAATACAGGAAAATACATATGGAGGTTTTTACGTATGGCAAATAAGTGGGTATACCTTTTTACAGAAGGTAACGCAACAATGAGAAATCTTTTAGGTGGTAAGGGTGCTAACCTTGCAGAGATGACTGCATTAGGTCTGCCTGTTCCACAGGGATTTACAATTACAACAGAGGCATGTACTCAGTATTATGAGGATGGCGAGAAGATAAATGATGAGATCATGGGTCAAATCATGGAAAATATTACTAAGATGGAAGAGATCACAGGAAAGAAATTCGGTGATAAGGAAAATCCACTCTTGGTTTCTGTTCGTTCAGGTGCTAGAGCATCTATGCCGGGTATGATGGATACAATTCTTAACCTTGGTCTTAATGAAGAGGTTGTAGAGGTTATAGCTGCTAAGTCAGGCAACCCAAGATGGGCTTATGACTGCTACAGAAGATTTATCCAGATGTTCTCAGATGTAGTTATGGAAGTTGGTAAGAAGTATTTTGAGGTTCTTATCGACGAGATGAAAGAGAAAAAAGGAGTTACACAGGACGTTGATCTTACAGCTGAAGACTTGAAGGAACTTGCAAATCAGTTCAAAGCTGAGTATAAGTCAAAAATCGGTTCAGATTTCCCTTCAGATCCTAAGGAACAGCTTATGGCTGCCGTTAAGGCCGTATTCCGTTCATGGGATAACCCACGTGCAAATGTATATCGTCGTGATAATGATATTCCTTATTCATGGGGTACAGCAGTTAATGTACAGATGATGGCATTCGGAAACATGGGTGATACATCAGGTACAGGTGTTGCATTTACAAGAGATCCTGCTACGGGTGAGAAGAAGCTTATGGGTGAGTTCCTTATGAATGCACAGGGCGAGGATGTTGTTGCAGGAGTTCGTACACCTGAGCATATAGATCACCTTAAGCAAGTTATGCCGGAAGTATACGATCAGTTCGTAAAGATTTGCGGAATACTTGAAAGCCATTACAAAGATATGCAGGATATGGAGTTTACCATACAGGATAAGAAACTCTATATGCTACAGACAAGAAACGGTAAGAGAACTGCATTTGCAGCTCTTAAGATCGCTTGCGACCTTGTAGATGAGGGCATGATCTCAGAAGAGAAGGCTGTAAGCATGATAGATCCGAGAAACCTCGATACACTTCTTCACCCTACATTCGATGCGGCTGTTGTTAAGACCACAGAGCCTATAGGTAAGGGACTTGCAGCTTCAC
>ERZ773056.569-NODE-569-length-19483-cov-3.717161_pt1 | contig 19483 bp, 18 predicted proteins | sample MGYA00580857_ERZ773056 | MGnify/ENA primary metagenome ERZ773056 (study PRJEB29015, sample SAMEA2737996) | human oral metagenome | biome: human oral; feature: human-associated habitat; material: dental | place: China | collected 2114 ... | reverse complement strand
TTTTATTTTGTGCTGTAAGGATTAAATTTACTTATTTCCCGACAGCCCCTTTTTGCTTATAAAGATTTAAGAAATTATTTTGAAGCTTTTCTTTATCACTATGCCGCATCCGACCAAAAATATAATGTATGAAGAAAATATTATCACTATTCTCTTTGTCATATCCACAAAGAAGCCTTCAGGTACAATATTTATCAGATTGTCTGTAGCCGGATTAAGCATCCACAAATCATTGTTAAAAAGCATGTGATGGAAGAGAATAAAATATTTCTCAAAGTCACCTGAAATAATAAATATAAGCATACCGGCTACAGCAAGTGAAATTAAAGTGCCATATAATAATACATTTGAAATAAATCCTGATGTACTGCCCTTAAGAAGTTTTGCCGATATAATACAGATTATACTTACAACAATCAGTAGATTCCTAAGATGAACGGCACCTATAAAAAGACCTCGCACATCCTTCATATGTGCAACTTCTCTCTCATTAAAGAAGGGAGTATCCGGAACATCTTTTATAGTAGCTTCTACATCAGTAAGAGTGTCCTTATTGCCGTTCAGATAGTGCATCATATTCACAGTGACATTCATAAGGTCAGGCATTGATATGTCTACAAAGCGGGTCACCGCATATTTATTATACTCTTTTTCATAGAATGAGAAGTCGGAGTATGCAGCGGCTTCGATTGAGGTAATCAGTGCAATAAACATCAGTGAAAAGCTTAAGATAATACCTAATAATAAACGAAGCGGTTTCATCAAGCTTCCTTCCAAGATTTTATTACCTTCAGTCTTGTGAACTCCTCACGATCCTTTTCCTCAAGTGCATTTGTAATATTCTTTACAAGTGAATCATAAGTGGGGATAGTGATATTCTTTAAGGCATTGGCTCTTTTTTGAGTCTTTTTGATATTGCTTGCAAGTCTATATGCCGAATTTTCAATCATAGAGAGCTTGACAGTAAGTCTTTTGACCTCATTGAACCTGTCTCTGGCCTTGTCAAGTGATTCTCTGGTAGAATAATAAGCATAAGTAGGAGTAATAGGTTTATCATCATACCTTACAAGAGGTATTTCGGTACCCATTACCGATCTGGTCTTTATCTGTACGCTGTCTTCAATAGGAACGGAACCGGCTATATCAGACACGAAGTCAATGCCCAATTCGATATTTACATACATCAGTGCCTTATATGCGGCACTGAAAGTTGTATCTATTTGTTTCTGGATTTCTTTAGCCTCATCAATAAGTCCCATAAGCTCACGGATAAGAATATTTCTTTTCTTATCCATCAAGCCGTAGCCCTGTCTTGCAAGTGCCAGAGAATTCTTTGAGGCTATCAAATTACCCTTGGTCGGGAATGTATTAATATTCATAATTAATCCTCTACTGTAGCAGGAACTATATCTCCGTTTGCATCAAGCATGGTCGGTTTATAATACTTGTCCAATATCTTTGTATCTATTCTGTCAAGCTCACCCTTAGGCATAAGCCCAAGCAGATTCCAACCGATATCAAGTGTTTCAAAGATGGTTCTGTTATCATTGACTGACTGGCCGATAAACATCTGCTCAAAGGCTCTACCGAATACCAGATATTTCTTATCTGTATCTGAAAGCTCATCCTCACCTATAACAGATGCAAGAGCTCTGGCATCACCTACCTTTGAGTAGGAAGAGAAGAGCTGGTTTGCAACATCCTGATGGTCGGCTCTTGTAAAACCTTCACCGATACCGTCCTTCATAAGTCTTGAAAGTGAAGGCAGTACGGAGATAGGAGGATAGATTGACTGACCGTTTAAGTCTCTGTCAAGAACTATCTGTCCCTCTGTAATATAACCTGTAAGGTCGGGAATCGGGTGAGTGATATCATCATTCGGCATAGTAAGTATAGGAATTTGTGTAACCGAACCGTTTACGCCGCTTACAATGCCGGCTCTTTCATATATTGTGGCAAGCTCCGAGTACAGATATCCCGGGAAACCTTTTCTTGAAGGAATCTCACCCTTAGAAGATGAAACTTCACGCATTGCCTCTGCAAATGAAGTCATATCTGTAAGGATTACAAGGATATGCATCCCCTTTTCAAAAGCAAGATACTCGGCAACGGTAAGTGCTACTTTTGGAGTTATAAGTCTTTCTACAACAGGGTCGTTTGCAAGATTGATGAAAGTGATAACATGGTCACTGACACCGCTCTCTGCAAAGGTTCTCTGGAAGAAATCCGCAACATCATGCTTTACACCCATAGCGGCAAATACCACTGCAAATTTCTCATCATCATTGTCACTGTCACCAAGTGAAGACTGACGTACAAGCTGTGCCGCCAGCTCATCATGTGGAAGACCGTTTCCTGAGAAGATAGGGAGTTTTTGACCTCTGATAAGAGTCATAAGTCCGTCAATTGCAGAGATACCGGTTCTTATATAGTTTCTGGGGTATTCTCTGGTAACGGGATTTAGAGGTTTGCCGTTTACATCTATGGTCTTTTCGGCTTCCACATTTCCAAGCCCGTCTATGGGCTTTCCGATACCGTTAAAGGTTCTGCCAAACATTGCTTCTGAAACACCTATTTCCATAGGTTTTCCTGTAAGCTTGGTATGTGTATTTCTAAGAGCCATACCGTCAGTACCTTCAAAAACCTGTATAACAGCTTTATCACCGTTTATTTCTATGATCTTGCCAAGGCGTTTTTCCTTGCCGTTTACAGTCATTTCTACAATTTCATCATAGGCAGCACCCTTGACACCCTCAAGAACTACCAGCGGTCCGTTTATGGAGCTAAGTCCAAGGTATTCTATTGACATGTTTTTACCTCCTATGCATTCTTTTCAAGTACTGTTTCGTAGAATCTGTCAATGTCTTTTATATAATCATCAAGCATCTCAAGTTTATCATTCGGAACATCATATTTTATAGAGGAAACTCTGTCCCAGATACTGTCCTGATGCAAAACGCTCATAGGCATACCCTGATGAACCAATGCCTTTGATTTTTGATAAAGATAGAGTATAACATCCATCATCTTGTACTGCTTCATAAGAGGAACACAAGTATCATCCTTATGGAAGGCGTTTTGTTGCAGGAAGCCTACTCTTATAACTTTTGCAATATCAAGTACAAGCTTTTGATCATCGGGCAATACATCTGCACCGATAAGCTTTACTATCTCCATCAAAGCTGCTTCCTGATTCAGGATATAAACAAGTCTGTTCCTATATTCTACAAAGTTTTTATTTACATGCTCTGAATACCATGGAGCCAAATCATTCAGATATTCGGAATAACTGTCAAGCCATTGGATAGCCGGGAAATGTCTTGCATAGGCAAGCCTTTTATCCAGTCCCCAAAAGCAGCGTACAAATCTTTTGGTATTTTGTGTTACAGGCTCTGAGAAATCACCACCCTGTGGGGATACCGCCCCGATAATTGATACGGAGCCTTCACTGCCGTTTAGAGTCTGCATCATGCCGGCTCTTTCATAGAATGCTGAAAGTCTGGAAGCCAGATATGCCGGGAAACCTTCCTCGGCAGGCATCTCCTCAAGTCGTCCGGAAATCTCACGAAGAGCCTCAGCCCATCTGGAAGTTGAATCCGCCATAATTGCGACATCATAGCCCATATCACGGTAATACTCCGCAAGTGTTAAACCGGAATAAAGGGATGCTTCTCTGGCTGCCACAGGCATATTTGAAGTATTTGCAATAAGAGTTGTTCGATCCATCAAAGGATTGCCTGTCTTAGGATCGATAAGTTTTGAGAATTCCTCAAGAACCTGTGTCATCTCATTGCCACGCTCACCGCAGCCTATATAAATAATGATATTTGCATCAGACCATTTTGCAATCTGATGCTGACTCATAGTTTTACCTGTACCAAACCCCCCGGGGATTGCCGCAGTACCTCCCTTTGCAAGCGGAAAGAGAGTATCAAGTATTCTCTGACCGGTGATAAGAGGAATACTAGCCGGAAATCTTTTCTTTACAGGTCTTGGCACACGAATAGGCCAATGCTGTGTCATTGTAACAGGAATCTCGCTACCGTCCGTAAGCTGTAATGTAAGAAGCCTATCATTGATGGTATATTCGCCATCCTCCACTACATCCAGCACATAACCCTTAAGATTTGGAGAGAGCATTACTCTATGCATAATGGCGGGAGTTTCCGGAACTTCCGCAATGATGGTGCCTCCGTCTATTGCCTGACCGGGTTTTACCGTAATATGGGTTTTCCAAAGCTTTTTGGTATCAAGTGAGTCAACACTTACACCTCTGGAGATATAGGTACCGTCCACCTTGGCTATCTCACTAAGAGGTCTTTCTATACCGTCAAAAATATTATTGAGTATTCCGGGGGCAAGAGTTACAGAAACCGGAGAACCTGTACCTGTAACTGTTTCACCGGGCTTTATACCTCCGGTTTCCTCATATACCTCAATAACGGTTGTATCGGATGTAAGCCCTATTACCTCACCCACCAGCTTTTCTTCCCCGACATATACCATCTCATGCATCTCAAAGCCCGAATCATTTGATGTTTTTACTATAGGTCCGTTTATTGCAAATATAATACCTGTGTTTGCCATTATAGTACCTCCATTTCCACATCAAATTTTTCCTTGGCTTCGGCTATTTTTTTCTCAAAAGAATTGTCGATAAGGATATTTTTTGCAGGAATTACGGCTCTCATACCGCCATGGAAGGGATATTTACTTATGGATATATCAATGCCATGCTTTACAGAGAGTCCATGTGCCAGAGCTTCATCATTGGGATCTATATATATCTTCACCTCATCATCTCCGGCAAACTTTAATGCTCTTTCTATCTGCGAGTCAAGTAAAGCCTCATATTCAGGAGAAGCCTGATAATCTGCCAATCTTCCATCAAGCTGTGTAAAAATCTTTTCCTTCAGTTCAGCAGCTTTTTTACTGAGCTCCATTCGTAGTTTTATCTGTTCAAGAGCAAGTTCCTTGTTGATCTCCTTGTCAATTCTTGTAGTTTCGGTTTTAACTTCCATATCAGCAAGTTTTATCTCACTGTTTTGGTAGTCTAAAAAATCCTTTTCTAAAGCATTTTTATAATCTGAAAGTATTTTTTCCGAGGCAGCCATGGCATCAGCCATACAAGCCTCTCTAAAATGCTGTAGTTTTTCTTCTATTGTCAAGATAATACCTACCTTTTTAATCTAAATACAACAGTTTTAATAAAAAACCGTAAGTTTCATTTTGCGGGATAAAATCCATACAAAATATATTTCCGATAAACAAATATATGTCTATAGCTTTAAACCTATTGCTTCATTTACATAATCCGTAATGAAGTTTTCGGATCTTCCGGTACCATGTCTGTCCGGTATATCAATAAAGAGCGGTATATGTGCGTCCATCTTATATTTGTTTACAATTTCGGGATAGTCCTTTGAAAACTTCTCGGTAAGAAGTACTATGCCTATATCCTTACTGTTTATAACAAAATCCAGAGCACAGATAAGTTCATTCTTTTCATGAACCACCACCCCTTCCACTCCTGCAAGCCTCATACCTGTAAGAGTATCTACATTGTCACTTATAAGATACATCTTCATAAAATTGTCCTTATAAACGACCGAGGATCATAAATGCGACTACAAGTCCGTAAAGACAAACACCCTCTGCAAGACCTACAAAGATAAGTGATTTACCAAGGATTGAACTGTCCTCACTGATAGCCCCAAGTGCTGCGGAAGCCGCTGCGGATACTGCAATACCGCCTCCTACACAGGCAAGACCTACTGAAAGAGCCGCTGCCAGATATCCGAAGCCTGTAGCTGATGAAGCACTTGTTTCAGCTGCGGCATAAGCATTACCTGATAAAAATACCACCGTAGTGATTAACATAACACCGAAGAACATAATTACATTTCCGGCAAGTGCCTTTTTATAGCGACCTTTAGTTTTTTCACCAATCATAAATGCAATATATGGAACTGCAATACTTAAAATAAGGGCTGCTACTAATGTGATTTTAACTAATGTATTCATTTTTTCTCCTAACTAAAAACAATATAAATATGACAAAGTCATAAGGTTTAATGATATCAGATTATTATTTGTAGGGCTTAAAAGGTCTGCCGCCTCCGGTATAAAATCTTGAGAATAACTCATAGTATTCCAGACGCAATACCTGTATACCTACAATCAAACCTTCCATACCCATTACAAAGATATTTCCAAGTACAACAGCTATCCAATTGATATTGCCGCTTTCTGCTCCGGAGAGCATAAGCACCACCTCCATCATGGCGGCATGGCTGACTGCAAAAGCACCTATTCTGACAAAGGACAATGAGTTTGAAAAATAGCTGAGAAGTACTTCAAAAAGCTCAAAGAATCCCTGTAGTATAAACATACCCGTACCGCCTTCAAGATGTACCTTCTTTTTCTCAAGCAAAGCTGACAGAGGCTCCTTTAAGAAAATAAGAATCAAAGGCAGAACAAACATAATAAACAGTACTATGGATGCAGGCAGGGCATTACCCGTCATAAAAAGGATAATGGTAATAAATGCCGAGGTATAAAATACAAGTCCCGCAACACCGTTTGTATCAAATAATGCCTCTCCGGACTTTTTAAACCTGAGCTTTGTTAAAATACTTAAAATCATCATAAGTATGATAATAAGCATACCCAGAGCAATGGTTACAACAAAAACGGTATTTAAGTTCCCGATAACGGGAAGTGAGGTCATAGCCTTTGCAGGTCTTAGCCAAAGAGGGCTTATTATATCTTCAAATCCGAATATGGAACCGAACATAAGCCCGAATATTGTAGAGAAGAATCCGCATCTGGCAATGATTGCCGCAAGCATTGATTTCTTTTTAAATGCAATAATGCTTCCAAGGATTAAAAGTACCAGTCCCTGTCCCACATCTCCGAACATAAAACCGAATATAATGGAATAGGTAAGTCCTATAAGTATGGTAGGATCAAATTCCTTATAATTTGGAAGACCGTACATCTCGACAAACATCTCAAAAGGCTTAAAAATTGCATTATTCTTTAATTTTACAGGTGGAGTGCCGGCAACCTTTGAAAGATCCTTTTCCATAATACAAAAAGTGGAAGGCTCATTTTCAAGTTCCTTTTCCAGTTTTTTTGCATCACTTTCTGTAAGCCATCCGCAGATAATATAAAAGACCTTTTTATCTTTCCTGTTATCTCTGGTAGCGGCGGCATACTTTCTTACATCAAAAACCTTGTTAAACCTGTGGAGCACCTGATTTGCAAGTAAAAAATCCTCACGATTATCTTCAAGGGTTTGAACTATTTTATTATCAAGTGCAAGTATACTGTCCTTTAATTTTTGTATCTTGGTTTTAAGCTTTGCACCGGCAACGGCAGGAGTACCGTGATATTCATCCGGCAGGAAAAATCTTTCAAAATGCATGGAAGAATAAATGGCATCTATCTGTTCTGAAATAGAATCCGGTACAAAGTATACGCCCCATACTTTATCATCTATTTCCCTTGCCTTATAAAAAATCGTATCAATATCCTCATATACAAAGGTCATAAACTTCTCATAATATTCCTTGGGCATGGAGCCGAATCTGAAGTTTACATATTTAAAATGAAGAATTTTCTCGGTGTCATAATCCAGTCCGATAAAATAGTGAACATTTTTGAGTTTTTCTTCATAGTCTGCAAGTTCTGCTTCAAGCTCATTCTTTTTCTTGGAAAAACTCTCTACCTTCTCGGAAAGACTGCGGGTTACTTTGTCGGCCTCTTCGATACTCATTTGACGATTTGTTTTGAAATTTTTATCTTTTAAATATTCTTTCAGCTCCACAGACCTGTTTAATATATCTTTATAGGGGTTGCTGTCTGTAAAGGCATGCAGTTCCTTTACATTTTTTAACTCATACAAAGCGTTTTCCAGCTGAAAATCATACTTACTGATATAGGTTTCAATGATTCTGTCAATATCGTCTTTCGGGCCTGTGATATTCAAGAATTCCATTCTTTCAATCATGCGAAAGACCTCCTTGCTTTAAGTTTTAAAATCTTAGTGATAATATCCTCTGAAGATAATGAATATCTGATGGATTCTATTATCTCTATGACTCTGCTTATTTCGAGTTCCCTAAAATACAGATAATAGCTAAGTGTTGCCAGAGAATAGGGATTATTTTTTTTGTTTTTGGTATATAAATATTCCAGTGTAGCCATATAAAATTCTTCAAGCCCCGGTCTGATTTTGAAAAGTTTTGAAGATAATCTGCCATAATATGTGGTATCAAATACTTCATTAAACTCATCAGCTCCTTCAGCTTCCGTCATCCTCTTTATCTCATCCGGGCTTAATTTATAATAATGCGGGGTGAGTGTGGCATATATCTTTGCATTATCCACTTTGTAATACTTCTTGGTTCTATATATCCATTGCATATTTAAGAAATCACATCTTGTACCAAGGATTGACAGTACCTCTTTTTTCTCATCTCCTTTCAGCTCTTTGTTTGCAAATTTAAAGCAAATCTCAAAGTAATAAGAATCAAGTGCAAGTGCATAATCAAATATACCGGTGGAGCCCTTTAAAAATACTTCATTCAAACAATTATAGTATTCGGTATTTTTAAGTGCTTCAATGAACTGTGATATATCCTTTGACGATATAAGATCCTCAATATTTAAGTTCATTTTTTTGCCGAGATATTGTGAATACAGTTTTAAATCCAAAGATGTCGGTCTATGACTGAGAATGTCTCTAAGCATACGCTTTAAGACATAGATTGTATTGTACATAGACACTAAGTTCAGATATTTTTTCGGAGTGCTCGAGCTGAATTTACAGAGTCTTGAAAACTCCTCCAGATTACTTAGCAATAATATTTGCTCGATATCCTCTCGATGCAATGCATTGATATCAATGTTTTTAAATACATTACTGTAATATTTATAATGCATAAGCTCATTTACAGCATCAGTGATACTTCTGCATTCAGATAATGTTTTGAAACCTTCAATACTTATCAAATCACTTGACATCGAACGAATTTTTGTAGTAAGGGAAGAGTATTTAAATAAATTTCCCATATCTACTCCTTAATCATATTTGAGAATAGCATATCCACATATTTATCATGGTGAATGTCATACATTTCCTGTAGATTCTTAAAGGCTTTTTCAGATTGCTTTTTCAGCTCTGATATTTTTTCTTCCTTTGAGATATTCATAGATTCTCTCAACCCGGCAATTCTTGCCTGAGTTTTTGCATCGAGATCTTTTTTCCAAAGCTCTTTCTTTGCATTCATCTCGGCGGCAATTTCCTTTTTCTTTAGTACGGCATCATCAATACAGCCCTGAGATGAATCTTCGATTTCTGAAAGTCTGCTTATTATATCATCCATAAAACCTCCTTAATAAATAATATTATGTGATTACCTATGTAGGGCAAAACACAATAAATATATTTCAGGCTATTTATTTTGGCAGTTATAAAAACCTATTTAATAGGAAGAAATACATTTGTTGAAAATAATAATAAACCTTTTTTTGAAAAAGTAAAGGGCAAGAATAAATAAAATTAATAAATAAAATATAAAAAAAATAGAGTTTATATATAGACATATCCAAATGTATTGGAGAGACAAACAAAAGTACACACTATGCGAACATATACTTGAAATAAATAATAGATTAGTGTATAATCTTCTAGGAAGTAGGCGATAGATAGCAAAGGTGCTTGCCTGCTATTTTTTTGTATCCGCTAATAGCTTTATGTTAAAAAATTAGCAAAATACTTTAATAACTTATTGTAGTAAAGAATAAAAGTAAAGGAGAGGAAAACGTGTTAAAGTATATTATCAAAAGGTTGATATTCGGAATAGCGACAATATTCATTGTATCAACTTTGACTTTTTTCCTGATGCAGCAAGTTCCGGGTGGACCGTTCGCTGCGGATAAGTCAATTTCAAAAGCAGCTCAGAAAGCATTGGAGGTAAAGTATGGACTCGATAAGCCTATCACAGTGCAGTATATCAACTATTTTAAAAATGCTGTAAAAGGTGACTTTGGAATAAGTATAAAGCAAAGGGGAAGAGATGTAGCTCAGATAATATCCACAAAATTTCCTGTTTCTGCCAGAGTGGGTGGAATATCAATAGTCCTTGCACTGTTATTTGGAGTTCCGCTGGGTTCTGTTGCCGCACTTAACAGAGGAAAGATCCTTGATCGACTGATAATCATGTTTGCGACCCTTGGAATAGCGGTACCGAGTTTCGTAGTATGTACCGTTCTTATGTATGTATTGGGTGTTAAGCTTGAACTTCTACCTACATACGGTCTTACATCACCGTTAAACTATATAATGCCGGTATTGGCACTTTCATTTTACCCTACAGCTTATATTGCAAGACAGATGAGATCGTCAATGCTTGACGTACTTGGACAGGACTATATGAGAACCGCAAGAGCAAAGGGACTTTCAGAGAATGTTATTTTGTTTAAGCATGCACTTAGAAATGCTATATTGCCGATTATTACATATATGGGACCGCTTGTAGCATATACACTTGTAGGTAGCTTTGTTGTAGAGAAGATATTCACCATTCCGGGACTTGGAGGTGAGTTTGTAAGTTCTGTTATAAATCAGGATTATACAGTTATCATGGGAACCACAATATTCCTTGCAACTCTGATTATATTTATGAATGTAGTGGTAGATATCACATATACGATCGTAGATCCGAGAATAAAACTAAAGTAAAGCCTATAAGAAAGGAGAAGGTTGTCACGAGTATTTTGTGGCATCCCTATATAGAATGAGCAAACATATTATTTCAGGGCATTTAAATTTATCGCCTGAAGATTTTTTGCCTGCCAGCAAAGAAGAAAAAGAAAGCCTGGTAGTGATGCGTCAGAGTGTCAGTTTCTGGCAGGACGGATTTAGAAGACTTTTAAAGAATAAAGTGGCGCTTGTCTCTTTGGCAGTGTTTTTTGTTATATTGATACTTGCATTTATCGTTCCGATTTTTTATCCATATGATTATGCAACACAGTTAAAGGGCAGTGAGAGACTTATGCCTATGCAGTATTCTGCAGGAGAGCTTGCAAAAATTGCTGCGGGAGAGAAGATATTCCCTCATATACTCGGTACAGACAGTCTTGGAAGAGATTATGCAATCAGAGTAATGATGGGAGCCAGAATTTCTCTTATAGTAGGACTTTTGGCATCATTTATCGTACTTATTATCGGTTCAATTTACGGTTCTATAGCCGCATTCACCGGTGGATGGGTAGATCTTATAATGATGAGAATTGTAGATATTATATATACAGTTCCTGATATATTACTTATTATCCTTTTGACATTTGCACTTAAGAAGCCTATGAAGCTGTTAGCATCTGCACCGGGATTTGGATGGATAAATATCCTCGGAATAAACCTTATAAGTATATTTATAGTTTTTGCCCTTCTTTACTGGGTAGGTATGGCAAGAATTGTCCGTGGACAGATACTTGTATTAAAAGAGCAGGAGTATGTAACAGCTGCCAGAGCTTTGGGAGCAAAGAGCGGTCAGATTATCAGAAAGCATTTGCTTACAAATACTATCGGTACATTGATAGTTACAACCACATTACAAATACCTTCTGCTATATTTACAGAAAGTTATTTGTCATTTTTGGGACTTGGTGTGGCTGTTCCTATGCCGTCTCTCGGTTCGCTTGCTTCAGATGCCATCACAGGATTGCAATCATATCCGCATCTGTTGTTTGCACCGGCATTGCTTATAAGTTTGATAATACTTAGTTTGAATCTTTTGGGAGACGGACTTCGTGACGCATTTGATCCTAAGTTAAAGAATTAAAGGAGAGAAATATGAGTGAAAAAAAACATCTTGTAGATATAGAACATGAAAGACTCTCCTTTTTTACACCTGCGGGAGAGGTAAAGGCATTAGATGATGTATCCTTCTATGTAAATGAGGGAGAAGTGCTTGGAGTAGTAGGAGAGTCGGGTTCCGGTAAGAGTGTTACAAGCTATTCTCTTATGGGGCTGATAGCAAACCCGGGAAAGATCATAGGGGGAGATTTATATTTCAACGGATATCATATCAATGAAATGAGTGAAAAAGAAATGAGAAGAATCCGTGGAAATGAAGTTTCAATCATCTTCCAGGATCCTATGACCAGCTTGAATCCGGTATATACTATCGGAAATCAGATAATGGAAGTTATTCTTTTACATACCGATAAGAATAAAAAAGAGGCGAGAGAAAGAGCCAAAGAGCTTCTTACCCTGGTAGGAATAAATGAGCCTGATAAGAGACTTAAGCAGTATCCTCATGAGCTTTCAGGCGGTATGAGACAGAGAGTTATGATTGCCATGGCACTTGCCTGTGAGCCTAAGCTTTTGATAGCGGATGAGCCTACAACAGCGCTTGATGTTACCATTCAGGCACAGATTATAGAGCTTATGATAGAGCTTAAGGATAAACTTGGAATGGCAATCATTATGATTACACATGACCTTGGAGTTGTGGCAAATATCTGTGACAGAATAGCTGTAATGTATGCCGGAAAGATAGTGGAAAGCGGTCTTACAGATGAGATTTTCTACAATCCCAAGCATGAATATACAAAGGGACTTTTAAAGAGTATTCCAAAGATGTATGAGGAAGAGTATGAAAGACTTGTTCCTATAGAGGGTACACCTGTGGATATGCTGAATCCGCCAAAGGGTTGTCCTTTTGCTTCCAGATGTGACTCCTGTATGAAGATATGTTTGAGAGAGATGTCACCGGTTAAGCATTTCAGTGATACTCACTACTCACAGTGCTGGCTGAACGAACTTGAGGATTTTAAAGAATTAAGACAGGGGGAGAATCAGAATGGCTGAAAAAATAATTAGAGTTGAACATTTACAACAATTCTTCCCTGTTGGAGGTTTTGGTAAAAATAAAAAATATGTCAGAGCTGTAGATGATGTTTCTTTCTATATTGAAAAGGGAGAAACTCTTGGACTTGTAGGAGAGTCGGGTTGCGGTAAGACTACAACAGGTAGATCTTTACTCAGACTTTATGAGCCTACAGACGGCAGAATTATATATAAGGATCAGGTGCTTTTTGACAGCGGAAAAGTACCTCTTGTAGATGAAAACGGAAATGATATCATAGAAAACGGTGTGCCTAAGCTTGGAAAAAAGACCGCGGTAAATATGTATCCTTACAGAAAAAAACTTCAGATAGTTTTCCAGGATCCTTATGCATCACTTGATCCGAGAATGACAGTCGGTGATATTATCGGTGAGGCTATTGATATCAATAAGATTGCGGCTTCAAAACAGGACAGACATGACAAAATTATTGAAGTATTGCAAACTGTAGGTCTTAACTCGGAGCATGCCAACAGATATCCTCATGAGTTCTCGGGAGGACAAAGACAAAGAGTAGGTATTGCAAGAGCGCTTGTAGTTGATCCTGATTTTATCGTTGCGGACGAGCCTGTATCGGCACTTGATGTTTCCATTCAGGCTCAGGTTGTAAATATGTTTGAGGATTTACAAAAGGAGAGAGGGCTTACCTATCTGTTTATAGCTCATGATCTTTCTATTGTAAATCATATAAGTAACAGAATCGGAGTTATGTATCTGGGTAAGATGGTAGAGCTTGCGGCAGGCGGTGAGATCATATTCAGACCGCTTCATCCATATACAAAGAGCCTTATCTCCGCAATACCTGTAGCCGATCCCAAGGTTTCCAGAGAGAGATCAAGAATCGTACTTGAGGGAGAGGTTCCCTCACCTCTTAATCCGCCAAGCGGATGTCATTTCAGAACCAGATGTCAGTATGCTACAGAGCAGTGTGCAATGGAAGTTCCGAAGTGGAGAGAAATGGAAAAAGGACATTTTGTAGCTTGTCATAACATAGAAAAGATAAATTAAATATTAGAACCCGGTGGTTTTAATAAAGAATATTTAGGAGGATTTATGAAGAAACAATTGGTTTTAGCTACATTGGTTCTTACCGGTGCGCTTGCACTTGCAGGTTGCGGCGGTGGCGGATCAAAGTCGGCAAAGAATGCGGGTGGTAAGATTCTTACTATCGAACTTGGTCCTGAGGTGGAGACTATCGATCCGGCACTCAATACAACAAATGACGGTGCAAACTATGCCACATATCTTTTTGACAACTTGCTTCGAATTGACAAGGACGGTAAGGTTGCTCCAAGTTTGGCTGAAAAATATGAAGTAAGTGATGACGCTCTTACATGGACATTCCATTTAAGAGACGGTTTAAAGTGGTCAGACGGTTCAGATTTTACTGCTAATGATTTCGTATACAGCTGGCAGAGAATGATCGATCCTGAGATAGCGGCACCATATGCAGAGACTGTTCTTGGAATGGTGGAAGGTTATGAGGAGGCTATCGGCTTACCTGATGCAGAAGGTAAGCCTACAATAGATCCTGATATTACAAAGCTTAAGGTAGAGGCACCGGATGATAAGACTTTGGTTGTTCATATGTCAACACCGACACCTTACTTTGACAAGCTTGCAACATTTGCGGCACTTTCACCTGTAAAGCAAGATGTGGTAGAGGCAAATCCTGACGGATGGACACTCGATCCTAAGACATATATATCTACAGGTCCGTTCAAGCTTACAGAGTGGAAATCAGGAAGCTATTTGATGCTTGAGAAAAACGAGAATTACTGGAACAAGGATGCCGTTAAGCTTGACGGTATCAAATGTCTTCTTATGAATGACCAGAATGCGGCTTTCAGTGCATATGAGTCGGGAGATGCTTTAATGATAAAGGATATTCCTACTCAGGAGATCACAACATTGCAAAAGAGACCTGATTATCACCTGGATCCACAGCTTGGAACATATTTTATCGACTTAAACAACACATTAGATGAGTTTAAGGATGCAAGAGTTCGTCAGGCACTTTCACTTGCACTTGACAGAAAGTATATTTCAGAGACTATCACAGCAGGTACATATACTCCTGCAACAGGTTTCGTAAGTGCAGGTACATCAGATTGGGACGGATCACTTTGGATAGATAATATCACAGACCTTTCTGTATATATAAATGTTGATGATCATGCAGGTAACCTTGCAAAGGCTAAAGAGCTTTTGGCAGAGGCAGGACATCCAAACGGTGAGGGACTTCCAACACTTACATATTCAACAAATGATGCAGCTTACCACAAGAAGATTGCCGAGTATTTACAGCAGGCTTGGAAAGAACTTGGAATTAATGTAGAAGTAAGTATAGTTGAGTGGAAGTCATTTACACCACAGAGAAGATCGGGTAATTATCAGACAGCAAGAGACGGTTGGGTAATGGATTATAACGATCCTTCAAATATCCTTCAGCTTACAACGACAGGAAACGGAAATAACAGTTCCAAGTACTCTAATCCTGAGTATGATGCACTCTTAGAAAAAGCTGCTAAAGAGATAGATCCGAAGACAAGATTCGGATATTTCCATCAGGCTGAGGAGATGCTTATGAAGGATATGGGCGTAACACCGCTTCTTTATTACAATGAGATATATCTTCAGAGCGATAAGGTAGTAGGAAGCTATCATACAGCTGACGGTATCTATCACTTTGAGTATGCAGATATAGCGGAATAAAATATTTATTATTAAAATTTAAGGAGAATTTATGAAAAAAAGATTGCTTTTGGCGACATTGACAATCGCAGCTGTTATAGCACTTTCAGCATGTGGAGGTTCCAAATCGGCAAGTAAGGGTGGAAAGATCCTTACTATAGAGGAAGGACCGGATGTGGAGACAATTGATCCGGCACTGAATCAGTCAGCTGACGGAGCAAACTATATCACAATGATATCAGACAATTTGCTTAGACTTGATAAGGACGGTAAGATAGCGCCAAGTTTAGCTGAGAAGTATGAAGTAAGTGATGACGGACTCATATGGACATTCCATCTAAGAGACGGACTTAAGTGGTCGGACGGTTCGGATCTTACAGCAGGTGACTTTGTATACAGCTGGCAGAGAATGGTTGATCCTGAAGTTGCGGCACCATATGCAGAGACTGTACTTGGAATGGTAGAGGGCTATGATGAGGCTATAGGTAAACCTGATGCAGAGGGTAATACTACAATAGATCCTGATATCACAAAACTCAAGGTAGAGGCTCCGGATGACAAGACACTTGTTGTTCATATGTCACATCCTGCACCTTACTTTGACAGACTAGCCGCATTTGCAGCACTTTCACCTGTAAAGCAGGAAATAGTAGAGGCAAATCCGGACGGTTGGAGTCTTGATCCTAAGACATATATATCCACAGGACCTTTCAAGCTTACAGAGTGGAAGCAGGGAAGTTATATGCTTTTCACAAAAAATGAGAATTACTGGAACAAGGATGCTGTAAAGCTTGACGGAATTAAGGCACTCCTTATGCAGGATCAGAATGCGGCTTTCAGCGCTTATGAATCCGGAGATGCCCTAATGATTAAGGATTACCCTGTAGAGGAAGTAAAAACAATGCAGAAGAGACCGGACTATAAGTCCAGTCCTAAGCTTGGAATATCATATGTTGTTATTAACAATGATTTGGAAGAGTTTAAAGATCCTAAGGTTAGACAGGCACTTTCACTTGCGCTTGACAGAAAGTATATGGCAGAGACTATTACCGCAGATATAAATTCACCTGCAACAGGATTTGTTCCAACCGGTGTAATTGATTGGGACGGAAGCGCATGGGCTGATAATGTTATAGACAAGTCTGTATACTTTGATAATGACAATTTCGATGCAAACCTTGCAAAGGCAAAGGAACTTTTAAAAGAAGCCGGATATGAAAACGGAGTAGGTCTTCCTGCTATGTCATATACAACAAATGATGCAGGTTTCAATAAGAAGGTTGCAGAGTACTTACAGCAGGCTTGGAAAGAGCTTGGAATAAATGTTGAAGTAAATATTGTTGAGTGGAAGTCATTTATACCACAGAGAAGATCAGGAAACTATCAGATAGCAAGAGACGGATGGGTAATGGATTATAATGATCCTTCAAATGTTCTTGAGCTTGTGCAGAGTACAAATGGAAACAATAATGCAAAATACTCTAACCCTGAGTTTGATGCACTACTTGATAAGGCTGCAAATGAATCGGATGCTAAGACAAGATTTGGATATTTCCATCAGGCTGAGGAGATTCTGTTAAAGGATGCCGGAGTTATTCCTTTAATGTATCAAAATGAGACATATCTTCAGAGCGATAAGATTATAGACAGTTTTTATACATCAGACGGTATTTGGCATTTTGAATATGCTGATATAGCAGAATAGTATAATATATGGAGTCGGAATTTGGTTTCCGGCTCTTTTTTTAACTTATATCTTCACATTCTTTCTGAACGAGTCCGGTTATTTTATCTGTGATTATTTCATTACCGGTTTTGCTGTAATGCTCTAAAAACACTTTTCCACCTTCTTGTATCATGCTTGTAAATTTTCCTCTTGCATAAGAAAAAGGAGCAGATTATTACTCCTCTCCTCTTAGCCATTTCTAAATCATTAATTTTTTATAATTGTTCAACAAGTGTTACACTATTTTACGAAAACTGTTTGGAAAATCTGACCTTTATTCTTCAAATATAACTCTATCTTTTAATTGATATTCTATATCTCTTTTCCCATATATAATACGGTATATTTTTACAACTTGGATTGACTCATCAGGAATGTAAAATATAATGTAGTTATCAGCAGGTAAAACTCTAAGTCCCTTATCCTTCCATTCTTGATAATCACATAATCTATGCCTGTTTGGAAATTCATCAAGAGATTTAATAGCTTCCAATATCCTATAGGATAAATTTTCAGCAATATCAGGTTCTAATAATTCATACGAAATATATCTTACAATTCTTATTAAATCATTTTTAGCATTTTCAGAAAATATTATCCTGTATTTCATCTACCTAATTCTTTCTTTAACTCATTTTCTACTTCTTCAAAACTATATGTTCTTCCATTCCCAAAATCATTATGAGCTTTTAGCATTTCAATATTAAATTCTTCTTCTGATAAATTTGATAAAGAAAGAGGCTTTGTATTAGGGATTTTAACTTCAAAAGGCAAACCATTTTGCATTACAACCTGCCTTAAAAAGATAGATACAGCATTTGACATTGGTATTCCAAGTTTTTCAAGCACCACTTCCGCCTGCTCTTTAATATCAGGTTCAACTCTTACATAAATATTTGATGTTCTTGCCATATATATTACTTCCTTTCGAGATATATCATATCACTTTTGATTGCGAATAGCAATACATCTGATGTTGCAACTAAAAATAAAAGACATCAGAATTGACGGAGATAGTGATGAATTATATTTCACAAAACAGTAAATCAAATCAATCTGTTTACTGTTTTTTGTTCAAATATAAAAAGGAAAAGTGGCTATAAAAGGTAATTTATAGAACACTCTACCGTGAATATTTTTTGGATTATAGCAGATAGATTATTTAGGGGTAGACAAATATATTTTAATATAGTATAATTATACATATATTTGAATAAACTTAAGATTTATATAGGTATTCAATAAATAGATTTGTACAAATCTTATAATTTCAAGTATGGATACAAATTGCATATAAAATGCATAAAGTATATAAAGTTGAAGTTGATACCGGAGGTATAGTTAAAACATTGCTTGGGAGTTTAGAGTTTTTAAGCTAAATGCTCTGAGGATTGTAATTTCAAGTATCAGATTCTGCTTAAACAATGTAATTGAAATGGAGGAGGATTTAATGAAGAAAAGATTGATTGTTGCAGCATTGGCAATAGCCGGTGCAATGTCACTATCAGGGTGTGGAGGCTCAAAATCAAACACTGAACCGGCGGCAGACAGCACTAAGGCTGCTGAAAACGGTGATACTAAAAAATCCGGCGATGGTAAAAAGATACTTACTATTCAGCTTGGACCTGATGTGGAGTCCATTGACCCTGCACTTAACTCAGCAGTAGATGGTGCAAACTATATCTTATACCTTTCCGACAATCTTTTAAAGATTGACAAAGAGGGCAAGGTAGTACCGGGGCTGGCAGAGAAGTATGAGATAAGTGATGACCAGCTTACATGGACATTCCACTTAAGAGATGGCTTAAAGTGGTCGGACGGTTCGGACTTTACAGCAGAAGATTTTGTATACAGCTGGCAGAGAATGGTTGATCCGAATGTTGCGGCACCTTATGCACAGACAGTGCTTGGAATGGTGGAAGGCTATGATGAAGCTATCGGAAAGCCTGATGCGGAAGGTAATACTACCATAGATCCGGATCCGACAAAGCTGAAAGTAGAAGCAACGGATGACAAGACTTTGGTAGTACATATGGCAAAGCCTACCCCATACTTTGATAAGCTTGCGGCATTTGTTTCACTTTCACCTGTTAAAAAGGATGTAGTGGAGGCAAATCCGGACGGTTGGAGTATCGATCCTAAG
>ERZ773056.566-NODE-566-length-19497-cov-13.193704_pt1 | contig 19497 bp, 19 predicted proteins | sample MGYA00580857_ERZ773056 | MGnify/ENA primary metagenome ERZ773056 (study PRJEB29015, sample SAMEA2737996) | human oral metagenome | biome: human oral; feature: human-associated habitat; material: dental | place: China | collected 2114 ... | reverse complement strand
CCCTACAAGCCGACTTCTATATGGGGAAAAATCTTGCCGAGATTAAAAAAGCTAACAACTATACTACCATCTTCGAGAATGGTTGGAAAGCTGGCGAACGCTTTAAGTATGAGGAGTTGGCACAGACGCTCGAACGTATCCGCGACAATGGCCGTAAAGAGTTTTACGAAGGCGAAACAGCTAAGCGTATCGTGAATTATGTACAGGAATTGGGCGGTATCCTCTCCCTTGAGGACCTAAAAAACTACCACTCCCAGTGGCGCACCCCTATTACCTTCAATTATAAGAACTATACTATTTCCTCCATGCCACTTCCCTCCAGTGGTGGAATCTGTATCGCTCAGATACTCAAATCTGTAGAACCCTATAAGATAGGGCAATACGCTCACAATGGTGAGCAATATGTACAGCTACTGGTGGAGGCTGAGCGCCGTGCTTATGCTGATAGGGCTTATTTCTTAGGCGATCCTGATTTTGTAAAAGTTCCTACTGAAACCCTCCTCTCCCCTGACTATCTAAAGGAGCGTATGCGTTCTTTCTCTTGGGATAAAGCAAGCAAGTCCAGCGAGATTGCCCATGGCAAGGTGGTGGGCTACGAGAGTGATGAGACCACCCACTACTCTATCGTGGATAGCGAAGGCAATGCGGTGGCCGTGACCACTACCCTCAATACCAATTATGGCTCCAAGGTATATGTAAAGGGCGGGGGCTTCTTCCTCAATAACCAAATGGACGACTTCAGTATCAAGCCAGGCGAACCGAACACCTACGGACTGGTAGGCTCTGAAAAGAATGCCATTGCACCGAACAAACGTATGCTTAGCTCCATGTCACCTACCATAGTAGAGGAAAATGGCAAGCTCCGTATGGTCATCGGCACCCCTGGGGGCTCTACTATTATCACCTCTGTACTCCAATGTATGCTCAATGTCTTCGAATATGGTATGACCATGCAGGAGTCCGTAAGCCAGCCGCGTTTCCACCACCAGTGGCTCCCCGATGATGTGATGTTCGAACCCAAAGGCTTTGACCCTACCGTCATTGCCAAGCTCAAGGCCAAAGGCTATGTCCCCAAGGAAGAAAACTTTGTTATCATCGGCCGTGTAGATGCCATTTTGGTAGAGAAAGACGGCACCTTAGAAGGGGGTGCTGACCCCCGTGGCGACGATGTAGCCGAAGGTTACTAAACTGCAAAAAGAAAGAAATACAAAAAAAAATATGTTTTTTATTTAGTAATTAAAAATTTTTTTCTAACTTTGCCCCCGAATTAGTGAAGAGTGAAGAGTGTAGCCAGCGAATACATGGAGCTGGGTATGTGGGTGAAGAGTGTAGCCAGCGAATACATAGAGCTGGGTATGTGGGTGAAGAGTGAAGAGTGATTAATAATTAACAATTAAGAATTAAGAATTAAAAAAGATGTTTTTTACGCAAAGAAATATGATGATGTGTTGTCTCATGCCTTACCCAACGTAAGACATCATAATTTCTTTTGCCCATAGTTTAAGAAAGCAATGATGTTATATCATTGCTTTTTTTGTTTTCTATGGTCAAATAAATAGACAGCAATCAGCCATAATAGCAACAACAATTAACCATTAACAATTAAAAATTAAAAAAATGAAACTAAAACCCTTCCTTAGCCTCCTTGCCTTTCTTGTGGCAAGTATTGCAAGCGCACAAACCCTCAAAGGTAAAGTCTTTGACGACCAGAACGAACCCCTCTTGGGCGTTACCATCTTGGTCAAAGAGGTGCCTAACAAAGGCGTCACTACCAACGAACGCGGTGAGTTCAGCATTCATGTAGAACCTCACCAAACGCTTGTCTTTTCCTATATCGGCTTCAAAAACCAAGAAATCAAGATTGGTAAGCAGAAAAACCTAGTGGTAACCCTTGTAAGCGAAGCCGAAGAACTCCCTGAATTATTGGTTGTAGGCTCCCGTGCAGGAGGTCGCACCAAGATTGATAGCCCCGTCCCTGTAGATGTCTTTGATGTGGCCAAAACCAGCAAAACCCAACCTCAGGTGAACCTCAACCAGATACTCAACAGCATTGCTCCCTCTTTCACCTCTACCACCCAAGTAGTCTCCGATGGTTCTGACCACCTTGACCCTGCCCAATTGCGCGGCTTAGGCCCTGACCAGACCCTGGTGCTACTGAACGGAAAACGCCGACACACCTCCGCCTTTATCAATGTCAATGGTACGCCTGGGCGTGGTACCGTTGGGACTGACCTTAATACTATTCCCTCCTTCGCCCTTTCCAAAATAGAGGTGTTGCGCGATGGGGCTTCCGCCCAATATGGTTCCGATGCTATTGCTGGGGTGATGAACCTTGAGCTTAAGAAAGACAAAGGCCTCTCTGCCCAAGTAAGCTATGGCGGACACCTTACCCCTACGGCTAATGACCACCGCGGTGGCTTTGACGGAGCACAAGGTCAGTTGGACATCAACTATGGTACCGAATTGGGTAAAAAAGGTGGTTTCCTAAACTTTACCTTCTCCGCTCAGTTCCGCGACAAAACCCACCGTGCAGGTACCTTTGACGGAGAGATATTCAACGCCTACAACGCCATAGAGCGCCGTGCCCTTAACCATGGGGACAACCTCTCTCGCTACTTTTCCAATATCAATGTAGATGCCGACCCTCGCCTATTAGGCCTTATCAAAGGCTATGCAGGGGAAGTAGGTTATTTTGATAGCAGTTACCTCGCCCAGATACAAGGAGCCAACTCCATCGGAGAGCTACAACCCTTGCTTAAAAAGGACTTTACCGAGCAGGAACTCGCCTATCGTGGTCTTGACCGCAAGGACTACAACATGCATGTAGGCCAATCCAGCCTCTTGGGTACTCAATTCTTTGTCAATGCAGCCTTTCCTGTCTCTGACAACTGGGAACTCTATGCCTTTGGCGGACAGAGCTACCGCTATGGAGAGGCTGGGGGGTTCTTCCGCCGCCCTAACCAAGCCCGTACCTTCACTGGCCTACACCCCAACGGCTACTTGCCTCAGATTTCCACCGACATACAGGACTCTTCTATCTCGGCTGGAATCCGTGGCGAGGCTGGCAAGTGGCACCTTGACCTAAGTAATACCTTCGGCCGCAATGAGTTTGCCTATACAATCAAGAACACTGGCAATACCAGCTTGCGCTTTGCTACTCCTGATTATTTTGATGCTGGTAAATTGCGTTTTGCACAGAACACAATCAATTTGGATCTCTCTCGCCCCATTGAGCTATTCTACAAGTCCAACATCTCTTTTGGGGTAGAGCAACGCCATGAGTCCTATAGTACTGTAGCAGGCGCTGAAAACTCTTATGCTACCTATGATATCACAGGAAGCGTACTCCCCTTGAGTGCTCCTGCCTCACAGAAGGTTACCGACTTCTTTGGCAATGCCCTCCCTGGAGGTGCTCAGGTACTCCCTGGCTTTAGAGAAGAAAGTGCCCTAACCCAAACCCGCAATGTCTTGGCTGGCTATGGAGAATTTGAAACCGATATTACTAAGTGGTTATTGGCCAATGCCGCAGTGCGTTACGAACATTATTCTGACTTTGGTAATACCTTTAACTATAAGCTCGCCTCACGCGTGAAACTCTTGCCCAATGTGAATCTCCGAGCAGCTGCCTCTACTGGCTTCCGCGCGCCCTCTATCCACCAGTTGTATTATACCAATATCAACACCTTGCAGATCAATGGGGTATTACAGGAAACAGGAACATTCAACAATATCTCCCGTGCCGCAGAACTCTTTGGTATAGAGAAGTTACAAGAAGAAAAATCCAAATCACTCAGTGCTGGTTTTGCTGTTAAGATTCCCAAGGCTGGTCTTTCCCTTAGTGCCGATGCCTACTTTATCCGTGTAGATGACCGTATTATCCTCACCGAGGCCTTTACCCGCCCCGCTGGAAACAGCTCCGCGCAGAATGAACTCAAACAGATTTTTGATCAAGCCAATGTAAATACCGTACAATTCTTTGCCAATGCAGTAGATGTGGAGACCAAAGGAATAGATGTGGTTGTGAGTCACTCTCTACAAGCGGATAAGTTCACCCTTAACAACGATTTTGCTTTCAATCTTACCCAAACCCGCAAGGTAGGTGAGATACACACCCCAAGAGCTATTAAAGCGGCTGGCTTAGAAGACAAATTCTTCTCCGAACGCTCTCGCGTACTTTTGGAAGAGGTAATCCCTCGCTTCAAAGCTACCCTTTCCCACAACCTCACCATAGGCAAGTGGAATGCTTACTTGCGTAACACCTATTATGGCAAAGCCACTAGCCCTGACATCATCGCTGCTGACAAGCGTATAGGCGATTTTGAATTTGACGAACGCGGACACCAAGTTATTCGTGGCAAGGTCATCACCGACCTATCAGTAGCGTACAACTTTACCCCTAAGACCTCTTTGACCTTGGGTGTAAATAACCTCCTTGATCTCTACCCTGAGAAAAATGTCAAGGCCAATAGCAACAATGACCAATTTGTCTATTCACGTGCCACCTCACAATTTGGATTGAATGGTCGCTATGTATTCCTCCGCGCCACCTTCAACCTGTTTTAAGTGAAGAACGAAGAATGAAAAGTAAAAAGAGACTACCCCAAAAGGTAGCCTCTTTTTTATTTGGTTACTTATAGTAAGTTCACTTTTCACTTTTCACTCCTCACTTTTCACTATTTCTTGTACTTCTCGATAATCCTTCTAGCTCTTTCCAAGGCCTCTTCGTTAGAGATATTGGCAGCATCTTGGTGAAGGGAAGTACTGATAGGAGTCTGATAAGTAGGAGTTGGTTCCTTATGGTAGGTTGGCTCTTCAGCTGTTTTAGTAATAGTATGAGGCACTAAGGGGCTGGTTGCCAAAGGTTCCGTAGTGGAAAAAGTATGGGTACTCTCCTGAGGGGAAGCCACGGCAGGCGCTGCTACAGGCGGAGGTGTAGTCACAGGTGTAGAGGTAAAAGCCATAGGGCTTTGAGTCACAGGCGTTACTTGAGGTTCAGGGATATGTGCCACAGGCGTAGAAGTAAAGGCCATAGTAGGCGCCTGTGTAGGTGTAGAGGTTGCAGAAGCCACAGGTCGCTCAACTAGTTTTTCCTTTAGCGTGCGATTGAGCGTTTCCAGCTCTTCAATCCTGATAAGCAGCTTGTTATAGGTATCTTTGGTAATGACGATCATCTCTCCCCCCTTCTTATCAACAAGAAAGAGCGGCTCTGCCAAAGGTAGCTCTATTTTAAAAAGCTGTTCGTTTTCTTTCAGTGGCATTTCCTTGAGTTCTTTTTCTTTCAAGGAAGCCGCATAAGCATCCACATTCGTAGGAATATCTATCTCTATTCCTATTTTTGCCAAAGCATTGATAACCAACTGATATTGTTGAAAATCTAACTTCTCTTTTAACGGAATCGTGTTACTCATAATCGTTATATTTTGGGCAAAGGTATAATAAAAAATTTAAAAAAACAAACAATTGTTATGATATTTTTTTTGTTGATAAAATTAAGTAATCATTTGTTTTATTTTTATTTTTTTTCTTATCTTTGCACAGAATTATAAAACACTTCATAACATGAAAAAACCTACTATAAATATAGAGAAATTCTACGACCTTATGCTTACCAACAAGTGGTGGGGCACTATAGCTGTGATCCTTTCCACCCTGATTATCTACCTATCTGGAAAAATTACTGGAGAAGCTATTTATTCTCTAACACACTAAGACAAGGTAGCGGCCTGTATAGTAATCTAAAAACAACTTACAAAACTTGATAACCCCAAATAAATAATCTATGAAAACAAGTACAAAACGAAACTTCTTAATAATTATAACTGCTGCGCTACTGAGTGTCCTCTTACGTCAAGACTTACAGCGCTTAGTAGATGCTTTTTTAGAAGGCTATTATAAAGGAAAAGGCTTGTAAACTACTCATGCAACTTTCCCTATACCTATCCTATATCTATTACCGACGGCTCTTTGCCAAAGGAGACCTACTGACCATTGTTGTACTTATCACAGCCATGGCAGGGGCGCTATATGTGCTATACCTACACTATGCATCGTGGTCTTGGCTCTTAATCCTCTTTCCACTCGCTACGCTTTCCTATCATAATAGCAGGGAAGATTTGTCTTTACTCCGCACCCATCCTCTTTATAGGAGCGTTCTATTAGGAGAATATTGTATAGAAAATCTACCCTTTATACTACTGCTTATTAGCAAAGAGGATTATCTTTGGGCTGCCCTCTATTTCTTAGGACTTAGCCTTATCCCTTCGCTTGCTCAGCGACAGCTTACCATACCTTACCCCTTTTCTCTTTCAGATCCGCTCTGGCATACTGCTTTCCGTAAATATAAACTCCTTTTCTCTTTGCCTTTCCTTATAGGGCTTGTGGTAATTGCAGGTATATACGACAATCCTAACTTAGCGCTTTTTGCTTTTGGGGCAACGGGCTTGGTGTGTTGCATACCTTATTTTGAAAGAGAACACCCTTCTTATATCACCATAGCTGCTCAACAAGGAAAAGACTACTTACATAGCCAACTTATTGCAGGGATTCAGAATACAGCCTTAGTCTTCTCCCTCTTGGTACTCACTTACTTTATTTGTTTTGGTATAGAGAAAATAGCTGTATTATTACTTTTTTTGGGTGTTGCCATAGTAGGCGTACTTACCAAATATGCTTTTTTCAACCAACCACTCCCTCAGTCTTTTGCTGTCATAACTATTTTCTTAGGAGTATTCTATATACTCCCCTTGTTACTGCTCCCCTATTTCTATTTCTTAGCTATAAAAAACATTCAAAAACACCAATATGTTACAGATAAACCACTTAGAAAAGAACTACCAAGATAAGGTTATTCTAAATCATATTTCTCTTACCATAGAGAAACCTGGCCTCTATGGGGTTATGGGAGTCAATGGAGCAGGCAAAACAACCTTTTTCAAGTGCCTTAGTGGTTTGGAACCTTACCAAGGAGATATTTTATATAACAAGAAAACGCTTTCGCCCAATCAAGTGGCTTTTGTTCCTACAGAACCTTACTTATATGAACACCTTACCGTAGGGGAATTCTACACTTTTTACAGCAAACTTTTGGGTATAGCTCCTTCTAAGGATTATACTTTTGATATAGACAAAAAACTACTTATCAAGCAATTATCTACTGGTATGCGTAGGAAAGTATATTATAATGCTCTCTTACAGAATCCTTATACTCTCTATATTTTTGATGAGCCTTTCAATGGACTAGATATTTCTTCCTCTCTACATATCAAGCAGTTGCTCCTTTCTTTAGCACAAACCCATATCGTATGGGTGGCTTCTCATCTTTTAGAGACCTTGCAAGATTGTGAATGTATATATCTGTTACAAAACGCTAATTTTCAATATTTCACTCCCAAAGACATCAATACTATAGAACAATTGCTAATGGTTTGTTGGCATACTCAAAATTAAAAACTTAAAATTCAAAACTATCATGAAGTTTTTTCTCTTTTTATGTTGTTGCTCCCTGAGTGGGTTTGCACAAAAAGTAGTGGTACAGGATAGCCAAGGTCGTCCTATTGAATACGTAAATATAGGCGTCAAAGGCACTTCCAAAGGTCTTATCAGCGATGAGCAGGGAGGCTTTTCCTTGGAAGCCCTGCATGCTAAGGATACCGATAGCATCTACTTTGGACATCTGAGCTATAAGCATAAGGTACTCCTAAAGAAAGATATTACTGACAAAGTGGTCTTGGAGGCAGCCGAGATTGTACTTCCTGAAGCGACCTTTACCGCCAAGCTGCCTAAGGAGCGTACGCTCAAGGGTAAGGGTTTACCTACTATTGTTACTATGAGCATTCCCGCTCCTGCTGAGGAGGAAATAGGTGAAAATGAGGAAAAAGGTGAGGAGGAATTGGGCGACTTTATCTCTCTAAACAAGGATACTTTCCTTACAAAGTTTGAGATGAATATTGTAGCCAACACCCTTGATCGTTGTGTGTTGCGTGTGGTCGTCTACCAGAGTAATAAGGAGCATACCCTCTTTAAGCCCTTGATAGAAAGGCCTATTTATATAGAGGTGCCCGCCAGCCGTAAACGACAGATTTTCACTAAGGAGTTATCCATATTTGCCCCCAAGGGAGTAATTTGGGTAGCCTTGCAGGCTGTTGAGCTAAAGGGAAGTAAGGACAGCGAGCTTAGAATCCGCTGCCGTGCCAATGGTGGCTGGACACGTACCACTATTGATAATATTTTAGAGAAAATCCCCTTGGGATTGGGGATTCCTTTCTCTGTTAAGGGAAGACAATAAAGTGAAAAATGAAAAGTGAAAAGTGAATAATTTTTCACTCTTCACTTTTCACTTTTCACTACTAATCGTCTTCTTCCTCCTCTGGAAAATCGTCGTCCTCTTCAGGTTCGTCATATTCCTCATCTTCATCAGGTTCAGCGGCTTTGTCTTTGGCGGCTGTTTTCTTACCTTTCTTCTTCACCACTACCTTTCCTTCTTTGACGGCTTCTTTGATCTTACCTTCTATCTCTTCAGCCATTTCAGGATTGTCATGAAGTAAGGCCTTCATCGCATCACGACCATTAGCCAAGCGAGTACCGCCGTAGCTGTACCAAGCCCCACTCTTGGAGAGTATGTCAAAGTCGGTTCCCCAATCTACTATTTCAGACACCTTGGAGATACCTTCCCCATAGATGATTTCAAACTCTGTTCTTTGGAAAGGTGGTGCTACTTTGTTTTTCACTACCTTCACCTTCGTAAGGCTACCATAGGCCTCTCCTTCTTTGTTTTTCAGAGGAGCCGCTTGTCGGCGTACATCTACACGTACAGAAGAATAAAACTTCAGTGCATTACCCCCTGTAGTAGTCTCAGGATTTCCGAAAGACACCCCTATTTTGTCACGCAACTGGTTGATAAACATCACCACACAGTTGGCCTTACTGATGCTCCCTGTGATTTTGCGCAAGGCTTGGGACATCAAGCGGGCATGTACGCCCATTTTGGAGTCACCCATCTCGCCATCTATCTCAGTTTTAGGAGTAAGGGCAGCCACGGAATCCACTACGATAATATCCACGGCTCCAGAGCGTACCAGCCCATCTACGATTTCAAGGGCTTGCTCCCCGTTATCAGGTTGGGAGATAATCAGGTTATCCACATCTATCCCAATTTTCTTGGCATAACTGGGGTCAAAGGCATGTTCCGCATCTATAAAAGCGGCAGAGCCACCCAGCTTCTGTGCCTCGGCAATGGCATGCAGTGTAAGGGTAGTCTTACCTGAAGACTCCTGACCAAAGATCTCAATCACCCTACCGCGTGGATACCCTCCTACACCTAAGGCAATATCTAAGCCCAAAGAACCCGAAGGAATCACCTCTACCTTCTCGGCTACCTTGTCTCCAAGACGCATCACCGTTCCTTTCCCAAAGGACTTTTCCAAGCGCTGCAAAGCCAATTTTAGGGCTTGTGCTTTGGCTTCCTTGTCCTTAATCTCTTCTACTTTTTCTTTTTCTTTCTTTGCCATCTTTTTAATTGTTAATTGTTAATTGTTAATGATTAACTCAAGTTTCGCAAGCTCTGTAACTCATTGAATTTCAAAACATCCTCCCCTATCCCCCTCAAGGGGAAAGTCACGTAAGCGAGTATATGAAAGTAAGTAATAGAGGCTCAGTAAGTTATAGAGAAGAAATTTTCCCAATTCACAAACAAATTAGGCCTTTTGAACGCCCTTAAAGCTCCCCTTTTGGAGAGGAGGGGGAGACTTTTATAAGAAGTTGATTACCAATTATTTGTAAATATAATAATAGCCTAAAAATAACTTACGAAACTTAAATGATTAATTATCAATTGTTGATTATCAACATCTATAGCCATTGACAATTAACAATTGATAATTAACAATTAAAGAACAAACTTTTTCGCGGTTTGTCCTTGATAGCGCTCAATACATTCCTTGTATACCTTAAGAGCATCATCGACATCTCCCCAACCACGTACATCTACTTTTTTGTTTTCCAAATCTTTATACACTTTGAAGAAATGTTCTATCTCCTTGGTAAGGTGTGGATTTACCTCATTGAGCTGGCTAAGGGATTTAACCATAGGATCGGCCACAGGCACACAAAGGACTTTCTCATCACCGCCTTTTTCATCGGACATATAGAGGATACCTACAGGCTTTACTTTCACTACACAACCAGGAAAGAAAGGAATGGTAGAGATTACAAGCACGTCCAAGGGATCCCCGTCATCGGCCAAGGTTTCAGGAATGAACCCATAGTCAGTTGGATATACCATGGAGGTATGTAGCATGCGATCAAAGCGCATTTTACCTAAGTCAAAATCATATTCGTACTTATTTCTGCTTCCTCTTGGAATCTCAATGAGTACATCAAAAGTTGTTTCTTTTGCCATTTTTACTGTTTTTGAAAATTAGAGAGCAAAGATAACGTTTTTTTCCCAATCATCAAAGCAAATATTTATCTTTCTTTCTTCAAAAAAAAGTTGTACTTTTGCCACTGATTTAATACCCTTACAAATTATGTATTCAGAATTACCCGAAGGGCACCCTATACGCACCTATCTGCAAGAGGCTGAACTTATTCAGAACCTATTAGAGGAGATGATGCAGACAGATCCCCAAGTGGACTACCAGAAGTTCTATAACCTCTTCAACCATCTCTCCACCATAGAGAAACGCTTCCAGAGAAAAGAGAATCAGCTCTTTCCTTTCTTGGAACAAAAAGGCTGGACTAACCCCTCTCAGAACATGTGGTCTTTCCACGATACCATACGCGATATGTTCCGCTTGGTCAGAAAGAACTTAGAGGATAAGGAACTGGCCAAAGCAGCGGAGAACATGACCTATATAGAGGAAAACCTCCTACGCCTGCTCTCTGTAGAGTATAACATTCTTTTTGCGCGCTCCTTGGAGATTCTCTCCGATGAGGATTGGATCAAGATGCGCCAAGGAGAAGAGGAAATCGGCTGGATGCTCCCCTCTCCTCCCCCTGCTTACCCCTCCGAAGAGGGCTATATCCACCCTTCACAAGATACCACCCTACGTACCGATGTGGTCTTTGATGAGAAAGCACAACACTTTGACGAAGGTTATATGACTGTAGAACAAGTGAACCTGCTGCTCAAGACCCTCCCTATCGATATTACTTTTGTAGATGAGCATGACAAGGTGATTTTCTATAACCGCGGTGAGGAACGTGTTTTCCCTCGTAGTGCAGGAATTATCGGTCGTGAAGTGAAGTTCTGCCACCCGCCTAAGAGCGTGGGTACGGTGCTGAAAATTGTGGAGGCTTTCCGCAATGGTACTCAGAACGAAGCCAACTTCTGGCTGAACTTCCGCGGACGCCTAATCTATGTGCGCTACTTTGCCGTACGTGATGCCCAGAAAAACTATAAGGGCGTGATCGAAATGTCACAGGACATCACCGACATCAAGACCATAGAAGGAGAAAGACGCTTGCTCGAATGGGAATAACCCTAAACAACGAATTACCTTGGCTAAGATTACCGAACAAATAAAAGAGCCTATAGCAGCGGAGATGGCTGCCTTTGAGGACAAATTCAGAGATTCTATGTCCTCACGGGTGGCGCTACTGAACCGCATCACCCACTATATCGTAAATCGCAAGGGCAAGCAGATGCGCCCTATGTTCGTCTTTTTAGTGGCTAAGCTCGCCAGCGGAGGCACCATCAGCGAACGCACTTACAGGGGGGCTTCCGTTATTGAACTGATTCATACGGCTACCCTAGTGCATGACGATGTGGTAGATGATAGCAATAAGCGACGTGGGTTCTTTTCTATCAATGCCTTGTGGAAGAACAAAATCGCGGTCTTGGTCGGGGACTACCTCCTTTCCAAAGGACTACTACTCTCCATAGACCATGGGGATTTTGACTTGTTGCGCATCATCTCGGTAGCTGTCCGTGAGATGAGCGAGGGCGAACTCCTACAAATGGAGAAAGCACGCCGCTTGGACATCACCGAGGAGGTCTATTACGAGATTATCCGCCAGAAGACCGCCACCCTCATCGCTGCCTGCTGTGCCATGGGCGCTTGCTCAGTTTGCCCCGACAATGCCCCGCTGATAGAGAAGATGCGCTGTTTTGGCGAATATGTAGGTATGGCCTTCCAGATCAAGGACGACCTTTTTGACTATACCGAAGAGGCCATAGGGAAGCCTACAGGCATCGACATCAAGGAACAAAAGATGACCCTGCCACTGATCTATGCCCTCAACCAGGCCAGCGAGCAAGACCGCAAATGGCTGATTAACAGTGTTAAAAATCACAATACAGACAAAAAGCGCGTCAAGGAAGTCATCGCTTATGTCAAGGCTCACGGCGGTATAGAGCGTACCGAAGCCAAGATGCGGGAATACCAAGCAAAAGCCTTAGCTATACTATCGGAGTTCCCCGATTCTCCTTATAAGAAATCCCTACTTCAGATTGTGGATTATGTCATAGAACGAACTGTATAACAGATAACATAAGAGCCTGCTCCCCTTGCGGTGAGCAGGCTCTCTTATCATGAGTTACAGACAAAAATTATTTCTTCTTCTTAGTATCTGCTTTAGCCGCATCTTGAGCAGCCTTAAGCGCAGCACGAGATACACGTACTTGACATACTACGGTGTTATCTGGGTGCATGATCTTGTAGTTCTCCTGAGCGATTTTGGTAACATAGAAACGATTACCCATTTCCATCCAAGAAATATCTACAGGAACGAAGTCAGGCAAGTTATCAGGCAAGGCTTTTACCTTTAGCTTACGGTTTACGATACGGAGTGTACCACCGGCCATTACCCCAGGGGCTGTTCCCACGATTTGGATAGGCACCTCAAGGGTGATTTCCTTATCCTTGTGTAACTGGTAGAAATCCACGTGAAGGATTTTGTCGGTTACAGGGTCAAACTGAATGTCCTGAAGGATAGCTGTATAAGTCTTTCCTCCTAATTCAATCGTTGCAGTATATACATTAGGAGTATATACCAATTTTTTGAACGCTAGGCTGTCCGCTGAAAAGTGAATGGTATTCTCCCCTCCGTATAATACGCAAGGAACCTTTCCAGCATTACGTAAGGCCTTGCTCGCTGCTTTGCCCACGCTTTCTCTTTGAGATCCTACGATTGTAATTGATTGCATAAAATATATATTAATTAAAAATTTACATTATGAATTTGTCGCTGATAGAGGCATGCTCATGTACCGAACGCATCACATCGGCAAAGAGCTTATCACAACTCAGTACGTTTATTTTCTTTGGCAAGGAGTTATGCGGAATGGAGTCGGTTACAATCAACTCCTCCATAGGTGAGTTTTCTATCTTCTCCACTGCATTACCACTTAGTATAGCATGAGTACAAATGGCTCTTACGCTCACAGCACCTTTCTCTTTCATAATTTCGGAGGCTTTCACCAACGTACCTGCTGTATCCACCATATCATCTACAAGGACTACATTCTTACCCTCTACATCGCCAATAAGCTCCATTTTCTCAATCACATTGGCTTTTTTGCGCTGCTTATAGCAGATTACCACATCACTATTGAGGAACTTAGCATAGGAGTGTGCCCTTTTAGATCCTCCCATATCAGGAGAGGCTACGCAAAGGTTCTCCAAGTTCAAGGACTTGATATAAGGGACAAATATGGTAGAGGCATAGAGATGATCTACAGGAATTTCAAAGAAGCCCTGAATCTGGTCAGCATGTAAGTCCATAGTAATCACTCGAGTAGCTCCGGCTGTTTCCAATAAGTTAGCCACCAATTTGGCTGCTATTGGTACACGAGGCTTATCTTTTCTATCTTGGCGTGCCCACCCAAAGTAAGGCATAACCGCCGTGATATGCTTAGCAGAGGCACGCTTAGCTGCATCAATCATCAGCAGCATCTCCATAAGGTTTTCCGAAGTAGGATGCGTAGAACCAATGATAAAAACACGAGCACCTCGTACTGATTCTTCAAAGGAAGGCTGAAATTCCCCATCACTAAAACGAGAGAAAATCACATTTCCTAGCTCAATCCCATAGGCTCGAGCAATTTTGCCTGCCAATTCAGTGCTTTGTGTACAAGCAAAAATCTTTACAGCTGGCATAGAATATTCCATAAAATCAACTAATTATAAGTAATTTGCGTTTTTTGTAAAGCCCTCAAGGACTCTCTTGTTTCCGAGTGCAAAGATATAAATTAAAAATGATTCTGAAAAAAAAAGAATGATTTTTTTGCACAATTAAAAAATTAGTTGTAATTTTGCCCCCGAATTCATAACAATAATTGCCTGAGTGGCGGAATTGGTAGACGCGCACGACTCAAACTCGTGTTCTTCGGAGTGAGGGTTCGATTCCCTCCTCAGGTACTATAATCCTCTTACATCAATGATAAGAGGATTTTTTATTAACTTCAAATCAATCTTTCATTTTGTTATGAATACAATCATTGTAAATCCCTACTACACCCTTATTGCTGCTACTTTAGTACTGCTCCTTGGGCGACTTCTTGTGGCTAAAATCAAATTACTCCAGAACTTCAACATCCCTGAACCGGTGGCTGGAGGGCTACTGATGTCCTTCCTTATCTACCTTTTATATATTGTAACGGGGCTTTCCTTCGAAAACGGACTTACGTTTGGGGAAGGGATCTCCTTGAATTTTGACAAGGGGCTTCAGGACTCCTTCATGTTATTTTTCTTCACCTCTATCGGACTAAGTGCAGACCTTTCCCGTTTGAAATCAGGGGGTATCGGATTGTTCATCTTCTTAGGAGTAGTAGCACTGTTCATCGTAGTACAAAATATTGTAGGGATAGGCTTGGCCTCTGCCTTTGGACTGAAACCTATTATAGGACTCGTTACAGGTTCCATTACCCTCACTGGTGGACATGGTACAGCTGGGGCTTGGGGTAAGACACTCGAACAAGATTATCATATACAAGGAGCTACCGCCTTAGGTATGGCTTCGGCTACCTTTGGACTCGTATTAGGAGGACTTATCGGAGGCCCTGTCGCTCGCCGATTGGTCAATAAAATGGGTAGAAAACCCACCTCTGAGACAGCTCAAGATAATAACAATAATGATACAGAAGTAGGTGTATTCGAACAACCTGAAAAACAACGATTGATCACTTCCAAATCAGCCATTGAGACCATGGCACTCTTTGCTGCCTGCCTCTCCTTCTCTGCCCTGATGGATTCCGAAACTGTCAAGTCTTTCTTCCCTGACAATTTCACCTTACCCCAGTTCGTATGGGCGCTGTTCTTTGGCGTGTTCTTGCGCAATATACTGACTTACATATTCAAAATCAATATGTTTGACCGTGCTATCGATGTCTTCGGCAATGCTTCCCTAAGTCTCTTCTTAGGTATTGCGCTACTAAACCTCAAGCTATGGCAGCTCTTAGACCTAGCGCTTCCTATGTTGGTGATCTTAGCCGTGCAGACCTTTGTGATGAGTACATACGCCTACTTTGTAACCTACCGCCTTATGGGCAAGGACTACGATGCGGCCGTACTGGCTGGCGGACATTGTGGGTTCGGCTTGGGAGCTACCCCAACCGCGGTAGCCAATATGCAGTCTATTACCGATAAGTTCGGCCCCTCTCATAAGGCCTTCCTTATCGTCCCTATGGTCGGTGCCTTCTTTGTGGATTTCGTCAATGCCTTTATCCTCTCAGGTTTTGTATACTTTTTAAGCTAACAGTTAAGTGAATAACAAAAAGTGAATAGTGAAAAACAACCACCCTGTTTTTCACTATTCACTTTTTACTGTGACTTATATAAACCATTAACTCAAAATTAAAAACTCAAAACTCTTAGATGAAATACGTTCTCGCTTCTGCTTCGGCGCGTCGCCAACAATTCCTAAAGGATTTAGGAATCGACTTTGAGTTGCGCCTCTCCCCCACCGATGAATCCTACCCTCCTGAGCTACAAGGGGCGGAGATTCCCATGTATATAGCCCAGCAAAAGGCCGTTCCTCTGCTACCGACCCTCAAGGACGATGAAGTGCTGATCACTGCCGATACCCTTATTTGGTTTGAAGGCGAAGCCATAGGAAAGCCCAAGGACTATACCGATGCCTTCCAGACACTCAGCCGCTTTTCAGGCCATAGTCATGAGGTAATTACGGCCGTATGCCTTACCACTACTCAAAGGCAAGTAGCCTTTTACGACACCTCTTTAGTTACTTTCACTTCCCTCACCCCAGAGATGATTGACTACTACCTCACCCATTACCAGCCTTATGACAAGGCAGGCAGCTATGGTATCCAAGAATGGATCGGAGCCGTAGGCATTCGCTCCATACAAGGCTCTTATAACAATGTTGTAGGCTTCCCCACGCAACTATTTTGGGAACAACTGAAATTAGTGAAAAGTAAAAAGTAAAGAGTGAAAAGCGGCTCTTCACTTTTCACTCTTCATTTTTCACTTATTAGTCTGGTACAAAAATATTCTCCCCATCCTGATTTTCGTAGAGGGTACCCAGGCGTTTGCCTTTTTCCTTGGAAGAAGTATTGGAAGAAGAGGCGCCTTTGGCTGTTTTATATTTGGTGATTTTCTCTCCTTTTTTCTGGATAATCTCCATATCATCCCCATTTTTATTGACAATGGTAAAGTCTCCCCCTGTGAAGAAAGCCGAGAGGTTCAGGTTCATGACCATGGACACCATCAGAGCGACGGAGAAGACCATAGCCACATCAAAGAGATTGACTACCACGCTTAGCGGGTCGGCATCATCGTCCTTAAAAGGCGTTGTTCTACGGTTGTTTCTCATTTTTGGGTATTTTGTTGGTTACGGATACGAGTAATATAATCCAGTTGGTTCACCTCCTTGGCATACCAACGTTGCTTGAACTGTAGGGTTACCAATCCCACCAAACTCACTACCAATCCCACTACGGTAGTGGCAAAAACCACCTGCATATTGGAAGCCATTTTGGAAATATCGCCTTGGGAGAGTCCCGTAAGGGCAGGACTCATAGCAATCAGTGTACCGATAAGTCCCAATATAGGGCCTACCTTGGCCAAGAGCTTAGAGGTTACCACATCTTTTTCCGCATCATTCTCAAAGTTGGTAATCATATAATCGGCATAGGTATCATCGGTAGGGCGGGCAAGTATAGCACGCAAATATTTTATATACAGCGAATTATCTTTTTCAGGAAGTGCCGCCTGCAACTCTTCCATTCGCTCAGGGGTTAGCTGATTAAGGATAGGGCGCAATTGCCGCTCGTTCTTATACTTAGTGATATACTGGTTGTAGAAGCTCCCCACCAAGAACAAAGCCCTAACGAAGAGTACCAATAGTACAATAATATCTGGTATCAGTAAGCTATCAGATACTAAGAAGAGAATCTGTGAGATATTGTCCATTTATAATTAGATTATTTCTAAGGGACAAATGTACGAATTTTTCTTTAAAGGTAAAAGGTAAAAAGTAAAAGGTTTTACTTTCTTACCTTTTACTTTTTACCTTATCTTCATAGCATATATATCATACTAAAGTTTATCAAGAACTGTTGGGCAGCTATATAGTTACCTTTCTGCCGAGTAGCATTATACTCTCCATAGAAAAAGAGCTTGGTACGAGCCGAAGCATGGGCTTCCAAACCTACCAGCGCTACTCCACTAACATACCAAGTACCTCCCTTGGAACTACTTTCACTGAGGGTAGGGGTCTTTAGCTCATGTCCTACAGGCGCACTTAGCTGAAAGCCTAAACCATAGTTCAGGTAGAGCTTATCTAAAAGTATAGGGTATCGCTTGACAAACTTCAGGGGGAGTTCCACTGTATTGACCTTAAAGGAAGTATATTCTCGCTCGGACTGCTGCAAGGTGCTCTGAGCAAATTGGCTATAGCCCAAGCCCATTTCCAAGCGGAAATACTCCTTAGGAGCATAGAGCAACCGCCATTGCCCTCTACTTACAAAGCCCATGATATTAAAGTCAGGACTTTTCATCTCACTAAAACCAATACCCGCATCTACCTGCATAGACCAGCGAGGTATGGAAGCTGTCTCTTGAGCCAAGGATACCAGCGTCCAAAAGAATAAAACGAAGGAAAGAAAAGACTTCATAATAAATAGTGATTAGTGAATAATAAATAGTGATTAACAAAAAATGAAGAGCAAAAAATGGGATTTTCATTTTTCACTCTTCACTTTTCACTCTTCACTTAGATGTCTATGGAGAGCGCAGGGAAATAATAGTTTGGTTGTGCGATACTCTTGATATAATACACAGGTGCAAATACCACTGTTGGGGTTCTCCATAGATAAAGCCCTTCACTTGTGAGTGCTATAAAGTTATGGAGACGTTGGCGTGCCAAGGTAGCTATATCCTCATTCTCTGGGTCTGTCCAGAAGGCTTCCAAACTTGGGTTCTCCTCTACAAAGGTGATATACAGCTTCTTATCCCTAATCTCATAAGTACAGTTGTAAGCCAAAAAGGACTGGTTGGTCTCCCCAGGGAAAAGATAGCCCACACGTAAGAGCATTTGGTCAGTGGAATTAAAAATCAGCTCATAGCTCACGAACTCATGCTCCTCATCTATAGTATAGAAATCCCTAAAGAAGTCTGGACTCATATAGGGCGAGTTCTTAAAGGTTTCTCCCCCGAAAGGAAACAACGCACTGAGTTCTGTAAAGACTTTATCCCCTTGTGATTCAAATTCTTGCGATGGATCACTGATGTTACGTAACTCCAGAGTAACCCCATCTACCGTAGCGGTATAGTTCGTCGGTGAGGTGCCTGGCACTGGAGTAAGCTTGGTAAAGGACTTACCCCCCACCTCTAAGGCGGGTTCCAACACAAGACCATCAGCGGTAGGAATTGCCCCTGTCTTGAGTACCTTCTCTCTGTTATCCATAGCTGTCAGGGAGAGGAGACGATGGGCAAACGTCATATAATATTTCTCTGTCCCTGTTGAGGTAGTTACCTTGGCATAATAAGAACCACTAATAGTGGTAGCAGTATTGTGATAGGCTTCCATAGAGTTCCACTCATCAGCCGTTGCAGGTTCAAAATAGACAAATTGTTCTGTATCCTTACGCTGGGTGCGAAACTTGAGTTTGTTTCCCTCTTTACCAAAATAGACAAACTGGAATTCTCCTGCATAACCATTTGGCGACAAATCGGCGGGAGATGAGGAATCAGCCAAGCTATGGATATAGTTCTTAGTGGTGAAAACTAGCAGCGGGCCTTGCCCCTCTTGTATCTGGTAGCTACTTTCTCTAGGTTCAAAGGTATTCTCTATATCCGAGGTCATGGTTACACGGCCATTGGCATCGAACTTCATTAGAATTGTAAAACCTCCATAGACCCCTTTACGGGTAAAATAGGTCAACTTCCAGCCATTAGTTGCCGTAGAGAGCGTCTGGCGCAGCTCTTGCTTGGCGACCTCCATACGTTCGGACGCTGTCTTTCCAAAGAGCAAATCAGGTTCGTTCTTTTGGCATCCTACCACTGCCCCAAGGGCAAGCATATATAATATTTTTTTCAT
>ERZ773056.565-NODE-565-length-19505-cov-14.915167_pt1 | contig 19505 bp, 25 predicted proteins | sample MGYA00580857_ERZ773056 | MGnify/ENA primary metagenome ERZ773056 (study PRJEB29015, sample SAMEA2737996) | human oral metagenome | biome: human oral; feature: human-associated habitat; material: dental | place: China | collected 2114 ... | reverse complement strand
GGTGGCCTCCATCTCGATGAGTGCCGAGCGTCGCGCCTTTTCCTCCTTGCGCAGGGATTCGGTTGATTTTGCCAGCTGGTGTATAGCCTGTTGTGCCTTAGACGAGTCGGCGGAGATTACATACTTTATCTCGTCCTCGGACAGGTGTTTCTTTGCCATAGTTAATTTGTTTTGAGAGTGTGTTTCGTGGTTGCGTCTAAAATTTTATGCAGCTCGTTACCCAGCCGTGCACGCACTTCATCCGTAAAGCCGTACGTCAGTTCGGGGAACGTTTCATGATAGATCACACCCCACACCACGCGGTTGTAAAGTGCATGATGGGCGCGGCGGTATTTGGCTAACCGGTCGGTACGGTGGCGGTAGGCCATGTCGAGAAAACGCAAATAGGGGAGGGCACGGACGTAGAAAGTGCGTGCATGGCCCTGTGAGGTGGAAATGGAACGGTGTGCCGAGAGCGAGGCACGCAATTGCCCCGTCCGCTCGTGGTATGCGCTGCGCAAGGTCTGCTCTTGCGTTGCGTGAATTTTGCGGATGCCCTCGGAGAGGGTGTCGTGTACGAACTTGTCGCGTACGAGTGCGTCTGTTATCATACGGCAAAGATAACAGGCGTGCGCATAAGGGTAAAGGACAAATGCGTTACACCTTATCAGGCTAAGGGAGCGCGATGAGTGTTATGCCCAACGCAAAAACATGTATGGCCAAGCAGAACTGAACCGCCTGTGGCCCAGGGCAAGGCGTTACGAGCCATGCCCACAATAGCGGGCCAACAATGGGGCAAAGCATGGAACACGCCATGAAGAGCAGGTGGCCCGAGCAACCCCTGCCCCATGCGATGAACGGTGATTGCACTAAGGCAACGAAAAAGTAGATGAAATAGAAAAGCTCCATGGTTAATCGCTTTATTTTATCGTTGGCGGATACGACAAGGCTGCGCTACGTGTTGTCGAGGTTCTTTTCGCAAAACCTCCGGGAGCGTTTCCGCACACCCGACACGGCGCAGCCTGAATACGTTTACTATGGCGTAGATATGAAAACAGCCGACATGGGTCGGCGGCATTCGTACCGCGAAAAGAAGTTTTGACACCGCGAAGATAAACATTTATTTTTACATACGCAAGAGAATTCTCTTAAAAAATCGCCTTGACATGGCATTAGTGATGGGCAAGCGAAAAGACCGCGCGTTTCACAACGGGCGGCCTCGGTGATAATATCTAATGTTTAACGTTGCATGTCCTTAATTTCTACCTCTATGGCGCGGAACAGGTCCATCACCACTTGCGGCACCATGGAGTTGCCTAGGGCGGCTATGGAGTTTTTTCGCCATTCGCGGAAAGGAAGGGTAAGACCAGGTATTCCAGAGGAAAGCCCATCATCTCCGTCACAAACAGCGGCGACAGTTGGGAAGTTCCGCCACCAACCTTGTGGGCAATCTGTTCGGCCAAATTCGCTTTTGGCCGATTGTGGTTCTTCAGTGCCTGCATGGTCAGTCCGGCGCGAAACCCATCCTTGCTCATGGGAGAAAGCAGCAGGCCGTTGACCGCCAAAGCCGTCAGCCCACGCCCCATCTGACTGTCGGGATTGTAGGTTCGCGTCCAGTTCGTTCCCTCCGCTGCATTGGGCGTCGGTAACAGAGAATGGAAATGCAGGTAGTCCATCAGCCCGTTGGGGCGGCTCTCGCCGTTGGCCCTGCTGCCCATCGTTTTCCCTCCCTTCTCTTTTAGTTGGGCTATTCTCTTTGTGTGCGCTATTTCCACCGAGAGAGGTGTGGGCAGGAGGTTCAAGGGCATGAACCGCTGCCTGCCGTTTTCGCAGACTTTCAACCCCTGCGTTACAGGTGTGGGCAGGATAGTGGCCGTCGCGCCGTTGGGCGATGAACCACACGCGGTATCGGCGATGGGGCGCGCCGATACCGCAAGCCGGAATAACAACCGGTTGGACGGCATATCCCGCCTTTTCGAGTTCTTCGCACACGAGGTCGGCGACGTATCGTTGCTCGGTGCGGTAAACGTCGTTACCCTCACCGAAGAGAGTGGGCGAACCGTCCACTTTAATCGTACGGCCGGGTTGTACCATCGAGAGGATTCCATCAACGTTTTCAGCAATGACGAAAGCGGGCTGTACCTGCCCGATGACTCGAAGCATTTCAGGCCAGAGGTAACGGTCGTCTGCCGTTCCCTTCCTTCGCCCGGCTGCGGAGAATGGTTGGCAGGGAAAGCCTCCCGTAAGTACGTCGACCTGTCCTTGCCACATGGTGAAGTCGGTTGTCTTGATGTCGTCATAAGATACGCTATTTGGATACCAATAGCTTAGCACAACACGGCAGAAGGGGTTTATCTCGCAATGGAAAAGGTTAGTCCACCCCATCCACGTGGCGGCCAGTTCGGGCGCGCCAATGCCGCTGAAGAGCGATGCGTGTGTTATGGTTCGTGCCATTCATGTTGGTTTTTGGTATTTCTTGGTGCAAAGGTAAGGCATTAGGCATTAGTAGTAAAGGACATCGCGCCTGCGAGGGCGCGATGTCGTACGTGCGGTTAAGTGTGGTCACACTTTTTCCTTAAACATCCAGCGGAACGAGATGCCTTGCGAGCCGGGGCGGTTGCAGAGGCGGAATCCCGCGCGGGTGAGGGCGTGTGCCACCTGCTCGGCCGATACGGCAAGCGAGGGGTTTATCTGCTGCATGCCGGCCATCACCTCGGCGGTGGTGAAGAAGTGGGTGGCTTCTTCGGGCATGGTGGCGGGGCTGAAGGTGTGCATCAGCGCATCGATGTAGGGCTGCACGTCGACGGCGGTTGTTTCTTTATTCTCTTGTTTCATGATTTCTGTCAGTTTGGTGATTGGATGAATTTCTGCGAAGGCGGAGATGCTAATCTCCGTCGCCCGCTGGAAGGTCGGGCAGCACACGCTTGTCGTCGGCATACATGTCGATGGCGGCAACGGCCAGGATGTGTTCTTTTATTTCACTGGCGATGTCGAGCAGTTCCAGGCTTCGTTCGGGCGTGAGCGTCTCTGCGGGGCCGCGCCCCAACTGGATTAGCGCACGCATGATGCCGTCGAGCCCGCGCAGGTAGAACAGGGATGCGCGTTTCAGGTCTTCGAGGTGGCCGAGGGTGTCGGCGGTGAGTGTAACGGCGCGGTTGCCCAGCTCGAAGGCCACGCTTTGGTTGGATTGCATGTTCATGGCTAGTACCTCCATTTCTTTGTTGCGAGTTGTTCGGCCACGAGAGGGAACACCACGAGGTCGGTCTTAACGTACAGATACCACTCCCCTTCCTTATCCTCGATGATGCCGAATGCGCGGCGCGTGGTGGGCATGTGGCGGCACATTTCGAGGGGGTTGAAATCGGCCACGTATTCGCACTGGCAGGCATAGTCGTAGAGGGTCTGCAAAACGTATAGCGGTTCCACCAGACTTTTATATTCGCCACACATAGCGTGCAGCTCGGCCATAATCTGGCTCATGGGTATGCGGCGGTCCAGGTGGCCGGCAAGTGGATGTAGGAAATGAGCGGCGAACACTTGCAGCAGGGCAATTTCGTCGCGATACCAATACCTGGGGCTTTCGTCGGCATCCTTGCTGGGCACATGTGCGTATCTGGCCTTGCTTTGCAGTTGGTTGGCCACGATGGCGAACACCTCGGGGTCGGTCTTAACATAGATGTACCACTTTTTTTCCTTCCTCTCTATCGGGCCGCGGTTCCAGTGGGTGCAGGGCTTGCGGCCTCCTTTGTCTATGGGGTTGAAGTCGGCGATGTACTCGCATTGCTGTGCAAAGCGGTAGAGTGCCGCGTTGATGTTCCAAACGGCTTCCATGCTGCCGTAGCTGCCCATGTAGCGGTGCATGTCCTCCACCGCCTTCTCATACTTGATGTAGCGGTTGAAGTTGCCCGAGAGTGGATGCAGGAAGTGGGCTGCCCACACGTCGATCAATGCCACTTCTTCGCGTGTGTTGAAGCACATGCTCAATGTTGCGTCTTTTTTCATAGCGTGCCTCCTTTCTCTGTGGGGGTGATGATCTTGATGCCGTGGGCATCGGGGATGATGATTGATTGTAACATAGCGATATTTTTGACATAAAGAAACTGCGCTACGTGTTGTCAAGGCTCATATCGCGAGACCTTCTGGGGCGTTTCCGCACACCAGACACGGCGCAGTTAAATCGTTTACCTAAAAGAGGGGATACAAAAACGGCCAGCTATCGGGCTGGCGGCATCTGTACCGCGATATGATATTTTGACACGGCAAAGTTACATATAATATTTGTAACGGCAAAGCGAAGGGACTGGAAAATGTTTGTGGCACCTTGTTTTTTACCAGCCATTCTTTGCTTTTGCCGTTAAAATGTTAAGCCCCTCACCTTTATGCTAGGCGAGGGGCGGTTGCGCCCGTAGGCTAGCGGGCGACTTTTGTCAATAAGGCCAATGAGCGGCCTTGCCTAAATGCTCTCGGCTGCTCGGCGGATGCGTGCAGAAAGGTCGAAGAGCGCATTGCGCATCTGTTCCGTCTCTTGAGGGGTGAACCCTCCAATTCCGCCGTTGCCGTCTATCCCATCCATCTTGTGGTAGAACCACGAGGATGACTTCTGAAAGTAGGTGTTTGCAAACTCGCGCCAGGATACGGCCAAAAGCACGTCTTGCATCTTTCTCTTCATATCTGTAACCATTGCAGGGGCTGTGATTGTTGTTTCCATATCATTTTTGTTTTTTATTCCCTCTCCCCTTCTAGGGGAGAGGGCTGTTTTTTACCCAGGCTGTCTAATCATCTTATCAAATTCTTCTTGTAAGTCCCAAAGAAGTTGCGGGTATCCGTTTGGATAAGATCTGTTGTAATTTCTAATTTTTTCGAGGAGTTCCCTTTCTTCAGGGGTAACCTCCATCATTTCTTTTTCTTGTTTCATAATCTCATTGTTTTTATTGACAATACAAAGGTACTACAAATTTTCGTAGTACGCAAGTTTTCAGCTACTTTTTTTTGTGTAATGGTGCCATTTTTAACACTTAAAAGTTTGGCTTTGTCTCGGTTACTTTGGTTCAGTTATTTTATTCAACCCAAGCGAAACCCCGTTCAATAAGGTCGGCAAGGAAATGTGCAGGGCTGTCGGTACGCACAAGGTAGCCTTCCAGCTCTTCTAGGCGGTGGGCGAAACGCTGCATGTATTCGGTGTCCGTGCCATCATGGTCGAAGCGGCTGCCGACATGCAGCTGGTGCAGGAAGTCGGCAGCAGAGGCGGCGACTATCAAGTCGCCGCCCCTCAGTCTGTATTTCGTTTTTGTCATGCTGCTAGTTTTTTTGTTCTTATTTTAAAATATAATTTTTCGCTTTCGGTAAGGAAGGGGATGCCTTGGAGGTTTGTGCCTGCTTGCACCGCGCCTTGTTTTGCGAAAGCAATCATCTTGGCAAGGAAGTGAATCCAGGCTGACATCTTTGTGAAGTTCGTTGAGCCGCCGTGCTGGCGGAACTCCACCGTACGGTGACGGGCATAAGCCTCGAGGTTAATCTTGTGGTATCGGTTGTTTTGAAAAGCTGCCCGAAGCTGTCCAATGTTGGCTGCCCTATTGATGGTGTTTTCGTTTATTGATGAGAGCCCTTTGCAGTAGCGGTTGTTTCGGCGGCTGCGCGGCATGAAGTTGTCGATGACGCCTTCCAACCGCTTGTATGTTATGATCAGGTTTTTCCAGGTTTGGAGGTCAAACTCGGCTGCCTCCATGTGAACGTGAAGTCCGCAGCTATCGTTCACCTTGACGTTGCAAAGGTCGAGAACCCAGCACACCTTTTCCAACTCATCGAGTCCGCTTTCACCGTGGAGGATTGGGCTAACCAGCTCGAAGGTGTTGTCGCCCGAGAGGCTGCTGTCGGTCACCAGTTTCCAATGGTCGGCGTGGTCGGTGTGGTTGTAGCCCTCCACCTGCACCCTAATCCCTGCTGCGTTGAGTTCGCGCGCCAGCCGTTCACGTGTGCAATTGTAGGCTTCTATTTCAACCCCAAAGCTGCGGTTGAAAGTGTAGTCTATCTGTGGTGCGATGGTGGTGGAAGCCTGTGCTGCCACGTTGGCCACACCTTGCATCATGCGCTTGTATACATTTTGCACGAAGCCATAATTGCCGTTGGCAACCAGGTCTGCTACCTGCCTGCGCGTCAATCCAAGCGCAAGCAGCTTTTGGATTTTTGATGTTTTTGTTCCGTTCTCCCTGAGAATGTTTTGAATTTGCTCGTTCATATTTGCTGTTTTTTATTGTTCTTTATTGTACAGCTAAGGTAACACTATAAAAGAACTATAGCAAGTTATAATGCGATTATATTTAGCGTGTTAGCTTAGTTTATCATTTCCCCAAAGAGATAGTCAAGATACTCTATTTGTGTCGTACCTAATAAAAAAACAATTATCCTATTCCTTCTTCAACCATTTTATCTACAAACTTAATCTCCTTATCCAAAGCAGATACTATAGTTGTCAGGATGTCAATTCCTACACTATACTTGCCTTGTTCAATACGTGCGATATGGCTTTGTTGTAGCCCGCACTTATCGGCAAGTTGCCTTTGCGTCCATCCTTTTTCCTTCCGAATGGCAGCAATCTTCTTTCCTACATCTTTTCTGTTCTCTATTTTGTTCATTGTTATACGTTTTCTGCTAGTGTAAAATTTCTATCTTCAAATAAGGCGGCTAAACCTGATAGTTGTTTGTAACGCAGCAACTCATCTGCATCCATGCCTATTTCCTTCATTATCCACGGGTCGCTCATACCCGCTTTTTTGAGTTCTCCGATAATGTTCATCATTAGCTCAATAGAGTGTTGCCCACGTGCGCGGTTGTGTCGGATTGTGGATGCCATGCGATTACTCACGTCCTTGTCAATCACAACGACTGGCAACTTTCCACCTTCTCGTTTGTAGATGTCCTTGTGTGTAAGCATCACCGTGTAACGGTGATAGCCGTCCACAATCTCGTATTTCCCACTAGGAAGCCTATAGCATACTATGGGCATGGTATAGCCGTCTTCTTTTATGCTTTCATACAAAAGCTTCATTTCTGGGGGAGCTACATTATTTGGGTTGTAGCTATTGGCCTGAATATCCTCTATGGGTATTGCCATCACGTTATAAACTGGTGATTTCATAAATTCTTATACTTCTCTTTTATGGCCTTTCTCCTTTCCATTTCTTCTTTTGTAAGCGAAAAGCCCATGTACTTACAAAGATGGTCATTTTTGATGATGCATACACACATGCGTTTGTAAGTGGGTATGTCCTTAAAGTTCTTACCAGAAAAATCCTCTTGGTATTCCATCCTAACAGGCCGCTTTGTGGTCTTGTAGTTAGTTGTGCCGCCTACGTCAATCCTAACCCCAGTTGCACAGAGCTTTGCAATGGTATCTTCATCGAGGACACCGCCGCGCTCCCGCCAGAACCTAATACTTGTTTCAAGCTTATTCAAATAGTTTTGCCTTGTTTTCTGTGGCAAGGTATTAAGCAGGAAATACATATATTGCTCCCAAGTGAAATGAGGGGGCTTTGTTATTTTTTTCCACCCCATTGCCGTTGTCCCGCCGTATAATCCTGCAAAATTCACGCCGTTAACACGCCCGACAAACCGCCCCCAGGTGTCTGGCTCTATCGCCTGATAAAGGCGTAAGGCTTCCAAACCTTCACTTAAAAAGGGCGAAGCCACACGTTGTTTATGTAATGGGACACCTGCATAATAGAATAAATCGTAGATTCTGTTGTAATCCCAACCATTCTTTGCGTTTGCCGTCCATATATCTTCGACGGTCCAATCATGAATGGGATAAGCCGAAACACAGTTCCTGGCTGTATTAGTCCAAGGGTAACCATTCCAAGTCTTGTAGTTTCTCTCACTATGAACTGCGCGCCAGCGATTAATGCTTTCGCCAGTTCTTATGCCGACTAGGCAACAGGCATTGCCATGTTTCTCTGCAATCCATTCTCCGAACTCGTCTTGGAAATCATAATCCCACATTTTCTCAGTAAAGAAGGGGAAATCTATATCCATCATAGCATTGTCGGGAATATCTTTTACCCAAAGCTCACGTTTGCTTGTCTCGTATGGCCGCCAATATGATTGGAACATGCTCGTGCTTGTTGTTACCTTAAATGGGACACACACGTGATAAATATCCGCTACCTCCTTAAATCTATCGAGCGTCCGCGCGACATAATCGGTCGTCATGGAGTATTGCGCCTCGTAGTCCATATGAAAGACACCAAATCGTGCATTGCGTTCTTTTGCCACCATGGCACACAGCTCTAGTAAGACACCGCTGTCTTTACCTCCGCTGAAAGATACGTATACATATTTGAAGTTGTCAAAGATAATATGAAGCCTTTTAATTGCTGCATCAAAAACTGTCATGTCATTCTTAAATCATTGTCCGAATCTCTATCAACATAATATTTTCCCTCACTGGTATAACAACAGACTTTTTTGTTTTCAATGAGAGCAACAAGAGGGAAAGAGCGGCTTATTCTATCAAAAGCCAGTATCCGTACACTTTTCCCGCTTTTGGTGCAAACCTTCGCACCTTCCTTGGCCAATTCTAAATTAAATTTCTTCATAAAGCATTTTTAATTTCTTTTATTGATTTCTTTTTGAAATATTCCGTCATGGAGATTTTCTTCTTAATGTTGGTGTCTATCAGGTTCTCAAGACCTACATCCCCCGTTAGGTCGAAATACACGCAATCCGACTGTTGCCCTGTTCTATACGTTCGACGTGTTGCCTGCACGCGTAGAGCGTAGTCCCATACCTTATCGAAGAAAACCATATATCTGTAGTGTTGAAGATTTAACCCGAAGGCTTCCTTCTGATATGAGAGAACCTTGGCGTCTTTGTATCGCGACTCACATTTACTACGGCTTATCACATACTTACAAAAAATTATCGTCTCCCTTTGAGGTATATGGGTGAAAAGAACGTCTAGTTTTGTGAATTTGTCTTGGGTGCAGCAGTATACATGCTGCATCCTTTGTGTCATTTCAAGGAAGATGTTATTATTTCTATACTCCAACATCTCATCATCCAAAAAACGCTCCTTTATTTCTTCATAAAGTTCCTTCTCCGTTTCACCCACTTGATACGTTAGGTTATTGTATAGTTGGGTGACGTTCAGTTTCAGGTCGCATTTATAGACATAATGCTCTATAAGGCTATGCAGGTAGTCTATATTCTCATAGCCGTTAATGAATTCACGTATGATACTCTTCCTTCCGCATCGCTTTGTAATAGTTGTATAATCACAAAACGTATCTTTGAACTTACAATAGTCCATGTTAAGGATGCGATGGTGTAAGAATTCCATCTGGGACCATAGGTCAAGTAAATTTTTGCTTAGAGGAGTTCCATTTAAAATCAGCTTATATTCAGCGAGTTTAGAAATACACAGAAGCCTTTTTGTTCTTTTTGCCTCCATGTTCTTTATTTTTAGACTCTCGTCCATAACGATAAATGGGGTACGGCTTTCACTTATCAGGCTATGAACCTCTAGATAAACCCTGTCCGACAAGCCAATACTCTCTATCCCGAAGTAATGTACATTTTCTAGGCCTCCCCAGCTTGCAACCTCCTCAGTTAAGGTTCCGATTGTACGAAGAGGAGCAATCCACACGATGCAATCGCATGGGGACGCATTAACAATCTCCATGGCGACACGGGTTTTACCCGTTCCGGCATCCATGAAGATTGCCCCCACCTTCCATTTTAGAAGGTGTTTAATACATTCTGACTGCCCTTGTAGAAGTTTTCGATCTTTCATCTTGCCAATTCTTCAATAAAGTTGTCATCCTTAGTTTCTACTTTGGTTGGCTTATGGTGACTAACCTCGTATGTTGGTAACATTTTACGATTTTCATCAAACCATCGCTTCTTTTTAACGCTATATTGCAGTTTTTTCTTCGGTAAAATCCAAGCTGCAATCCAATAAGCATCACTTTTCTGAACTTCAAAGTCTTGTCCAAACAAACAAGACTTTGGTAGAATATCTTCACTGCCGTCATGAGCACGAACTTTAAGGGCCTTTTCCGATATGGAAACAACACTCTCTAACCTAACAGAATAGCATAATGTTTTCATAGGCATATAAAGCTAACAAACCTGTCTGCATCTGTACATGCAAACGTACTTTGATCCACACCTAGGAATATGTATGTGTAGCTTCCGTCCTCTCGCAATAATAGTAGTTTATTTCTACAATCTTTCAGCTGTGTTGGTGTCATAAACGACTCCCAGTACTCTTTTAAATTGCGATAATATTCCAACTCGCTTACAATTTCGCCTACAACGAAATTGTCGATAACGACTTTGTCTGCATACCCAAAACAAATTGTTTGGATAGGTTTTCCCCTTAATTCTTTTGCTTTGTCAAGCGTTAATTTTTCAGTCTGGCCGTTTTTAGCCAATAACCTCATTTCATTTAATGTTTTCATTTTCTTTTGCCGCTTATAGGTTGCCGCCCTATTCTAATTACAATGCAAAGTTACAAAAACAATTGCGATATACCAAATATTACATCAAATATTTTCCACTTCAATTATTTAATTTGTTCCCCACAACCCAGTGAAAGTTTTTTATTCAAAGACAACAGAGGTCGATGCTTCCCAGCATCGGCCTCCATCTAAAATTTAAACAATCTTACTAACTAAAAATCATAAAAACGTTAACTATTAATGGGTATGAGTGATAAAGTGTCTAGTCTACCAGCCGAACATATCGCATGTAGGTGAGCTGCGTGTGTGGGTTTCGCCCCACGGCCTGCATCTTCACTGCCTTGCATCCCCAACGGAAGAAGAGAAAACGGCGGGGTATGCGATGCACAACGATGTCGAGTGTGTCGCGCGCATGTATCTCGCCTATGAAACTGTCTGCACGAAGGCAGCCGGCGAACGACAGCCAGGGGTCGCGATATGAGAGGCAGGACAGCGTGTCGGTGCGTCCAGGTGCAATTTTGACTACGCTGTCGTGCACCATGGTGCGTACCACGGTCTGCGTGCGGTAGGCCGTGCGGGCCAGTTCTTGCAATCGGCGATTGCGTATGCCCAGCGAACGTGCCACGAGCAAGAGCGAGTCTTCCTGTCGCGACAGCTCGCCCACCTTTAGCGTCAAGGCCTCGATGGCCATGGCGTTGCGCCCGTCTTTGGTCACTCGGCGTTCCATGCGCGCCCGTTCTCCGCGCAGCAGCAGGGCTTGGTTCTGCCGCAGTCGGCTGTTCTCGATTTTCAGTTGGCATGCCCAGCTTATGGCCGATGCCAGCGCAAGCATGTGACCAGCAAGCAGCACGGCCACCATCCCGTTACTTATCCGCATATTCTGTTCACCATCTTAATCAGTCCAACCATCTGTGCGAAGTATCCCGGAGCGGTGGCGTATCGGCTGCCGTGTCCGTCGCAGATGCGGCGGGCAAACTCGATGGCATCCTTACGATAAGGCCAGGCATCGGCATAACCAGGCTTCTGCAACAGTCGTGTGTGTTCTTCGAGACACTCTTCCAGCGAATCGAAGTCTTTGAAAAGTCGATAGACAGTGTAATACCAGCGGTTGTCTGTCTTACATTTGGCCACGGAAATCACCCGCTCGGGCAAAGCGAACTGCTTGTTGGGCGTGTTGAAGTATTCGTGAGTAAGCACCAGGGCAGTTTTACCTTTCCAGCTCGAGCCTTTCGTTATTCCGAAAAGGTTAAATCGCCCCACACGATTCTTCCCCCATCCGCTTTCAAGGATGGCTTGCGCCGTAACGAATTCGGGTGCGATGTCGGTGGCCTTCTTGGCCGCTTGGTAAATCTCGCGTGCAAAATCAATCTGTTGTTGTGTAGCCATGATTGTCTGAGTTTATTGGGGTTCGGAGGTGTATTCGCCGCGGTCGTTGAAGTCTTTTAGTCGTTTCACGAACGAGGGGGGCAGTATGGGATAGATGGCTTGGATGTTCTCCACGCACGAGAAAGCTTCGCGCACCATCATGAACACGCACAGGTAAGTGCCTATCCATTGCGTTGCTCCCACCACGCTGCCTTGCACGGTGTAGTTGGAGAGGGCGTTGGAGAGAATGAGCAGCACGATGTAGATGGCAATCTTCTTGCCGAATTTCGAGAAGAACGATCCGCTCGAGGCATCCTTGTGCATCAAGTGCTTCACTATGCCCAGCACCGTGTCTACGGCCACGAGTATGGCTATCCACTTGGCGAATTCCCAATCTTGGTACAGGTATCGGGCGATGTCTGCCACGATGGAAAGCGGCAGCGATGTAATGGCTATCATTGGTAGTTTCTTCATGTTGTTTCGGGTATTGATGTGTTGCAAAGTTACGCCTTTATCCCTGACGCTCAAAGGACCGTTTCAGGGCGTGCGTCCCCAGCGCGTCGGGAGCTGTTGCATTGAGCATCAGCGTCCATCCCGAGGCTTTGAGTTCGGTGGCCACAAAAGGCACAATCTCGGCATGTTCCAGCGACGAGCGCGAGAGCCACGTGAGGCGGCCGCGTTCGGCGTCGGCCATTATCCAGGCATGCACGGCGGTGAGCAATTGCAGTGTACGTTCCGACACGATGACGCGTTCCAATGCATCGGCATGGTCGGTATGCTTCATGGCCACGGTAACGGCCAGCCGCTGGGTGCACTGGTAAGAGCGTCGGCCATTGTCGGCAAGCTCGAACTCGCCGTAGTCGGCAAAGAGAAAACAACCCGTAAGCGTGTCTACAAGCTGTTTCAGCTCGTCGAACGTCTGGCCGTACACGTAATGGTCTATCTGCGGCACGCGCCCTCCGCCTTCGATGGCATCGATGGCATCGAGCATGTGGGCATATTCTTCAAACTGGCTCTTGCCCAAGGTGGCCATTGCGCGAACTCCCCGCTTGTTGGGGAACTGGGCGAAGTAAAGGAAAAGGTCAGCAATCATTTTCTTCAGGAGTTAAGAGGTTATGGGGTTAAGCCAAATGACTTGATACGTCAGCCCGACAACTCAGACCTGTCGGACTTGTTTGAGACTTCACACAATCTCCTTTATCGTTCCTAGCGGCAGTCCCGTTTCTGTGCTTATCCTGGCCACATCGTAATCCATGCTGTGCAGCGTGCGCACCGCCTCTATCGTCTTTTTGCGCAAGATGCGCAGGTAGGTAATCACGTTTATCTGTTCCACGGCAGCAACATCGCCCAGCCCGTCTGCCGATAGGTCGTACAGCGCATCGGCTGCATCGGTAGTGATGGGGTGCGCGGGCCTCTCCACAAACTGGGTGAGCAGTCCGAACTCCGTTCGGGTGAAGAGGTAGGTGTTCAGAGCTTGAAAGTTTAGTGCAATGGCCGCCAGCAGTGCGTGGGGCAACGAGGCGAAGGCCGCGGCCAAAGCGTGCGCCCTTTCAGAGTTGTATGCGCCTGGGAAGTAGAGAATGGCGGCCAGCAATGGCAGTGCGTCGCCATTGGCGGCCAGCAAAGTGCGCGCCTCGATGTATTGCAGGGCTGTGAGCGAGCAGGTAAGGCTTCCGTAGGCCGTATTCACCGTGTAGCCCTCATGCTCATGCCCCTGCACCGTAACCTTCGGTATCAGCTGTGCGCAAAAGCAGAGGTCGAGGGCGTAGCGATAGTTCATGGTGCGTAGCTTGCGCGCTATGGGCAGTTGCAGGCGGAAGGGGTCGGTGTGCAGGCACAAATGTCGTTCGGCCTTTGGCAGGTGTGCCAGTATGGCGTTGTTGTCGGGGTATTCAATGCGGAAAATGAAAGTAAGCCGTTCGGCTATGCACACCAGGTTGGCGATGGCATCCTCATTGCGCAGCCGCCGCCAGTCGCAGCCCAGCGCGTCGCAGACGAACCGCACGCCTACTTCGCCCGGTGACAGCCGCCCTGCCTGCATCTCGGCCAAGTGAGCCGTGAGCCGCACGAATAGTCCCTCGGACAGTTGCTCCCACGCGTTGGGTATGCTTAGGCGCGTGCCGCGGTATGTCAGTTCCAAACAGTCTTTCATGGTGCCATCACGATTAGGTCGTCGGGAGCGTTGTAGAGCGAAAGCGAGCAGGAATCGGCCGTGCGCTCATCCAATAATAAGTCCGCATCGGTCAGCAACTTGTCCGCTTCGTATTCAAGCGATGCTGCCAGCCTTACGGCGTTATCGCTTTCAGCCTGCGCTTGCCGCGCCGCCTTGTTGTCGGCAAAGAGGTTGCGTATCGTTGGTGGGAACTCCAGCATGTCGAACCGCCTGAGGGCCTTAGCCACCGTGAGTTTTACCAGTGCCAAGAGCAGCATCGGGCGCAGCTTTTCCCTGTCTTCGGCACGCTCGAAGTAAGGTGCGAGCCGTTCGTCAAGGCATTCCCTTTGCAGCGGCACGGTGCGGAAGAAGAAGAGGTACGACATGTCGATGGGGTAGATGGCGTCGAATTCCTCGGCCTGCCTTATCGGGCATTTTTCGAGTAAGCGGCCATAGCGTGCAGTTCGCCACAGCTGCGCGGGAGTGCCTTCAGCCTGTTTGGCCGACATGAGCTGCTGAATGAGGTTGTCCATGGCGGCGAAGTAGTTTTCCATATAGGCCCGCTGCATGCCTTCTATCTCGTACTTATATACGTCTGTCCCCGCCTTGCGGCGTGCAATGGCGTCGAACACCAGTTGGGCGGCCAGAGTGCGGTTGGCCAAGGCAGCTCTTAGCGCATCGAGCAGTTCGGCCTGACTGCTTTTAACGATGGCCGCAAACACATTGGGCGAAATAACAGCCTCGATGCTCTTCTGTGCCGAGCGCGCCGAGGGCAGGTAGTCGGCCAAGGCCTTGTTGGCATCTACGCCCGGTGCGTATTCCATGAAGGTGGCCAGGTTTGGGAAAAGTTGTTGTATCGTATTCATGACTGTTGGTTGTTAAGTCGGTCCTTGGGTGCCACGTCTTCTTGCCGCTGTGGCACCTCGCGGTAGAATCCCATGCGCAGTCCGCCAGCATAAAGCTTGGGGAAGTTCACCTGCAAGGCCCAGTTAAGCGGTTCGCAGCAGATCTCATCTTCGGACGTAAGCCCCATAATGTATATGAGGTAATTGTAGTATGCATCGCTGCCCGACTTGCTGATTACGCCCTCCTTGTCGATGGCTGAGATGGAGGCATCCAGCCCCACGCTGGCCAGCAAGGCCTGTTCGGCGCGTTTGTCGTAGGCGATTAGGGCTTCGATGTATTCCTTGTATTTCAGGTCTACGGTCTCTATCTTCCACTGCTGCTCATGACCTTGCGCATCGCTGAACGAGAACGATGAATAAGCCTTGCCCTGGTTTCCCTCTCCGCTTAGGTAAGCCCCGAACTTGCGCAGCTCCTCGCGAATGTATTGCACCAGCAGGCTCTCGCGCATCTCGGTGCCGATGTCCAGTCCGTTATAGCGTATCAGGTCAAGTTTCTTGGCCTTTCGCGTCTTGTTCTCTTCGCACAGCCGCTGCATTTGGTTTCGCTTGCTCTCCACCCATGCGTTGGGAATGATGATGTGCACCTTGGCGGCGAGCGAATTGCGCAAGAAGGAGTTGATGTACACGGGCGTCTTGTTGCTGCCCTGGATGTAGGGGCGCGAGCCCTGATGCGTCTCGTTCGTACCGTAGAACTCGTCTATCGAGGTTTCCCTGTGGTGGGAAACGGCGGCAAACTGGTAGTTGTCCACTTCCGAGAGGTTGAACCTTGGGTATATCCTATACGAACCGATGCCGTATGCCCATCGGCCCACGGCCACGTGGCGCAGGTCGGCGTAGGTTATCAGCTCCTGTGCCAGGTCTTGCTGCGTGGTAGCCAGCCGGCATTGGGTGTTCTCCATCACTTCGAGCCCGGCCACGGGCATAAGGCCCAGACGGTGGCCGCGTGCCATGCGCCACTTCACGAAGAAGTCGCCGAAGTAATAGTAGTTGATGATACAGGCCTTGCAGAACTCCTGTACGCTGGGCATGCCCTTGGACTGCCACGAGTTGAACCACGCCTGTACCTCGGGTTCTTCAACATATTCGCGGCGCAGCTTACCCTCGTGCATCACGTTGCGGTAGGGCATGGGACCGTGGCCGTAGAGCATTTTGGCCTGCTTGCGGTATAGGCGCGGCAGTATGCGGTTGCGCTTAATCTCTCGCGCCACATCTTCGCACAGCGCGTTGTTGCGTCCCCGTGCGCACACCTGGTAGCCCTTCACGCCCAGCCACACCTTTTCGTTGTAGGGCAGTTCTGCCCCTTCGGGTGCGCCGATGGCAGCCGGGGCGAATAGCTGCTCGCCTTCGCCCAGCTGGAAAGAAATGGCGTTGCCGTCGGCCACGTACAGTCCGGCATTGCCGTAAAGCTCGATGTTGTCTGTCATAACCAGTTTATCTTGTGAAGTTTATGTCCGTCGTTGGGAAAAGCCATGTATCGTACCAGTATGCGGTAGCACGTCTTGGGGTTGCCCTCGCCGTCGGTGAAAAGCAGGTAGTTTTCGGCGGCAGCGGCAAAGCGTTCGTCGGGCAGTTGGGCGCGCCACTTGCACCGCTCCTTCACCACCAGCCTCGCCCCCGCCTCGCTGCGGCTGCGGCTGTATGGGAAAAAGCACAGTGTGAAGTGCCCATCGGGCAGCTTGCTAATTTCCCTTGCCCATTGCAGTGCATCGATGCCGGGCATCTCGAAACTTGTGTCCATGCTGCAAAAATAACGTACCAACGCGTGTTCGCAAAGGACTGGGCTGACCCCCTCCCCCTCAGATTTCCGATTTTTTTAAGGGGGTGCACCGAAAAAGGCAAACTCAGCGGTGCGTGGTGTTTTCTCCCTTTTGGCGTTTTCGTTTTTCATTCGGCCGCTTACATTGCCGTTGAAACACAATACGTTAGGTTTTGCAGCCGTGTAAAAGATGCTCGATATTACCCCGCGCAACAAAATTATTGCTTGCTCCACGCCCACTTATTCGCCCCCAATTACCCCCTTTCCCATACGAAAAAAGCGTTAAGCCACCATTTATACCCTTTCGCAAGTATAACCTAGGCTTAACGCTTCGCATGGTTCGCCATCAAATGGCGGTGTTATCTGGTAAATCGGTTGGGAATGTGCTTAAATCACTCTTGGCAATGTCACCATAAAGACCATAGAGCAAATATATCATGGCACTGGGCAATTGCGTTGTCAGCCCTGCCTGCCGTTTCAACGGCTCTTTCTTCTCCGAACTCTTGTCCAGTTCTATCGAGTTGCCCTTCTTAACAAGCGGGCTAATCAGGATTGCACTGCATAGGTTCTTGCACTCGTTCTCGCAGATGCGCACACGTGGCAAGAAGTTGCGCTGCTCACCGAAGAGCATCAGGCACAGCTTGAACTGCTGCCAATGGTAGATGGTGGCCGCGCCCTCGTTATGGAGTATCACCGAAAAGCCGTAGCCCTCTAGGGCGGCTTTCAGTGCGCGGCTGTCGGTGGTAATCTGTTCCAGTTCTTCACGCCGCTTGTTGCCCGCGCGGTCGGGATAAAGGTGTACCACCTTGTCCTGTGCGTCAGCCCCGAAGAATTGGTAGAACTGTTGCGCCAAACTCTCTTGTTCCTCAGGGTAGTATGCCCAAAACTCCTTGATGATGTCTAGCTGCCGACCATAGTCTTTCTTCTGCCCCACAACCATCGAGGAGAACGCCCCAGGGTCGTAGCCCACGTATAGTGGTTCGTGCCGGTCGTAATGGCGTAGGTAACGGGCGGTGAGGGTGAACTTGTCTTTGAGGTCGTGGCCAAGGATGGCATCGTAAACATAGCTGTCCTTGAACTGATGCCTTGCTTTATCGTAGGCGGCGAAAAACTTGTTGGTCACCTCCCTATGCCGTACGCCGCAGATGGCGGTCAAGAACTCGTCCATGTCCAATGTGTCGAGCTGCGTCTTGAAAAACTTCGGCCCTAAGATGTCCTTATTGCGAAAGCTCGAAGCGCGGATATAGTATACGGCGTTGCGACGCATGTCGGCCAGTCGCGGTTTCCATCGGGCAAGGAAGGCGGCTAGCTGCTGCTGTTCCAGTCTAATCTTCTCCATTGAAACGGGATTTTTCGTTTCGCGCATTTCGCGGTTCAAGACGAACTGTCGATAGAGCGACTTGTTAACGGCCAATGAAACGGAGGCAATCTCCTCAATGAGTTCATGGTTCATGTTCTGTTCGTAATCTTCGAACCAATCATCTTCGCCCAGGTCAACGCGCGCCGTATCGCTTACCCCGGTCACACCTTCGTAATAGGCCGACTTACGTATTTCGGCCGAACCGCCACGCAGCGATGGAAACAGGCGCGACTTAAGCTTCTCTCCTGAGTTGTGCTTCATCTCCTCAATAAAAGCATGCACGGCATTTCGACCAGCCACGCTCTCGGGCTGATCGCTGCTTACCAGCTGCAAGTGCGCGCCATTACGGAATATCACCGAGTGTTTGGCGTAAGACACCGGATAACGCGGCAATCGGAAATGTGAAGGCAGCCGCGTTTCGCCAACTACATAGTCCACACCGTATTCCAGCATCGCACGCTGGCGCCCGTTCACAATCACCGGGCGCGAGAAGTATGCCTGAATGTTCGGCCACACGTTGGTCATCAACGCCACGTATGTTTTGTGGACGAGAAACGACAACTCCCCAGGCATATCGTTGGCCACACGTATGAGACGCGGCCCCATAACACCCTCGGTCTTACCAGTGGCCCGTCCCCATTCCGCATACAACATGTTGGGGTCGATGACGCTAGCCAGCATCTGCACACCATTCATGTAATAGAGCTCGAACTCTGCGGCAAGTTCATCTTGTTGTTCAATCATTGTCTATTTCCTGTACTATTTCGGCATCTTCAATGTCAGCATCGCGCAAGAGACGCTTCTTCTCATCCTTTTCCAGGGGTAGGCTCTCTATCAGATTGAGGTAGAAACCACGATTGTGTTTGGCGGCGATTTCTTTGAGGTTACGTTTGGCGAAGCCCATCTCCTCGGCCGTTATCTCGGGCGACAGAATGAAGGTTACACCCAAGCCCCTGTCAGCTTCGGCCACCTCCGAAGCGCGGCGGCGGCACTCCAAAGAGGCATCGTAGCATGCCTTTTGCGACTTATAGTCGCGCTGAACGGCGCATATCTTGGCAAGGTCCTCATATTTGTTTGCGAAATTGTTCTCCCAAACCTTTATAGGCACATTGCAGTCGACGTTGAAATAGTTTATCGCCTGATATATCCGTGACATGCACGTGCGCTCTTCTATTCTCTCGCCCTGCTCGGCATTGATGCGCAGACGAAGCTTCCGCGCGGCACGGGTTATGTTCCGCTCATACTCGTATATCTCGGCTGCCCATTGCAACTGCTTTAAGAACAATTGTATGTCTACGGGAATGCCTTCGCCCTTCCCACCCGTAAGGAATGCCGATACAAGGTCAGGATGTATCGCATCCAATCTGTCTATCTTGCTCTTCATATTCCAAACAATTCATTGCGCAAGTCCTTTTCAACGCGTTCATTCTTGCGAGACTCCAGCAGCTTGATGGATTCAATGTCTCCATCCTCCGCCTTCTTAGCCAACTCAGCGTCGATATTATATTCGCCAAGAGCCTTACCCTGCTTG
>ERZ773056.564-NODE-564-length-19510-cov-9.825238_pt1 | contig 19510 bp, 25 predicted proteins | sample MGYA00580857_ERZ773056 | MGnify/ENA primary metagenome ERZ773056 (study PRJEB29015, sample SAMEA2737996) | human oral metagenome | biome: human oral; feature: human-associated habitat; material: dental | place: China | collected 2114 ... | reverse complement strand
CGACAATGCGCAGATGTCCGTGACCGGACAGTTCCAGTTGGCGAAGATAACCCAGAGAAACACCTGTCGGTGTGGCGGCGGATGCTTCTGCTGACATCTCAGGGGCACTGTCCGTTTTGGACGGTTTTTTTGCGAAAGTTGAAAAAGGACATGGTTGCTCCGGTTGAAAATCCTGTATCCGGGTTATGGTCTGGTATCGGAAGGCAATGTTTCTTGCAGCGCCTCCTGCTCCAGATAAAAACGCCGTGCACGGTAAAAACGCTTCCGCAGACGGGCAAAGATGTGATACAGCGGGTTGTAACGCAGTACCGCGTAATAAAAGAACTTGTGCAAAAACGAAACCATGAAATGTCCGCCAAAAGCGGCTTCATCCGTATCCGGTCCGGCAGAAACCGGATTCTGCAATTTCCGGCAATCAAGGATGCAATCCCTGATTTCCTCTGCCAACGGTTGGTAAATCTCCGGCTTGTGCGTTTGCAGTTGCAACGGCACCTGTTCGGACAAATTTGCCATTTGTGCCATGGTTATGTTGTTGGCACTCCAGAAAACCAACTGAAAGAACAGCCACAAAATGAGCAGGATTTTATAGAGCTGCACCAGGCTGTAATAAACCGTATGCATGATGACTACAAACATATCACCATGCAGTTCACCTTCCTTGGCATACCGCCAGGGAATAGTTAGGGGGTTCACGCTGAATAGGCCATCCAGTTTTTTTCATCATCCCGGTTACGTGCCTGACAATAGCGGTTTACCCGCTGTTCCAATGCAGCCAGTTCAGAAAGCGGCAATATTTCTGCAAGGAATTTCTTCATGATTTGTCCACGGGCAACATGATATGAATACGGTTATTTCCGACAGGTTCGCTATTTGACGCCCTGTCCGTTGTAACAGTCATCACCAGTATTGACCCCAGCCAGATATTGACCGTTTGCGGTTTTTGCAAAGCCTGTGCCCTGGCTCGTTCGCATTCCTGTTTTTCCATTTGCATGACAGGCTGATAGATAAAGAAGGCAAATACCAGGAAACAAGCCACCAGCATCATCGGCCTGTCCTTGCGGAAAAGACAAATGGCGACAGCCATAAAAATGACTGCCACCACGGCACCGATTCTGAGCATTTCGGGTGTCCAGGTGTGATTCATGTCCCGCTACTCCTGCTGGCCAGCCTGCATCTGCATCAGTAAATCCTTGCCGGACGGCATATCGTCCATCCCGACCTGCTCCAGGGCACGGCGCACCCCTGCCGTATCACCTTTTTCTACCATTGCCATAAACTGGTCACGGGTGATTACGTCTTTTCCCAATACCAGGACGATGACAAAACAAACAATCAGGGAGCCAAAAATGGCAAAGAGAAAGGCAGGAAAAATGTCTTTTGCAAATTTTTTGGTGTTTTCGTTTGCCGCCCTGGTGGCAATCCAGGTGCTGGATGTCCAAACCAGCTCCCGGATAAAGATATATATCCAGCACAGCAGGTTGATGATGGCTGTCGCCAGCAGGATGATGACCGTTATGAACAGCCACAGTTTCACCGCCGCACCGGTCGCACCAACCCCGGAAAACTGGTGCAGCAAATCTGCCGGGATGGCGATATTTGACTGTGCCAATGCCGGGCCACCCGGACAAAAAAGCAGAAACAGGCTGCCAACCATTTTTATGACGTGCATGTTATTCACCAGGTTCAAGTGTGGATTGACGGGATTTCGGATTGTCCGCCTGCCAGACGGCACGATGCGGCATTGCCTCACGCATTTCTGCCACCTCTGTCAGTCTGAGCAATTTGGCGGTATGGCGCAGATCACGCTGCAATTGCCCGCTTTTGTGCTGTTCATGCAACAGCCAGGCGAGGTTGGAAACTACCGTCACCGGATAGACCGTTTTTTCTGCCAGCGCCCGGCCAAGGTGTTCGCCTGCCGTGCCGTTGAGGTAATCCGCTGCCAGCTCCGGCGTGGTATCCGTCATCTCGGCAATGGTCAGCACCGCCATCCGCCACAGCAGGGCGGTTTGGCTCGCATTCAGCGGGAAATCCCGCAGGCCAGCGGTAAAACCATAGCCATCATCGTGCGGTGACGGTATTGCCGTGTCGCGGATGCCGTTCTTCTCGCATTGCCGCGTCAGGTGCGAGACGGCGGCGTTGTCGGCATTGACGATCTCGCAATGTGCCATGCGCGCCTGCTGTTGCAACTCCCTGAACTGGTTGTCCCAACGCGCGCGGCGTGCCTGTTCTGCCAGGTCGGAATGTTCGTTGCGGCAGGCTTGTTCAAATTCTGCCGCGATGCGCATCGCATCCGTGAGACGCTTCAGCAGTTGCCGGTTGCCGTCGGCGGCAAAGGCACGGATATGCGCGTGCAGCAGGGCGGCTACGGTGTCATCGTCGAGACGCTCGCAGAGCTGGCGGTAGCCGTCCTGGGTGTATGGGGCGATGGCTGTTGCATTGTCCGCTGTCATGTCACCGGCTCCCGGGATAAACCCTTTCGTCATTGCTTTCCAGCCGGACAAGGATTTCGGCATTCAGTGAGCGATGATTGGCCTTTGCCTGCTGCTTCAGCTGCTCTTTCAGCGGCCGGGGCAGGCGTAGCAGGAAGGCCTGCCGTTGGCGGCGGCTGCCGCCGTTTTTGCCGGAATTACTCATGCCCGCGCCTCCCGCGCCCGTTCGGCCCATTGCAGGATGTCCACCATTGCCTGCTCAAACGTCTCGGCATAGGCGAAGCCGCTGTGCCAGTCATCCGCATCCTCCGGCATGGCTACCTGTCCCATGACGAGCCAGCCGTACATACCTGTCTCTCGCATCAGCCGCATCAGCGCATCCTGCACTATCGGGTCGTTGTAATCGGCGCCGTCGAATTCAACGCAAAGCCGTTGGTGAAAGGTGCGCACGCTGGCCAGTGGATGCCCGCGGAAGTAGTCCCAAACATCGCGGCAGTCTTCGGTGGTCGCAAGGTCGCATAGCAGTTCAAGAAATTCGCAGCGGTTTTGCGCATTGGCGGTCGCCAGGCAGAACACGCCGCCCGTCACAAATTCCGGTTGCCGCAAATGCAGGCGCTGCCACAGGGCATGGTTTTCTTCTTGCAGTCCCTGGCAGGTTTGCGCCTGTTCTGCCTGTTTGTCGCTATGGCTGGAGTAAACACGGTTCTTGGCATTTTGGCTGATATTCATGATTGCCTCCGGTAATGTCATTGTGTATTGAGGATATGACGGATTTTTTTGATCCGGGTTTCAATTTATTCCAGCTGTGTTGTGTCGGACCATTGCAGTAAAGCCAAGATAGACAGCGGAATTAATACAAATGCTACTATTCCGCCTGGATAATTGGGAAAAATCAGGCAAAGCAGTAAAATTGGAGGTTTCGCCACCATGACGATGACGATTGTTTTTAATTCCAGTGCATTGATATGTTCTACTTGTTTCAATCTACATTTCTTTTCCTGGTTTTGATTCGTCGGCATCGCTTCAATGACATCCAGCATCCGCATCCGTGCCTTGCGGCTGGCAAGCAGTTTCAGGGTGAGCAAGTTCATTTTCGTTCCTTGTGTCTTTCCTGTATTGACCACGTTCTTGTGGCAGGAGCTCTCAACCGGGTACATATCAATTTCAGCATGAAAGTTCCGTGTTGCCAGACGTCATCTGGTTCAGCCGCCTGACCAGGATTAAATTATTGACAAGTAACAGAATGAAGGTAAGGCTGGTTATCGGCAGCAAGGATATTCCCAACTGTACGTCGGGAAGGCCTATTTGCCATGCAACTATCAATAATCCTGTCCCGCAAGATAAGGCTATTATTCCCAAAAAGAAAAAAACGGCGCTCGTAATCCTGACAACTTTTTCTTCTTTGGCTTTGATATCAGGTGTTACCTTTTGAAGTAACATAAATTCATTTATTGCAAGCAATGCGACAGCCAATATATTTAAAAATATGGAAAATGGTATAACCTGGCAATACATAAAAACTCCCGGATAAAAATGGCAAGATTGGGTTTTTGGTGTATTTCTCACTCCGGCACCGCAGGCGTTACCTGAATCGGTCCCAGCGGGATGCGCAGCACCAGTTGGCCGCGCTCGTCCAGGTCGCAGGTGGCATAAAACCAGCTGGTCCAGGCGTACTGTCTTTCTTCAATGCGTTTCGTGCCGGTATGCGCGATATTTTTGTGGCAGCTCACCTGCTCCGGGTACACCTTCGACCAGGCAACCCCGCTGGGGGCGGTTGTCGGCCAATAGACCCGGCCAATTTGCGGATCGGCGAGAATGTCCAGTCCGCGCCGCGCGATGACTGCCGAGGCCTTGGCGTCATCAACGTGATCGACCGTGCCGTAACGCGGATAGAGGTGTCCCCAGGTTTCCGGCAGGAGGGTGCCGGTACTGGGTGCAATGCGCGGTCCCGGCCACAGGGGATTCCAGATGCGGTGCAGGTCCACCAGCGGCCAGCCATGCCGCCACAGGATGGAATCCAGGCCGCTGAGGTAGTACGGCCAAAAGGGCGTGTACGGCAGGGTGCAGAAGTAGCGGCCGCCGGTGCTGACGTCGTAGCCGTCAACCGCGCTGGTGACGCTGTCGTTGGCACGGTCGTAGTCGGTGTAATCGGCACCGTCAATTTGCGACATGGTTTCGTCGTAGCCCAGCGACTGCCGTTCCTGGTCGGTAAACTGTCCCTGACCGCTGCCCTTGTTCTGCCAGCGGTTGAGGAAGCCCGCGCCCGGCGGTGGTTGTTGCTGACCGTTGCCATTCCCGGCGTTGCCGCCGTTGTTGCGCGGCACGTTGCCCGTGCCCTGGAAGTAGCGGCTGTTGGTCGGGTTCGACGGGGCTTTTTGTTTCTCCTGCGATGATGCGCTGCTGCCGCTCCCGCCATTGCCACCGCCGGATTTTTCACCACCTCCGGTTTTCTGGAAGATGATCATCGCCGGGTGGCCGATGAGCGCCGATTCGTAGTGCTGCGGTGCGTAGTGCTTGCCAAACTTGTGGTGCTTGTAGCGTCCGGCACCGATTTCGACGTTGTCGGCCAGTCCAAGGAAACCGACGTGAACGATGGCCTCGCTCGCGGCGCGGTAGGCGCTGCCCAGCAGGCGCGAGTAATCTTCCCACGGCATTTCGTCAAGGTAGGGATGCGACTGGTTGACCATCGCCGGTACGGTATGACCGACGTGCAGCGTCCAGAAGTAGTACGGACCATAAGGCGTCCAGATGACCCGCAACGACAGGCCGAGGATGCGGTAATCGAGGCAGTCCGGGATTTGGCTGATGGTCGTGCTGACCAGTTCGGCGGTACCAAAGCCGGCATGGGCCGGTTGACTGGTACAGGCGAGCGCAACGCCCGCCGCCAGCGCCAGTTGCCGCAACCATTTTTTGCCATGTTTGTTGTTGCGCATACACGCCTCCTGCTTCAGATGGGCCGGTCGTCATCCGTGGGGAATGGTGAGTTGTTGGCTGTCGCAGATGCTGCCGCACCCGCCTTGTTGCCGTTCTTGTCGCCTTTTTTGCCAGCCGGATGGGGATGTGCAGCCGGGGCGGCGGTTTCACCCTGTGGCGGTGCCTCACCCATAAAATCTGGCGGCATATCTTCAAAACCGTCTGCCGCAGGATGATCATTGCCGCCGTCCGCCATTGCCGCAGGGGCTGCGTTGCCCGGATGGCCGCTGTTGCCGATATTGGGCTGCGGCTGCGGGCCTCGTTCGGCGCTGCGCTGACGGTAAGTCACATCGGCCAGCGAGCGCATGTCAAAGCAGACTTCATCGGCGTTTACCTTGAAGGCCGCTTTCAACTCGCCCGTTTTCGGGTCGGCCCAGGTTTCGACGTGCAGGTCGCCGGTCACGAGGACAGCGGCGCCTTTCTTCAGCAGGCGTCCTGCGGTTTCCGCCTTCTTGTCAAACCAGGAGACATTCATCCAGAAACCGCCGCTGTCCACAAATTGATCCCGGTCGTTCTTGCTCCAGTGCGGCTGACGCATGGAAAAACTGATCCAGTGCAGCGGTTCATTGTTGCGGCCCGTGGTCACGCCACAGCGCGGGTCATCGCCGAGATTGCCATTGAGGGTAATTTTTGCGCCCATCTGCTACTCCTTTTTGCTCAAGAAAAATGGTTAAAACGGTTTGGGTGGAAGGCCGTCTGTCGCCCGCTTTGCGCCGGATGCAGGCAGCCTGCCTGCGTTGCGTGCATTCCCTGCTCCAGTAACGGCTGCACCGCCAGCTGCATCTTCTGCTCCGGCGGGTAGCGCTTCTGTACTGCTCCAGAGATCGAGAATGCGCCGTGCATCGTCAGCAGCCCGGTTGAGTGCATCCATACCGGCAAGGTCGATAAAATCAGGACTGAAACCACCATAGATTTGCCCCTCCATGCCAGCGCAGTACTGGACAAAATCAGGAAATGCCGCGTCCTGACGCAGAATTTCGCGCACCGGCAAACACTGGTCCACCAGTTGCACTGCCAGCGCATCGCCCCGCTCATGCATGACGGCAAGGGAATCAATGCCCGGCAGTACGACGATATGGCCGCGCAGCCGCAGTACCGCCATGCTGGCGAGCAGGGTGGCAAACGGCAGGTTCACCCGTGCCGCCGCGACCGACAGCGGCACACCCGGCTGCGGAAATTCCGCCTCCTGCCGCAGCAGTGCGTAAGCCTTGAAATCCTGCGGGTGCAGCGTCAGCGCCCCGCCCGGCACGGAAATGTACTGTTCCATCGTTTATTGACCTCCCGGCTGTAACAGCCAATCGACATTCAGTGTCATTCCCCTGAAATTAACTTGACTTTTGATGTTGTTTGCTATAAATGAAATTACCTTGGCTTGCAGATTCAGGCTGATGCGTTGCGTCTCCTGTTCACGGAACCCGCGCAGAAAGGCATCGTCCTCACGAAAGGCAAGCGCAGAACGCACCGCAGCCAGCTTGTTATCATCGAGCGCTTCCACCGGCATCAGTACCTGCATCGGCCCGTGCCGCCCGTTCTGCCACAGCCCGCTGCGCACCCCGTGCAATTGCCAGGCCAGTTGCGGCACGCCATTGGCACGGAGCAGGCGCATCGACACCTTGTCATCGCAGCACATCAACACCGCAAAGCGCTGCGCTTCGGCAAGCAGCAAAAGCATCTGCTGACGCACCTCAAGCAGGTCTGCCTCCAGCCGGGACAGACGCAAATCAAAATCCCGCTTGCGCCGCGAAGGCGCGAAACATTCCTGCAAAACCGGCAATAACAAAACCGCCTCCCGATGAATCTATAACGGCATTAACGTACAAAGGCCTGCGGTATTGCCACCAAATACGGGAGCAATTTCCCTTCGATAATGCGCGCGTCCGGTTCACCGAATGCATTGACCGCTGCCTGATAAATATCATCCTGGGCGCGACAGGATGCCTCACCCACATAATAGTAGCCATCGCAGTAGCCCAAAATGCGGCGAATATGGCGGCCCAGCTCTTTCAGGTCTGCCTGATAAATTTTGGGATCAATCATGCCCATCTGCGCATAAGGAAAAATAATGCGCATGATGTCGTCGTAAATGAGCAACAACTCGAATGCGTGATAGGCATACGGCGAAATAAAATGGACGCTGACCGAATAAGGCCGCTCCGAAGTAAACGGCTCCATTTTGGTGCGTACTGCTGAGCCCAACATTTTGCGCACCTCAACTTCCTTGATGCGGAAAATCCCGTTGACCTTTTTCAGCTCGTCTTCCAGCTTCAGCAGGCGCTGCGCCGCAAATGGACAGCCCCGGCGGTAAGCGCCGATGACCGCTTTCACCTTGGCAGCGAAACCGTACATACCGGTAATCATCGGACTGCTCCGTCCCAGACAAATCGCCCATGACGAACGCATGTGCAGTTCCCCGGTTGCCCCGGTGATGCCCCAGACCGGACGCTCCAGCAACATGCGCGACGGCGTTTCCTGGTTAATCAGCTTTGCCGCCTGCTCCAGCGCCTTGTCCTTGCGCAGGCGCGATTCCTCGCCGGCGATTACCGCCGCAGCTTCTTCCGGGGTTTCGGATTCCGCGCGAATCATGTCTTGGTCCAGCGACGACAATTTTATTTCCGGGTCATCCGCCAGTTCCTGCTCGGCGGCTTCCAGCTCACGGCTGCGCGTACCATCCAGCCAGTGGGTTCTGACTTCCGCCGGCACATCATCCGGCAATACGGATGCGGCATTTTGTTCCGCCCCTGCCGCAGTCTCCGCAGCCACATTTTTTACATCGTCAGTATCAACACTCATAAAACCTCCAACAGAGAAAAATCCCCCTTGCCCTTAAAGGTTCCTTTAAAGGAAGAAAGGAAATGACAAGCCGGGAAAAAATAAATCCATCACGGCATGCGAAAAATGAATTCATCACGACATAACCGCATCCGGCACAGCGAATGCCAGACGCAAACCGTTCAAAACATCCTGCAACAGTAAGCGCGCCCCATCCTGCGCCAGAGAAAACCATGCCGTCCTGACCGGTTGCAGCGAAAGCCGTCCATGCTGTTCCAGTAAATGCGTCCATGCGCGCTGCTGATGCAGGGCTTGCGTTGTAGTCAGCGGCAGCAGCTACATTTCTGTGTCCCCCGGACACAGCAATTTGCGCGCTGCCGGTTTTGTATCCCCCCGATACAGGGATTTCGGCTACATTTTTGTATCCAGTGGATACAGGATTTTTGTCGCCGCCAGCGGCTGCGTTTTTGTAACCGGGGGTTACAGCCTCGCCAGCCGATTGAATCTTGTAACGGGGCGTTACAACCTCGCCAGCCGATTGAATCTTGTAACCGGGGGTTACAAAACTGCCAAACGGGTCATTACGGCGCATTGCTTGTTCTCCCCGGGTGCAGCAGGTTCTGCAGGTCCTGCCAAAAATCCTCTTTTTTGCGCCGTTCTTCAGCGGCACTTTGGCGGAGTTGTTCACGCAGGGTTTGCGCCATGTCTTCCGGGGCAAGCTGCAAGTCGCCGCGCAGAACGGCGGCCTTGCTCTCCTCCACCGTATGGCCGTTCCATGCAGGGGCGTTGCCTTGCAGCCGCTGTTGCACCACCAGCCAAGAGTTACCGTGTGCATCGGTCAGCACACTGCCGTCGGCGATATGGAGGCTTTCGAGTTGTTCCCGCCAGTCAGCATCGGCGAGCGCCCGGCGGATGTCGTGCAATCGCTGGTGCTGGTCGCCGACGAAGGTCAGTTCGCCCAGGTGGGCGCGATAGAGCAGCTTGATAACATAGCGCTGCGGCACTTTCACCGCCTGGTCGAGTAGCGACATCAGCACGATTGCCGCGTCTTCCTCGTCGGTCTGGTGCCGGAAAACCGTACCGTCCACCTCGTAGCTGCCCTGTTTCAGCAGATTGCAGACGGCGTGCGTGATGCGCTTGCCGTATTTCGCGTTGAGGCGATCCAGCAGTTCGGCGACGTAGTCCTCGGCGAAATACGCAAATTTTTTGCCGACCTTCCCCCCACACCCCCATCCAGGGAGGTTTGGTTATTATTAAAAACTTTGTTTTTAATTCCTCTATGCGTGGGCGCGCGCGCGTGGACGCGCGGGTGTATGCGCGCGCGGTTATATATATCCCCGCGTTTTTCGCCCCGTGATGCAGGTCTGCATAACGGTGATTCGTCGTTTTCTGTCCGTGATGCAGGCGTGCATAACGGTGATTCAGCGTTTTCCGCCCGTGATGCAGGCGTGCATAACGGCACATCCGTTTGCGGGACATTTTCCTCCGCCATCATTCCCGCATTTTTTTCCGAAGACTGTTCCAGTCCGGGGCAGTCCGTCGGCAGGGCAAGATAGAGGTCATACTGGTCGCGCGGCAGGGCAAACAGTTCGTCGCGGCACAGCTGGCGCAAACGTCCGCCGCTTTTGCCGCCTTCGTCCTGGAGGAAGATGAGGTAATGCGCATCGACCGCCAGCACGGTTTCGACCGATACCGGCTGGCTGTAAACGATGTAGCTTTGCCGTTCGCGGATGTTTTTTGCGCGTCCGGGGAGCTGGGCGAGGTAGCGCAGGGCGCGCAGGTTTTTCAGGCGACGGCTGATGGTGCTTTGCGTGGTGTTGAGGATGCTGGCGATTTGCCGCTGGTCGGGGGTGATGTGGCTGCGCCCCTGCTGCATCGCCTGGCAGAGCATCCACAGGCGGATTTCTTCGGCATCCAGCGTGTTCAGTACGTCTACATCAAGCGAGACACGCGGCCGCAGCACGCTGACGGTCACAGGGGATGCCTGCCGCCCGTTGCGGGCGGCAATAAACATCGCGTTGTTTTTATAGTCCATCCCCGCCTCCTGCCGCTTTCTGGCGGAACAGGTCGGTGTTTTTGAGGAAGTAGCCTTCGTAGATGCGGTTGATCTCGATGTCGCTCACCTGCGCCATGCTGATGAGGATTTCCAGCGGGTGCGGTTCGCCCCGGTTTTGCCGACGGTAACTGGCAAGCAGGTTGCCGTGGATTTGTGCGAGAAAATCCTGCGCGTTGCTGGACAGTGCGTGCGGCCTATTGCGTTCTTCGGCCGGCAGGTTGGCCATCTTCTTCAACCGCTTGTATTCGGCCTCGTTCATGCCGAGCAAATCTCCCAGCATCCGCCGTGAGGCACCCAGGCGCAGCGCCGTCATCGCCAGTTGTTCGGTTTCCGCCTGTGTGGTCAGGCGCGACAGCTGGTCAGAGAACAGTTGCGAGGTGGAAAGCCGGATCGGGTTGCTGCGCGCCAGTTTGAGCAGAGTCTCGGTGGGCAGACGCGCCAGCTGGTTGATCATCGCGGCGTTAAAACCGTAGCCATGCAGCCAGCGGTGGTGGTGCCGGTTGACGGCAGCGCGCTGGAACTGTTGCAGGATGTAGCACTGGACGTTTTCGTCGTAATCCGACAGGGTGCTCATGTGCTACTCCTCGCCCGCCGCCAGACGGGCATAGTCGCGGGTATAGTCGGCAAGGCGCACAAATTCCTGATGCACTTCAAACACCGTCCTGGCAAAACCGAAGCCGTAATGCAGGCCTTGCAGAAACTGGCGCAAGGTTTGCAATTGCTGCTGGATGGCACTCACCTGCTCCAGGCCGTCCTGCCAGTAGCGGCGCAGGGTGTCATCGTCGCTGTTTTGCCACTGCATGAACTGCCAGGCGGCAAAAAGGTCGGCCAGTTCGAGATAGACGGCGGCATCAAGCATATCGGCTTCGCTGTTGACAAGCTTCAGCGGCTCCAGGCACTCGCCATACCGCTCCAGTTCGTGGTGCATCGCCGCAATCGCGTGTTCGCCGGGGATGAAGTAAGGCGGATCGCGCTGTTCGTCAAGGTGCCGCCCGACGAGGGGATAGCGCACCCGCAAAACACGCACCTGCTCCATCAGCAGGTTGCGTGCCTTCTCCAGCGGGTCAGGCGGGGGGGCTGCCGCAGCTGTGTGCTGGTCGCGGTCATTGCCGGGTGCAGGCGGCGCGTTGTCACCTGTTGCAGACGTTTCGCCTGCGTTTTCTGCATCAGTAGCGTCGTCCGTGCTGCCTGTTGCAGGATGGCGTGCTTCGCCGTCTGCTCCGTCATTTTGCGCACGGTTGCCGTTGCCAGGATAATGCAGCGGTTCCAGCGGTTTCCGCTGGTACAGCTCGCCCTTTTCAATCAGGTGCATCAGCTCAAAATGCACCTGTGCCTGATCCGTACCTGCTACGGGCGCCAATTCCTGACAGAGGTCGCGCAGCGCTTCCTCGTGCCCGTTGATGTAATCGCTGCCGTCATGGCTGGCGAGCAGGTCCAGATAGCGCCGCTGTGCCGCTTCGCCGGTCAACTGTTCCGGTTTGGCCAGTTGCTCGTCCACGTATTTGCGTATTGCATGGTAGAACTTGCGGATGGCTTCAATGCGCGAACGACCCATGCCAGCGGTCAGCGCTTGCGGCAATACCTTTTCCAGCTTTTCCGCAGCGAAAATAAAGAGCGCAGCGGTGTTGTGGGTTATTTTCCAGCCGTCCTTTTCCAGCATATCCGCCAAATCCCGCACCGGGATTGTTTTCCCGCCTTGCCGCTCCTCATACATCTGTTTCAGGCGCCGCACGGCCAGCGCCTTGTCAAGCAGGGTCATCTCGCCGCGCACCTCGTTTTCAATCATATGGTGCAGCAGGATGTCGGCATCCGAAGTGAATTCGACAAAGTGGCAACGCACCTCGTAAAAGCGGCGGTCGCCATGTTTCTTCCACAGGCGGTTCAGCGATTTGAGCCGCGAATTGCCGCCGTTGTAGAGGGTATAAACGCCTTCGCCGGGACGTTTGGTCACGGTGAGCGGTTGTTGCAGACCGATGGCCTCAATCGATGCCATGATTTCATCCAGGCGCGGATTGTCCGACTGACGCGGGTTGAGCGGAAATTCCTGAATGTCATCGATGGTGATGGCAATTTCCTTGGTGCGGCCAATCAGCGTGCGGTCTTCCGGCGGCGCCAGTTCCCCGTCCATTTGCGGAGCCAGAACGTTGTCGTAGGCATTAGTGGACATCGCAGCCTCCTTTTGCCACCTTGAAGCAGCCGTCAAGAGTGAGGTCGCCGTAATGCGGCAGCAGCTCATGGATGACCGCTTCCATTACCGGCAGGGCGTTGCGCGGATTGTCACGACCGTATTCGATGCGGTGTGCCGGACGGCGCTCGCTGATGCACTCTTTCCAGACCACGCGCTGCGGGATAGAGGCGCGCAGCACCGCAATATGGCGTGCAATAGCACCAAAATTCTTGCGGATGGAGGCAATCGCATTGCGCGTCTCGGTGGTGTGATCCTCACGGTTGATGAGGATGCGCAATTGCGGCGGCTGTTCATTGCCGACCCCCATCGCTTCCAGCCCCTTGACCACATTGGAATAAATCTGGATGACACGCGGCAGCTCCTGCGCGCTGATGAGGTCCGGCGTGGTCGGCACGATGACAATATCGGATGCCACCAGCGCCAGTTCCTGCAGCTGACCACGGCCGTCCTTGCCTTGGGTGTCGATGATGATGATGTCGTAGCGGTCGCGTACCCGCGCCAGCATGTTTTTCAGGGTGAACGCGGCGGAGAACTGCTCGGCCAGCCAAAGATTGAGACGCTCACTCTCGTCGTTGTTGACGATGACGGAAACACCGCTGAAATGTGTCGGCCGGATGGCGGCCAAATCACCCAGGGTGAGAAATTCATAAAGACCGCTGCCACCGCCAATATCCTGCGGCTTGCAAAAAAACTTGCTGAGGGATTGTTGCGGGTCAAGGTCAACGCACAAGACGCGCAGCCCCATGTCGGCGAAAGCGCAGGCTCCGTTGATGGCCCAGGTGGACTTGCCCACACCGCCCTTGCTCGAAACCAGAGACAACGTTACTGCGTAGGGCGTATTCATGGGCGGCCTCCTTCCGTGGAGACGGCAGACGGGGCGAACAGGTCGCGGCTGTCCTTCTCGTAAGGCCCGATAAAGGAGCGGATTTCCTCGGGGGAGGCGTGGCTGAAAAAATAATCGCCGAGGATTTTGCGAATGAGCGCAGAGGTTTTCTTCGGCTTGCCGGCCTGCATGAAATAATCGCGCATGCCGGGATGCAGGTAAATCCGCATCAGCACCGGCTCGGCGGAGAGATGAACCAGCTGTAGCTGGCGTGTATCGGGTTGTTGCATGGTTGAACTCCGTAGTTGAACACACGGGGTCTTGCATGCCACCCGGCAGGATTAAAAAATCGCGGATTTCAAAAAATGGATTTTGTCAATCTGTTTATTATCAATAAGTTGTCCTCTAAAAACGGTTCTGAGAACAGTGTATGTATAACGCCTACCGTACCAACGGCAACAGCGTCCACAGCGCCGTCGCCATCACCAGCGCGCCAAGGACGATACGGCTACTGTCGCGGGTGAGCGACTGCACCAGCGTGCCGGAAAAGACGCCGAGGAGCAGCATCGCCGGGAGCGTACCCGCGCCGAAGGCGAGCATCACCAGCGCCGCCTGCAGCGGGTTGCCGCTGACCACCGCCAGCGCGAGGGCGCTGTAAATCAGGCCGCAGGGCAACAGCCCCCAGAGGAAGCCGAGCAGGAGCGCATCGCTGCCCGTCCGCACCGGCAACAGCGTCTGGACGAATCCCGAAAGCGGTTGCCACAGGCGACTGCCATAACGTTCCAGGCGGCGCAGCAGGTTGATGCCCAGAGCGATTTGCAGGCCAATGGCAAACATCACCAGCGCAGCGGCGAGGCGCAGCGCCATCGCCCACGCCGGGCTGTAGTCGCGCACGCCGATGAGTGGCAGCAGGCAACCGAAGACGAGGCCGAGCGTGGCGTAGCTGGCGAGCCGCCCGCCGTGATAGACCGGCAGCAGCCGCTTTTTCATGCTGCCGAGGCCGAGCGAAATGCTGATGCCGCCGCACATGGCGACGCAGTGCGCGCTGCCGGCAAGCCCGGTGGCGAAGGCAGTGAGGAGGGTGGCGGCGCTCATGACTCGCCGGATTCGCGCTGGCGGCGTTCTTCTTCGGTGTCGTCCAGCAGCGGAATCATGCCGGGTGATTCGAGGTCGTCAAACTGGCGGGTGCGCACCGCCCAATGGAAGGCGTAAACCGCCGCCGCAATGAGGACGACGGAGATGGGAATGAGCAGATAGAGGATTTGCATGGCAGCGGGAGGGATACGGATAACGGGCGCACATTATGCGGCAAATCGCGGGTAGCGGTGCGCCCTGCCCTTGCCTTGCGCGGAAATTACCGTAAAGTATGCGTCTTCCGGGAAATGCCGCGTTTCCCCGCCATAATCCGGAAATCTTTTCCCGATTCCATTCATCGAGGTTCATCATGAAAAAGCTGCTTGTTACCACGCTGGTATTGCTCGCCATCAATGCCCAGGCGGAAAGTGTCTTCCGCCGCAGCAATGGCTCCGAGCCGAAAAGCATTGACCCGCAATTGGCGACAGAAAATGCCGGTTCGGCGATTATTTATGACAATTTCGAGGGTTTGACCACCACCAATGCCAAAGGTGAAGTCATCCCCGGCGTCGCCGAAAAATGGGAAGTTTCCGATGACGGCAAAATTTATACTTTCCATCTGCGCGACAATGCCAAATGGTCCAATGGCGAGCCGGTGACGGCGGATGATTTTGTCTATGCCTGGCAACGCGCGGTCAATCCCGCCACCGGCGGCGAATATGCCTTCATTCTTTATCCGGTGAAAAATGCCGAGGCGATTGCCAGCGGGCAGGAAAAGCATCTGGAAGCGCTCGGCATCAAGGCATTGGATGGGCGCACCCTGCAAGTCGAACTGAATTATCCAACGCCGTATTTCCCCGGCCTGATGACGCATTACACCACCTATCCCGTCCCGCGCAAAACGGTCGAACAATTCGGCGACAAATGGACACGGCCAGAGCATATCGTCAGCAATGGCGCCTATCACCTGAGCGAATGGAAACCGCAGGCGAGCATTACCGCAGAGAAATCGCCGACTTACTGGAATCACGACCACGTCGCCATTGACAAAGTCATCTACTATCCGATTGAGCAGGAAAGCACCGCTTTTAACCGCTACCGCGCCGGGGAAGTGGATTACGTCGAATCCCTTTCCCCGGAAAGTCTGGAAATCGCCAAAAAAGAATACGCCGACCAGTTGCACATAGAGCCATTCCTTGCCACCTACTGGATTGGCTTTAACCTGACCAAGCCGCCATTCAAGGACAATCCCAAATTGCGCGAAGCGCTGACGCTGGCGATTGATCGCACGGTGATTGTCGATAAAATCCTGAAAGCCGGACAAATCCCCGCCTATGGTCTGGTACCGCCTTCCACCCATAACAGCGACCCCTATCAGCCGGAATACAGCAAACTGGCTCGCAAGGAACAAATTGCCCGTGCGCAGGCACTTTATGCCGAAGCCGGATATTCCAAAAAAAAACCGCTGAAAGTTTCCATTATTTACAACACCAGCGATTCCCACAAAAAAATCATGGTGGCAGTCGCGGCGATGTGGAAACAGGTACTCGGCGTACAAACCGAACTGAATAACCAGGAATGGAAAGTCATGCTCGCCAACATGGCACAAAAAGATGACCAGGCCTATCGCTACACCTGGAATGGCGACTATGACGATCCCTATACCTTCCTCGAAATCTTCCAGCAAAATTCCGAAGTCAATTACTCCGGCTACCAGAATCCCGCCTACGATGCCCAACTGAAAGAAGCGGCGGCCACGCCCGACCTCGCCGCGCGGGCAAAACTGCTGCAAGCGGCGGAAAAAACTGTCATTGACGACTACGCCGTTGCGCCGCTGTACCACTACGTCACCGTGCGCCTGCTCAAGCCACAATTCAAAGGCTACGCAGGCAATGCCCTCGGCATCGTGCGCACCCAGGATTTACACATCGAACCATGAGAACCCCATGAAAAAAACACTGCTCCTCACCACCGCCCTCCTGCTCGCCGCCACCAGCGGCGCGCAGGCCGAGACCGTCTTCCGCCGCAGCAACGACGCCGAACCCGCCAGCATGGACCCGCAACTGGCGCAGGGAATGCCGGAAATGCACATCCTGCGCGATATGTTCGTCGGCCTCGTCGATGAAGACGCGGGCGCGCACCTCATCCCCGGCGTCGCCGAACGCTGGGACATCTCCGACGACGGCAAAACCTGGACTTTCCACCTGCGCGACAATGCCTGGTCGGACGGCACCCCGGTCACTGCGAGCGATTTCGTCTATGCCTGGCGGCGCGCGGTCGATCCGGCAGTCGGCAGCAAATACAGCTTCTTCCTCTACCCGGTAAAAAACGCCAAAACCATCGCCGAAGGCAATGCGGCGGTCGATACCCTCGGCGTCAGCGCCGCTGATGACAAAACGCTGGTGGTCGAACTGAACGAACCGACGCCCTACTTCCCCGGCCTGCTCATCAACGCCGTCACCTACCCCGTACCGCAGCACATCATCGAAAAACAGGGCAAAGACTGGACGCGCCCCGAAAACCTCATCGGCAACGGCGCCTTCAAAATGCGCGAATGGAAACCGCAGTCGCGCATCGTCCTCGAAAAATCCACCAACTACTATGGCGCGCAGGATGTGCAGCTTGACAAGGTCATCTACTACGTCAGCGAAGACAAAAACGCCGAACTGCAACGCTACCGCGCGGGCGAGCTGGACTGGACGGCAGACGTGCCGAACGACCAAATCAAATGGCTGCGCGAAAACCTCGGCGCAGAGCTGCACATCCACAACTACCTCGGCACCTTCTACTTCGGCTACAACCTCACCAAACCGCCATTCAAGGACAACCCGAAACTGCGCGAAGCACTGAGCCTCGTCATCGACCGCGAACGCATCGTCAAAAACATCACCGCCAGCGGCGAACAACCCGCCTACGGCTTCGTCACCCCCGGCATCAGCGGCTACACCCCCTACCAGCCCGAATACGCCAGCTGGGATCGGCAAAAACGCCTCGAAAAAGCCAAAGCACTCTACGCGGAAGCCGGCTACAGCAAAGAAAACCCGCTACGGGTCGAACTGCTCTACAACACCAACGACAACAACAAAAAAGTCGCCATCGCCGTCGCCGCCCTGTGGAAAGACGCGCTCGGCGTCGAAACCAGCCTGATTAACAAAGAATGGAAGGCGTACCTGAACGACCGCCGCGAATACAACACCCAAGTCTTCCGCGGCTCGTGGATGGGCGACTACGACGACGCCAACACCTTCCTTGACCTCTTTGTCAGCGGCGGCGGCAGCAACACCATCGGCCTGAACGACGCAGCATACGACAAACTGCTCAGCGACGCCGCGCGCGAAACCGACGGCACAAAACGCGCCGCCATCCTGCAACAGGCGGAAAAACGGCTGATTGACCACCACGACCTCGTCCCGGTGTTTTTCTTTGTCTCCAAACACCTGGTGAAGCCATATGTCAAAGGCTATGAAGAAAACGTGATGAACCACTGGCCGAGCAAATACATCCGCATCGAGAAATGATGCAGCGCGACCACCCTGCCTTCGCCCCGCACAGCAAAAAACCGCCCTCCAAGGCGGTTTCTTTTTATTCACTCATTCTTGATGACACGGACACACCGGTATCACTGCGGTGTAGGCGCTCGGCGTGGTGACAATCTCCGCCTCGATTTCATAGACCGCGCGCAGGCTGTCGGGCGAGACCACTTCGGCGAATGCGCCCTGTCCGGCGACGTGGCCTTTGTTCAGCAGCAGGATGGTTTGCGTGTGGCGTGCGGCGAGGTTCAGGTCGTGGATGGCAATCACCACCAGCGCGCCGGTGCGCGCAACGTAAGCGCCGAGGCGGTCGAACACTTGCATCTGGTGGCGGATGTCGAGCGCGCTGGTCGCTTCGTCAAGCAGCAGCAGTTTCGGCTCGCGCAGGAGGCGTTGCGCGAGCAGCACCAGTTGTTGTTGCCCGCCGGAGAGGCGCGTCATGCAGCGGTCGTGCAGGTGGCCGATGCGGAAGTCGTCCAGGATGGCGCAGGCGGCGTCAATCAGTTTGTGGCCGACGCGCAGGCCGAGTTGTTCGTGGTGGCCGAGCAGCACGGTTTCCAGCACGCTCAGCTCCGCGCTCACCTGGCAGTTCTGCGGCATGAAGCCGATGTCGCGCAGGCTGACCGGCGCGCCCTGCCAGTGAATCGTGCCGCTGAAGCGTTGCACGGTGGCGATGCTTTTGATCAGCGTGGATTTGCCGGTGCCGTTCGGGCCAATGAGGCCGACTATCTGCCCCGGCTCCAGCCGCGCGGTGATGTCGCGCAGGATGGGGGTTTTGCCGTAGCTGACGGCGACGTGTGCGAGTTCGAGGCTCATCCTTCGTTCCTCCTGCCGCTGCGGATGATGATGCCAAAGAGCATTGGCACCCCGGCGACGGCGGTGATGATGCCGACGGGGATTGCGCCGCCGGGCGAGATGATTTTGCCGAAGACGGAGGCGCCGATGAGGATGACCGCGCCCGTAACCGCCGCGAGCGGCAGGGCAAAGCGGTGGTCTTCGCCGACGAGCGAGCGCGCCATGTGCGGCGCAATCAGGCCGACAAAGCCGATGGTGCCGACGAAGGACACGGCGGCGGCGGTGAGCAGCGCGACGATGATGAAGCTGCGCTTGCGCAGTTTGTCAACGTTGATGCCGAGGCTCATCGCGTTGGCGTCGCCGAGGCGCAGTGTGGTCAGCGCCCAGGTGTCAAAGATGATAAACGGCACGCAGACGAGCAGGGTGGCGAGGCCGACCGCGACCGAGGTCCAGCTCGCTTTCAGCAGGTTGCCAAAGAGCCAGAAGACGATTTGCTGTGACGCTTCCGGCGTGGCGAGGAATTGCAGCAGCGATTGCAGCGACTGGAAGAAAAACAGCACGGCAATGCCGCCGAGGACGAGGATGGCGGGCGTGGCGCTGCGCAGGATGGCGATGAGGTAAATCAGGCCGCAGGAGCCGATGGTCATCGCAAAGGCGGCGGCGGGGACGATGAGGAAGCCGAACCAGGCGTGCGCGGCCAGCCCCGGCACCATGCCGCCAAACATAATGGCGAGCGCCGCGCCAAAGCCGGCGGCGGCAGAGAAGCCGAGGGTGAACGGGCTGGCGAGCGGGTTGGCGAGGATGGTCTGCATCTGCAAGCCGGCGAGGCCGAGGCAACAGCCGACGAGAATCCCGGTCAGCGTCTGCGGCATC
>ERZ773056.563-NODE-563-length-19510-cov-10.658597_pt1 | contig 19510 bp, 19 predicted proteins | sample MGYA00580857_ERZ773056 | MGnify/ENA primary metagenome ERZ773056 (study PRJEB29015, sample SAMEA2737996) | human oral metagenome | biome: human oral; feature: human-associated habitat; material: dental | place: China | collected 2114 ... | reverse complement strand
CGACCCGATGCAGCTGATTCCCGGTTCCGGGGTGTGGGGCACCTTCATCGAGGGTCTCAAGGAGGAAACGCTCTACAAGTTCCGCATCCAGGGACCCGACGGTGTCTGGCGGGAGAAGGTCGATCCGCTGGCCCGGTTCTCCGAGCAGGCCCCGGCCAATGCCTCGATCGTCTACGAGTCGAAGTACATCTGGTCCGATGACGAGTGGATCGCGAAACGGGAGAAGTCACTGCCCTACAAGGAGCCGATGAGCATCTACGAGGTGCATCTCGGCGGTTGGCGACGCGGCAAGAGCTACCTGGACCTGGCCGAGGAACTCGTCTCCTACGTCAAGTGGCAGGGCTACACCCACGTTGAGTTCATGCCCCTGGCGGAGCACCCGTTCGAACCGAGCTGGGGTTACCAGGTGACCGGCTACTACTCCCCCACGAGCCGTTTCGGCAAACCCGACGATCTGCGGTTCCTGATCGACAAGCTCCACCAGGCCGGGATCGGTGTGATCCTCGACTGGGTGCCGGGACACTTCCCGAAGGATGACTGGGCGCTGGGTCGTTTCGACGGGACCGCCCTGTACGAGCATGCCGACCCCCGCCAGGGCGAACACATGGACTGGGGAACCTACATCTTCAACTACGGTCGCAACGAGGTGAAGAGCTTCCTGGTCTCCAACGCCCTGTACTGGCTGTCCGAGTTCCACATCGACGGCCTGCGGGTCGACGCGGTGGCTTCCATGCTCTACCTCGACTACTCGCGCGCCGAGGGCCAGTGGGTGCCGAACAAGTACGGGGGTCGCGAAAACCTGGAGGCCATCGACTTCCTGCGCTACGTCAACCGGCACATGTACGAACGCCATCCGGGGACGATGATGATCGCCGAGGAGTCCACCAGTTTCCCGGGGGTCACCAAACCCGTCGACAAGGATGGGCTCGGTTTCGGTTTCAAGTGGAACATGGGCTGGATGAACGACACCCTGCGCTACTTGGCGCTGGATCCGGTCTACCGCCAGTACGAGCACAATCTGCTGACGTTCGCGATGGTCTACCAGTACTCCGAGAACTTCATCCTGCCGATCAGCCACGACGAGGTCGTGCACGGCAAGGGTTCGATGATCAACAAGGTGCCCCAGGACGACTGGCGCAAGTTCGCCACTCTTCGCGCCTTCTACTCGTTCATGTGGAGTTTCCCCGGCAAGCAGCTGGTTTTCATGGGTTCCGAGTTCGCCCAGCGCCCAGAGTTCAACGAGGCCACCAGCCTGGAGTGGTGGGTCACGGAACTCTGGGGACACGGGGGCCTGCAGCGGCTGTTCCGCGACCTCAACATGATCTACCGAGACAATCCCCCGCTGTTCGAACTGGACAACGCCCCGGAGGGTTTCACCTGGATCAACGCCGACGACAGGGGGCACAACACATTGAGCTGGGTGCGCAACGACTCCCGGGGAAACCACGTGGCCTGTTTCACCAACTTCTCCCCCGAGCCGCTGCGCGACTACCCCATCGGGCTGCCCGCCGACGGCGAGTGGGAGGAAATCCTGAACACGGACTCGGAGACCTACGATGGCTCCGGGCAGTTCGGCAATCTGGGTGTGGTCACCGCGCACGACGAACCGTGGGGACACTTCCCGGCCAGCGCTGAGGTGACCATTCCCCCGCTGGGCTCGATCTGGTTGCGGCACAAGGCCAAGTGAGCGACTTCAGGGTCCAGGTGGACATCGCCGGCGGGGTGGGCCAGCTCCGCTGGGAGGAACAGGTGGTGGACGCCGCCACCCTGGAGCGGGCGGTTTCCCTGGCCGCCGACGACGCCATCCTGGCCCACGACCTGCGGCGGTTACAGTGCGACATCCCGGCCACGGACCATGCAGCCATGGTTGCGCTGCACCGCTGCGGTTTCCGGCGGGAGGGCAGGTTGCGTTCGGCCCTGCTCACCCCGTCGGGGCACTTGGTGGACGTGCTGATCTACGCCCGTCTGGCGGTGGATCCGGTCTACGGCCCGCACGGTTTCTCCGGGGTGATGAACTCGGTGTTGCCGACGAAACGCGTCATCGCCCACGTCGTTTTCCGAGACGAGACCGGCCGGGTATTGCTGACAGAAACGACCTACAAGGAGGATTGGGAACTTCCCGGCGGGGTGGTGGATCCGAATGAGTCGCCCCGCGCAGGAGGACGCCGCGAACTGCTCGAGGAGATCGGCCTCGACATAGCCCTGGGCGAACCCGCCATCACCGACTGGATGCCCTCCCATCTCGGCTGGGGCGATGCCATCGAGTTCATCTACGACGGCGGTGTCCTGCCCGGCACAATCGCCCGCTGCCTCGCTCCCCGGGACCGGGAACTCAGGGCGATCCACTGGGTCCCACGTGAGGAGCTCCCGGACAGGGTGAGCGAACTGTCGGCCCGGAGGATCAATCTGCTCCTCGATGGTTACCGGGGTGCCACGGAGAACGGGATGCGGATTCCCTGACCGGGCGGCTGACACACCAGCCCTTACTTTTTCGCAATTAATAGGGTTGACTTGCCTTGCCCGAGTCCGGCAACCGCATAGGAGAACCGTGATTATCTCGAAGACCCGTCTGCTACCCGCCTTGGCCGCCCTCGTGAGCGTGAGCATCGGCCTCACCGCCTGCGGCGGCGCGAACTCGCAGCCGAGCGACTCCGCCAACGCCTCGCAGTCCGCCGGGGCGACCACCGTGACCATCGAGGACAACCGTGGTTCCGTGACCGTTCCGGTGCCCGCCAAGAGCGTCATCGTCACCGACAACCGCCTGTTCCAGCCCCTCCAGGAATGGGGGGTGAAGCTTTCTGCCGCCCCGCAGGACCTCATGCCGAAGGGATCCCCGTACAAGACCGACAGTTCCATCGTGAACCTCGGGGACCATCGGGAACCCAACATGGAGGCCGCAGTCGGGGTCCAGCCCGACCTGATCATCAACGGGCAGCGTTTCGAGGAGAAGTACGACCAGTTCAAACAGCTGGCCCCCGAAGCGGCCCTCGTTGACATCGACATCCGCAAGGACAAGCCTTTCGGCGACGAGCTGAAACGCCAGATCACCATCGCTGGAGAGATCTTCGGCAAGAAGAACGAGGCGGCCAAGCTGGTGAGCGATTTCGACGCCTCGATCGCCCGCGTGAAGGCGGCTTACAAGTCCGGTTCCAAGGTGATGGCCGTCATCGTCTCGAAGGGCAAGGTCAACTACTCCGCCCCCGGTTCCGGCCGCACGCTCGGGCCCGTCTTCGAGATTCTCGGTCTCACCCCCGCCCTGGAGAGCAAGGGCAGCAGCGACCACCAGGGCGACGAGATCTCCGTCGAGGCCATCGCCCAGTCCAACCCGGACTGGATCCTCGTGATGGACCGCGACGCAGCCATCACCGCCGAGGGGGAAACCGCCGCCCCGGCCTCCGACGTGATCGCGGGTTCCGCTCCCCTGCAGAACGTGACGGCCGTCACCAAGAAACAGATCGTCTACATGCCCACCGACACCTACCTCAATGAGGGCATCCAGACCTACACCAAGTTCTTCAACGACGTGGCAGACGCCATGGAGAAGTCTGCGTGACCGAACCGAAAACCGCCGGGGACGAGACCGACAGCCGAGTCCCCGGCGGTGCCGCGTCCCGGCAACGGCTGTTCACCGCTCCCCTGCTGCTGGGGCTCCTCGGGCTCCTGGCGCTGACCGTCTCTTCCCTCCTGGTAGGGGTCTACGACGTGTTCGGTTCCCCGGACGGCGCCTACATCTTCGCCCTGACCCGCATTCCCCGCACCGTCTCCCTGCTGCTGGCGGGCTCCGCCATGGCCATATCGGGCCTTGTGATGCAGCAGATCTCCCAGAACCGTTTCGTCGAACCCACCACCACCGGGACCACGGAGTGGGCAGGTCTGGGGCTGCTCTGTGTGCTGATCCTCTACCCGGAGGCACCGTTGATGGTGAAGATGGTGGCTGCCATCGCCGCCGCCTTCGGGGGCACAATGGTGTTCTTCCTGGTCCTGAGGCGCATCCAGTTGCGTTCCGCGATGATCGTCCCGATCGTCGGCATCATGCTGGGCGCGGTGGTCGGCGCCGTTTCTTCCTACTTGGCGCAGGCCACCAGCATGCTCCAGACGCTGGGGATATGGTTCCAGGGCTCGTTCTCCGCAGCGATCCAGGGACAGTACGAACCGGTGTGGGCCGTGGTGATCGTGGTCATCGGGGTCTTCCTGGTGGCTGACCAGTTCACGATCGCTGGTCTTGGAAAGGACGTCGCGACGAATGTCGGGCTCGATCACCGGAAAGTGGTGCTGCTCGGCACCGGAATGATCGCGGCGGTCACCGGCATCATCACCGTGGTGATCGGCAATCTTCCCTTCCTGGGACTGGTCGTCCCGAACATCGTCTCCTTGCTGAGGGGGGACAATCTGCGTTCCAACCTGCCGTGGGTCTGTCTGACCGGTGCCGCGATGGTGACGGTCTGCGACATCATAGGACGCCTCGTGAACATGCCCTTCGAGGTCCCCGTCGGCACCATCCTGTCGGTGGTCGGGGCGTTCGTGTTCGCCTTTCTCCTGTTGAGGAGGCGGAGAAATGCCTGAAACGATGACACGCGCAGGCCACGGTGCCTTCGCGGATTCCCGGGCGGCGGGGCGCTACTGGCTGATCCTCGCGATCCTGGTCCTCCTGGCCCCGGCCGTCTGCTACGGCATCCTCGCCTGGGGCAATCCCATGCCCGTAAACTCGCCCGGTTTCTGGAGGATCGCTCAGCTGCGCGCCACCTCCGTGACGGTGATCCTGGTGGTCGCCTGGTGCCAGGCACTGGCGACGGTGGCCTTCCAGACCATAACCAACAACCGGATCATCACCCCCTCGATCATGGGTTTCGAGTCGCTGTACCGCCTGATCCAGACCAGCATCGTGTTCTTCTTCGGAACCACGGGGCTGACCAGCATGAACAGCACAGGGCAGTATCTCATGCAGGTGGGGCTCATGGTCGCCCTGGCCACGCTGCTGTACGGCAGGCTGTTGCAGAGCGAACGCACCAACATCCATCAAACGCTGCTGTTGGGCATCGTGATCGGAACCGGGCTCGGGGGGCTGTCCACCTACATGCAGAACCTCTTGAACCCGTCGGCGTTCGACATCCTGAGCGCCAGGCTCATCGGCAACATCTCAAATGCCGACGTGTCCCAGCTGACGGTCGCGACTCCCCTGGCTCTGGTAACCGGTGGATTGCTGCTGGCGATGTCGCGGACCCTCGACGTACTGGGGCTGGGACGCGACGCAGCCATCGGCCTGGGCGTGGATCACCGCCGCAATTCGTTGGTGATCCTGATGCTGGCGGCGGTGTTGATGGCCGTCAGCACCTCGCTGGTCGGTCCCATGTCGTTCCTCGGTTTCCTCGTGGCAATGACCGCCTATCAGCTGTCCGACACCCACGAGCACCGGTTCGTCCTCCCGATGGCCTGGCTGGTCGGGGTGGTGATCCTCGGTGGCGCCTACTTCATCCTGCGGCACATCTTCTACGCCACCGGCTCCGTGGGAATCATCATCGAGGCGGTGGGTGGCGTTTTCTTCCTCATCCATCTCCTGCGAAAGGGACGACTGTGATCCTCGTAGACGCGGCCCTGAAGAAATACAGCTCCACGACGACCATCGGTCCCCTGGAACTCGAAATCTCCGAGGGCGGCATCACCGCCCTGGTGGGTCCCAACGGGGCCGGCAAATCCACGCTGCTGACCATGATCGGGCGCCTGCTGGGAATGGATTCCGGAACCATCGAGGTGGCAGGCATGAACGTGGCGACGGCCAAGTCCAAGGACCTCGCCAAGGTGTTGTCCGTGCTTCGCCAGGAGAACCATTTCGTGACCCGGCTGACGGTTCGCCAGCTGGTTGGTTTCGGTCGTTTTCCCCACTCGCGGGGACGCCTGAGTGTCAAGGACATCGAGATCGTCGAGCAGGCCATCTCCTTCCTGCGTCTGGAGGAGATCGCGGACCGTTTCATCGACGAGCTCTCGGGGGGTCAGCGGCAACGCGCCTACGTGGCCATGGTGCTGGCCCAGGACACCAGGTACGTGCTGCTGGACGAACCCTTGAACAACCTGGACATGGCCCATTCCGTGCAGATGATGCAGCACCTGCGCCGGGCCGCGAAAGAACTAGGACGCACGATCGTGATCGTGCTGCACGACATCAATTTCGCCGCCACCTACGCCGACACGATCATCGCCATGAAGAACGGGCAGGTGGCGGCCAGCGGCAAACCGGAAGAGCTCTTCCGCGAGGAGGTTCTGACGGGAATCTTCGAGACCCCGGTGGAGATCATCCCGGGGCCGCACGGACCCGTGGCCGTCTATTTCTGATCCCGGTACGCGGAATGTCCTTCGCGCACCGGCGGGTCACCGGTAGAAGGCCAGCAATTCGGTGAGGGGAATCGCTCTGCGGGAAACCGCCCCCCGGGCCCTTCCCCTACTTCCCGAGAGCACCCGGTTGTTCTGCATCCATTCCGGCATCGCCCAGCTCAGGGATGAAACACGTGAAGCACGATCTGCGACTGCACCAGGAACCTCAGGTCCATTCCCGTCACACCGACCCCGGAGTCGATGTACAACGCCGCCTTTCCCACCTGGTAGCGGCCCCGGCTGTACTTCGGGAAAAGTCCCTGCCCCGGTACATAGATCGCACCAATGAACGGAATCGCGACCTGCCCCCCGTGGGTGTGACCGCACACGGCGTAGTCGATGTCCGCCTTCTCCAGCTGGGGCAGGATCTCCGGGGAATGGGTCAGCAGGAACCTGAAGCCCCCCGGTGCCCCTTTCAGCGCCTGGTCGAGGTGGGCGTGATCGGTGTAGGCATCACCCGCCCCCACCAGGGTGAAGCTTCCGAACTCCCCGGTGATCACCTCGTGTTCGTTGTCGATCAGCTTGATCCCGTGGCGGGCGTACAACTCGACCAGCTGCGGCAGATCCCTCGACCAGTGGTCGTGGTTTCCCAGGACCGCGTACATCGGGATGCCGAGCTCCGCGAGCCGGGAGAACAGTTCCTTGAGCGGGTCGAGGGTTTCGTTGCGGGTGTTCAAGGTGTCCCCCGCGATGACTATCAGGTGCGGCCCGGCGTCGCGCACCTGGGTCACGATGCTCGCCAGCTGGGCGGGGTCGTCGCGCATGTGGATGTCGCTGAGCTGCATGATCCGCAGCTCCCCGGTCAGCTTGTTCGTGACGGTGGTCTCAGTGACCAACCGGGTGGTGTGCACCTCCCGGTACACCTCGGCGGCGACGGCGGCAGCAGCGCACACGGTGACGACGAGTGCCCACGCCAGCCGCCTCCGCCAGGGTTTCCCGCGTTCAGGCACGGGCGGCCCGGTTGAGTGCCGAGAGAATGGCCCTCATGGAAGCGCTGGTGATCGACGGATCCACGCCGACTCCCCAGAACACCTGCGCATCGTCCCCGGTGCCGAGTTCACACTCCACATAGGCCGCGGCCTTCGCATCCCCCCCGGATTCGAGGGCGTGTTCCGAGTAGTCGAGAACCCGGACCCGGGCGCCCGTTTCAGCCAGGGCATCGACGAAGGCGGACACGGGTCCGTTGCCCTCGCCCTCCACATCCACGTCGCGGCCCTTGGGGTCGTTGATGGTGGCGGTGATGCGGAACTGCCCGTTCTGCGACGACGAACCCGCGGAAGTGAGCGCCCAGTCCCCCTCTGACAGGTATTCGGCCGAGAAGATATCGACGATGTCCTTCGGGGAGAGCTCGCCGCCCTGGGCGTCGGTGTGCTGCTGCACCACGCGGCTGAACTCCATCTGGAGGCGGCGCGGCAGTTCCATCTTCGCCTCGGTCTTCATCAGGTAGGCCACCCCGCCCTTGCCGGACTGCGAATTCACCCGGATCACTGCCTCGTAGTTCCTGCCGACGTCGTGCGGGTCGATGGGCAGGTAGGGTGCCTCCCATTCGATCTCGGTGATGGGCTTCCCTGCACCTGCGGCCTGTTTCTCCAAGGACTCCAGGCCCTTCTTGATGGCGTCCTGGTGGGATCCGGAGAAGGCGGTGTACACCAGGTCCCCCGCGTACGGCTGGCGGGGGTGCACGGGCAGACCGGTGCAGTACTCGACGGTGCGGCGCACGTGATCAATGTCGTGAAAGTCCAGCTGCGGGTCGACACCCTGGGTGTAGAGGTTCAGGGCCAACGTCACCAGGTCGACGTTGCCGGTGCGTTCGCCGTGCCCGAACAGGCAACCCTCCACCCGGTCTGCTCCGGCCATCTGGCCCAGTTCCGCGGCGGCGACGGCAGTTCCCCGGTCGTTGTGCGGATGCAGCGAGACCACCACGAACTCCCGGTTGTCGATGTTGCGGCAGAAGTACTCGATCTGGTCGGCGTAGGTGTTCGGGGTGGAACGCTCCACGGTGGCGGGCAGGTTGAAGATGATCTCCCGGTTCTTGTCCGGTTGCCAGATCTCCGCCACGGCATTGCACACCTCGACGGCGAAATCCGTCGGGGTCTGGGTGAAGATCTCGGGGCTGTACTGGTATCCGAACTCGACCTCACCCAGGTACTTGTCCGCGTATTTCATGACCAGTTCGGTACCTCGCGTGGCGAGGTTCACGCACTCGGTTTCGTCGATGCCGAAAACCACCCGCCGGAACAGCTCGGCGGTCGCGTTGTACATGTGGATGGTGGCGCGGTGCGCCCCGATCAGGGACTCGGCGGTCCTGGCGATCAGGTCCTCCCGGGCCTGGGTCAGCACCGAGATGGTCACGTCCTCGGGCACGTGACCGCCGGTGATGAGCTGCCGGACGAAGTCGAAATCGGTCTGGGAGGCCGACGGGAAACCGATCTCTATCTCCTTGTAGCCCAGGGCCACGAGCAGTTCGAACATCCGCATCTTGCGGTTCGGGGTCATCGGGTCGATGAGGGCCTGGTTGCCGTCGCGCAGGTCGGTGGACAACCAACGGGGCGCTTTGGTGATGCGTTTGGCGGGCCAGGTGCGATCCGGAACCACCACCGGTTCGAAGGCGCGGTAGCGCCCAACGGGCATGGTGGTGGGGGTCTGCACGGGTTTGGGCTGGATGCGGGTCATTTGTTTCTCTCCTTGCTGGATGACAGCCAGGCACGCTAGGGCTCCGCAGCGAGGAGGCTGGCCGGTTCAGAACTGGGCCTCGCCGCGGCAGCGAAGGAGAAGGAATCGCTCTGCCATGCCCAGAAGCCTACTAGAAACCGAGCCTGTTCAGATATTTCGTATCGCGCTGCCACTCGCGCAGCACCTTGACGTGCAGGCTCAGGTGGACCGGGGTGCCCAGCAACCGGTTGATCTGGAGGCGGGCAGCGGTCCCGATCTCCCGCAGCCGGCTTCCCTTGTGGCCGATGATGATCCCCTTCTGGGAGTCACGTTCCACGACGATGGAGGCGAACACGTCCAGGAGGGGTTTGTCCTCGGGACGGTCAGGACGCGGCAGGATCTCATCGATCACCACCGCTATGGAGTGCGGGAGTTCGTCGCGCACCCCTTCGAGAGCGGCCTCCCGGATCAGTTCGGCGATCAGCGTCTCCTCCGGTTCGTCGGTGACCTCCCCGTCGGGGTAGTACATCGGCCCTTCCGGCAGCAGGCGCAGCAGCACGTCACGGACCGTGTCCACCTGGTCGTTGTTGAGCGCGGAGCAGGGAACCACCTCGGCCCACTGGATGCCGAGTTCGTCCGCGAGTGCCGAGATGTCCACCAGGTGGGAGAGCACCCGTTCCTTGCTGACGAGGTCGGTCTTGGTGGCCAGGGCCACCAACAGGGGGCGGTTCGCCAGCTCGGCGATCTGCGAGACGATGTAGCGGTCGCCGGGGCCGATCCGCTGGTCGCAGGGCAGGCAGACACCGACGACGTCCACCTCGGACCAGGTTTCGCGCACCAGCTCGTTGAGGCGCTCCCCCAGCAGGGTGCGGGGCCGGTGCAGCCCGGGGGTGTCGATCAGCACCAGCTGTCCCGAGTCACAGGTGACTATGCCCCGCACCGCGTGCCTGGTGGTCTGGGGTTTCGAGGATGCGATCGCGATCTTCTGACCCACCAGGGCATTGGTCAGGGTGGATTTTCCCGCGTTGGGCCGCCCGACGAAGCAGGCGAAGCCGGAGTGGAACGGCTGGTCAGTCACTGGTTTCCTCCTTTTCCTCCCGAGGTGTCTTCGGGGCGAGACACACCAGGACGGTCCCTATCTGGTGGCGACGTCCCACTGCGCGATCGGCCACCATTTCGATGCCTTCGTAGGTGACGCTGGAACCCGGGATGGGAACCACGTTGAGGAGTTTCGCCATCAACCCGCCGACGGTGTCGACCTCCTCGTCCTGCAGCGGGATGCCGAACAGTTCACCCAGCTCGTCAACGGGCAGCCGGGAACTGACCCGGTAGTGCCCGGGTTCCGGGAGTTCGGCGATGGCAGGGATCTCGTGGTCGTACTCGTCGACGATCTCACCCACGATCTCCTCGACGATGTCCTCCATCGTGCACAGGCCCGCGGTGCCGCCGAACTCGTCGATGACGATCACCAGGTGCGAGTGCCGCAGCTGCATGTCACGCAGCAGTTCTGAGGCGGGTTTGGAGTCGGGCACGAAACTGGCCGGGCGCATCAGGTCGCCGACGGTTTCGCTGCGTTCCGCATCGGGGTAGTCGTAGACGCGCCTGGTGACGTCCTTCAGGTAGACCACGCCGAGTACGTCGTCGATGCCACCATCACCCACAACGGGGATGCGGGAGAAACCGGATCGCAGGGCCAGCGACAGCAGCTGCCTGAGGGTGCGGTCCCTGGGAACCCAGACCATGTCGGTACGCGGGACCATCACCTCCTTGACAAGGGTGTCGCCCAGCTCGAACACCGAGTGGATCATCTTCGATTCGCGCGCCTCGATCACCTCGTTCGCCTCGGCGATGTCGACGAGGTCCCGGAGCTCGGCCTCCGAGGCGAACGGGCCGTCCGAGAACCCACGCCCGGGGGTCAGCGCATTCCCGAGCAGGATCATCAGTTGCGCGACCGGACCCAGCACCGTGGTCAGCAGCGAAACCAGGGGGGCGAAGGACCTCATGATCCGTTCCGGGTGTTGCCTCCCGATCGTTCTCGGGGCCACCCCCCACAGTATGAAGAACACCACCAGCAGGATCGCCACGAGCGTCACCAGCCGGGGTGCCGTGCCTTCGATGTTCTGGAAGACCACCAGAGCCACGAGCGCCATGGCCGTCGCCTCGAAGGACATCCGGGTGAACATCACGGCGTTGATGGAGGGGGCCGGGTCCTGGACTATCAACCGGATCCGTTCCGCCCCGCGCGCCCCCGATTCGACCAGTTTCTCGGCCCGCCCCCGGGAGAACCCCGTGAGGGCGGTTTCGACGGCGACGAGCAGGGATGCGAGGATCGCGCAGACGAGTGCAACCGTCAGTTCTATCCACTGGGACTGGAACATGTGGAGGTGATCAACCAACCTTTGAAAGAAAACGCTTGGGCAGCCAGTCTAGTGGCGGTCCGCAACGGATCTGTCCGGCGCGCTTTCAGTTGTTCACCGGCCGGTCGCTCCGACGGTTGTTGCGGGCCACCTCCCAGGCGGCGATGATCCTGTCGTTCAGCCCGAACATGACGGCCTTCTCCTCCGGTTCGGCGTGGTCGTGTCCCAGCAGGTGGAGCAGGCCGTGGATCAGGAGGTACTCGGCCTCAGCCGCCGGTTCCCGGCCGTTCTCGGCCGCCTGCCGGGCGGTCACCTGCGGGCAGAGCACGATGTCACCGAGCAACCCGAGGGGTGGTTCCTCGTCCTCGGCGGGTTCCCGCAGCTCGTCCATCGGGAAACTCATCACGTCGGTCGGGCCGGGCAGGTCCATGAAACGCTGGTGGTACTCGGCCATGGTTGCCTCGTCCACCAGGAGGATCGACAGATCCGCCTGGGGGTGGATCCGCAGGCGGCTGAGGGCGAACCTGGCCAGGGCCACCAGACCCAGCTCGTCGGCCTGGACCCCGGATTCGTTGTTGATGTCGATCATCTGCCGCCCCTGCCCTGTTGGATGCTGTCATAGGAATCGTAGGCGGCGACGATCCTGCCGACCAGTTTGTGACGCACCACGTCACGGGCGGTGAGGGCGCAGAAGGCGATGTCCTCGACGCCGTCGAGGATCTGGGTGACCTGTCGCAACCCGCTGCGCACCCCGCCGGGAAGGTCGATCTGGGTGATGTCGCCCGTCACCACCACCTTGGAGCCGAACCCGAGCCGGGTGAGGAACATTTTCATCTGCTCCGAGGACGTGTTCTGGGCCTCGTCGAGGATGATGAAGGCGTCGTTGAGGGTGCGGCCGCGCATGTAGGCCAGGGGCGCGACCTCGATGGTGCCGGCGGCCATGAGGCGGGGCAGGGCCTCGGGCTCGAGCATGTCGTGAAGGGCGTCGTAGAGGGGCCGCAGGTAGGGGTCGATCTTGTCGTTCAGGGTGCCCGGCAGGAAACCCAGCCGCTCCCCGGCCTCGATCGCCGGGCGGGTCAGGATGATGCGGCTCACCTGTTTGGACTGCAGGGCCTGCACCGCCTTCGCCATGGCCAGGTAGGTCTTGCCAGTGCCCGCCGGGCCGATTCCGAAAACCACCGTGTGCCGGTCGATGGCATCCACGTAGCGTTTCTGGTTGAGGGTCTTCGGCCGCACGGTCCGGCCGCGCGCGGAGATGATGTCGGCGGTGAGGATCTCGGAGGGTTTCAGGTCCTCGGCGGCCAGGTTGATGACCCGCTCCACGGTTTCCTCGCTCAGGCCCTGGCCGGTGCGGATGATGGTGATGAGCTCGGTCAGGATCTCGACGGCGGAGGCCACGTCCCCCGGTTCCCCGGTCACCGTCACCTGGCTGCCGCGAACGTGGATGTCCGCGGCGAGCCGGTCCTCCAGCACCCGCAGGAAGGCGTCCCGGGGACCGAGCAGCGTCACCATGTCGATGGAGACCGGGACCGCGATCACCCGGCTCGCCCGCTGAACTTCGTCTCCCACAGATCCCCTTTCGCGGCCCGGACGACCCGGGCCCACGGCGATCCAGCTTAGAGGCTCCGGGCAAGGACCGACCGGCCGGGTTCCCGGACCCGGCCGGTCGGTCTCGGCTCATCCGGCCTGGAAGGCCGCCCAGGCCGACTTCAACACGTCAGCCGCCACCTGAAGTCCTTCGATGCGTCCAAGTTCGGTGTCCTCGTGCTCGATGTTGAGGCACATGTCCGGATCCACGTCGTGGAGGGCCCGGATGAACTCGGTCCAGTAGGCCACGTCGTGTCCCTTGCCCAGCGCGACGAAGTCCCACGACGAATCCTTCGGCCATTCGTTGGCCCACTCGCCGCCGCCGAGGTTGACGCGAGGCTCGTCCGGGGACAACCGTCGGAAACCGTTGTCCAGGACACCGTTCAACCTGGCGTTCCCGGCATCGATCCGGACGTCCTTCGCCGCGGCGTGAAAGATCAGCGACCCGAGCTCACGAACCACGGCCACCGGGTCGGCCTGCTGCCAGAACAGGTGTGAGGCGTCCATCTCGACCCCGATGTTCGTCGCACCGGTCAGCTCCACCAGTTTGCGGATGTCGCGGGCGTTGAACACGATGTTCTGGGGATGCAGTTCGAGCGCCACCTTGACCCCGTGGTCCCCGGCGAGCTGGTCGATCTCGCTCCAGAACTTCGCGGCGATTTCCCACTGGTAGTCGAGCACGTCGAGCGCGGCCGAGTTCCAGGCGTTGACGATCCAGTTCGGGTGCAGGGTTCCGGGCTCGCCACCGGGCAGCCCGGACATGGTCACCACCCGGTTCTGCCCGAGCGCAGCCGCCGCCCGGATGGAACGGCGGACGTCCTCGGCGTGCTTGTCCCCGATGATCGGGTTGGGGTGGAGGGGGTTGCCGTTGCAGTTGAGGCCCGCGATCTCCACTCCGGTGCCGTCGAAGCGCGCCAGATAGGCCTTCGCGGCGGCCGGGTCGGCGATGATCTCGTCGATCTCGGGGATGTGCACCGAGGGTAGGAAACCACCGGAGTTGATCTCGATGCCGTTCAACCCGAGGTCGGCGATCACCTTGATCGCATCCTCCAGTGGGCGGTCGTGCAGAATCGCGTTGTAGACACCGAGTTTCACAGGTTCACCTGCTTTCCGTTGTCCGCGGCCTACCGGGCGACGGCCGCGAGGATTTCCATGTTGTGGACGCCTTCGTCGAAGGACGCGTTGCGGGGCAGGGATTCCTCCTCCGGGATTTCCGCGACCTCCTCCAGGAAGGCCCGGGCCTGGTAGGTGAAACCCTCGTTCTGGCCGAAACCGACGCCGGAGACGTCGATCGGCATGCCGCCGGCCACGTAGGGGTGGTCCGATCCGAGGTTCACGGTGCGGTAGCCGTTTCTGCCGGGGTGGTCGCCGTTGAGGTACAGGCGGACCTGCGAGGGCGTGTCCTGGTGGAAGCTGGCGGCGGTAGGTGAGGCCGATACGAACCACGGAGAAGGCCTCCCGGGCCAGGTCGGCCATCTTCCGTGCCGAGGCCAGGGTGTCGGAGAGCGGTTTCTCGCACAGCACGTGCTTGCCGGCCTCGATGAGCCCCCTGACCACCTCGAGGTGCAGGCTGTTCGCGATGACGACGCTGACCACCTGGATGTCGGGGTCGTCGGCGATGGCCCGCCAGTCCGTGTCGCTGCGCTCATAGCCGTAGCGGCGGCCGCCCGCCCGGCTTCGGCGTTCATGTCTCCGGTGGAGACGTAGCGCAGGTCCGGGAGCGTGGATTCATAGAGTGTTGGTGCGACCCGGTAGGCGGCGGCATGGGCCTTGCCTGCCATACCGGCTCCGACGACGGCGATTCCTATGGTCATGCATCCTCCTCGATCACTATTTGGAGCGCTCCAAGTAGCTTCAATGTAGAATCTGCAAGCGCTTCGTCAACACCCGGGAAGGAGAAAGATGACCTCGCCGTCATCCAAGCCCAGACCGACCATCTACGACGTGGCACGCGAGGCCGGGGTTTCGAAGTCGCTGGTCTCCCTGGTGCTGAACAACTCTCCTCTGGTTGCCGAGGCGAAACGGGAGGCGGTCCGGGACGCGATCCGGAAACTCGGTTACCGGCGCAGCCAGGCGGCCTCCTCCCTGGCGAGCAACCGGACACGGACCATCGGCCTGGTGATCGACGACTTCCGCAACCCGTGGTTCGTCGAGTTGCTGAACGGCCTGCGCACCACGATGGGGCCACACGGTTTCCACGTCGCGGTCAGGGAACACTTCACGCTGGGCGGCGCCACCATGAACGCCATCGACGGGTTCCGCGACACCCAGGTCGATGCCCTGGTCGTGGCGGCGGAACCGGGACGGGACTTCGAGGACCTGGGCATTCCCACGGTGCTGGAGGGCACGCGGTGCAACACCATCGAGGGGGCCGACCTGATCGGCAGCGACCAGGCCCAGGGAGTGAACCTCCTGATGGAACACCTGCGTTCCCTGGGACACGAACGCATCGGCCACGTCACCGGCGCCGGCGGCTCCGCCGACATCCGCCGCAGGGCATACTCGGAACTCATGGAATCGGCGGGCCTGGAACCCCTGGTGAACGGGTCCACGAACCCAACCAACGAGGAGGGCGGTTATCTGGGAACAGCCGAGCTGTTGCGGACACACCCCGGGCTGACCGCGGTCTTCACGGCCAACGACACCATGGCACTGGGGGCGCGCGCCGCGCTGCGTGAAACCGGATACGAGGTCCCGGGCGACGTGTCACTGATCGGCTTCGACAACTCGCAGCTCGCCCGGAGCCGTTTCCTGGACCTCACCACCGTGGACAATCACGCCTTCGACGTCGGCGTGGCCTGCGCCGAGGCGTTGTTGCGCCGGATCGCCGATCCCGGTGCCTCCCCGGGACACGTCACCATCCCGACCAGCCTGGTGATCCGCACATCGTCAGCGACACCGAGGACGCGGCGGGCCGGGGGAGCCGAACCGCGGGCACACGGGCCCGTGGAGCAATGACCGGCTGGGATTTCGGAGACGAAGGACCCGCCGCGGTCGTTCCTGATCAGAGATCGTCGTCCTCGTCCTGATCATCGCGGATGATGTGCATGGCAGCCTCCTCGGCGCTCGCCGCCCCGCCGGAGAATCCCACGTCCACTCCGAGGGTGTCCTCGCCGCCCGAACCCTGCACCCGCATCAGCCGCCCTGCACGTTCCCGCCCGACCTGACGCTCCTCCCCGTTCGGATTCCAGGGCGTGTCGTCGCGGACGACCTCCGGTTGCTCCTGCCGGATGCGCTGCTCGATGGTCTCTCCCCGGTGCATCTCCGCGAACGTGTTTCCGAATCCCTGCCCCACCGACCACCGTTCGGGGGCGGTGTAGCCCTCATCGAGCACATCGTCCACGCCGCGGTTGATCAGGGAGTCCCCCTCCTGCAACTGATCCAGCTGCTCGGCTTCCTCGGGAACCTGGGTGTTGAAGTCGACGATGTCTTCCATGAGCCAATACTGCCACCGCTACGCCTTCAAGACGTAAACCACGCTTGAACTCATCACCCGGGCAGGACGTAAGATTCCACGGTGACCCAGCTGGATACCTTCTCCCGCGCCCGCGGCAACTACGACCTGGTGGTGACGTTGTTCGTCGCACTGCTGCTGATCTCCAACGTAGCCGCCACCAAGCTGATCGCGTTCGGCCCCGAGTGGTCGCCGTTCGGGCTACCGGTTCTGCCGATCATCACCGACGGCGGCGCGCTGCTGTTCCCGCTCACCTACGTGTTGGGTGACGTCCTGGCGGAGGTGTTCGGGATGCGAGGGGCCCGGCGCGCCATCCTCCTGGGTTTCGGGATCTCACTGCTCGCCTCACTCACCTTCCTGGCCGTCGGTGCCGCCCCGGCGGCCCCCGGCTACGAGAACCAAGAGGCATTCGTCGCGGTCCTCGGCTTCGTTCCGCGCATTGTCGTCGCTTCCCTCGCCGGTTACCTGGTCGGGCAGTTCCTCAACGCCTGGGTGCTCGTGAAACTGAAACAGTGGCGGGAGGGAAAAGGCATGTGGAAACGCCTGCTGGGCTCCACCGTGGTGGGTGAGGCCGCCGACACCACCATCTTCTGCCTGATTGCCTTCGGTGGGCAGATCGACGGCGGCACGATGCTGAACTACATCGTCGTCGGCTACCTGTTCAAGGTCGGTGTGGAGGCCGTTCTGCTGCCGGTCACCTACCGGGTGATCAGTCTGGTGCGCAGTCGCGAGCCCGAACCCACCAAGGTTTGAGGAACCACCTCAACTCAGGCCCTCGAGTTGCCGGAACTGCTCATACCGGGCGCGCAGATGTTCGATGGCACCCGGCCGAGCCCGTTCCAGCGATCGCCGGACACGGTCCTGGCGTTCTCGGGGTTGCTTCTCCAGGGCTGCAACAAAACCGGGAATCAGCCTCATCCTTTCCCTGGAGGAGAGGAACAGATCGATCAGTCTGCGGATCCCACGCCAGTTCGGACCATGGTCCAGTTCGAGGACCGCCAGGAGTGGACCGTAGTCGGCAGGTTTCTGATCCATCGCCCACCGCAGAAGTTGAAGATCACCGTCCTGCCGGAACAGCTCCACGGCCCATCTCCATTCCTCGGGCCAGCCCGTGGGAACCGGATCCAGGCAGACCTCCATGGCCTCACCGCCCAACGCAACGAACACCGTCTCCCAGTGCTGACTCTCGTGGGACCAGAGACGCATCGCGTCAAGTACCAGTTCCCTCTGCTGCGATCGCCATTCCTTGGCACATGTCGTGAACTCCCGGCAGGCCCGATCGTCATAGGTCAGTCGTTCCAGGGCATCGGAAATATTCGGGTGATTCCCGTTGGTTTCCAACCACTCAGGTAGTACCCGGGCCGCGACTCTTCCGAAATCCGCGGCGGGATACATAGCCAGGTGTGAATAAATGGCTTCGTAGATTTCATAGTGTTCGATGGGATGAACCGCCAACAACAGACTTCGGATGGCGGCCGGTCCCTCTTTCCCGTTCAAGGAATAGACGATCTCGCACAGGCGCTGGTGTCCGGCCAGTTCCTCCGCCTCCTCCTCGGGGGATCTCGGTGGATCATCGTCCTGCGTGATGTTCCTGGCAAGTGCGATCAGCTCATCCTGCCAAGGTGGAGCAGCCCCAAACTCGTCCTCGGTGCACATGATCACTGCGTTTTCCGGGCGTTGTAGCGGCCCATGAACTCGTTGCGGAAGAGGTCGAACTCACCTGTCTCCAGGCTGGCACGAATCCCGTCCACCAGGCGCACCGTGAAACGTTCGTTGTGGATGGTGGCGAGGGTGGAGGCCAGCATCTCCTTCGCCTTGAACAGGTGGTGGAGGTAGGCGCGGGTGTAGTGGGTGCAGGTGTAGCAGTCGCAGTCCGCCTCCAACGGTTCGAAGGCGCGGCGGTTCCTGGCGGTGTTCACGTTGTACCGCCCATCGGCGGTGTAGATGGCGGCGTTGCGGGCCACCCTGGACGGATTGACGCAGTCGAAGGTGTCCGCCCCGAAGGCCACGGCCTCGAACAGGTCCTCGGGTTCGGAGATCCCGAGCAGGTGCCGGGGCCGGTCCTCGGGCAGTTCATCGACCATCCACCCGATGATGCGCCCCAGGTTCTCCTTCTCCAGTGCCCCGCCGAGCCCGAACCCGTCGAACCGGAAACCATCCACCTCGAGGGCCGCCAGGTCCGCGGCCGCTCTCCTGCGCAGATCCTCGTACTGGGCACCTTGGATCACCCCGAACAGGGCCTGGTAGGGCTTTCCGACACGTTCCTCGGTCAGGGTGGCATGGGCCCGCAGGCACCGGACCGCCCACCGGTGGGTGCGCGCCACGGAGGCCTCCTGATAGTCGCGGGTGTTCATCAGGGTGGTGAGTTCATCGAAGGCGAACATGATGTCCGCGCCGAGCTGGTGCTGGATGGTCATCGAGACCTCCGGGGTGAACCGGAGGCGGCTGCCGTTGAGGTGATTGAAGAAAGTGACGCCGTCCTCGTCGACGTGCGCGCGCCGCGTCTTCCCCTCGGCGATGACATCGTCGCCCACGAGCCCCTTGGTGTCCATCGCCAACACCTTCTTGAAACCGGCGCCGAGACTCATCACCTGGAATCCACCCGAATCCGTGAAGGTGGGGCCGGGCCAGTTCATGAAACGCCCGAGCCCGCCGGCCTCGTCCACCAGGTCGGAACCGGGCTGCAGATACAGGTGATAGGCGTTGGCCAGCAGCGCCTGAGCACCGAGATCGGCCATGGCCTCCGGCAGCACCGCCTTCACGCTCGCCTTCGTTCCGACGGGTATGAAAGCCGGGGTGCGGATGTCGCCGTGGGGGGTGCGGATCGTGCCGGTACGTGCCCGCCCACCGGAACGCACAGCCACTTCAAAACCGAAACTCACCGGGCAAGGTTACCGTTGGCGCATGCCCTTCACCGCGCTGATCCTGAACCCTATCCATCCGGGAGCGGCAACGGCGGCACGAGAACTGGGAGCGCTGGGTGAGGTTAGAACCTACCTGACCACCCCCGAGTCCCCCGGACCCGAACAGGTGGCGCAGGCCCTGTCGGAGGGGGCCGGTTCCGTGGTTGTCGCGGGCGGGGACGGCACGCAGC
>ERZ773056.562-NODE-562-length-19523-cov-8.352424_pt1 | contig 19523 bp, 18 predicted proteins | sample MGYA00580857_ERZ773056 | MGnify/ENA primary metagenome ERZ773056 (study PRJEB29015, sample SAMEA2737996) | human oral metagenome | biome: human oral; feature: human-associated habitat; material: dental | place: China | collected 2114 ... | reverse complement strand
TGGCGGTGGCGATGATTGATGCCAATAACGTCCAGGCGGTCGACTACCTTGCTAACCGCGTCCAGCGCCCACTCAAGGTCTTTATGGCGTCGGAGGCTGGGGTGCGTCATGTGCTCGAGCAGTACCGCACCGACCTCAGTAGCGTGAACGTGGCAGCCCAAGTGTCGCAGGCCGAGGCAGCCGCTGAAGCTCGGGGCGATATTAAGACGATCGTCCAAGACTCACCAATTAGCCGAGCCTTGAGTACTATCCTTGAATACGCCGTAAAGAGCCGTGCGAGCGATATCCACATTGAGCCGCTCGAGAAGTCGCTCAAGATTCGCTGCCGCGTCGATGGTGTGCTGCGCGAAGTTATGCAATTACCTAAGAGTATCGAGCCAGCACTAGTGAGTCGGATCAAGATCCTGTCTGAGTTGAAGATCGATGAACACCGTATCCCGCAGGATGGGCAGTTTGCCGTCAAGGTGGCAGATAAGGAAGTTGATCTTCGTATTGCCATTAGCCCCGTGGTGTGGGGTGAGCAGGTGGTGATCCGCTTGCTGGATAAGACTGGCACATCCTTCGAGCTCGAGCAGATGGGCTATGCTGGGCGTGCCCTCCGGCTCATTCGCCAGGGGATCCACCGCCCCAATGGGATGATCCTCACCAGTGGCCCGACCGGTAGCGGTAAGTCGACCAGCCTCTATGCACTGATTAAAGAAATTAAGGACGATACCATCAACATCGTCACGCTCGAAGACCCGGTGGAGTACAAGATGGAGGGAGTCAACCAGATCCAGGTCAATAGTGACGTTGGTCTTACCTTTGCTAATGGTCTGCGCAGTATTCTCCGTCAAGACCCTGATGTGGTGATGGTGGGGGAGATCCGCGACAACGAGACGGCCAACCTCGCCGTCCAGGCGGCACTGACGGGCCACCTTGTCTTTAGCACGCTCCACACCAACTCGGCAGCGGGTGTGTTGCCGCGCTTGCTCGATATGCATATTGAGCCATTCCTCATCGCCAGCACCGTTAATACCATCATTGGCCAGCGTCTGGTACGCCGGATTGGGCCGCAGCACGAGAATTATTGGTCTAATCCACTCGAGACAGAGATGATCCTCAGCACTGTCGGGCATCTCTTACCCAAGACCAAGGCAGAGGCAGCCAAAATCTCGGCCGACCTTGGTTATAGTGACTTACCGCTGGCTGGCCAAAAGTCCTATCGCCTGGTGCGGGGGCGCGATACCGCCAACACGCCACGGGGCTACAGTGGCCGAGCCGGACTCTTTGAGGTGATGGAAGTGACAGAGGAGATCCAGCAGCTCATTACCGCCCGAGCGTCGAGTACTGAGATCCAGAAAAAAGCCATCGAGCAAGGGATGATCACGATGCGCCAAGATGGCTACCTCAAGGCGCTGCAAGGGATTACCACCCTGGAGGAAGTCAACCGTGTCACATCAGACATAGCATAAGAAAGGAACCAACAACTACCATGGAAAATAGAGAATTACGCATAGAAGTCCTGCTCGAGGATGTGGTGCGCCGCCGCGCCTCAGACTTGCACATTCAGGTGGGGTTACCCCCCATGCTGCGCATTGATGGTGCGCTGACTCCTGTGGCGGGTTTTGGCCCGCTGGACGAAGCGCAGGTGGAGCGGCTTGTTTTTGCCATTCTCGACCAAGACCAGCAGCAGGTGCTGATGAAGGATAAAGAGTTTGACTTTAGCTTTGCCTTTGGTAATCTTGGACGCTTCCGGGTTAATGCCTTTCATGAGCGGGGCAACTTGGCGGCCGCGCTGCGTTTGATCCCGAACGAAATCAAGTCTGTGACCGAGCTCGGTATGCCGCCCGTCGTCATGACCTTTGCTGACTTCCCGCGCGGCCTGGTGCTGGTAACAGGACCAACTGGTAGTGGTAAGTCTACCACACTAGCTGCTTTGATTGATAAGATCAACACTGAGAAGTCGCACCACATCATCACCATCGAAGACCCGATTGAGTTCACTCACAAGAGTAAGCGCTCGGTGGTTGTGCAGCGCGAAGTGCACTATGATACCTACTCCTTTAGCGCCGCGCTGCGTTCCAGCCTACGCCAAGACCCAGATGTCGTGCTGATTGGTGAGATGCGCGATCTCGAGACGATTAGTGCTGCTATCACCATTGCCGAGACAGGCCACTTGGTGTTTGCCACCTTACACACCAATAGTGCAGCACAGAGTATCGACCGCATGATCGACGTCTTCCCGCCGCACCAGCAGCCGCAGATTCGGGCTCAGCTGGCTAATATCTTGATGGCAATCTGTAGCCAGCGCCTCGTGCCAGCCATCGGTGGTGGGCGAGTGGTAGCGGCTGAGGTCTTGGTAGCCAACCCAGCGGTACGCAACGTCATCCGCGAGGGCAAGAGTCACCAGCTTGATGCCATCATCCAGACTGGGGCAGACCAAGGTATGCAGACGATGGATCGCACACTGGTGAGCCTCGTCCAGAGTGGCACCGTGACGTACGACAGCGCCCGCGAGTTCGCGGTTGATCTCACCGAATTTGAGCGCTTAATGAGAGGATAATCAATGCGAAAGTTCAACTACGAAGCACGCGACAAAGCGACCGACACCATCATCAAATCTATCGTCCAGGCCGAGTCTGAGATGGCAGCGGCACGCGTTTTGACTGAGCAAGGCTTCGTTCCGCTCGACATCAAAGAAGTCGATGAGAGCGGTGGGCTCTTTGGCAGCCTGACGCGCCGTGTGACAACCAAAGATAAGGTGGTCTTTACTCGTCAGCTTGCGACGCTGATTGGTGCGGGGCTACCCCTGTCGCAGAGCCTTCGCACGGTGCTGGAGCAGACAGAGAACAAGAAGTTACAAGAGATTATCCAAGAAATCATTGCCGATGTTGAGGGTGGTCGGCAGCTATCGGACTCCTTTGGCAAACACCCCGAGATCTTCGACAAAATCTATCTATCGCTCGTGACTGCAGGTGAGGCCTCTGGTACGCTCGACCAAGCGCTCAAGCGGGTTGCCTCCCAGCAAGAAAAGGACGCCGCCATGGTGAGCAAGATTCGCGGTGCTATGACGTACCCAGCCATCGTCCTGGCAGTGATCATGGGCGTGATGCTCTTTATGTTGCTTGTGGTGGTGCCACAGGTGGAGAAGCTATATAGCGACATGCACAAGACGCTGCCATTCCTCACTGCGGCGCTGATCGCCGTGGCGAAGTTTACTGCAAGCTTCTGGTGGGCGGAGCTGATCTTGCTGGTGGGTGCTATCTACTTCACCCGCCAATACGCCAAAACAGGACCTGGCACGCGCGCTTTCGACACGCTTAAGCTTAATATGCCCTTTGTCGGCAGTATGTTTCGCAAGCTTTACATGGCGCGCTTTACCCGTACTGGCCAGACGCTGCTTGCGACTGGTGTGCCTATGCTCGACATGCTCGACATTACCGCGACAGGGGTCAATAATACGATTATCGAGGCTTCTATCCGCCGGACTGCCGAGAAGGTCAAGGGTGGGCGAGCGCTGTCTGTCTCACTGAGCCGTGAGGATTACATCTTGCCAATGGTGCCGCAGATGATCAAGATCGGTGAGCAGTCGGGCAAGATCGACGAAATGATGGGTAAGACTGCCCAAGTTTACGAAGACGAGCTAGACGAAGAAATCCGCAACATCTCCACTGCCATCGAGCCTGTGCTCATGGTCGTCCTCGCCATCGTGGCCGGTGGTATGGTGGCGGCCATTCTCTTCCCGATATATAGCTTGGTAGGGCAGCTGACGTAGTGCTTGCAGCCAGAATATCGAATACTTTGTTTTCTCTGTGCTAGCTCACTCTCCCACACTTCATCCGATGGAGTGTGAAAACCGGTCGTAATGACCGGTTTTCAGCCCAACGCAAGAGGTCGACATCCAGCGAATGTCGACCCTTACAGTGTTCCGGAGGAGGGAGTTGGGAGCGTGAGCGTGAGAGGTAGTGAAGCTGCATTGACTATTGAATTATGCTTGATTCTTGAATCTTGTGACGATCTCAAGAGAGAAAGTCTGATTCTCTATAGCCATTTATGATAGTATAAGAGTACACCATAGTCGGGGCCCGGTAAGTGTCCATGCCTCGGCTTTTTTGTTGTCTAGCACAGTTCACTTCAGAGTAAATAGCATGCTATACTATACCCATGCCCTGGTAGCTCAACTGGATAGAGCGACTCCGTCCTAAGGAGAAGGTTGTAGGTTCGACTCCTATCCGGGGTACCAGTATTTATATGAACTAACTGCGCAGCGGTATGGTATAGTGCACCGCTCAGTGTGTTGACTTGCTATAGCAAAAACTCGCCAAGGTAACGGCGAGTTTTTTGTTTTGCTTGAGTATCTTGTAGTGGTGAGCACAGAGTGACGAAGCGAAGAAATGTGGGGTTTTATTACCCCCCAAACCCGCCAACTACCTCAGCTGCCCATCGCACCCAGTCGGACATATCCTTCCATCGGCTGCAGGCAGCGCCAACGAACATAATGGCGGAGGAGAAGAGGGCGAATGAGACGACCCAAGCCATAAAGTCGGCTGGCATGGCTCGTGTGCCGTCACTTGTCCAGCAGAGGTAGCATAGCCAGCCAAGTGCTTCTGCCGCAAGTATACAAAGCGCACGGACAATGCCATGGCCAAGGCGACGCTGCCAGTCAGGTGCTGCCAGTAGCTCGGTGGGGCTCACGGCCGGCGGTGCTGGTACCTTTGGCACTGGTGGCGCAGCTGGTGGGTGGTGCGGCGGTGGCACTGGCGGCGCTCCGGCACCAGCAGTGGTGCGGCGCTTGTGGATAAATCGCCCTGCCGTCACCATATGTAAATGCTCCGTAGTATTGTCATGGTTTTTATTATACGCGGGGATTGAGGGGTAGTGTCAAGTTCGTGCTACAATAGACAGCAAGAAAAGCATAACAATCATCACACAAAAAGGCAGGGAATAATGGCACAGACCAAGGCATTTAATGGGCAGCGCGATGGTGAGGAGCTGCTGTTTGTCTTTCGGCGGCATATTATTGCCATGCGCAAGGGTTTTTATATGCTACTGGTACCGCTGGCGGTGGGGGCGATTCCACCACTGATCTGGCAAGACACACTGGAGCTGTTTCTCTTACCAGTGGTGGGGCTGGGGCTCGGGCTTGTTGGCTTTTGCTATCATTTTTTGATGTGGCGCTACACCTACTACATCGTGACCAACCAGCGTATCCGCCAAGTGACGCAAAAAGGATTTTTTGGTACCGATGTGGTGGAGCTGAGCTTGGCAAAAATCCAAAATATCAGCTATAATATACCAGGATTCTCGGGTGAGGTGTTTCATTTTGGTACGATTGTGATCCAAACATTTGTGGGCGATCTCATCATCCGCAATGTCGATCACCCCGAGCAGATCTACAATCAGCTGCAAGATGCCGTCAGCGAGGCGGAGCGCGCAGCACAAGCAGCAGGAGTATCACCATGAAATTACCAAACAAAAAACCCAAACGCAGCCGCTACGGCGCTCAGTCTACATCAACTGCCCCAGCCGCTGGCTTGAAGGATCGCCTTGCAGCGCTCAAGCCGCAGCGAAAGGGCAAGAAAGCAGGTAAATCTGCCAAAACAGAGGCGGGCACAGCCAACCCCAACACTCCCAAGAAGTTTGAGCGCATCACCAATGAGACAGTAGCAGCGCACCGCGAGGAGATATTGGCCGGTGGGCGCAAGTTTAAGCACCCTGTCCAGGTGTCACGCCGACGGGTGATTATCAACACAATCATTGTGGCGCTGGTAGCAGCCTTGCTGCTGGCGGCGGTGGCGTGGCAGCAGCTCTACATTGCCCAGAGCTCCAACAACCTCCTCTACCGCATGACGCAGATCTTTCCTGTGCCGGTGGCTAGTATTGATGGCGAGCTGGTGCGCTATAGCGACTACCTGGTGCAGTATCGGGGATCTAAGTATTATCTAGGCAAGTACGATGAGATTCGCATCGACAGTGATGATGGCCGCGAGCAGCTCAAGCACATCAAGCGTGAGTCGCTCAACCGGGCGCTGGTTGATACCTACGCCGCCAAGCTGGCACGCCAGCACAACATCACGGTGAGTGAGCAAGACATTGATACCGTTATCGAGCAGCAGCGCAACACCGCTAATGGCAAGATTAGCCAAGAAACGTACGATGCATCGTCGCGCATGATGTATAACTGGTCGCCATCGGATTATCGCCAGGCGGTGCGGCGCAGCATTGTGCGGGCTCGAGTAGCCTTTGCGGTTGATAAAACGGCCGATGAGCTGCAGCGCAAAGCCGCGGGGCTGGTGGCAAGCAGTAATGGTGAGTTTGCCAAAATAGCGACCCAGCTTGGTGGCAGTGGCCGCAGCAAACCGCAGGTGGGGGATTCTGGCCTGATCAATCTTGCCAGTAGTTACAACGGCCTCGCGGTAAGTGAGTTTGCCAAGCTCGAGCCTGGCAAACCCTCTGGTGTCATCAAGAGCACGACCGACAGTGGCTACTACTTCGTCAAAGTAAACGAGAAGAACGATAGCAAAATCCGTTTCACCTACCTCTATATCCCCCTCACTGAGCTTACCAAGCAAGTCGCGCAGCTAAAAAGCGACGGCAAAGTGCAAGAATACATTGATGTCCCACAGAAATAGGGGATAGCAATTATGCCCAAAATGCTGGCAACATAGCGCAGCTTTGCGCCTCTCCACATAGGCTCATCATCTCGTGCGAACAAAACCTAGACAACGCTGCCATTCTACGCTATGATAGCAGTAACGTAAGCATATTCGTACATTGGTACAAAGGAGAAGTATGAAACAACACCAAGCGAAACAAGAAGGGTTTACCATCATCGAGGTGATGCTGGTGCTGGCGATTGCCGCCTTGATATTCTTGATGGTCTTTGTGGCGCTACCTGCCTTGCAGCGGGGCCAGCGCGACACAGCACGCAAGAATGATGTGCAAAACATCGCTGCTGCCGTGACGCAATACACATCAAACAACCGTGGGAAGTTCCCCGACAGTAAGGGCCTCAAGGGCTACCTGGGCGATCTCTCAAACCTCGACAAAGAGAGTATTACCGTCCAAGACAACGCGGGCAATGGCACCGTAACGCCTTCCACCGAGAGCGCCATCGTCGTCAAGGGCGTGCGCTGCGACGCCACCAACTCTGACGGTGCGACCCTCAAGAAGGGCACATCGAAGCAATTCGTCGTCGTCACCAAGCTAGAGGCGGGTGGCAACGGCGTGGCATACTGCCTTGAGTCGTAGTAGGCAAGCATATATAAGAAGATGGCTGGTACCAAAGGGTGCCAGCCTCTTTTTATGTATGAGAGTACACGAATTACTGAGTTGTACTTGTGTAAGAAAATATTCTAGAAGGCTAGCGACCAAGCGGGCGGAAAAGCTCTTGGTTTTATCTGGCCGGAACATTTTCGTCACAGGTACGATTCAGTAATCAGAGGTAATACCGCGCGAGCATAGCTTCATCCCAAAATGTCACGTTCTTGTGCTAACCTATTTTTAACGACGTAAGCCCTGAGCCTTCACAGATTCTCACACACCATTGGAGGAAGTGGTGGGGAGGTGGGGTGGCATTAAGAAAATGAGATTTGTATATGCAAGGTGCAGATAAATCCCGATGCTCACACACCATGCTTGCCGAACAAGAAAATTTGCGAAGGCCAGTAGTCAAGTGGGTGTGAGAACCTGCCGTATATTCTGGCCGGATAGTATGTCTGCATGAGCCTTCGGTAGGGCGTGATGATGTAGCACGTTCTTGCATATCTTTGCTATACTAGTGAGGTATGACGATCTTGATAGCAGGCGCACTGCTCCTTCTCGGTGTAGTGCTGGGTAGCTTTGCGGGCGCGCAAGTGTGGCGGGTGCGTGCGCGGCAACTGCGGACTGATAAGCAAACCGGCCACCCCTACGACAAACACGAATGGCGTCAACTGCGCGTCCTCTTGCAGGGTACAGTGCGAGACGATCGCTCGCGCTGCCTGCAGTGTGGGTATGTGCTGGCGTGGTATGATCTACTCCCAGTAGTGAGCTGGCTGTCGACTGGTGGGCGCTGCCGCTATTGCCAGCAGTTCATTGGTTGGTTCGAGCTGGTGATGGAGCTGGTGCTGGGGGTGGGCTTGGCACTGTCGTACCTGGTGTGGCCGTGGGCACTGCCAGCCAGCAGTCTGCTCTTTGCTGTGTGGGTGGTGGTGGCCTTGGTGCTGATGATCCTCGCGGCATATGACGCCAAGTGGCAGCTCCTGCCTGACCCGCTCAACTATGGCCTGATGGCACTGGGCGCACTCTTCGTGCTGGTGCGGATGACGACGCTGCATGATGTTGATTTTGTATCGCTCACGGGGGCGGTGGCGCTGCTGGCGGGGTTGTATGGTGGGCTGTATGCCATTTCGCGCGGGGCGTGGATTGGCTTTGGTGATGTGAAGCTCTGCGTGGGCTTGGCGCTGCTGCTGGGCGATTGGCGATTGGCCTTTATGACGCTGTTTTTCTCCAACATGCTGGGTTGTATCATCGTCCTGCCGGGCCTAGCACGTGGCCAGCTCAATACGCGCTCGCAGGTGCCATTTGGGCCGCTGCTTATCATTGGCTGCGTTATTTCACTCTTGTTTGGTGGGTCTATCTTGCGCGCGCTGGTGGCATTGCCGCTGGGGTTGTAGAATCACCTCATCGCCCTGTGCTGCTAATGCTGCTTGTGCTATACTAGAGAGGTTATGAGTATGCCAGTGAAGCCAGGGTTCACCATTATTGAGATGATGCTATTTTTGGCGGTGAGTGGGGCAATGGCAGCCGGGATTATGGTGGGTGTAGGCGCGACGGTCAATGCACAGCGCTATCGCGATGCCACCCATTCGCTGGTGAGTTTCTTCCAGGGGGAGTACGACCGGGTGGTGAATGTCCAGAATGATCACGACCGCAACCTTGGCTGTAGCACCAGCGGCATTAGCCAGAGCATTACTCCGCAGGTGCCGGGCACAAGCGAGTGCACCATCATTGGGCGGTTCATTACCACTGGCCGTGATGGCCGGAGCCTCATAGCGCGGACAATCTATGCCACGCGCGATGGCTCAACTGCAGCAACGGATTATGAGGCGCTGACTCGCTCTGGGCTTGTCCAGTCGGACACCGCCAGCCAAACGACTACCTACGAGCTAGCCTGGGAGACGGCGCTGCGGCAGGGTGCACGTCACTCGTATTTGATCGTGCGCTCGCCCTCTAGTGGTGCCATCAAGACTTACATTGGCAACACAGACAACCCGATGACCGTCCTCTCGCCTGATAATGACGCCCAAAAAGGCGATACCAACCTCTGTATCGACCCTGATGGATTGGTCTTTACTGGCATTAGTGGGGCAGTGATTGCCCGGGGTGGCAGCTCGGCCAGCAGTGTGAAGTTGATCGGTGGAGGGATAGGCCAATGCTAGGGCGTCGCCACGAGCGGGGTGATACGATCATTGAGGTGATGTTTGCCTTCGTGCTCTTTAGTATGGTGATTGTAGGGGCGTTTATGATTATGAACCAGGGCATGGCGCTGGCGCAGCGCTCGCTGGAGGTGACGCAGGTGCGGCAGCAGATCGACTCGCAGGTGTTACTGATTCGGACTGCTCAGCAGGCGGTCAACCAGCAGCTGTGGGAGACCATCAAAGGCAAGGTAGGTACGACCACGCCCATTACACTGAGCGAGCTCGCTGAGAGCAACTGCCGCCTTTCGCCGGATACATTGCGGGGGCGCGGCGCATTCTTTGTTGCGCCGCGGGCCGATGCTGCCACGGGCAAGCAGGTCATCCGCCTCTTCGAGCCGACCAATGCGAGCTACCAGCCCGAACCGACGACCTACAGCAAGGTAGACTTTGGCAATGATCCGCGGGCGCAGGGGCTCTTCGTCCAGATTGTCAAGGCGGAGGGTGCCAACGCCAACCTCGCCTATGATGTGTATGTCTCTGCCTGCTGGCCGACTGTAGCGAGCGATAAGCCAATGACGATTGGCACTGTAACGAGGTTGTATGATGTGGCGCGCTAACAGAGGTAAAACACAAGGAGAGAAGCAACGGCAGACTGTACAGCGCAAAGAGTCAGGCTTTACCCTCATCGAGCTGCTGCTGGCGATGAGCTTCCTCTCAGTGCTGCTTATTGCCATTACGACCTCCACTCTACAGATCATTGGTCTGTATACAAAGGGGGTGACGCTCAAATCAATCAACCTCGCAGGGCGCGATGTAGCCGATTCCTTCCGGCGCGATGCCTTGGCCTCAGCGGATGGGATCCGCTATGTGTCGCCAGACAAAGGCGGTGGGTTGGGACGTCTATGCTTTGGTACGATGTCGTATGTGTGGAGCCCAGCCGCCAAGCTACAGCAAGGCAGTGCCATCCGCTACCAAAACGACACACGCCAGGGTGATGTGCGCGGCGATATGATTGTCCTAGCCCGTGTGGCTGATGCTGGTGCGCAGTATTGCAACCCAACGGCCCGTGGCACGTACTCGACCGATGTATTTCTTAGCAAAGCAACGGAGCTGCTGGGCTCGCGCGAGGGGGATTTGGCGCTGCGCGATCTGCAGATCAATCCCATTATCGAATCGACCGAGGGCACGCACACCATCTATCGCCTCCGCTTCGTCATTGGCACCAACCAGCAAGATACGATCAACACTGCCAACCAGACCTGCAAGCCGCCCACGAATGACAGTGCTAATTATAACTTCTGCGCCATTAATATTTTTGAGACATTGATACAGGGGTAGAATGATGAGGTGGATACAACAGCAGAGCAACAAGCAGCGGCAGGCCGGCATGGTGTCGCTCTTTGTGGTGATGTTCTCGACCGTGCTGATTGCAGTGGTGACAGTGAGCTTTATCCGCTTGATGGTGCAGGAGCAGCAGCGCGCCAGCAACAACGACCTTTCGCAGAGTGCCTACGACTCGGCGGTCGCTGGAGTAGAGGATGGCAAGCGTGTCATTCGTGCGGCTCTCAAGGGTAATGAGCGGGCCCGTCGTGCCATCGAGCAGCAGCGCTGCAACACCGTGGCAGCAGCTGGTGTGGTGTCGTCCGTCAGTGGTGAGACGACCATCAAGACGAGTAGCGGCAGCAGCACGCTTAACCAAGCCTACACCTGCGTCAAGATCGAGGCCAAGACTGAGGACGTCAAACTCGACCTTGCAGAAGGGGAATCGACTGTTATCCCGTTGGTTGGCGCAGATGCCTTTGATAGTGTGCAGATCGAGTGGATGCGCAAGAAAAACAGCGACAACGAAGTTGCCTCCATTGAAACACCAACCTCCGGTGATCTCCGCTCGTTGCCACGCAAAGACCAGTGGAGCCCCAACGCGCCAGCTCTTATCCGGGCGCAGGCTGTCTTGCCCACCAAGACAAGCGTTAGCCTAAGCGAGCTCGATAGCGCCCAGGTATCGACCAACTTCTTGCGCCCCAGTATCATCACCGACAATGCGAACCCACTCACCATCCAACGCCCTGGCCTGCGCGCCAATAGCGATAGTGGTGCTCAGACGACCGTTAATGCCGTGCCGTGCTCCAACGCGCGCTACACTGGTGGTGGCTATGCCTGTCAGGCCGTTCTCCAAATGGCTGGTGGCGAGTCTGTACCAGCTGGCTCGCGTGTGGCGTTCTTGCGCGTGACCAGCCTGTACAAAGCCTCAGCAGTCAAGATATCGCTCAAACGAGCAAATAGCGTGACGAAGTTCGATACCGTCCAGCCCGAAATCGACTCCACCGGCCGGGCAGACACCATCTTTCGCCGTATCAAAAGCCGCGTCAATGTCGGCTTCAATACCAATGGCAGCTTCACCTTCCCGGAGCAAGGCGTCGACATCACTGGCAGTCTCTGCAAAAACTTCTATGTCACCAACGATGAAGCAGGGCCACTGGGTACATCGTGTAATCCGTAGAAGGTTGTCTCACGCTCCACCTCCCCACACTCCCTCCAATGGAACACTATAAGGGTCGATACTTCCCAAGTATCGACCTCTTGCGCTGGGCTGAAATACTCGTTATTACAACGAGTTTTCACACTCCATCGGATGAAGTGATGGGGAGGTGGAGCTAGCGCAGAGTTCTCTCAACACACCTTATTTCATACAAGATGTTACGACGAAGAGGGGAGAGACGATAAAATATTGAGTCTCAGATAATACTACTCTACCCCTGTTCTCTCCCACTATGAAACTGCTCGAAGATGTCGCGCAGGTGTTGGTCGGTGACGTGGGTGTAGACCTGTGTGGTGCTGATGTTGCTGTGGCCGAGCATGCTCTGGACACTGCGCAGGTCGGCTCCATTCATCAATAGGTCGGTCGCGAAGCTGTGGCGCATAGTGTGGGGGCTGACGTGCTTAGTGATGCCAGCGAGGCGGGCATATTTGCCAATCATCGATTGCACGCTGCGCGTCGTGAGGCGGCGAAAGTCGCCACTGGTGTTTGTGGCACCGTGGTTGCGACTATAGCTGATGAAAAGTGGGTCGAGCGAATCATGCCGGGCGCTGAGGTAGGTCTCGATCTGCTCGGCGGCACGGCTACTGACGAAGACTGGACGGTCTTTTTGGCCCTTACCACGCACCATGAACTCACGGCGCTTGAGGTTGATGTGGTCGCGATTGAGATTGACAAGCTCCGAGACGCGCAGACCACTGGAGAAGAGCAGCTCGATGATGGCTTTGTCGCGCAAGTTGGCTTCCTTGCCATCGCTTGGCACGGCATCAATCATCCGCTCTACTTCGTCATAATGGAGGAACGTGACTTGCCGTTTGTGTGTCTTGGGAAGCTCGATCTTGCTGGGCGAGAGGCTGGTGATGTCGCGCTTAGAGAGGTAGTTGAGAAAGCCGCGCAGCGCGATGAGGTGGTAACTCTGGGTAAGCATGCCGAGCTCCTCGCCATAGACGCTTTGGTAGCGGTTGAGCCAGAGGCGGTAGCGCCGCACCAACTCGGGCGTGATCTGATCGACCGTCAATTCAGCACCAGCAAACTCAACGAAGCGCTCGAGGTAGTGTTTGTAGTTCTCTGCTGTTTTGGACGATCGGCCGCGCTCCACCTCCATATATTCGATGAAGTCAATGATCAAATCTTGCATATAATAGTGCTGTGCCATTTGCCATAGTATACCACAATATATAGACAGAGAGGTAGAGTATCAGGTGTTGGCAGGGGGCCAGGCAGCAAGGACAAGCTCTTTGTAGTGTGGCTCAATAGTGAGAGTAACGAATTCGGCACGGGTCAACCATGTTGGGGTACCTTCGCAGTTGTGCTGGGTTGATTGCAGCGTATGAGAGGGAGTGACTCCTGTATAGGCAAGGATAATCTTGCCCTTGCTGTGGAGGAAGAAGTCTCTGCGCTGGAGGTGTGGTATGGCAAGGCCGCACTCTTCCATAAGTTCGCGCTCAATTGCTTGATCTGGTGTTTCGCCTGCTTCGATATGCCCACCAGGCAAGCCCCAGCTCTTGTTCTTATTAGTATAGATGACAAGAATATGAGAGGCATCCTTGCTGTAGATGGCAGCCTTAGTGGAGACAGGGAAGAGTGTTCGCATAGTAGTATCGTAACACACAACGAGTTTCGTACTCCATCAGCTGTTTTGCGATCACTCACAATACGCTATAATACAAGCAAACCTAACAACAAGGAGCTTTATGAGCGAAACAACAGCGGTGCCCAACAACAATAATGTGCAAAAGACCTTGGTCGTCTTCAAGCCAGACGCTGTGCAGCGGGGGATTGTGGGCGAGATTTTGACCCGTTTTGAGCGAGTGGGCCTCAAGATCGTGGCTGTCAAGATGATCGCTCCGACACGTGATCATTACTACCGCCACTACGAGGAAATTGGCAAAATGGTGTCGCGCCGTGGCAAGCACGCCTTTGGGGTGACGCTGGACTTTATGATGCAAGGGCCAGTTATTGCCATGGTGTTTGAGGGAGTAGAGGCTGTCAAGCTGGTGCGCAAGCTGGTGGGCCCCACCGAACCAATGGCTGCCGAGATGGGGACGATTCGCGGCGATTACTCACACATGAGCTTTGGCTATGCCAACGACGAAGACAAGGGCGTGCCCAACCTCATCCACGCTTCGGGCAACCCCGAGGAGGCCGAGCAAGAGATCAACCACTGGTTCTCAGACGACGAAATCTACGAGTACCATGCATTGCATGAGAAGTTTACGCGCTAAGCGTTGGCATCGGACTGCTGCAAAAACACCTCTTTCAGAGGTGTTTTTGTGATGTGTGAGGGTTGAGGTGAAGATGATGATGTGGGCTACAACAGGGGTTATTCGTGCACTAAATAAAAACACCCACTTGACGCACTGCAAGAGGGTATGATCGCATCCAATACTGGCGCGCTCGACCGGATTCGAACCGGCGATCTTCTCCGTGACAGGGAGACGTGATAGGCCATCTTCACTACGAGCGCATAGGCTAGATCAATAGTAGCAGCAATTACCAAAAATCGCAAGAGGTTTGTAGAGGAATCGTCGAACCTGAGTTTTATCTCACGCTCCACCTTCCCACACTCCCTCCTCAGGAACACTATAAGGGTCGATGTCTCCCAGACATCGACCTCTTGCGCTGGGCTGAAAACTCGTTATTACAACGAGTTTTCACACTCCATCGGATGAAGTGTAGGGAGGTGGAGCTAACGCCAGGAGAGTGACGGTCTTGAACGTATTGTAAGAAAAATCGCTAGCCACTCACTACGGCAGTTTGAGTTAGCACAGAAATTACCTCAGCGTAATGATGTCAGGTCAGGACTCATACGAAGGCCATCCACCAGGTAGGAGCGGAGAGGAGAGTACCACCATCATGTCCTCAGCCACAACCCTCTCACAATAATTCATCACCCTGCAGTGAGGTAGCCTCTACAGGCTATCCCTGCCGCGCCACCTTTCATTTTCGCCTCGCCTCTAGTATAATATAGCGGTGATGCCGCTGTAGCTCAGTTGGTAGAGCGGCGCTTTCGTAAAGCGTAGGTCACCGGTTCGAGTCCGGTCAGCGGCTCCATTTGTTTATGACCAAAGAGAAGAAGGATTTTCTGCGCACCCCTCTCCGCACGATCGCAGCCGATCGGCCATTCTTTGCGGCGCTGATTGGTGTATTTGTCGCGGGTATCATCTATATGCTGGTGATGGGCTTCACGCTGCAGGTGCGCGATGTGCAGGTTTATGTGCGCTACACCGCCTTTGGCGAGGCGCATTTTTATAAGAGTTATTGGTATTATTTACTTAGTTTTGTGTTGTTTGGTGCGCTGGTAATGGTGGTGCACATTGGCCTGATGGTTAAGCTGTATAGCCTGCAGCGCCGCCAGACAGCGCTTTTTGTAGGGGCGGCAGCAGTATTGGTGCTGCTGGTTGCTGCCTCGTATGGATTAGCAGTAATGCACCTGGCGTATCGATAAATGAACCACAACGATCTCGAGCTGCCCATGGGCAAGCGTACTCTCCTCTACCGATTATTTGAAATTCTCCCAGCATTCTTGAGCTATGGGATGCTGATTTTGTTTATCATTTTGTCTTTGATCAATCCACTGTGGGCGTCTATCTACCTTCTCGTCTTGGTGATGAGTGTGATTGTCCGCTCGATTGGCATTGCCTACCGTACACTGACAGGCCACCACCAGCTGGAGAAGGCGCAGATGGTCGATTGGCGGCAGCGTCTGGAGCAGCTCGAAGACCCAGTAGCAAGCTATGCTGCCATTCAGCAGCAGCCATTGCCTAGGCGTCATCAGCGCGAATTTCACGCCCAAGAGCATCGTGAGAATCTCCGCCTTATGGCGGCCGACCCAGCGAGCTTCCCGCGGCCATCGCAGCTCTACCAAGCAGTGATTGTAGCGGCGTACAATGAGTCGTATGATGTCTTGCAGCCTACCATTGAGTCGGTCAAGAACACAACGTACAACAACAAACAGATCATCCTCGTTCTTGCCTACGAGGAGCGTGGTGGGGTGGATATTGCCCGCACAGCTGCTCGCCTCCAGCAGGAGTATGGCGATGTATTCTTCACCTTCCAGACTATCATGCACCCTAAGGACATGCCTGATGAGGTGATTGGTAAGGGTGGTAACATCACCTATGCTGGTAAGCAGCTCCAGCGCTATTGCGATGAGCAGGGGATTGCTTACAGTGATGTGATGATCACCACGCTCGACAGCGACAACCGCCCATATCCATCATACTTCGACTATGTGGCGTATGAGTATATCGTTCACCCCGAGCGCAAGCGTCTGTCGTACCAACCGATTGCACTATACTTCGGCAACATCTGGGATGCCCCAGCACCGATGCGGGTGATTGCGACGGGTAACTCCTTCTGGACGATCATCAGCAGTATGCGCCCCCACACGTTGCGCAACTTTGCCTCGCACTCACAGCCAATGGACGCTCTGGTGGAGATGAACTTCTGGAGTACACGCAGCATCGTGGAAGATGGCCACCAGTACTGGCGCAGTTACTTCTACTTTGCGGGAGACTACAGTGTTTTGCCTATCCATGTGCCTATCTACCAAGATGCCGTGATGGACAACACTTTCTGGGGGACAGTGGTGGCGCAGTTTAAGCAGCTCCGGCGTTGGAGCTATGGTGCATCGGACATCCCATATGTGGCAGTGCGTACCTTTACGCGGCGGCGTAATGTACCGTTTGCTGAAGTGTTTGCCCGCTTCATGCGCTTACTTGATGGGCATGTGACCCTGGCAGTGATGGCCTTTTTGGTCACCTTTGGTGGGTGGGTGCCACTGTTGATCAACCAAGAATCATCGCGCAGCTATGCGGTGCACATGCTGCCCGAGGTGATTAGCAATTTGCAGCGCTTTGCGATGATCGGTATCTTTATCACCGTCTTCTTGATGCTCAAGATGTTGCCGCCACGGCCCGAGCGCTACAAGCGTCGGCGCAGCTTTGCCATGGTGGCGCAGTGGATTCTTATGCCCGTCACATCCATTTGCTTTAGTGCAATTGGTGCCTTTAATGCGCAGACACACCTGGCGTTTGGTCGCTATCTCGATAAGTTTGACGTAACTGTCAAGGCCACTACCGGCTCACGTGACCGCGCTAAAGCCGCTAAACAAGCCCAAAAAGCCGCTAAAAAGCAGCGTAAAAAAGAATAATGCCTGTCGCTTTTGTGCGAAAGTAAACTAGCTTTATAACCGGCCAGAAAATGACCGGTTATTATGTTGGTGTGGATTGGAGCGCAATGTCTCAAACTAGCACCTTTTTCTCTGTCACTCCTGGTGAGAGAGTTATAATGGTTGCACTTAAGGTAGAGCTATAGCAGGACTTCGCGGCAGATATGCATGCTCTAATTGGGGGCAGAAAGGAGAGGCAGCATGAGGAAAAGGCTAGATTTTGGTGCTATGGGGAGTGATTAATGAGAGTGTGCCGCCAATTAATATTGCACCAAGGAGGCTAGCACAAGTGCTGTTGATGCTATTGAGATAGCCGGTTTGCTGACTCGGAGCAGGGCTGCTTTGACCATAGCGCCATGAATGAGCGACTAATAGGGCTCACGTAGTAGCAATGTTAGCCAGGCATTATCAACCTCATCTTTGTGGTGTAATGGGTTTATCTGGGTCTCACTCACAATGTATTTAAGGGAGTGATATGAAAGATGAGAGAGCATAAAGTACAAAAGGCTATTTAATGTAGGTATGGGTGGCGTGCTACAAGCCATGCTGGGCTGAATTACCTTTGGCAATATTCACGCGAGCGACTAAGAGTGGTATCGCTTACTTCCTGATCTATCTTGTTTGTCTCAGGTAAGAGATGGATAGAGAGGCTAAGTGTATAGGTAAGTCATGGACTCCATAATCTCTTTCTATAGTAGTGAGGATCCCTTTAGTGAAGCAAATATGAAAGTTATTTCCGGTGAAGTTTCTAGTGTTCTGATGGAATTTTACAGAGGTCAGGTTGTTGAAATAACTATTATGCTACAAAAATACAAAAATACAAATGAGAACTATGCAAGTATTATATCATCACACGCATATGATGAGCAGCAAAATGGCCATATGCAATGTGGATAACTAATAGTCTGGTGTGGATGAATATTAGCCAAAGAACTGCAGATGTGCCCTGTTGAAGTTGCGCTATAGGGGTAAGTGTTCTGGAAGGATAGTGGGATTGCTAGGTTGAGGCACGTTTCGAAAGGTACGATGGCTTGAAATGGAAGAGTTCTCAATTATACAGGGATGGTGAGTATAACTGTAGTATGAATATATGTACCGTTTTTCATTTATTAGCACTGGTTTTTGCTTCATTCTTGAAAGTAGTAGGGCAAGTATCCCTCTGCTGGTTACTTCCTGCTGTAGAGTTGAGAGTTGGTAGGCAAATTAGTTCTCATGCTTCATGAGAGAAAATGGAGAGAGGCGTATGTGACACTAGGCTGTTGGATGTGGGTGGTCATATAGTGCATAGTATTGATAAGCATGTGCGTTATATCGTATGGCTGATGCGTGAGTTTGATCAGGATGTAAGCCGCCCCTCAGGCTGTGCGGATGAGCTAGGTAAGTGTAAGGTAGTGCGTGAATATGTGCGTATTGTGTTCATAATTAATCTACAAATAGATTGTAATGTAGCTTACTATCTTGCTTGTAATATACAAGTGATGCGATGAATTAAGGGCTCGTAGCGAGAATTAAATACGAGGATGGTGAGGTGCTTATGGGCGAAGGATATGCGACTGCCTGACATACTATTATATGAATATTTTTTTCTAGAATTCATAAAGTCGTAATCTTCAGGAACAAGATGGACAAGCTCGTAAAGAAAAGTAGCCGCACCAAGGAGGGTATATCACTTGCAATTTGCAACCAAAATGTACTATGTATTTCTGCTATATATCAGTTTTTGCGAGAGGTTCTACCTCTGTATACCCATGGTGTTGTGGTAGTAATCGACGAAGGTGCCCGTTTTTGCGGCAAGCATGATTTCTTGTTTGAGCAAATCTTTTTCGTGGGCAATGGTAGTGCGATAGTCGTCACTCACAGCTGCGTGCGGATCGGTGCACGCACCCCAAAAGAGCAGTTCGACGAGCAGCGGCAAAAGCTGCCAGCTGCTGTCTGTTGGGCTATAAATGTATTGATTGCCTTGGAGTGGATCGCGTTGCTTATCAAGCAAGCCAGCCGATTCTAACCGCGCCAAGCGATCGGCCAAAATGTTGCTCGCAATGCGCTCATCGCGTGCGAATTCGCGGAAGTAGCAGCGCCCAAAGAGTAGCACGTCGCGCATGATAAGGAGTGTCCATTTGTCGCCAAAAAGATCGAGGCTGTAGCTAATGGGGCAGGCTGAGCGTTTGTGAGCTGTTCGTGTCATGCCTTTAGCGTAGCATCAAGGCTTGCGTTTTGCAAGTTTGTGGTGTGAGCTGGTAGCGAAGTAATATTATCAGGCTTTACTATAACAAAAAGCACTTACTATAGTAGTAAGTGCTTTCGTGCCAGTGTACCTTACAGACCGACATGGTGCACTGGCGAATAGACCGAAATGGTGGGCAATAGAGGATTCGAACCTCTCACCTCTTCAACGTCAATGAAGCGCTCTAGCCAAATGAGCTAATCGCCC
>ERZ773056.560-NODE-560-length-19559-cov-6.807732_pt1 | contig 19559 bp, 21 predicted proteins | sample MGYA00580857_ERZ773056 | MGnify/ENA primary metagenome ERZ773056 (study PRJEB29015, sample SAMEA2737996) | human oral metagenome | biome: human oral; feature: human-associated habitat; material: dental | place: China | collected 2114 ... | reverse complement strand
GAAACAGAATTTAATTTTATTCAAATATTTATGAAGTTAGCATTTAATAAGTAGTCTTATATATTAGAATTAAGAAATGAAAAAGTAAGTAATAGAAAAATATAAATATACTGCACCTCCAATCTTATGTCCAAGATTTTGGGTGCAGTACAAAAATATAGTTTTCACATTAATTTTTATAGTTTTCTTTGAGGTAGTTCCATTTCTAACTTATATTGCACCTGATTATGTTTCTATTTTACAGGGAAAATAAATGAAAAAATAGTTTCTTCTTCAGGAATACTGGAAACAAATATTTTAATATCATGTCTTATTGCAATTTGTTTAGCAATTGCAAGACCTAGTCCCATTCCACTTTCATTATTTTCTCCTTCAGATTTATGAAAACGTTCAAATATGTTGCTGATGTCCTTATCAGAAATACCGGCTCCTTTATTGGAAATATCCATTTTAATTTCTTTTATTCCATTTTCTGATACAGTTTTTCCAATATTAATTTTAATAGGAGTATTTTCATAAGAAAATTTAATCGCATTATCCAGTATTATAATTATCATCTGTCTTATACGGAAATAATCTCCTTCAAAAATATAATCATCCGGATTTTCATTACATGTAACAGTAATATCTATATTTCTAAACCTTGCAGGCTGTTTCATGCTTCTTGTAGCGTCATTTGCAATTTCGTATAAACTGAGGGGAGATTTTTCAATCGAAAAATCAGTATTCTGTAACTTCGATAAATCAATCAGATCATTTATCAATTTCTGAAGGTGAATGCTTTCAGAAAGTATCTGATGATGATATTCATTAATTTTTTCAGGTTCAGTGATAATATTATCACAAAGTGCTTCCATTGAACCTCTGATTACTGTAACCGGAGTTCGCAGTTCATGAGATACATTTATAATAAAATCCTGTCTCATTTTTTCAAAATGTTCACTTTCCTTTGAACTTTTAAAAAGCTGTATAGCCAGTTTATCTATAGTTTGAGCAAGATTTCCAATTTCGTCATTTTGCTTGACATCTGTCTGAGCTTCATAATCTCCTTCAGCAAGTAGCAAAGCTGTATTTCTTATTTTATTCAGAGGTTTTGTAAAGCTTAGTGAAAGAACGATGGCACTGATACTCGCAAGAATAAGAGCAACAAAAATGCTTATAATGAGAGTATATATACCGTTATTTAGTGCTGAAGACAAATTTTCAATGGGAGAATGGAGCAGGACAACTCCTATAACTTCTCCATTTTTGAAAATAGGAGCTGCAGTAGTTAGAGCTTTTTTATCTAAAAATTCATTGAAATCTTCGGTTGTATTAACTGTGCCTTTAAACGCAGCATTTATAGCTTTTTCTGCATTTTGTGGCAAAATCATGTATGTTTCTGGAATATTTCTTTTAGAATTATCTTTTTCCTGAATAATCGAGCCGGATTTTTTTTCTATTATCCAAACTTTTGCCATTGCAATATCCTCTATTATACGCATATTTCTTCGATGAGGTTTTTCACTGTTATGCCCTTCAAAATTTCTTTTCTGTTCGTTATACCATAAGTTTGAAATTATTTCAGAAACCTTTATGGCTCTTGCTTCCAGATTTCTCTTATTTAAGCTGACAGTATTTTTTACATACATTGAAGCAAAGACACTTCCTGTAACAACAGAGAAGAGAAATAATGAAATTCCAAAATAGAAGACAAGTTTAAGAAAAATTCTGTTTTTAAAGTTTATTTTTCCATTTTTTATATAATTTAAATTTTTAAAAATATTCATATCATTTATCCTTATAATTTTTTATTCCTGAATATCAAATTTATAACCTACACCCCATATGGTCTTTATATTCCAGGTTTCATGCTCATAGTTATCAAGTTTTGCACGAAGTCTCTTTATATGGGAATCGACCGTTCTGCTGTCACCGAAATAATCATATCCCCAAATAGAATCCAGAAGATTTTCCCTTGTAAAAACCTTATTCCGATTAGTTGAAAGAAGCCAAAGAAGTTCTATTTCTTTTTTTCTGAGAGAAACGTTCTCATCACTTATTTTTACAGTAAAATCACTAAAATTAATTGTAAGGTTATCGTAGGAAAAAATTTTTTCCTGATTGATATTTTCATTAGGTATAACTCGCCTTAAGATGGCGTGTATTCTTGCAATAACTTCTCCAGGAGAAAAGGGCTTCACAATATAGTCGTCAGCACCTGTTTCAAGTCCCATGATCCTTTCAAAATCTTCACCCCTTGCAGTAATCATTATAATTGGAACATTTGAGAAAGTACGAACTTCCTTACAAACATCAAATCCATTTTTTTTTGGCATCATAATATCCAGTAAAACAATATCAAATTTATTATTTCTAATTTTTTCAAGTGTTTCTTCTCCGTCATGAACCAAAGTAACATTAAAATTATTCTTTTTACAATATTCCTTTAATATAGATACAATCTGGAGATTATCATCAGCAATTAAAACATTATACATTTTTTTATCCTTTACAGTTTTGTTTATAATTTTATCATAAATTGAATAAAAAAAGAACATTTACAAAAAATACTTTTCAAATTTAACAAAAAGAAAAAAGCCATAATTTTGTCAAAAATAACTGATATTATGTCAGCATAGAGAAAAGAAAAGCTCTTAAAAACAAAAGATAATGGAGGTATGAATATGAAAAATAAAAGGAAAAGCATCATAGGTTTGGGATTAATAATGGCATTATCAGTTTATGCAGGTGCAGCGACAACAAGTACAATAAAAAATTCTACAGGAAATCTGGATACAATGACAGAAAATAATCAGAAGGAGTTTGATAAGGATAAATGTCCTATGCCACCAGGGAAACCAGGACATGAAGGAAAAAGAAAAGATGGGAAAATAAACAAGGATTTTAAGAGGGTAGATCCTGCGAGAATAGAGGAGTTGAAGAAAAAATTAAATAAAGGAAAAGTTACAAAAGCTGAAGCTGCTGAAATTATTGAACTGATTGATATGAAAGGAAGAGGGCCTCACAGAGGAAAACTAGGTGATATTCCTCCATTGAATAACAATCAGCCAAGTAATAACGGCAATTTATCAAATTAATTAGTAAATCTGAATTTTTTGACATACGATAGATTTTCTAAAAATATAACAGCACAAAAAAAGACTGGAAATAGAAAAATTAAATTCTATGACCAGTTTTTTTTACATTCTCATTTATATTCAATTATTGTGTGTATATATTATATTTAAGCATTTGTAATAGTTGTAATAAGCTGTTCTAAAGTCTGTTCTCCAACTGAAGAAACCTTTCCATTGATAAATACTACTGGAACTGCCTGAATATCCTTTTCCTTAGCTTCATCAAAGTAAACTGCACTGTCAACCATTGAAGTTGTTATGTTTTCATTATTTACAGAAATAAGGTTTAACGCCTGTACTACTTCAGGGCAATGAGTACAAGATAATGAAACAAAAGTTTCAATATTTAAAGGCTTTTTAACTGAAACAACTTTTTCAAGCTGTTCTCCTTCAAGCTTTTTACCTAATCCTGCCAGCCCTAAGATAGCAAGTATGAAACTGTTAAATTCATGTCCTCCCGGAATTCCGTAAAAATTAATTCCTGTCTTTTTTCCACCTTTAAGTAATGTGAAAGATGTAGGTCTTGTAATACCTGCAGTTTCTTCAAGAGTTTTATCTTCACCAAAAGTTTTTTTTGTATAGTTTACTTTATTTGAAATTGCATCAACTTCCTGCAGAAAACTGTCCAGTTCTTTTGATTTATCACTGTCATTTAAGAAAGCGGCTATTTCAATTGGTTCTTCTATCTTATCAAAATAAGCTTTTAACTGTTCAACTATATTTGCGTCTAATAATGCCATTTTAAATTCCTTTCTGATTTCAGATTATATTTTACCTACTAAATCCAATCCTGGTTTTAAAGTAGCTTCTCCTTCTTTCCATTTTGCAGGACAAACTAATCCTGGATTATCAGCAACAAATTTTGCAGCTTTTGCTCTTCTTACTAATTCAGAAGCATCTCTTCCGATTCCTTCATCATTTACTTCATAAGCAACTATTTTTCCTTCAGGATTTACAATGAAAGTTCCTCTGTAAGCAAGTCCGCTTTCTTCATTTAAAACTTCAAATATTCTTGAAACAGCGGCAGTAGGATCTCCTATCATAGTATAAGTAACTTTTTTAATAGCTTCAGAATGGTCGTGCCATGCTTTATGAGTAAAGTGAGTATCAGTACTTACTGAGTATACATCAAATCCTAATTTTTTAAGTTCTTCATGGTGATCTTCCAAATCTTCCAGTTCTGTAGGACATACAAAAGTAAAGTCAGCTGGATAAAACATGAATATACTCCATTTTCCTAATACATCCTTTTCAAAGTTGATTTCTCTGAATTCCTCGTTTTGATATGCCTGTACTGTAAAGTTTTCTAATTTTTTTCCGATTAACGACATTTTAAATCCTCCTATTTTAATTTTTTTAAATTTGAAATCATTACAAAAATATGATAATTATATTATATAAGATAATATAATTTTTGTCAAGAAACTTTTTCATAGCATGAAATATTTTCTGAATATTCAGTATATATCTGAGATTCAGGAAAATATTGAATAAAAATCTAGATTTCTGTAGCAACGTCTATAACACGTATTTCAAATTCCATATCCGGCATACATTCTGCCAGGTCATTCTGAATTCTTTTAAGTGCATCCATACGCATTTCAACAGATGTATTTAAATTACCCTGAATAATAAAAATCGCATTTTTTGTTTTATTATCAAATTTATAGTTTTCTCCATCACGCACATCAAGCCATGCCAATATTCCTTTTTTATCACGGTAGACATAATCTGTTTTAGCAACATGCTTTTCAGTGGACAGTATTGGAAGAAAAATATCTTCCCTTTCACTGACTGTAAATTCTATATAATCATGTATTTTATCAAAATCATGTCCACCTATTGCTAAAAATGAATTTAGGGCTTCTACGTTATAAATATCAATGATGCTGTTAATACAGGGTATAGAACCACGATGCTGAATATTTCTTATAAGTGCAGGAACAGTAGGCAGATTTTTCTTTACACTACGTCCGACACTTTGAAGCAAATCTTTGTAGCCTTGAATTACAGGATGATTAAATACTTCGTCAATATTACAGTTCAAAGCCCATTCTTCCATTTTTTTCTGTTTTTCCAAAAATGAATCTGATAATTTTGCATTTGGATTAACATTTTTTGCAATGCCAATCACGACACTCTTAATCCCAAGTATCGCAATACTTTTATTAATAATAATTTTCATAACAGAAATACCTCCTATAGATTGTTTTATAGCCAAGTACCTGTTATTATTATACTCCCTTTAACAACTTTTTTCTAATAATTTTTTAGAACATTATTCAAAAATCTGAATATTAGTCCATTTCAAATTCAATATATACTGTTTTTGAAAATGAAATTTTCTGAGGATTTATAATGATACTGTTTTCTGAAAGCTTATTTATGAAATTCTGATCATTTTCCTTCAGTATCTTTTCATCATATGTGGCATAGTTTCCATTATAGTATGAGTGATAAGGTCTTATTGCTTCATTGGAGTTATCGGTTATTGTAACAGGATTTTTTAATGCAAGGTCAGTTTTGTTAAGCATAACCTGTGCTTTTTTTGCAGCTTCCCTGTAAGCATTTTCATACAGTTCATCTTCCAGTTTCTGCTTATTGTCAATATCATATTCAATATATCCCGTTGAACCTATTTTTAGTGAATGTGCCAGATTAATTATATTACCTATACTTTTCATATCTCTTGTAGTAACTTCTATAGTGTGTGAAACTTTCTGCTTAACTTTTTTCACGCTTGTTCTTTTTTCCATACTGACTTCCTCATTATTATAGCCTGCAATTTTTATTTTATTTGCACTGATTCCTTTTGAAGAAAGTTTTTTCTGTAAATTATTAAATGTATTGAGGGCTTTTTGATAAGCACCTTTATTAGTCTTATCCTGTTCAATGATTTTAAAAACATGATTTCCTGCTATATTTCTCTGAAGGCTGTAAACTTTGTCACTTGCAAGGACAGCCATGAATTCCCTTAAACTGTTCAGGTCGATTGAATCAGCTTCCACTGTAAGAGTGGTTCTGAATTCTTTTTCTCCTTTGTTTTTGACTTCACTATCCCACCAGTAATTTTCTGAAGTTGTATAGTCTGAAGAATTAATTTTTTCATATTTTGTATTTGTTTTTCTTAACAGATTTTTATATTTTTCAAGCATTTCAGAGTTTTCCTTGCTTGCCTTATCAAGATTATCGTTTTCAGTGACAATTTCCAGAGTTATTTTTGCACTGTTTGGAAGAAGTTCCTTTGTTGATGTTCCTCTTACCTGTATTCTCTTTCCTGAAACAACATCAGAAAGACTGAAAACAGAAAAGATTATAAATAATATAGATATAATTTTTTTCATATTAAGTATTTCCTTTCTAAAAATATTATTTCATTTCATACATTACAGATATATTCTGCATTAATTTTATTGGTTTTGGCGTGTAGTTTATTTTTGGAGACTCTGTTACAACAACCCGCTCAACTACGGCAGATTTCATTGATGTTACATATGATTCGACCCCATCATTACTGCTCTCAAAACTCCATGACTGGTCAATCTTGTCAATCATTTTTTGCTGAAATTCAATATCCTCACTCACGACAAGTGGAGAAGCAAGTTTCAGGCTGCTTGATTTTAAGATACTTTCAGCTTTGCTTTTTGCCTGTTTAAATGCCTCATTATACATGTCTGAAGCTATTTTTTCCTTGTCAGATATGTCAAATTGTATATTTCCATTTATATTTATTCCATTATCATCTGCGAGGGAAATAATGGAATTTAATCCCTTAATATTTTTAGTAGTTATTTTAAAATTATGGGTTACATAGTAAATATCCTTCTGTTCTTTGCCTTTTCCATTAAAGTTTTCAGTAATTTTATAGTCCCCTAGTATAATATTGCCTGCCGGAATATTTAGAGACTGAATTTTAGATCTTGCAGAATTAAGTTTGGCGAATACTTTATTTAAAGCCTTCTCTAAAGTTGTATCTGTTGCATTTATGTCAAATGCAAATGTATTGTCGTCGAAATTTTTGTTTATACTTTGAAGATTTTCTCCGTCAGAAAATTCTACAAGTCCTGATATCTGATTAAAGTCAGTATTTCTAATCAGTATGGATATGTTTGCAGTATATGAATCGGGTTTTTTATTTTCAGGTTTTGGAACAGCAGGTTTTATTCCCTTGATGTCATTATCATCATCATCATAGTCATATTCACTTTGTTTCTGGCTGAAAAAAGTGAGAGTTTCAAGCTGTGACAAATCTATTTTCTTATTTTTCAGAGCGGACTTAAATTTTTCCATCCTGTCATTTGCTTCCTTTGTTGCCACACTTAGATTTGAATTTTTAGTTTTTATCTGAAATGTCACAGTAGCAACATCAGGCATTACTTCTTTCTCAGAATTTCCTGTAACACTTACCTTTCTTATTACATTTTCTGAAAATGAAAATGTTGAGAGAATAAGAAATAAAGCGATTATTCTTTTTTTCATATTTTACCTCCAAATTTATATTATTAATTTTTCAAATAATTTTACGTTATGGTTCATTTTTATGTGAATTAGAAATTCCTAAAACGATTTTGTATAATTATTGTATCACTTTAACCTTAAAGTAAAATGAAAAGAAAAAATATTATATTGATATGAAAAAAGTGCTGTTTCAAAATAGAAAATTGTAAATCATTTATAAAAAATAGTTTTTACATTAATTTTCAATTTTTTTTAAACAGCACCGAAATTAAGAATTAAAGAATTTTTTTCAGGATAAGTTCTAAAACACCATTTTCGCGATTGATGTATATAGAATCGCATAGTCTGGCAACAAGAGTCAGTTCTTCGGAAGTTTCTCCTTCCCCTATCAGTTCCCAATATTCCAGATATTCAATATCCTGATGAATTTCCATACTTTTTTTAATATTTTCAAATTCGGAATCACTAAGATTTATTGTACCATAAGTATGGATAATATACCCATTTTTCTGATCATTTTCAGTAATGTCAATCTTTACATCCTTTGCTCCTTTTTCCAAATAGAAAGAAGCTATTTCATTTACAATTTTTGAAATTATTTTCATTTTCTTTACTTTCATTTTTTTCCTCCATAAAAAATTTGTAATATGGGAACGCTTACACTTGCAACAATTCCTGCAGATAGCCCCGTATTATATAAATTTAATCCCCCATGAAGTGCTCCCATATTTAAAACTAAACAGAAATTGACGAATCCGACAATAACACCCGGAATAATCCCAAATTTTCCACTAATCGGTGCAAGACATGTGGAAAAAAATAGAGTTATAGCAAAAGATGTAAGTGAGATATTTCTTCCAAACATTATGTAGGAAAGTGAAACACCAGCTATTATTGGAAGAACATTTTTCAGATGTTTTCCAAATCCTGAAAATCCTATAAGAGTAAAAAGTCCTGATAAAATAGGTCCGTTGATATAAGGAAACATAAGAAAAATTAGACTAAGGGAAATAAATCCTAAAATTCCCATGTTTATCATAACCATTGGAAATCCTTCTGTAACAGTAAAATCAGTTACAAGTTTTCCTGAATGTGAAAGAAGGTTGGCAAAATTTTTAAATGAACGTCCATTTTCATAAAAACCATAGACAATGTAAAAAGAAAAAACTAGTATTAACATAGCTAAAATAGAATAGTCCATCTTCTCAACAAAAGTTTTATTTGGTGTAACTTTGAGTCCAACTTCTTCCAATATTGCATAAATGATTATTGCGATAAGTCCTGCAGCCAGTCCGGTATTATATAATGTATATCCATTATGAAAATTTATTACATGTGCAGAAACTGCAGGAACAATAAATCCCATTAAAAATCCGGCTCCGATTGCCAAAATAATCCCAAAAAGTGAAAAGTTAAAAGCTTTTGAAATGCTGCTGACAACAGGCGAAAGTGCTGTTGTAAACATACAGCTTACTATAACGGTTTTAAAACTTCTTTTTTCAAATTGTGTATAAGCATAGGCACCTAGATAAAACGGGATAACATTAAGAAGATTTTTTCCCATAAATGCAAAACCAAACATTATGTAGATTCCTGATATAAGCAGTCCATTAATTTTCATATCCATTTTGTATAGAATAAAAATATTTATTAGTGCAACAACTGAAGCATTAAACATGGAGGCTCCTTTACCTCCCACTATAAAATAATCAGTTAACAGAACTCCGTCAGATAAAAGAATATGTTTCATTCCTTTTATTAAGTCAGAAGGATTTGTGAAAATTACTGAATAAGCCAGCATAATAAAAGGTAAAAATGAAATAACCAGATATTCTTTCTTTTTTTCTTTTGTCATTAGTATATTCCTCTCGTATTTATTCTTATTATTAATTATACCATATTTCTGGGAAATAAATAGATTTTTAATACAGCTAATTGTATCTTAATAAAAATAATGGTATAATAAGTCACAATATGAAAAGTTATTTTAATTGAGAAGAAAAAACAATTTTTAATATTTTCATACAATAAAAAATGGAGGAAAAATGGAAGATAAAAAAAATCAGAAGGAAGAACTGGAAAAAGAAATAGAAGAATTACAAAAACAGGTTGAAATAGAAAAATTAAAAAAGCAGAGGGATGAGTTAAGGGAAAAACTTAGAATTGAAAATAATGAAAAAGAAATAAAAAATGCAAATATTACAAATAATGAAGATGATGATGAGGATATTGAATATGCAGATGATAAAAAAGAAAAAATAAAAGGAATGTTAATAGTTGTATTGTCTGCATTGGCAGCACTCGTGATTATAATTGCTGTCATTACTGTAATGAGAATGAACAGAGAAAACAAAAAGCAGTCTGAGAAAATAGAAAATAAACAGACTCAGAAAGAAAAAACAGACAGTGAAGATAAACAAAAAAGTAATGTAGAGGTAGTAGTGAGTACGCCTCAGACTTCAGGTTCTACACAAAATCCGACACCAAATACTACGGATTCTAATGTAGTAATTCCTGAAACTCCAGTTTCAGATACTTCTGCACAAGAAAATCAGTCAATCAAACAGGAAGAAGAAATACAAAAGGGAACAGAGTATTATACAAAATCAACTAAAGGACCTGTAAATGTGAGAAAAACTTCTTCAATAAACAGTGAACTTCAGGATGAGCTACCTGACGGGATAGTGTTGAAATTTATTGGAAAAGAAGGAAAATGGTATCGTGTATCCTACACAATTAATAACCAGACAAGAGAAGGATTTATTCATCTTTCACAAATAAGAAAGAAGTAAATTTATTAAAAAAAGAATACCAGTAATGATTTTAATAATGATAAAAATAAATAGAGGTAATGCAATATTGTAGAAGTGAAAAACAAATAATTTTAAAGTATGTGCTGAAAAACTAAATGAAAAATTGAAAAATTTAGAGGCACATATTTTTATATTGCTATAATTTTTTTGGTATAACAAAAATAAAAATTGAAAATGTAATATAAATTTGATATAATTCAGTAAAATCAGAGAATAAAAAAATAAAAAAGCGCCTGAATCTTTTAGGTTTAAACATAATTTTATATTTCCCTAAACTTTCATATATGTTTAAACTTTAAAGATGACGAGGAAAAAGAGTTATCGAATTTTCGGCGGATGCTCTTTAGGTGATCACAACCTGAACAGTATACAAAATCGTAAGTAATTGCGGGAACAAAAGTACTGTAGTGATTATTCTCTGAAAAATTATATTATAAGGAGAATAATCATGTGTGGAATAGTAGGTTATATTGGGTCGCAAAACGCCCAAGATTTTGTATTGGATGGATTGGAAAAACTGGAATATAGAGGTTATGATTCAGCTGGAATAGCTGTAAATACAGGAGAAGATAAGTTTCATATTGTAAAAAAAGTAGGAAGACTAAAAAATCTGGCTGATATATTGGAAAAGGAACCATTAAAAGGTACAATGGCAATAGGTCATACTAGATGGGCAACACATGGAAAACCTTCCGATGAAAATTCCCATCCGCATTTTAATAAAGATGAGACATTGGTAGTTGTCCATAATGGAATTATTGAAAACTATTTGGATTTAAAAAGGGAACTTATTGCAAAGGGTTATAAATTTAACTCTGAAACAGATACTGAAGTTGTAACTCATCTGCTAGATGAACTATATGAAGGAGATCTGCTTGAAGCAACAAAAAAACTTATTAAGATTATAAAAGGTGCCTATGCTCTTGGAATTATGGCTGTAAATGAACCTGACAGAATAATAGCTGTCAGAAAGGAAAGTCCTCTTATAATAGGACTGGGGAAAGGAGAAAACTACATAGCTTCAGATATACCTGCCATACTAAAATATACAAGAGATGTGTACCTGGTTGAAAATAATGAAATAGTTGAAGTAAAAAAAGATTCTGTTAAAGTTATGGATACAGAAGGAAATGAGATAAAAAGGGAAGTTACACATGTTGAATGGGATATGGAAGCGGCTTCCAAAGGTGGATATGAACATTTTATGGAAAAGGAAATCCATGAACAGCCTGAAGTGTTGATTGAAACATTGAACAGCAGAGTGGACGAAAATAATAATATAAATTTTGATGATGCAGGACTTACTAAGGAGTATCTGGAAGGAGTAAATAGTATTTATATTGTTGCCTGCGGGACTGCATATCATGCAGGATTGGTAGGAAAATTCATTATTGAGAAAAAAACAAGAGTAAAGGTTGATGTGGATATAGCTTCTGAATTTAGATATAGAAATCCTGTCATTGATGACAAGACACTTGTAATAGTTTTAAGTCAGTCAGGAGAAACTCTGGACACTCTTGAAGCAATGAAGGAAGCAAAAAGAAATGGCGCAAGAGTTGTGGCTATAACAAATGTTGTAGGTTCATCAATAGCGAGGGAAGCTGATCATGTGATTTATACATGGGCAGGGCCTGAAATTGCAGTTGCTTCAACAAAGGCTTATACTACACAGATGGTAATTCTTTATCTTCTTGCCACTGATATGGCCCATAAGTTTGGAAAAATTACAAGGGAAGAATATGAAAAAAATATAAAATCACTGTACAGACTGAAAAAAAATATAAAGAAAATGCTTGAATATTCTGACAAGATAGAAAAAGTGGCTGATAAAATTAAGAATCAGACAAGTATGTTCTATCTTGGAAGAGGGCTTGACTATGTTATAGCTGTTGAAGGAGCCTTGAAATCAAAGGAAATCTCATATATTCATTCAGAAGCTTTTGCATCCGGAGAATTAAAGCATGGAACTATTGCACTGATTGAGGAGGGAATCCCTGTAGTAATCAATGTTACTCAGTCAGACCTTTTTGAAAAATCAGTATCAAATATAAAGGAAGTTACTGCAAGAGGAGCTTATGTAATTGCCATTGCCAAGGAAGGGAATACACTTGTAGAAGAAGTGGCTGATGAAGTTTTCTATATTCCTGATGTGGAAGATGATTATACAGGATTTCTTTCAATAATAATTCATCAGCTGTTGGCGTATCATTTGTCAAAGCTTAAAGGAAATGATGTTGATAAACCAAGAAATCTTGCTAAATCAGTAACAGTGGAATAATAATAAAAGTAACTGCTGTATAACAGTCAGGAACATAATATTTAGATTTATTTTATTCATTATTTATGCTGTTTAAAATTCCGAATGGCTCGGTTTTAAAAAATAACAGATCAATAACATTTTATAAAAAAATTGTTTAAAAAAATAGAAAGTATGGTATAATATTAGTACATGAAAATGAAGTAATGAAAATAGGAGGGATATTTATGAATTTTGATGATTTAAAAAAAGGAGCAGGAAATGCCCTGAACAAGACAGTAGAAGGAGCGAAAGATTTAGCAGATAAAGCCGTTGATGAGGCAAAAAAATTAGGAGACAGTAAAGTAGCTCAGGATATAAAAAAAGGAGCAGAAGATGCTCTGAATAAGACAGTAGAAGGAGCAAAAGACTTGGCAGGGAAAGCTGTTGAAGAGGCAAAGAAACTAGGAGACAGTAAAGTAGCCCAGGATATAAAAAAAGGAGCAGAAGATGCTCTGAATAAAACAGTAGAAGGAGCAAAAGACTTAGCAGATAAAGTAACAGATAAATTCAAAAAATAATAGAAAAGAAAAAAGCCCTGAAAATGGGCTTTTTATTACGTTGTTTAAAAAGTGGAAACAAAGAAAAAAGTTATTGAAAATTAAAAGATTATATAATATAATTTATTATATTACTTTTGAAATGAAGTATCATAAATATTTTTCATTCAAAACTAAGTAATAATCATAAAAAACTTATGATAAAAGTTTTATGCTAAAATCAAACTGTAAATTAAATTGAAAAAATAACTGATAAGATGAGATGGTGGAAAATACTGGAAATAGCGTTTTTAAATAAATAATATAAAACTAGGAGAAAGAATGACTGGAATAATATGTGCTACAGAAACGGAAATGAAAGCAATAATAAATGAGATAAAAGATATTAGAGAAAAAAGAATAGGTAGAATTGTATTTTTTGAGGGAAAATTTAATAATAAAGATATTGTTTTTGTTCAATCAGGTATAGGTAAAGTAAATGCTGCAATTACTGCTACTCTTTTGATAGAAAAATATGATATTGATAAAGTAATATTTTCAGGAGTTGCAGGTGCACTTGATAAAGCATTGAAAATAGGAGATATTGTAATAGCCAATGATGTAGTTCAGCATGACTTTGCTGTAGGAGCATTTGGATATAAAAAGGGGCAGATTCCCCAGATGGAAGTATGGTCATTTGAAGGAGATAAGGACTTAATAAAAAAAGTTCAGGAAACATCTGATGAGAAAATCAAACTTCATTATGGGAGAATTCTTACGGGAGATCAGTTTATATATAAAAAGGAAGAAAAATTAGATTTAGGTAAAGAATTTGAAGCATTGTGTGTAGACATGGAAAGTGGGGCAGTTGCTCAGGTATGTTACATAATGAATGTAAAATTTCTTATTATAAGATCAATTTCTGATTCTGTCACTGATGAATCTTCAATGGAATATGATAAATTTGCAGAACTGGCAGCAGAAAATTCTAAAGAGATATTGAAAAAAATAGTAAATTAAAGGTATTTTTAATTTAATGGACAGAAAAATTTTTAGAAAGGAGAAAGAGCTACCAAAAGTAAAAAAATTTAATATAATTTTTGGAACAGCTCAAAAGTGAATATGAGTTTTCGAATAAATCCTTATAAAATTGTAAGACTGATAGCAATAATAGCTGTCCTTTCCTATGGTTATGTAGAAATTGCTGAATTTAGAAAAAAGAAAATTGAAGAGACAAAAAAAGTAGAAAAAACATTAGATATACGTAAAAAAGATTTTTATAATTCACAGGAAGAAAAACAGAAAATTTTAAATCAGGGAACGGAAGTAGATGTTGTTTCCGATAGTGAAGGGACTCAACCTCTTGTAACTGTAAAAATATCTGAAGCAAATAAAGATAATCAAAAAGTTGAGCAGACACAGGAACAGAAGGAAGCAGCTAAAAAAAAGGCAGAAGCGGCTAAAAAAGCTCAGGAACAAAGAAAAGCTGAAGAAGAAGCTCAAAGAAAAATAGTCGATCAGATAGCGCAGCAGAGAAAAGCAGCGGCAGAAAAGAAAGCAAGAGAAGCTGAAGAAATAGCGGCAGCAAAAAAAGCGAAAGAACAAAAAGAAGCTGCTGCTAGGGAAGCTGAAAAAAAAGCTAAAGAAAAAGCTCAGGCTCAGCAGGCACAGAAAAAACCTGCTGAAACAAAGAAAAGCACTAAAAAATATATACAGGTTGCGACATTGAATTCAGAAGCAGCAGCCAAAAGTGCAGTAAGTAAACTGGGTGGAAGTTTTAATTATCAGAAAATTTCAGGAAAAGGAAAGACTTTATACGTAATTGTTTCAGTAAGCACTGATAATCCGGCAACATTGAATTCCTTAGAAAATCAGGTAAAAACTAAGTTGCCTTCATCAAAATATATAGTTAGATCGGCAGGAAAATAGTATGAATGAAAATATAAAAAAATATAGAGGAAATATAACTCCTGAAGAAATAGCAGAAAAAATTATAAATTCAAAAAGTATAATATTAACAGTGCATACATCTTCAGATGGAGATGCACTAGGTTCAGTTTTAGCCTTTTTTATGATGATTGATGAATATAACAGGAAATATATAAAAAATGCATCAGATTTAATTAAAGTTAAAATTGTAATAGATGATAAACTTCCTAAATATATTGAAAAATTTCAGGAAAATGTTTTTCTTGAAAAATATGAAAATTTTTCATCAGATTCAGAGTATGATTTATTTATAAGTCTAGACTGTGCAAATGAAGAAAGATACGGGAGAACAGCTGAAATAAAAAAAAAATGCAGGACTTCAATAAATATAGATCACCATGTAAGCAATACAGAACATGCTGATTATAATTATGTGGAAGATGTATGTTCAACAGCTGAGCTGATATATAAATTTTTATCAATATTTAAAATAGATCTCAATAAGAAAATAGCCGAATATTTGTATTTAGGAATAATAAATGACACAGGAAACTTTAGGCATGACAATGTAACAGAAAAAACATTTGAGATTTGTGGCAAAATAATAAAAGCTGGAGCAAATAATCATAAAATTGCAAATATTCTGTTTTCAATGAGCAGAGAGAAAGCAGATTTATTTGGAGATGTATACAGAAATATGATTATAGATGAAAAATATGGCTTTATTTATTATTATCTGTCAAATGAAAAAATGAAGGAACTTAATGTAACAAAAGATGACACAGATGGTATAGCAGAATTACTTCTAAAGATAGAGGATATGGAGATTTCTTTGTTTATAAGGGACGAAGAGGATAAGATGAAAGGTAGCCTCAGATGTAATGATAAATATAATGTCAATGAAATAGCTTCTATTTTTAATGGTGGAGGTCATATCAAGGCTGCCGGATTTAAAACAGATTTATCTGTGGAGGAAGTCATTAATAAAATATATAAAAAACTTTAAATTGAAACATGGGAGGAATGATGGAATTTAACATGTTTAATTATTTAAAATTAAAAGGGCTTGATAATTCAGAGCTGGCAAAGCATTTTGAAAAAATAGATGAAACAAATGAAAACATAAATTCAATACTTGAAAAAAATCCAGGAGCTGTTTTAAAGGAAATTAAAGTTACATATTTGGATAAGGAGAAAAAACATATACAGTTTGATATTAATATAGAGGTTGTGAACAATTAATGAAAAAAAATTATTTAGTATTTTTAATGATGATATTTTTATTTAGCTGCTCTTCAGTTGGAAAAAGAACTGTCGCAGAATCTGAAGTAGTATCAAAGGATATTGTAATTGAAAGAGGAATTGAAGAAGTTACTAAAAAGTTCGGAGAAGAAGTCAGCAGAAAAAACATAGGTGTGTATAAAAGAGGTTATAGGAACTGGAGATTATTCATGTATGGAAAAGATAGCTATTATATTGTCAATGTAACAGAAGACGGAAAAATATTTTCAAGCTCAAAAGAAGATTATAAATAACAATAAAAAGAGACTGACTTGGATAAATTCCGAAGGAAAGTCCCTTTTTAGTATGTTATAGCAGATGTTAAATCTGTTAGCTTATTTCAAAAATTTTATCGAAAAAGTTTAGAAAATCAGTTATGGAACTGTTATTTCTTTCAGTTTTTATTTTGAGCATTGTTCCTTCTAGAAGGGAAACAAGAATCCTTGCATACAGTTCAGGTTCCATTTCAGAGTATTCTTCTGAATGGTACTGTTTTAATGTGCCGAGAAAAAAAGAAATTCTCTGTTCAATTTTTTTATAGGATTCAATCAGTTTAATTCTAGCTTCATCATTAATATCTGACAATTCAATGGCAAGATTTCCTATAGGACTTCCACCATGAAATTTGTTAAGTTCAATGTTATTAAAAAAATTTTCAAAAAAAATTTTTAATTTTAAAATTGACAGATCATTAACTGTTATATTAAAAAAATTTATCAGATTGTCTGTATGGTGTTCAATTACTGTCATAAGCACATCGTTTTTTGATTTAAAATAATAGTAGAATGATCCTTTGGGAATTTTACATTCCTTTAGAATATCGTTTACAGAAGTATTTTTATAACCTTTATAATAAAAAAGTTTTGCACTTTGTTTAATAATATTGTTTCTTTTTACATGTGTTTTATTCATTTTGTACCTCATTAAAAAAATATATTGTAACTAATTTTATAATTTAAAAAGTATATTGTCAATATGTTTATTAAAATAAAAGAAAAAATAAATAAAAAGGATTATTATCAGGAAGGAAACTATTATGATGAAAAATAAAAGAGTAGTTCTAGGAATGTCTGGAGGTGTTGATTCTTCAGTTGCAGCTATATTATTAAAAGAACAGGGGTATGAAGTAATAGGAGTTTTTATGAAAAACTGGGAGGAAAAGGATGACAATGGAAACTGCATGGCTGAAGAAGATTACAAAGATGTAATTGCTGTAGCTGAACAGCTTGACATACCATATTATTCTGTAAATTTTGTAAAAGAATACTGGGATAAGGTGTTTACTTACTTTTTGGAGGAATATAAAAAAGGAAGAACACCAAATCCTGATGTTATGTGCAATAAGGAAATAAAATTCAAGGCATTTCTTGATTATGCAATGAAACTGGGAGCAGATTATGTGGCAACAGGACATTATGCGAGAATAGTTCATGAAGAAAAAGATGGTAAAATAAAATCAGTAATGTTAAGAGGAATAGATGATAATAAAGACCAGACTTACTTTTTATGTCAGCTGACTCAGGAACAGCTGGAAAAAGTATTATTTCCAATAGGTGAATATACAAAACCTCAAATTAGAGAAATCGCAGAAAAGTATAATCTCGCAACAGCCAAAAAGAAGGATAGTACAGGTATATGCTTTATTGGAGAGAGGGATTTTAATGAATTTCTTTCAAAATATTTACCTGCAAAAGGTGGAAATATTGTAAATACAGAAGGGAAAATACTTGGTAAACATAACGGACTTATGTATTATACAATTGGCCAGAGAAAGGGAATAGGTATCGGAAACACTAAAGAGGGTACAGGAGAGCCGTGGTTTGTTGTAGATAAAAATCTTGAGACTAATGAACTGATAGTAACACAGGGGGATAAGTCAGTTCTTTATTCTAAAGGACTTATTGCAACAGATTTTAATTTTATTAATATAGAGGATATTGAATTTCCGCTGGAATGTACTGTAAAGTTTAGATATAGACAGTCTGATTCAAAGGCTATGATAAAAAAACTTTCAGATGAAAAGTATGAAGTTTTATTTGATGAGCCACAGAAAGCAGTAACGCCAGGTCAGATAGTGGTTGCTTATAAAGATGAAGTTTGCCTTGGTGGTGGAGTAATCGATGAAATAATAAAGTAACAGGCAATCAGTTCAGTTATTATATTTATAAACATGAAAGGGAAATATAGCTATGATTAATATTGAGTTGACAAGGTTTAGAGTAATAAAAGGAAAAAGCGAAAAAGTGAATGAATGGATGAAATTTCTAAATGATAATATGAAAGATGTACTTCTAACTCTTGAAGGTGAAAAAATGTATGTAGAAACAATTTTTCGTGAAATACTCGATGGCGAAGAATATCTTTACTGGTATTCTGTTCAGGGAGAAGGGGGTATAGAAGTTGAAAATTCAGAAAGCTGGATTGATAAATGTCATCTTGAATATTGGGAAGAATGTATAGATAAGGATTTTAGACCAAAAGATTTAGATGTGCAGGTAGTTATGATACCTGAAAAAATACAGGAAAAAATGAAATAATTGTTTGCCATCTTATACTATAAGTGGTAAAATAAGAGTGAAAGTCATTAAAATATACAGTGAAAGGATGAGAAAATGCTTATAGACAAAGTAAAAGAAGTTAAAATCACTGAAAATATAACTGTCGGAAATGGTAAAATATTTTTAATAGCAGGACCTTGTGTTATTGAATCTGAAGATTTAGTAATGACAGTTGCAGAAAAAATGAAGGAAATAACTGACAAACTGAATATTCAGTATATATTTAAGGCATCCTTTGATAAGGCAAATAGATCCTCAATTACCTCTTTTAGGGGGCCTGGACTTGAAAAAGGACTTGAAATACTTTCAAGAGTAAAAGATAAATTTGGGGTAGCACTTGCAACTGATATTCACGAACCATGGCACTGCAAAGAAGCTGCAAAGGTAATAGATATATTACAGATACCTGCATTTCTTTCAAGACAGACGGATCTTTTAATAGCAGCTGGAGAAACAGGGAAAGCTGTAAATATTAAAAAAGGTCAGTTTCTGGCACCTTGGGATATGAAAAATGTTGTAAAAAAATTTGAAGAAATAGGAAATTCAAATATAATGTTATGTGAACGTGGAGCAAGTTTTGGATATAACAACCTTGTAGTGGATATGAGGGGATTACTTGAAATGAG
>ERZ773056.558-NODE-558-length-19610-cov-15.055178_pt1 | contig 19610 bp, 13 predicted proteins | sample MGYA00580857_ERZ773056 | MGnify/ENA primary metagenome ERZ773056 (study PRJEB29015, sample SAMEA2737996) | human oral metagenome | biome: human oral; feature: human-associated habitat; material: dental | place: China | collected 2114 ... | reverse complement strand
GGCGCACATGAAACATATAGGTCATCCGATGTTTGGCGACGAACGCTATGGCGGCACCGAGATATTGCGCGGCGAACGTTCGTCTACCTACAAGGCCTACATACAAAACTGCTTTAAGCTGTGCCCTCGACAGGCCTTGCACGCCCGAACGCTGGGCTTTGTTCATCCCACAACGGGCGAACAAATGGACTTTACTTCGCCCTTGCCACAGGATATGGAGCAGTTGTTGGACAAATGGCGCAACTACATCAAGGGATTAGCTGTTTGATAAGACGACGTGAAAGGGCTTATAAAGGTGAAAGAGTGAAAAGGTGAAAAGGTGAAAAGATGGCTAACGCCCCCTTAAAGGTGAAAGGGTGAAAAGGTGAAAAAATGGCTAACGCCACCTATACATTTGGCTTAACTCCTTAACTCCCTAACCCTGTTAACTCCCTAACCCTTTTAACTCCTAAAAGTGAAAAGATGGCTGCGCTTATTAGCATGTTGGCCATCTAATCCAGAAAAGTCCTATTGATTCACTTGATGTCCCTTATGTTCTTATGTCAAATATGGGGCAGAATTTGTGTCAAAGTACAATATAAGAACTCGTGAACTGACCAACAGAACTTAAAGAAGAAAAGAAATATAAGGATATGAAAGATTTGAAGAGAAATATCGCCATCGTATGCGGTGGCAACTCGTCTGAACACGAAGTGTCGTTACGTTCAGCGCGAGGTTTGTACTCGTTCTTCGATAAAGACAAGTACAACGTCTACATTGTAGACATCGAGAGGATGAATTGGAAAGTGGACCTCGGTAACGGCGAAAAGGCCGCTATCGACAAGAACAACTTCTCCTTTGAGCACGAAGGCACGCACGTGTTCTTTGATTATGCCTACATCACCATTCACGGAACGCCGGGCGAAAACGGCATCATGCAAGGCTATTTCGAGCTTATCGACATGCCTTACTCCACTAGCGGCGTGTTGGTTGAGGCACTAACATTCGACAAGTACGTGCTAAACAACTACCTGCGTGGCTTTGGCGTGAACGTGGCAAAGAGCATTTTGGTGCGCCGCGGTCAAGAGTTTGCCATCGACGAACGAGCCGTTGAGGAGCAATTGGGCATGCCCTGCTTTGTGAAACCAGCTGCCGACGGATCTAGTTTCGGCGTGTCGAAGGTGAAGAATGTAGACCAGTTGGCTCCTGCATTGCGCAAAGCATTGATGGAAGACGACTCCGCCGTGATTGAATCGTTCCTCGATGGCACCGAAATTTCGGTGGGATGCTATCGCGTAAAGGGCGAAACAAGGGTGCTGCCTGCAACAGAAGTGGTGAGCCACAACGAGTTTTTCGACTACGATGCGAAGTATAACGGACAGGTGGAAGAGATTACGCCTGCTCGCATTGCCGACGAAACGGCTCGCAGAGTGGCCGACGAAACGGCGCGCATCTACGAACTTCTGGGCTGTAACGGCATCATCCGCATCGACTATATCTTGACGAAAGAGCCCGACGGAACGGATAAGATAAACCTTATCGAGGTGAACACCACGCCTGGAATGACGCCCACAAGCTTTATTCCACAGCAAGTGCGCGCCGCTGGAATGGAAATGAAAGACGTGTTGAGCGACATTGTGGAGAACCAATTCTAACCCCTTGCCGTGCTAACGCCCCAAAAAACGTATAACTCGACAGCCTCGATTCCCACTCAATGTGTTTAGTTTTGTATCAAGAAAAAGGCTAGATAGCGATGCGAATCGCTTTTAGCTACTTTCATACAAAGGGGGTAGAGGCTGTCATCTTATCATCTACATAACATGCAATCCAATAACTATCTAGAGAAATTCGCAACCATTCGGCCCTTTGATGCCGAGGAGTTGCCCGCCGCTTTCGACCGACTTTTGGGCGATAAGCAGTTCGAGTCTGTGATAACTTACATCTTTCCGCAGCTGCCTTTCTCGCTTTTCGCGCAACAACTGCGTGCTTGCAAAACCAGTCTTGAAGTGCAAAAGACCTTTGCCTACCCCTTTTTGGCAAACCTGTTGGCCAAAGCAAGCAGTGGTGGGAGCATGGATAGTACGGCCATCGACAACCAACGCCGCTACACCTTTTTAAGTAATCACCGCGACATTGTACTCGATTCGGCTTTCTTAGCGAAGTTTCTTATCGACAACGGTTTCTCTACCACATGCGAAATAGCCATTGGCGACAACCTACTTTCACTGCCTTGGGTGAAGGATTTGGTGCGCGTAAACAAGTCGTTCATCGTAGAACGCAACCTGCCTATTCGGCAAATGCTGGCGTCTAGCAAGCTTTTGTCGGAGTATATGCACTACGCCATCAACGAGAAGAACGAGAACGTATGGATTGCACAACGCGAAGGGCGGGCGAAAGACTCTAACGACCGCACCCAAGAGGCCGTGTTGAAGATGATGGCCATTGGTGGCGAGGGAGACATCGTTGACCGATTGGCCGACTTGCACATTGTGCCGCTGGCCATTTCGTACGAGTACGACCCCTGCGACTTCCTTAAAGCCAAGGAAATGCAGCAGAAACGAGATACGCCCGACTTTAAGAAGAGCGCACAAGACGATGTGCTGAGCATGCAAACGGGTATTGTTGGTTACAAGGGGGCTATTCATTACCATTGCGCACCGTGCATTGACGGTTTCCTCGAAGGGCTTGAACGCGACATGCCCAAAGGCGATTTGTTTGCTGCAGTGGCCCAACACATCGACCAAGAGATTTATCGTAACTATCGTATTTACCCAGGAAACCGCGTTGCCTTGTATCTGCTTACGGGCGAAAAAGGGGCAGACAACGCCTTTACAGACGAAGAGCAGGCCACGTTCGAGAAGTATTTGGAGGGTCAGATGGCTAAGATAAGCCTTCCGCAGAAGGACGAAGCCTTCTTGCGGCAGCGTATGCTTGAGATGTATGCCAACCCCTTGATTAACCAACGCTCCGTATGATGAACGCTCGTAAAGTCATATCACCACTCGCACGCTTGTTCCTAGGTGGGGCTTTCGCGGTGGCTCTTATTGCGTTAGCCACCCTTTCGGCTTGCGAAACCGACAGCTACGACACGGGCGATGGTAGTAATTCGTACTTGAAAGCCCACTTCGCCGAGGCTCACACCGCAGCCAATGCCAAGCTTGCTTTCGCCGTTACGGATGACGGAGACACCCTTCGGTTTCCTCCGAACACATCAAACAAGGCCTTAACAAAGGCAGATAGCGTTTATCGCGTGTTGTATTATTACGACCAATGCGGGGCAAACGTCAATCCCAGGAGCATTGTTCCCATCCCTGTTGTTGCACTCTCCGACAGCACGAAGTTGCCTACCGACCCCGTAACGTTCGAAAGCGCGTGGGTTAGCAGAAACAGGAAGTACTTCAATATAGGCTTTGCATTGAAGGTGGGGCGAACAGATCAACCCGATAGAAGGCAACGAATAGGGGTTGTTCGCGACTCGTTTGTTACTACCCCAGCTGGCGAACACATCTTATATATGCACCTTGCGCATAGTCAGAATGGTGTTCCACAGTATTATTCGCAACGTGTGTACATCAGCGTGCCCATCAAAAAACTTCCCGCCAACACTCGTTTCGTGTTTCGAGTGAAGGATTATCAAAGGATGATTACGGTGGAAAGGGGAGGTAGTTAAGGAGTTATGGAGTTAAGGAGTTAAGGAGTTAAGCCAATAGCTTGGTTAAACAACGAGGCTCGAAACAACAAGACCCGAAACAACTAAGGCTGCGACCTACCAACAAGATGGTTTTTCGCTCTATACATAAAGCAATGGCTTAACTCCCTAATTCCTTAACTCCCCACGATAGTTATCCCCTGTGCAACAAAGTATTTGGCTTAACTCCTTAACTCCTTAACTCCCCAAATATCCTCCCTAACTCCTTAACTCCCCACGATAGTTATCCCCTGTGCAACAGCGCATTTGGCTTAACTCCCCAAGATAGTTATCCTCTGTGCAACAAAGCATTTGGCTTAACTCCCTAACTCCCTAACTCCTTAACTCCCCAAATATACTCCTTAACTCCCCACGATAGTTATCCTCTGTGCAACAAAGCATTTGGCTTAACTCCTTAACTCCCTAACTCCTTATAAACTCAACATCATGCTTACCAAGCAAGTAAACGGAAAAGGTCCTCAATGGGGCCGCAATTGTTATTTCTCTGAGAACGCCACCATAGTGGGCGACGTCATTATGGGCGACGACTGTTCGGTGTGGTTCTGTGCTGTACTTCGTGCCGATGTAGACGGAATACGCATCGGTAACCGCGTAAACATACAAGACGGGGCATGCGTACACCAGTCGCATGGCACGCCCGTAGTGATAGAAGACGACGTGTCGGTGGGTCATAACGCCACTGTTCACGGCTGCATCCTCCGTCGCGGCTGCCTTATTGGCATGGGCGCAACGGTGCTAGATGCCGCCGAAGTGGGTGAAGGAGCAGTGGTTGCGGCTGGTGCCGTGGTGCTGCAAGGCACGAAGATAGGTGCAAACGAGCTGTGGGCAGGCGTTCCTGCCAAGCTGGTTAAGCGCACCGCGCCAGGCCAAGCCGAAGAGTTCGCCCAGCATTACATGGAGATAAAGAAGTGGTATTAAAGTTCATTCCATTGGTTAGCCAGCCCTTCTGGCTTTCATGGTGTCTTTAATGTCACTGGTGTTACTAGCTTATCTAGGCAGGCCGCTATGTCTCGGCCACCTAGATAAGCTAGTTTGATTTTGTAAAGTCAAGCCAATTACCTTTTATCTTCCCAACTCTAACGGCCTTGTAGCCTCTTTCAACCACACCAGATGTTCGCGGTCTAGATGTGGAGCAAGCGTGGTGTACACCATGCGATGGTAGTCGTTGAGCCACGTAATCTCTTCTGCCGAGAGCATGGAAAACACAATCGGCGCGGTGTCGATGGGGCAAAGCGTTAGCGATGTGAACTGCAAGAACTCGCCAAAGGCAGTTGAACGATAGGGGACAGTGAGCAAGGTGTTCTCTATCCTGATGCCATATTCGCCCTCGATATATAGCCCAGGCTCGTCGGTAATGGTCATTCCGGCGTGGAAAGGCGCAGGCCGCCATTGCATTCTAACTTGCTGTGGCCCTTCGTGTACGTTGAGATAAGCCCCAACGCCGTGGCCCGTGCCATGCAAAAAGTTCATACCCTCGCGCCAAAGCGGCAGGCGTGCTGTGGCATCTAGCTGCGTGCCCGTTGCGCCATCGGGGAATTTCAGCATCGCAAAGTTGATAAATCCCTTCAACACCAGCGTGTAGGCAGTGCGTTGTTCGGGCGTTGTTTCGCCCAAAGCGATGGTTCGCGTGATGTCGGTCGTGCCGTCTTGGTATTGCGCACCGCTGTCGATGAGCACCAGTCCGCGCGGTTTTACGGGAATATCCGTTTCGGGTGTGGCCTCGTAATGCACGATAGCCCCATGCGCTTCGTAGCCAACGATGGTTTCGAACGACTTACCGCGGAACAGCGGTTGTTCGGCCCTGAACGACGTTAGTTTGTCGTCCAAACTGATTTCCGTTTCTGTTCCGCCCTCCACGGCAGGTTTCAACCACTTCAAGAACTTCACCATCGCAATGCCGTCTTTCAGCATCGCGTTGCGAAAGCCCCGTATTTCGGCATCGTTTTTCACCGCTTTCAAGGCGGGGACAGGCGAGGGCAGCGTTATAATCTCTTGGCACGTAACCTTTTGCGCAAGCGTATAGTTGGTCGTGTTGGGGTCTAGCAAGATGTTATATTCGGCATAACGGGCAAGCCCCTTGTCCACATCGGCGTATTCGGCCACCTCAATTTGCTGCGATTTAAGATACGCTTTCACCTCTTTTCCCAACTTCTCCTTATTAATATATAAGGTAGAACGGTTTTGCTCGATAAGCAAATAGGCCACGAACACGGGGTTGCACTGCACATCAGAGCCGCGAAGGTTAAGCGTCCACGCCACATCGTCGAGGGTGCTAACCAACGTTCCGTCGGCATGTACGGTGCGCAAGGCTTTCCGTATGCGTTCTATCTTGTGTCGTGTTTCTTCGCCTGCCAGTTCCAAGGGCTGCAATTCAACGCTGTTGGTGGGTATCTCAGGGCGGTCGGTCCATATCGTTTTCAGTGGGTCGATGTTGGTTCTAAGGGTCAGTCCGCCAAGTTTTCTCAGCTCTGCTTTTAGCGCATTCACCTCGTTCAAGGTGTTAACCATGCCGTCTAGTGCCACTTCGGTGTTGTCGGTATGGCGCAACTTGTCGGCCAGCCACTCGGCAACACTTGGCGTTTGGGGCAATCCGTCCTTCATCAGCTTAAAGCCTGACCCTTGTAATTGCTCTTCGGCGGCGATGAAGTAGCGCGAGTCGGTCCACACGGCGGCATCATCGAGTGTCACCACTGCCGTGCCAGCCGAGCCGTTGAACCCCGAAATCCATTCGCGCCCTTTCCAATGTTCGGGCACATACTCGCCCGAATGGGGGTCGGTACTGGGAAAGATAAATGCTGCCAAATGTTCTCTGCGCATCAGTTGGCGCAAGGCGTCAAGTCGTTGTTCGATTGTTTTCATATCTAGTGCTTTTAGTTTCTGCTGTGTTATATGGTTGTGTTGCGCCCCCATTTGTACGTCGTGTTCCGTCGAGGAGCATGTCGCGGGAAGTGTGCCCGTATGTTGTTGGCTCGGTGCTAAGTTATGAAATAAAAATGAAAAACGTGGCCTTCGTCACCACTTTTGTCAGCCATAAGTAACAAAAAGCACGTACGTTTTAAAATTATAACAAATTAAAGGCTGTGTAAGATGCCTGCCTTACCATTTTTTTTGCTACCTTTGCCCTAACAATGTAACGAAGTTACTTTAATCAAAAATCAAATATAATTATGGAATTTCTAACAGATGAGAAACTAGTTATTGTCGGTGCAGCCGGCATGATTGGTTCCAACATGGCCCAAACAGCCGCCATGCTTGGCCTAACCCCCAACATTTGCCTGTACGATGTGTACGAACCAGGATTGGCAGGTGTTACCGAAGAAATGCGCCACTGCGGTTTCGAGGATGTGAACTTCACCTACACCACCGATGTTAAGGAGGCTCTAAAAGGTGCCAAGTACATCATTTCGTCGGGTGGAGCGCCCCGTAAGGAGGGCATGACCCGCGAAGACCTGCTCAAAGGCAACGCTACCGTGGCCGAACAACTGGGTAAAGACATCAAGGCTTACTGCCCCGACGTAAAGCATGTGGTTATCATCTTCAACCCCGCAGACATCACGGGCTTGGTAACGCTCATCTGGTCGGGCCTCAAACCCTCACAAGTATCAACGCTTGCAGCCCTCGACTCCATCCGCCTGCAAAGCGAATTGGCCAAGCACTTCGGCGTTGCTCAGAGCGAAGTTACGGGTTGTCGCACCTACGGAGGCCACGGCGAATCGATGGCTGTGTTTGCTTCTACCGCCAAAGTACAAGGCACACCGCTGCTCGACCTTATCGGTACGCCGAAACTCAGCGCCGAAAAATGGGCCGAAATTAAGCAGAAGACGGTTCAAGGTGGTTCGAACATCATCAAACTTCGTGGCCGCAGCTCGTTCCAAAGCCCTGCTTACGTATCGGTTAAGATGATTGAGGCCGCCATGGGTGGCGAAGAATTTGCATGGCCCGCAGGTCGCTACGTGTCGTTTGCCGGCATCGACCACATCATGATGGCTATGGAAGTAAGCATCACCGAGAAGGGTTCTGCCTATGAAGAGGTTGTTGGCACGCCCGAGGAAATGGCCGAATTGAAGAAGAGCTACGACCACTTGGTGAAGATGCGCGAAGAGGTTATCGCCCTTGGCGTACTTCCTCCCGTAGAGAAGTGGGGCGAAATCAACCCCAACTTGAAGTAAGTTAGGGCTGAAAAGCTAAAAACACGCATCCCCCAACGCACCGCAAGTGCGCTTGGGGGATGTTTTTTGTTTGGGCACATCCTAAAAGGTGAAAGGGTGAAAGGGTGAAAGGGTGAAAAGGTGAAAGGGTGAAAAGGTGAAAAGGTGAAAGGGTGAAAAGGTGAAAAGATGGCTGCGCCCACCACTCTTATTAACTTGTCCGACCAGTCTGACCAGTCTGACCAGTCTGACCAGTCTGACCAGTCTGACCAGTCCGACTAGAAGAACTAAACAAACTAGCCCCGCTAACTTAATTAACCCAATGCCTGAAACTCATTAACCCGCCTGCTACCACCTCGTTTTTGTCTGCTTTTCCGCATATATTTTAACACTATGGCGCCCTTTTTATCCACCACTTACCCGCTTGGCCCAAAAAATCGATTCTCGCGAAGGTTTGTTTTGATGCAAAAAGGAGGTAGCTTGTGAATACGATGAAATGAATTTTTATTTAAAAAGACCGCTGTTTGCACCCCGTTTCGGGCGTTTTGCCGCTAAATGCACTGCGTTTTGGTGCTAAATGCACTGTGTTTTGGTGCTAAATGCACTGTGTTTTGGTGCAAAATACACTGCGTTTTGGTGCAAAATACACTGCGTTTTGGTGCAAAACACCAGGCAAAAAGGTGCTAAACGCAAGGTGAGAAGCATGATTATCCACAGCAATGGTATAAATATAACCTTTTAGAACTATTAAAAACATGGCCGAAAAGGGCAAAATAGTGGTTAAAAAGTGGGATTTTAGGGGCTAAAAGCGTGTATTTGGGCTTGAAAAATTACGAGCCGTTAAGCAAAATAGAAAGGCTAAAAGGTGCAAAATGCAGATCTTTTTCTTAAAATTGAACATGTCGGGAGGAGCGAAAGGCTAAGAATTGGGGCGATTTGCCTACTTTTGGGCCTATATTCTCGCTAGAACGGCTCGAAAATTAGAGCGGTATTGTAAAATAAAAGATAATAATTTATAGTCAAACAAAATTGAATTTAGAATGCCACAAATGCAGCGTAGGCAAACGATACACCTACTTTTAATCTGCGTAAAGCCTTGTTAATGCCATGCTGTACACGCGTTGCACTCTTCTATCAGCTATTTCCCAGATGCAATTCTGTTTGACTATATGTTTTTAAGTTGGTGAGGTGGAAAGCTGGTGAGTTGGAGGTGTTTTGAGCTTTTCAGTTGATGAGCTGGTGGCTTTTTGAGTTGATGAGTTGGTGAGTTGATGAGTTGGTGGGTTGATTTTCCCCGTACTTCGTGTGTAAGAAGGGCGTTTATCTTGTGTTGGCATAACAGAGATAACAAACACCTCTTAAATGATAGAAACATAAAAAGTCAAGACGACTTCAGTGCCTATATTGGAAAGGTGGATGGGAAAAGGTCGGGATGCACCGTAACATTACCCAAATTGTTAAAAAGAAAATGTGATAATGCAAGAAAGTATTAGATATTGATAATATAGTGCACAATGATTTACTATATTATTCTTAACTTTGTGCACATGATAATCCACCAATTATTGCCAAATTATGACAAAATGTGCGCTGTTGCAACCTTTTTATTCCTTGTGGTGCTAAATCAATAGCAAATTGAATGGTTGCCCATAAAACAGCCCTGCTTTGCCTAATCCTTGCAATAGGTGTAAAGACGTATTAACAGTAACAATATATTTACCTATATAGACAAATGAGAAAACATACATTATTACCGGCTCTGTTGTTTGTAGCCGTAGCCTTGCACGCTGTGGTGCGGACAAATTTCCCTACGGACAACACGCGCGCGAAACGTAAAAAGGTGACCGTAACAAAGCAGGCACAAACCGCAAACGCAGATACCGTTATGCGCAACATCGCCCTGTCGAAAGACATTGATGTGAGTGCGTCGGCATTCGTCAACCAGAATGAAACGCCCGAGAAGGCTTGCGATGGGGACGTGCGAACCAAATGGTGCGACAACAGCTCGCCAAACAAGTGGTTGCTTTACGACCTTCAGAAAGATTACAACGTGCGTAAGGTTTGCCTGATATGGGAAAATCGGGACCCCAACAACATATATAAGGTGCAAACAAGTGTCGACGGACAACACTGGACCGACCGAATAACGGAGACAACAAATACACAAAACCAACGTGTTTACGATGTGGATTGGAAAGGTGTGCGCTTAGTTCGTTTCCTTGTGCCCGAAGAGGCCAAAGACGACGCTGTGCGCTTGATGGAGTTCCAGGTGTGGACTAGGGGCGCAGGGCAGCCCTCGCGCATCGAGCCGATAGGCAAATGGGGTGCTATGGTTAAGCCACGCTATCTGCATACGGAGGGTAAGAAAAAGATATACGCACTGATGTCGTTTGTAGACAATAGGGTGGGCGTTATCGATGCCAACGGAAGCAACTGCGTTATTGGTCCGCAAATGCCGTTCGGCTCCATCAATCCGTCGCCCCAAACACCCGAAGGCGAACACGACGGGTATGCGCCTAATCAGCCAATACGCGGTTTTGGACAGCTGCACGTTAGTGGAACGGGATGGGGAAAATATGGCCATTTCTTGCTTTCGCCACAAGTGGGGCTCAGCGTTGGCGAAACCGAACACGACTCGCCGGCAAGCGACGAAGTGGCCAAGCCCAACTATTATAGGGCAAGGTTAGACAGGTATGGCATCGTTGCCGAACTGACGCCAACCGAACATGCCGCCATTTACCGTTTCACTTTCCCGCAAACGCCCGAGGCGAACATCGCCATGGACGTAACCCACAGTCTTACCCGCGACATTGCCAAATATATCGGCGGAACAGTTAAGGCAAACAGCGTGAGCATAGACAGTGACGAAGGCGACAGATTTTCGGGTATGATTGAATACGAGGGTGGTTTCAGTGGTGGTTTTTACAAGTTGTATTTCACCGCGCAGCTAGACAAAAAGCCCCGAACGTTCGGCGTTTGGAAAAACGGGACACTGCAACAAGGTGCCAAGAAGACCCAACTAACCCAAGGAGAAGACCGCATAGGCAGCTACTTTACATACTACACGAACAACGGCGAGGCGGTTAAACTCAAGATAGCCATATCGTTTAACAGTGTTGAGCAGGCCAAGAAGTATCTTGCCACCGAAATTCCAGGGTGGGATTTCGAGGCAACGAAGAAACGCGGCGAGGACAAGTGGAACCGCATATTGAGCGACATCGTTGTAGACGAAGCCCCAGCCGTGAGGATGAAACAATTTTATTCGGCCTTGTATCACTGCTTGCTGATGCCCCGAAACCGCACCAACGAGTTCCCCGCATTCGGCAACAAGGAACTGTGGGACGACCATTTCGCCGTGTGGGATACGTGGCGCACGCTCTTCCCGCTGCTCACCATCATCGAGCCCGACGTGGTTGGACGTAACGTTCAGGCCTTCGTTAATCGCTGGAAGGTGAACGGAAAGGTGAAAGACGCCTATATCGCAGGTAACGATATGGCCGAAGAACAAGGCGGAAACGATGTAGACAACATCGTGGCCGACGCTATTATTAAAGACATTAAGGGCTTTGACAAGGCTGAGGCTTACAAGTACTTGAAGTTCAGTGCCGACCACGAGCGCCGTGCAGCGCCGTTAATGGTGGGCGAAAAGGGGTTGGGCCAAAACGATACGCTGTTCTATCGGCAGAACGGATGGCTCCCCGGTGGCGTGATGGCCCAATCAACAGCCTTGGAATACTCCTATAACGACTACTGTGTGGCATTGGCAGCCAAGAAATTGGGTCACGAATGCGACTACAAGAAATATCTGGAACGCTCGAAACGCTGGGTGAACATGTGGAACGCCGACTTGGAAAGCAAGGGCTTTAAGGGCTTTATTTGCCCCAGAGACAAAGACGGAAAGTGGATAGACATAGATGCCACCTACTTTTGGGGCTCGTGGAAACGCTATTTTTATGAAGCCAACGCTTGGACTTATTCTTTCTTCGTGCCCCACGACATAGACAAACTCATCGAATTGAATGGTGGCAAGGAGCAGTTTGCCAAGAAACTGGACTACGGTTTCAGAAACAGCCTGTTGGAGTTGGCCAATGAACCATCGTTCCTTACGGCGCGCCTCTTCAATCATGCCGGGCGGATGGACCTCACTTGCTATTGGGTGAACCACGTGTTGGAAAACCTTTTCGGCGAATATTCCATGCCCGGCAACGACGATAGCGGCGCCATGTCTTCGTGGTGGCTTTTCTCGGCTATGGGTTTCTTCCCCAACGCAGGGCAAAACATCTACTATCTCAATTCGCCCTTGTTTAAACGGGTTACCATACAACGGCCAAACGGCAACATCGAGATAAGCGCGCCCAACCGCACCGACAAGAACATCTATATAAAAGAGGTGAAGGTGAACGGAGAAACCTGCACCGACGGCATCATTACTTATGACGACCTGAAGAACGGGGCAACCATAAGGTACGAACTAACGAAGTGAACATCGAATAACAATTAATATTTAAACAACATGAAACATTTCCTTTTGACGTTGGGCTTTATGCTCACGCTCGGTGTGCTTTCGGCATTCGGGCAACAAACGGGTAACAAGCTTTGCCTTAAAGCCTCGAAAGTGCTGCTTTCCACTGGCGGCAAAGTGTCGTTTGAGGTGGAAGGCACCAATCCGTCTGCCACCTACAAGTACAAGTGGACTTTACCCAAACAGTTTAAGAAATTGTCTGAAAGGGGCAACAAAGTGGTAGTGAAAATCCCCGATGAAGGTAATTACGAGGTGAAGGTGTTTGTGGAAAGCAACGATGAGAGCGACGACGTAGAACTGAAAACCAACGTAGAAGTATCGAACAGCAAAAAGATAGAGCTGCTGAGTGTTGGCAAGAAGGTTGTATCGTGTAGCGGCAACGTGGGCGACGAAAGGCCTGATTGGCTCTTTGATGGTACCGCCGACCCCGACAATTACAGCAAGAAATGGTGTGCCGAGGGAAAGAAAGAACACGAAGTGGTGGTAGACTTAGGGCAAACATGCCAAATCTATCGCTTGAAATTCTACGACTGCCGTACCAAAGAGACCGATTACGACAACATCCAAAACTTTAAACTCTTTGTGAGCGACAACCAAACCGACTGGACTTTGGCCCTAAGCGAGACGGGGAACAACGATAACGTGAAAGACATTACCTTTGCTCCCGTAAAGGGAAGATACGTGAAATTCGTAGCTTACGACCCGAACAAAGACTTCACCATCCGCGTTTGGGAACTGGAACTATATGGCGTAAAATAGTAAATGGCGCGGTAAGGGGGCGCCTTATGGCGCTGCATGGTTCTCTTCTTGTTCCTCCCCAAAGAACGTTTAGCCTTTCCACTTTGCCAAAAGAGCCGTGCCGGCGATTTTCAATACTCGCCAAGGCAACGTTCGAACAAGTTTGGCATTGTCTCCTTTGGCTTAACGAAAACGTCGAACTATTGCGGCGTCCGGCGCACCTTTACCCCCTCCCTTACAAACAGGTGGCTTATGCTTAAACCAGTAAGATTTTGGGTATGCCTGGTTCTTATCCTGGGCATGCCAAGGGTGTTTTTTGCCCAAGACAAGACACCCTATCGGCTTGTAAACCCCTTTATAGGCACGGGCAACGAGGGCAACTGTTTCCCTGGTGCCCAGGCTCCGTTCGGCATGCTGTCGTTAAGTCCTAACAACACGTTCGACAATTACGAAGATGCCGCATCGCGTCCGGGTTACAAATATTTCCGGAACGAGATAAACGGCTTTGGGCTGACACATTATAGCGGTGTGGGTTGCCATGCCATGCAAGACTTGCAGTTTATGCCCGTAGCGGGAACACTCGACAAATCGCCCGTGAACGACAAGCATGCATACGTGTCGCGGTTCTCGCACGAACGCGAAAAGGCAATGCCTGGCTATTATTCCGTTACGCTCGACGATTACCATGTGGATGCGAAGTTCGCTGCTACGGTACACGCTGCCATCGGCGAAATTACCTACCGCGGCGACCAAGAGGCACATCTGGTGTTTGCTCCAACAAACTGTGCCAACGGCATCGGCGATGGAGAACTGCACATCGAGTCGACAGCCATGACCGTAACGGGGTGGGTTTCGACGGGCGGATTTTGTTGGCGCGACCCCAAAGACCGTCCTTACCGTGTGTTTTTTGTGGCTAAGTTCAACACCAAGTTCAGCAGCTACGGCGTGTGGAAAGGCAAAGCCAAGGCCGAAGGGGCCTCTAACGTGGCAGGAGACGACGTGGGCGCATACGTGTCGTTTGGAAAGTTGAATGGAAAGGCAGTGAAAATGAAGGTGGCCATCTCGTATGTGAGTATCGATAACGCCCGCAAAAACCTGCAAGAAGAGATAAGCTGTTGGGAGTTTGAGGACGTTTGCCGCGCAACGAAATCGCAATGGGAGCGCATGTTGTCGCGCCTGACCGTAGAAGGAGGCAGCGAAAGTCAACGGCAGGCATTTTACACCGCCGTTTACCACAACCTTTTGCACCCCAACGTGTACAGTGACGTGAACGGCGACTACATGGGATTTGACGATAAAGTGCATCGTGTGGCCAATGGAAGGAAACAATATGCCAACTTCTCGCTGTGGGACACCTATCGCACAACCGCCACATTGCAGGCCCTAATCGCACCCGATGAGGCTTCGGACATGGCCCAATCGCTGTTACTTGATGCCGAGCAAGGAGGGGCTTATCCCAATTGGAGCATGAACAACGTTGAATATGGGGTGATGAATGGCTACTCAACGTTCCCCTTCATTGCCAATCTCTATGCCTTTGGGGCACGGAACTTCGACCTGCAAGCAACCAAAGAGATGATGAAACGCGTATCGGTGAAACACATTAAGTGTAAAGGTTTCCACGGTTGGGAGCACGTTGAAGACTACATGGCGTATGGATACGTGCCCGTAGATAGGCATGGGCATGGTGCATCGATGACCCTTGAATATGCCATCGACGACTTTTCTATTGCCCAGATATGCAAGGCTGCCGGCGACGAGGCTGCATACAACTATTATATGAACCGTTCGCAAAGTTTCGAAAAACTATTTGATGAAGAAACGCGACTGATAAGGCCGAGAAATGCCGACGGCAGTTTCCTAACGCCTTTCGCGCCCAACATGGAGAAAGGCTTTAACGAAGGTAATGCCATGCAGTATTTCTGGAGCGTTCCGCATAACGTAGATGCCTTGACAGACTTTTGTGGAGGTAAGGATGCTATGGAGAAACGGCTCGACACGTTTACGTCGCAAGTGAAGTGCGGTTGGGCACCCGATGTTCCATATTATTGGTTGGGCAACGAACCTTGCTTTGGGAGTGTCTACGTGTACAACTTCTTAGGCAAGGCATGGAAAAGTCAACGGATGGTGCGAAACGTCCTCAATCGGTTCGACGATACGCCTAACGGGCTCCCCGGCGATGACGATGCCGGTGCAATGTCGGCCTTATACGTGTTCTCGGCTATGGGATTGTATCCCTACATCCCAGGCATTGGAGGCTTTGTGGTAACAGGTCCGCTGTTCACTAAGGTTCAGTTGCAGCTCAAGGGGGGTAAAACGCTCACTCTTATTGGTGAAAACGCAGGCAATGATGCCCCTTACATACAGCGTTTGCAAGTAGACGGGCGCGAAACAACATCCACGTGGTTAGACTGGAACAAACTGAAACATGGCGCAAGGCTGAACTTCGTGATGGGTAAAGGGCCCAACAAACAATGGGGAGCGACAGAGAAAGACGTTCCGCCGTCTTATTATTAAGGTGGGATGGGCAAGCAAACGCTTTGCTGCCTGCCAACAATCTAAGTACAAACAATAAAATCAGATGAGAATGAATAAATACGCATTGTTGCTGTTCTCGCTTTGTTCGGTGCCCTTGTCGGCATTAGCTCAGGGCAAACACATAACCGGTAGGGTGTCTGACACGAAAGCCGAACCCATCGTGGGAGCAGTAATCAAAATTCAAAACAAGGCTGCTGTGGTTACGGATGCCGAGGGTAGGTATGCCATTGATGCAGAGCCTGGCGACGTGTTAGACATCACTTGTATCGGCATGCAGAGCCAAAGGTTGAAGGTTGGCAACCGGTCTACCCTCAATGTGGTGCTGCAAGACGATGCCGTGAAACTCGACGACATCGTCGTTGTGGGTTATGGCACGATGAAGAAACGTGATCTATCGGGAGCAGTGGCCAAGATAAGCGGCGACGACCTTTTGGGGACGGGCGCTTCTAGCTTTAACCAAGCCCTGCAAGGAAAGGTGTCGGGCGTGGTGGTTAACAAAACCGACGGGGCACCGGGCGGTGCCATCAGCATCAATGTGCGTGGCGCAAACTCGTTCACCACAAGCACCGAGCCGCTTTACATTGTAGATGGTGTTCCCTTTGAAACGGCTGGCACGCCATCGAGTAAGGCCACCGACGGCAGTCAGATGCGCATGAACGCCCTCGCCTCCCCGCTGCCCGCCGTCCGCATCACCATCAAAACCATCATCACACGAAAGGCCAAATAAAGATGGCTATACAGCGCCTCCGGGGGTCCAAGCTGGTCCTCAAAATCGACAACGTCGATTACGCCGCCGAAATCTCCGAATGGAAGTTCCCGAAAGAGGAAACCAAAGATGCGGGGACGAAGACATTCGGCGACGTCATGAAAGGCTCCGTCGGCAAGGCCACCCTGGAAGTGACGATTGTCCAGTCCACGAGCGCCGAAGCCCTCCTGATGAAGGTTTTCGACAATCCCGGCAAAGACAACGTACCTTTCACGCTCGCCCCGCACGCCAACGACACGCCGACCCCGGATGAGCCCCACTGGGTCGGAACGCTCGCGTTCCCGAAGCTCCGCCCGGCGATCGGCATCAAAGCCGGCGACGATGACAGCACGACCGAAATCGAGTTCACGGTCCGTACCCGCGAGAAGAAAACCCAAGCGTAATCAGGGGGCCTTGTGATGCATGACGGCGTCTACTCCGTGGGCGACGGAGTCACCATGCGCATCCAGGGGGCAGACAAGACGATGCGGGCCCTCGCCCGGGCCGGCGCCGAGACGAGCGACATGAAGGAACTTATGCACTCGCTCGGTGAGCTCGTGGTCCGCACCGCCAAGCCCCTCGCGCCCCACAAGACCGGGCGCCTCGCCTCATCGATCCGCGCCGGCCGCGGCAAAACCAAGAGCGTGGTCTACGCCGGCCGCAAATCGATTCCGTACGCCGGCGTCCAGCACTACGGGTGGCCACGCCACCATATCCATCCGCATCCTTTCCTGGTGCAGGCCCTGGAAGCCCGCAACCAGGACATCGTCAAACATCTCCTGAAAGGGCTGGGCGAGATATGCGACAAGCTCGGCCTGGACAACAACATCGGAGGAGCACTCTAATGGAACCCACCACTGACGCACAGTCGGAGGCGTTCAGCGCCTTCGCGGAATCCCTCACCATCGGGGAGCAGGTCATGTACACGACCATCACCGGCGCCGGCCTGGACGCCGACCCCGACCCCGGCCTCATGATGCGCGCCCTCGCCACCATCGCCCTGCAGCGCCTCGCCCAGCCCGGAGACCCCGCCATCACCCCGTCCGTCGCCGACGGACTCACCATGGCCGACGCCCTGGACGTCATCGAAGCCGCCTCCCACACGGAACCGCCCCGCGACGCCGCCCTCACCGGGATCCTCGCCCGCATCCGCCCCCACGCACCCAGCCACGCCGGCGCGATCGAGGCGACGTCCCCGTTTCGTGAAGCAGATGGCGGCAATGGTCGCCTCGGGCATCATCACGTCTCCCTGTGAATACTGGGGGCTGACCAGGATGGAGACCGCGGCGCTCATCCGCGAGTGGAATCGCCGCCAGAAAGCATGAAAGTGCCCCCCCGGGCCTGAGGGAGAGAGAAGCGGAGAACAAACTCAGGCCCGGGGGGGCTTCCCCCGATGTCAGGATCGAATCAACTGACGGGAAGGAGTCTATCAAGGTGGCAGGCAAGCAGTCAATCAAAATCAGTGTGACAGCCGACACGAAAAAGTTCCGGTCGGAGATGGGCAAGATCGGGCAGGCCGAGGGCGGCGTCGGCAAGCTCAAACAATCCATGTCCGCCCTCGGCATCGGCATGAAAGGACTCGCCGCCGGAGCCATAGGATTCGGCGCCACCGCCGCCTTCGCCATCGGCAAGCAAGCCGTCGGCGCCGCCAGCAACCTGCAGCAATCCATGGGCGCAGTGGATGACGTTTTCAAGTCATCCGCCAAACAGGTCCACGCCTACGCACAGAAAGCCGCCGACGCCGTCGGACTCTCCCGAAACCAATACAATGAAATGGCCACGTTGATCGGCACCCAGCTGAAAAACGGCGGCACCGCAGCCAACCAGCTCGCCGACCAGGCCAACAAAGTCATCAAGATCGGCGCGGACCTATCCGCGCAGTTCGGCGGCAACACGAAAGACGCCGTAGACGCACTCTCCGCAGCCCTCAAAGGAGAACGCGATCCGATCGAGAAATACGGTATTTCCCTCACCCAGAACGCGATCGACGCCGAAGCTGCCGCCCTCGGCTACAAAAAGGTCAACGGTCAGCTCACCACACAGGCCACACAAGCGGCCACCTTGTCGCTCATCCAAAAACAGTCCGCCGACTCCACCGGCAAATTCGCCCGGGAGACAGACACTCTCGCGCACAAACAGCAAGTCCTGTCAGCGAAATGGGAGGACGCCAAGGCCAAGCTCGGCAACATGTTGCTGCCCATCGTCACCAAGGTGACGGGGTTCATCGCCGACCATATCGTCCCGCTCATCGGCAAGCTCCCAGGCCTCCTAGCAGGACTCGGCCGCGTCATCGGCGGTGTCTTCGTCGGCGCCTGGCGGCTACTCGTAGGCGTCGTCAAGGCCGCCGCGGGCGCCCTGAAAATCGCGTGGGAGGCCATCAAATTGGTTTTCCAGCTCGGCGTCACCGCCGTCTCCGCTGTCATGTCTGGGCTCGCCACCGTCGTAGGCCTGGCGTGGGAGGGCGTCAAGCTGGTCTTCACGGGCGCCGTCGCCATCGTCAAAGCCGCCTGGGAGGGTTTCATCGCCCTCTTGAAGGGCGGGGCCGCCGTCATCGGCGCCGTCTTCACCGGGATCGCGACCGTCGCCGGCTGGGTGTGGGAGGGGATCAAGGCTGTCATCTCCGGCGCCGGCGCCGTCATCCAAGGCGTCTGGAACGGGATCCGCGTCGCCGCCGGCTGGCTCGGCGCCGCATTCCAGGGCCTGCTCGGCGTCGTCAAATCCATCTGGAACGGGATTAAATCCGTCATCGGCGCCGCCGCCCACCAAGTAAAAATAACATTCCAAACCATCGTCGGGTCGATAGGCATGGTGATCGGCTGGTTCGGCAAGCTGCTATCCAAGGTCTGGAACGTCATGGGCCAGATCGTGTCCTCGATCTGGAACGGCATCGTCAAGGTCGTCTCATGGGTCGCCGATATACCCGGGAAGATAGTGAAAGCGTTCGGCAACGCGGGGATGATCCTGTTGGGCGTCGGCAAGAAGATCATCGGCGGCCTATGGGACGGCATCAAATCCGGCTTCGGCGCTATCAAAGACGGTTTCAAGTGGCTGACCAACAAGCTGACGTCGTGGAAGGGCCCGGAGGCGGTGGACCGGACCCTCCTGCGCGGCGCCGGCCAGCTGATCATCCAGGGCCTCGTGGACGGGATGGCGTCCCGGTACGGCGCCGTCCGATCCTCCCTCCAAGGCCTCACCCGCGCCCTGCCGGGCATGATCGACGGGCAGGCCCTC
>ERZ773056.555-NODE-555-length-19695-cov-9.420163_pt1 | contig 19695 bp, 19 predicted proteins | sample MGYA00580857_ERZ773056 | MGnify/ENA primary metagenome ERZ773056 (study PRJEB29015, sample SAMEA2737996) | human oral metagenome | biome: human oral; feature: human-associated habitat; material: dental | place: China | collected 2114 ... | reverse complement strand
GATATAACAGAACATTGATTTACAGCTTTGTAACATAATATATTCACAAAATAATTGCGTCGCTACACTTTGCCAAAGTTTTAATTGCTCGTCGTGCTACGACCTTTGGCAAAGTTGATTAATCTGATTATCAACAGCTTTTGTAGTATGTTATGTAGGGGCGTTTTGTAAACGCCCACATAAATAAAACTTTTCGGACAGTTTCTTGGGGTAAAACAAAAACCTCCCCTTGCAAATCTTTTTGCAAGGGGAGGTCTTTTTTGTCTTGACGATGAATGTCTTACGTTCCCACTCTAATATTTTTAGAAAAAAACTCTAAAAACATTTGTTTATTAGAGAGAAAGTCTATATTTTTGCAGGGTTAATAAATAACAAAAACTATGAATAGATCACCGCCTTTTTTAATGCAAACAAGTTCAATTATTTTAACAGAACAAGCAACAACAACAATCTGATATAATGAAAACAACAATGAAATCTAAAGGCAACGGGAGTCGGGAGACTTGCCGTCGCAACCAACTACTGCGCTACCAAGCGGTAATAAATGAGTTCAACGCTCACGATGCGCGTTATATCCCTATTACGGTGATTTGGCGAGAGTTTATCTATCCTAAATTCTTTATTTCGCGCAAAACGCTTTATCATATCCTCAATATTGATGTAGAGCAGGAATTGAAAAATTTAAACCTTTAAACAACAATGGCTGTTCAGTCTTCGCCTGAACAGCCATTTTTTAACTTTTCACCACATATCCAGCTGTGAGTCTCTGCTGGGCTTTACTTTTTACTTCTCACCTTCTGTTCCCATTGCCAAGCCGAGCGCATCGCATCGTCCAAAGAGCTTTGGGCTTTCCAACCGAGTACGTTATTAGCCTTATCAGTGTTAGCATAAGCAGCGGTGATATCACCAGCACGTCTACCTACAATTTGGTAGTTCAATTTCTTGCCCGATACGCGTTCAAAGCTTTGGATAACTTCCAAAACAGTACTACCTTTACCTGTTCCTATATTGAAGACTTCATAGTTTTCAGTATTCTTGCTTTCTAATAGGCGTTGAAGTGCAATCACGTGAGCTTTCGCCAAATCCACTACGTGAATATAATCGCGAATGCAAGTGCCATCAGGGGTAGGGTAGTCGCCACCGAAAACCGAGAGTTTCTCACGCAAACCTATAGCCGTTTGGGCGATATAAGGCACCAAGTTTTGAGGTACACCTAAGGGCAGTTCGCCTATTTCAGCCGAAGGGTGTGCCCCAATAGGATTAAAGTAGCGCAAGGCAATCGCATTGAGCGAAGGAGTAACCTTGCAAGTATCGCCGATAATCTCCTCACTGATTTGTTTCGTATTACCATAAGGAGATTCGGCTTTTTTCACAGGAGCATTCTCAGTGATAGGCAACTCATCTGCCTGACCGTATACGGTGCAAGACGAACTGAAAATGAAGTGTGCTTTGGGCAACTTGCTCAGTTCTTGCAAGAGGTATACAAGGCTGGTAAGGTTATTTTCGTAATACAAAAGCGGTTTCTCCACGCTCTCACCTACCGCTTTAGAGGCAGCAAAGTGAATCACCCCTTGCACGTCGCGATGACGCTTGAAGAAATCTTGTACATCAGCTTTATTACGCAGGTCAAATTTCTCGAACACCGGCATTTTACCTGTAATTTTAGCAATGTGGTCTTTTACATTTTCTTGGGCGTTGGAAAGGTTATCAATGATAACCACATCAAAGCCTGCGTTTTGTAATTCTACAACGGTATGAGAGCCAATAAAGCCCAACCCACCGGTTACTACTATTTTTTTCATTCTTTATACTAATTGTATTTGGTTGTTTTATTTTATCGCCACAAAGGTACAAAAAAAGAAATGATATACAAGACTGTATATCATTTTTATTTATTTGTAGGTTCCTTCAATTTACCTTGAACACGCTTTTTAAGGAATTAGTTTTGAAAAACTAATCACGAACCATTAAAATATTCTTTTCCTAATCCTGCTCAGCGCTTGGGGAGTGATGCCAATATAAGAAGCAATGTATTTCAGCGGAATATTTTGAATAAGTTTAGGGTCTTTCTCCAATAAGTTCAAGTAAATCTCTTCGGGTGATTGCAATAAGAATTGAGCCTCGCGTTGCATCTTCTCAATCAGCAGATGTTCCAAGATATCAGCTTTTATTTGTAGGTACTCTTGCTGTTCTATGAGGTGTTCAAGGTGTTCACGCCCTATTTTATAGGCAGTAACCTCTTTGAGTGCTTGAATAGAGAAGAGCGAAGGTTCACGCTTTACAAACGAGGCATATGACATAAAAAACTGCTCAGCAAAAAGAATATCCACCGTCGTTTCCTTGTCGGTTGTGAGGTTGTAGTAGAAAAAGCGCACGATGCCTTCGCTGAGGTAATAGAGCGAGTGCTCTACCTCGCCTGCACGGGTGATGAGAGCATCTTTATCGAAATGTACTTCAGTAAAATACTGACTGAGGAAATCGAGGTTTAGGGTCATTGTATATCTTCTGTTTTTTCTTCTTTTACAAACCACATTTGGCAGGTATTGCCCGTAGCAAAAGTAGTGGGTCGTGCAAAATGTAAGTTGTGTAGCTCTGTTTTAATGCCTTTTATCCAACCGCAGTCTACTTGGCATATAATTCTCTGCAAAAAAGTATGCTCAAGGGCTTTTAGTACTTCGTGAAACAAGCACTTTTTAATTTGCAAAACATAACCGTAATCATCGTCTATAAGGCGTTCAAAGCCAAAACTCTTGCCAAAATAAAACGCTTCTCGTGCTTTCGATATCTCCACTATCGCCTTAAAAGGGTACTCCGAAGCTGTTAAGAAAGCCTCTGTGTTTTGCTCCATAAAAGGAGCTATCGGCTCATTGATAGCAAGACACACACATTTGAAAGCCTCTTTTCCGTCCTTGCCTATCTTCACAAAAGCTTCATACAAAGCTACTACCAAAACCGCAAATTGCACATTCCCTTCGTCCAACTCATTCTTGATAAGATGAGACATTTTTTGTAATGAATGCTTAAAATAATCTTCAAAAGCGTTTAAAAAGTCTTCAAACAATGCCTCTTCTATCCATTGTTGGGCTTTTATATAAGCAAAAGCCTCTTTCTTTATCCACTGATAGCTGTCCAGCGGACTGAAACTGTATTGTTCTTCTTGGTTCATTTTACATTTGTTTTATAAATGCAAAATTACGCACAGCAATACACAAAAAAGTTGCTATTTGACAACTTCCTCTCTTTACTTGTAAGATTTTAGCCTACTGATAGAGTATTTAGTCATTCCAAGCATTGTAGCAAGGTCTTTTTGTTTCACTTTTTGTATAAAGGCAGGAAAGCTGAACAAAGCTTCATATCTCTTTTTAGCCGATTGTCTTTGGAAGAGTTCAATAGTTTCCATCAGCCGTAATATTGTTTGTTGCTCATTTTGTATGAAGAACTGTTGCCACTCATAGCTATTTTGTAGAAGTGAATGCATTTGTTGTTTATGTATTTTCAGTACTTCAGTCTCTTCAATAGCTGTAATAGCATAACGAGAAGGTAAGCAATCTGTATAACTATTTTGCTCTGTAAAAAAGTAATCTTCAAAAGCTATCCAGCTCGTGTATTCCTCTCCTTCATCGTAGAAGAATATCCTAAGAGCCCCTTTGTTTACAAAGTAATAATGCTCACACACTTGTCCAAAGTCTAACAGCAAAGCATCTTTAGCAACGCTCTCTTTTTGGAAAGCCTCTCTAAGCGTCTGTTCCTGTATTTTTAGCTCAGGAACGGTTTTTTGTATGTATGCAATTAGTTTCTCCAATTCTTCTCCAATTCAGCAATAATGTGTGAGGCAAAGGTACTACTATTTTTCTAAATACCAATCTTAGCTCTTACAAAAGCTTCCTCCGAATAATCCACAACCTCTCTATAACAAAACAAAAAAGGACTACCATTAAGGTAGTCCCTTCTCTATTTTTTACTAATTGCTAACGCGCTACAACTGTGTGTGCGACTCGTATCTCACACTAAAACTTGTAGTTTACTCCTAAGCCCAATACTTCACGAATTTGGAAAGCTTTAGCAGCGTCGTCGTCGTAGATAGCTTGGAAAGTAAAGTTAGCTGATAAGTACTTGTTGATAGTCATCACAATATTTGCAGTATAATCCAAGTCTACGTTTTGTGGTTTGTCGAGATAGTTGCTGTACAAACTGAGGATATTCTCGAAAGATACATTGTCCATTACAGTAAACTTAGCATAACCGTTCAAGTAGAAACCGAGTTCATAACGAATGTTCTTTCCTTGTTCAACACCGTAGAAAGGACCTGTTTCTGTCCAACGGCTTTTAGCAGTCGTGATTTTAGAAGTTGCAGGAGCCAAGTTCACTTTTAGGTTATCGCTCTTCTTCCACAACATACCAGGACCAAATTGTAAGTATCCAGGTGAAAGCATTTGGTTTATGAGCGTACGACCTGTGCTCTCATATTTGTAACCATCGGTCATTTGTGTTTTGAAGTTCAAGAAGAATGAATAGTACCACTGTGGGTTGTTCAATTGGTAACCGAGTACTGAGTTCACCTCAAAACGGTCAGTGGTTTTTCTTGAATAGTCATCACCTTCAAGTTTAGTAATCCCGTAATCAACAAATACGTTGTTATCCCACGCCCATTTGTCTTTCTTGTAGTTAAAAGCATAGCTCACCGCAAGGCTTGCTGCTACGTTGTTAGTTCCCCCTCCTGTCCAATCGTGGTTGAAGGCGGCTTGCGAGAACATCAGTGAAGCGTTACCTCCCTTTGTCCATCGAGGAGCAGGAGCTTCCTCTGTTGGAGCTGCCGTAGGGTCTTGTGCTACACCGTCATTCGTTTGGTCTTCCTGAGCAAATACAGCTACTGAAGACAATAGTAAAGTTGAAAATAAAAGTCTTTTCATAAGTGATTTATTTATAATTTTTACAAAAATCCTAATTCAAGTTTCGCCACCTCACTCATCATATCCTGATTCCACGGCGGGTCAAAAGTGAGTTCTACAATCGTTTCGTGCACTTCGTCAATACTTTGTACCTTTTCCTTCACCTCCATTGGGAGAGACTCTGCCACGGGGCAGTTAGGCGAAGTGAGAGTCATTAATATTTTTACATCGAAGTCTTCGTTCACAAACACATCATAAACAAGCCCCAATTCGTAAATATCTACGGGTATTTCAGGGTCGTATATCGTTTTGAGCACCTCAACGATTTTCTCGCCCAATTGCTCTATCTTTCTTTCTTCAGTCATTTAATTTTTCTTTTTAAAGAGATAAGTCTAACGCCTCAGAAATCTAATAAAAATATATCTGTTTGATTTGAATAGACTTGTTTAATTTCTACACCACCAGGTGTATTCCTTCTTATCTATTTCCTAACACCTTAGTAGCATATCCCCTCATTTGCCCTATCATACTCACCAACCCATTCGCACGAGTAGGTGATAGATGGTCTTTCAGTCCTATTTTATCAATAAAACTCATATCCGCTTTTAGGATATCCTCAGCCGTTTGGTGAGAGAACACTTTCACTAATAAAGCAACAATCCCTTTGGTGATAATCGCATCGCTATCGGCGGTAAATATAAGCTTACCATTTTGCTCTTCGGCGTGTAACCACACCTGACTCTGACAGCCTTTAATGAGGTACTCCTCCGTCTTATACTTTTCGTCAATAAGTGGTAACGACTTGCCTAATTCTATCAGATATTCGTAACGTTGCGTCCAATCATTAAACAGTGAAAAGTCTTCAATAAGCTCATTCTGAATCTGTTGAATAGTCATTTATGTTACTTTTAGGGCGCAAAGATATAAAACAAATAATAACTGACAACTAATAGCAAATATTTTAACGCTCTTTTAACGCTCCATACAGCCTCTTGTCACGTCGCTACATTCCCCCTTTAAAGGAATATGTCTTCGTCCTTAATTTCCCCTTTGGACGGAAGTCCGCGAGAGCGGAGTATGTGAGAGGGGGAGGTTATCCCCTAGTGCTTCTGGCCTAAGCCCTCACACCTCCCATTTTCTCATTTTCAAATTTGCTAATTTTCTAATTATCCCTTCTCTTTCTTTCGCCTCGAAATCCTGTTTTTAACATTTTTAACCCTGTTGTATTATATTATTGTTCAATTAATTACACACCCTTCCTATACCAATCGTCCAAGATTCGTATAAGCTTCCTATAAGCTCTCTATAAGCTAACCCCACCCATCTTACACCCTTTTTTCACCAAAACTTCCCTCAGCTCTCTTCCGTTCTTTTCCGTTTCCTTCCGCACGACTCAACCTCTCCTCTGACCTGTCCGACCCGTCCATTTCCCTTGGTGGTATTATTGGCATTTCTGGTATTATTGGCATTTACTCCATTTTCTAATTTCCAAATTTTCTAATTCTTTAATTTAATTAATTGCTTGTATCTTCTCTGCAAAATCTTTCCAGCCTGCCGCTTTTTTGTATTGTTCTACCGAACCCTTAGGCACATAAATGGTAGGTATCACACTTTTATCTTTCGTACCAAAAATACTATTAATATGCAAGGCAGGTGGATTTACCGCTTTAATAGTAATCTTTTTCAGCACTATGCAATCCCAAAAAACATTCGACTGTATTCTGGCAAGCGTCTCGGGTAAAGTAACCTCTTTTAGTTTCCACATTACCTCAAAAACGCCATATCCTATTTCAGTAAGCCCTGTTCCCTCCAAGTTAAGCGTAGTAATATTGATGTCACACAAGAAAGCATAATCACCTAATTTCTCTACTTTGCTAAAAGTAACCTCTTCCAAATCACTACAAGCTGAAAAAGCGTTGTTACTTAACACGCTCATATTGGGTAGCGCTATTTTTTTCAGATGTGTGTGATAAAAAACCCTTTTGCCAAAATCAACAGTAGCCTTCGTGTTAAAGATAACCTCACCGCTGAGGTTTGCCTCCTCAAAAGCGCTCTCTTCTATCTCTTTCAAATTATTCGGGAATGTAATCGACTGTAAGTTCTGATGTTCTTTAAAAGCCCCTTTCCCGATAGTATTCACATTTCTGAGCTTCTCGTCAGCTTGCATATCAAGCACCGTAGTATTCGCGTTTTTCCATTTGATAAGTGTACGCCCATCAGCGCTGAGCTCGTAATCAGCAGTAGAGTTACCGTTGCTGTCATCATCACTCTTCCGACAGCCCACCAAAGCAACCATTGCCAAAGCCAATAATAAAACTTTCTTCATTGCATAAATGTTTTAAAATTCAATAACGTCACAAAAGTACAAAAATGTTTTTATACTTAAATAACGAAAAGACAATTTTAACGATTATTCGATATAACACTATTTTTCATTCGTCTTTTTGCCACTACATTTCCCCTAATAATCTTTTTTATCCACATTTCCGGTATCATTGCACTAATTTGGCATTATTTTCGTATACTTTCTCTTAGAAACACAAAAACTATATTCCAAAATGAAAAACATATCTTATTTTTTATTGTTATGCCTCGCCCTACTCATAGGAGCTTGTGGCAACCGAAACGCTTATAAACCCGTTGATCGTGGAAGCAGTACCTCCGATTACCCATATGAAAGCTCTGCCACCGATTACCGAGAGGAAAGTAGTGGCGAATTAGCCGAGATAGCCGTTGTAGGCTACGGCGAAAAGAGCACTAAGAGAAAACATTCTAAAACAACAGTCGATGTTAGCAGAAATGACGAAAGTACAATGTCAGCTAAAATGTCAGTAGCAAAAGATGTAGCAACCAGCAAACCAGCAAAACGCACTGAACCTGAGCACCGCAAACATCGTCCCGAAAGCGACCCCCAACCTCAGTCCGGCTTGGTAACTGCCGGCGAGTGGAACGACCTCAATAGTTGGGATTTCTATCAAAAAACACTCAATAAAAGTGAATTTGCTTCTTTCCCCGAACATTGGCAAATGTACACCAATCACCGTATAGCGGTACTTGTAACCGCTAATGGCAAGCCTGCTGTGAATACTACCGTAGCGCTCTATCGTAACAATACCCTACTATGGACAGCTAAAACCGATAACACGGGTAAAGCTGAACTATGGGTGAGTGCCTTCCAAAAAGAAAAAGAGCTTAACACCGAGCATTTGCGCCTAAAAGTAAACGACCAATGGGTGAGCACAGAAAAAGCAATTACCGAAAGCACTCTCAACCGTATTGCGCTTAAAAATGAAGTAAAAAAAGCATCAAACGAAGTACAAATTGCCTTTATGGTAGATGCTACGGGCTCAATGAGTGATGAGTTAGAGTTCCTAAAAATGGACTTGAAGAACGTAATCACTAAGGTAGAAGAAGGAAATAAAAACCTCAAAATAAGCACCGCTACGGTCTTTTATCGCGACGAAGGCGATGAGTATGTAGTCAAACATTCCGATTTTACTAAGGATATCAATAAAACCATTCAGTTTATTAATAGCCAAAAAGCTGATGGTGGTGGCGACTTCCCCTAAGCAGTACACACAGCCCTCAACCAGCTCAACAATCTCCAATGGGACGGCGAGGCACGCACACGTATTGCTTTTTTAGTACTCGATGCTCCTCCACATCACGAAGATAAGATACTCAAAAGCGTACAAGCATCAGTTAAAACCGCTGCCGAGAAAGGTATCAAACTCATTCCTATTGTAGCCAGTGGTATCGATAAGCCCACCGAGTTCTTAATGCGTTTTATGGCAATATATACCAATGGTACCTATGTCTTTATCACCGACGACAGCGGTATAGGTAACGCCCATTTGGAACCCAGTGTAGGGGAGTATCAAGTCGAAAAACTCAGCGACTTGATGATTCGCCTTATCAAAAAGTATACTGAATGATCTGGCTCACTTTTTGCTACACAAGTCTCAGCTTTTTAACTTTTAATTTTTTACTCAAATGAAGGCACTTCCTCTATTAGCACTATTTCCGCTATCACTCATAGCCCAAAACCCTATTCCTGCTGGCTCTTACAACGCCAGCTCTCTTGGCAATGCTTTGGAGCTTAGGATAGGTAATAACAACACTTACGAATTGGTAGGCGCTTCGGGCAACTATACCTTAAAGGACAAAAAAATAGAGTTCTCTTCCGATGCGTCGTCATTCTTGGTTGAGAAGAAACAGAGCAATAGCCCTCAGTTGCAAATTACCTTTAAAATAGGAACAGGGCTCTTTGGCGACCCACATTTCTTATATGTAGGCTACGAAAACAACAAAGGTGAAGTGGAATATGTGTGTGTACATAACAAAATCACGTCATTAGAAAATGTAGAAAAAACAAAAGACAGCAATGGAGTTGGTTATTACGTATTAGAAAGTTTTGAAGTGCCACGTACTGAAAACCTTTACTTAGTGAATGCTCATTCAGTAGCATTCAACAATAAATCTAAGGAAGTAATTATTGAGAAATATCCTATCGGAAAGACAACCAATGGTGTGGAAGTAGAATTTTTAGGAACCAATAATATGCTTAATTTAAAAGGGACTTACAACCCCGATAAAGGAACGATTTCTCTTACCGAAGGCGATTCCGATAACGCAATTCTGTTCAGTAACAAGGCAAGCGCTCCTAATCCAGCGAAAGTAGCCCGTAGCAATAAGGAAAATGTAAAGAATTGGAAATATCTTATCGCTTTCGAGGAAGAACAGGATATCCCCGAATATAATCCTGAACAAAGAGCTAAGCACAAAAACCAAGCAGATATTTCACTACCCAAGAACTTGAAAGCTGCCCTTGCTTCAGCCGATAAATATAGCCGTTTGGTAATAGTCTTCCAACAACCCGATAACAAAGAGGCTCAACAACAATTCGCTACTCTTTTTGCCAAATATAAAGAAGAAAGTGGTAGCAAAGGCTATCCCTATGAACTCTATTTGGCAACTACCAAAGATATGAAAACTCTCAAAGCCAAAGGCGTACCTACAGGTAACCAAATGGCTGTGCTTGACGTAGCCGGTAATCTGCTCTACAATCAGCCCTCTACTATCGAAGAGGTTGCCAATGACGAAATAGTAACAAGTGATGCTTACGGACAGCAGTTCGGTACAATAGCAATGGCGCGTGCGCTCGACAAGGCTTTGGGTAACTCTAAACTTTCTGTAAAAGAACTACAAGCTATTTTTACCACTTTCCTCAAAAAGGATAGTCAGCGTGTGTATTTGTTAGCTAAAAATCGTCCCGTGCAAAAAACAGGCGATGCTAATGAGGAAGAAGCCTTCGACTATATAGCGCAAGAGCAAGAAGATTACTTCTCCGACCTTAAAAACCCAAAAGGCATCTACCAAATGCAACTTACCCCCGAGCAAGTAACTACCCAATGGCAACGTATCGTAAACGCTCATAAAAACGATAGCAAACTCGATACCGAATATGCTCTTTTGCTCGCTCTTAATAGTAACGATAGCGATTATTATTACCGAATTTTCAATGTCGAAAAGCCCGCTTCCCCTGCTGATGTAGACGCAATCGCTTATTTGGTGAAGTTCAGCGAAGAAATAAAAGCTCATAACGAAAAACTCATTCCTAAAAACGATGACTATACAGACTATCAACAACGCTTAGAGAAAGGCGTAATAGAAGCAAACTATGGGCATTTCAGCACTCTTCTCGACCGCCTTGTATTTAACGACAAAACTCTTTTTGAACCTGTAAAAGCAGTTTATATCGAAGGTGTCAAAAAGAACGTACTTACCGCTGATGATTATATCGATTTTCTCTATGAAAATAACGTAGAAGAAGCCAGTGCCTATTTCGGCGAATACTATAAAAGTCTATTGAAGAGAGATAGTAACCTCATTGCAGCACTCGATAAGGTTTTTTCCGAAAGCGATGAAGAAAACAGTTGGAAGTATTACAAAATGCGCTTTGCTAACCGCGCTAATAATATCGCTTGGAAAGTGTACGAAGAACATAAAAACGACCCTGCTAAATTAGCAGAACCCTATCAGTGGGCAAGCTCGGCAGTACAGTTAGAACCTGAAAATCCTTATTACTTAGATACCCTTGCTCACCTCTTGTACACACGCGGTGAAAAACAAGAAGCTATTAAACTCGAAGAAAAAGCCGTAAAACTCCTTTCAAAAACTAATGATGAATTTGAGTCCCAACGCCAAGAGGTAAAAGCTAATCTCGAAAAGATGAAACGAGGAGATATGTAGTACCTCATTTTCTCATTCCCTCATTTGCTAATTTGCTAATTACGTCTTATCTTTGCACTTTCTAATAGCAAGCAATTCAAAATAATTTATCTACAATGAAAAAATTGTACGTTTTATGCATCTTGCTCATCGCTTTTGCGTGCAAGAAAGACAATGATGAAGTGCTCCCACTGAGCGCTGAAAAAGACATTCTTTCGTTTGTCTTTACCGTAGAGGGTAACACTTATAGTGGTACTATCAGCAACACCACTATCACCGCCCAATTACCTGAAGACACCGATGTCGCCACCCTTACTCCTACCATCACGGTTTCTAAGGGCGCTACCGTAAGCCCCAATACAGGGGTAGCTCAAAACTTCTCTAAGGAAGTAACCTACACTGTGACCGCCGAAAACAAAAGTACTAAAACCTACAAAGTGCTGGTTACCACCGAAAAGACCGAACAACCGAAAGTCCCAATAGAAATTGGGTACGTTCCTAATGAATATACGGTAAACAAAGCAGGAGGTGAGGTGATTTTCTTCGAGGTAAATACATTACCCGTCAAAAAAGAGCAAATAAAAGTAAAGCTCCTTAAATATAGAAGCGCGCTCTCTTACGACCTCAAAGTACAAAAGATAGACAAAAAAGAAAGACGTGTATATGTGGTCTTGCCTGCGACTTATAAAAACGGTCAATACCGCTTTAAAGCAACCTTCGACAAAGAAGAAGTGGAAAGTGGTGTTTTTACCTTAGATAGTAGTGAGATTGTTTTAGATGTTTTAGATATTAATCTTTTTGAAGGTCCTGTACAAACATTAGCAACTACCAACTTGCAAATCTTTAAAGTGCTAGTATACGCTAATGCTGAAGCCTTAAAGAAATACACCTATTACCTACGTAAAAACGGACAAGATTACCAGCTTACAGTTGGAGAAATGTCTGGTTATAACCTCGAATTTAAGATGTTCAATACTCCTGCGGGAGCTTTCAGCGGAGGTAATGACTTTAAGTTTGTAGTAAAAGGGGGTGCTAAAGAGCAAGTACTTCCTTTTGTAAACAGCGACGGACAAGCGATAAACATAGTGCCTACCTATGCCCCAGTAATAAAATCTCTCTCTACAACTACCCTAAAAACAGGTGATGAATTAACCATAACAGGAGAAAACTTTACCTATATGAGCGTAGGTTTTAATACTAATTACAGATATTGCGAGTTACTTTTAATTAAAAACGGAGAAACAAAAGCAACTTTAAGTACTTATAATCACCGAGGCACAACCGCAACCTTTGAAATAGATAAAAGTGTAGAGTCAGGTACTTATAAGGTAGTGTTATCCTCCCAAATACAGCTGAAATCAGAGGTTTTTGGTCAAGAGATTACTGTTCAAAAAGTTGTTCCTGAAACTCCTCCGCGCTTGAAAGTTAAAGGTACTGCTGAGCTTATAGACAAAGACGCCTCTTTCTTCGCTAAACAAATTAATATTTTCTTTAATGAAGAAATAGGTAATGCTACTATAAAAGCTATTGTATTTCCTAATCTGAAAATAGAAAATATGACTAGATATTCAACAGCAGTAAGTACACGTAGACTATCTGATAGTGAATACGACTATTTATTAAAAGACTTGCCCAAAGGCTATGTGCTCATAGAAGAAAACGGCAAAGAATATAAAGCAGAATTCTCTTTGAGAAAAGTCTGAAGTCAATAAGTCGTATAGCTTAACAGAAAATAAAAAGACTTTGCCAAGGGGTTAATAGCCTGTCGTGCTACGACCCTTTGGCAAAGTCTTTTTTAGTAATCTAAAAGTGCTTTTGTGTAGTGCTAACAACTACTTAGCGGTAATTTCATACCCTTTATCTTTAAAAGCTTTTACCAACTGCTGAATATGGTCGGTACCGTTGGTCTCTACCGTAATAAGCACTTCTTTATCGCGGAAGCGTGAGAGGTTCTTAAACTGGTTGTGGGCGAGTTTAACTACATTAGCTCCCACTTCTGCAATAATTTGAGTAATCTTAGCGAGTTCACCAGGGCGGTCAGGAATGCTTACCGAGAAGTTGAAAATACGGTCTCTGCTCACCAATCCTTTGCCTATCATCGAAGATATCATTAGCACATCTATATTGCCCCCACTTACTACAGGCACAACGTTCTTACCGCGGTCGGTGAGTTTTTTGAGTGCTGCCAAAGGTAAAACGCCTGAGTTCTCAGCGATAAGCTTGTGCTTTTCTGCTAATAGCAAAAAAGCTTCAGTAAGCTCGTAATCGTCTACCGTTACCACTTCATCTACATATTGTTTAATAAAGTCAAAATTAAGCTCTCCTATGCGCTTTACAGCAGTTCCATCAGCAATGGTATTGGCTTCGGGTAGGGTAACAAGCTTATTCTTTTTCAGTGCTTCAGTTGCTGAAGCAGCTCCTGAGGGTTCTACACCTACAATCTTAATATCGGGTTTAAGCTGTTTAGCAGCGCAAGCAATCCCCGAGATAAGTCCGCCACCGCCTATGGGTACAACTATCACATCGGTGTTAGGCAGTTCTTCCAATATCTCTAAGGCGATAGTACCTTGCCCTTCCACCACATCAGGGTCGTTGAAAGGATGTACAAACACGTAGCCTTCTTTCTCTTCCAGCTCTTTTGCTTTTTGGTAAGCATCGTCGTATACATCGCCATAGAGCACTACTTCTGCACCGTACTTTTTGGTAGATTGCACTTTGATAAGAGGCGTAGTTTTAGGCATTACAATCACCGCTTTGATACCCAATTCTCGTGCTGCGTAGGCAACTCCTTGTGCGTGGTTTCCTGCTGAAGAAGCAATAACTCCTCGTTTTTTCTCCTCTTCGGTAAGTTTAAGGATTTTGTTATAAGCGCCACGAATCTTAAAAGCTCCTGTCTTTTGAAGGTTTTCGGGTTTGATGTAGATTTTGTTGCCAGATTCTTCTGAGAAGAGCGGACTATAAATAAGGTGTGTAGGGAGGAGCACACTTTTGAGATGCTCACGTGCTGTGGTAAAGTTCATAATTTTCAAATAGTGTTAATAATTAACGTCTCTTCAATATAGTATAATTGTACCCCTATTAATCGCCTGTGTGGCTCACACTTATACTTATGGTTTGGGATATATCTTATCAGAAAAAGCACTCCAAAAAGTAGCTCTTTTGTATTGCTCTACCGAGCCTTTAGGTACATATATCTTTTCTATACGAGTAGCCCTAAAAGGGTTATTCACTAAGGCAGGAGGGTTTACTGCATTAATAGTTACTGTTTTAAGTTGTTGGCAATACCAAAAAGCATCATACCCTATAGTCTTCAGTGTTGCAGGCAAGACAACACTCTTCATCTCCGTACACCCCGAAATTCCCACAGTTTCTATATCAGTGAGTCCTGTATTTTCTAAGTTAATTTCTTTTAGATAATTCCACCCAATAGCGCCAAATCCTAATATTTCTAATTTATTGAAGTGTAATTCTTCGAGATTATAAGACATTGACAATACGCTATAGGGCAGTCTTTTTACATTAGGAAGGGAGAGTTTTCTAATTTTTGTTTTGAAGAAAGCTTTATCGCCAAAAACTACTGTAGCAGAGGTGTTGAAGGTAACGGTACCACTAAGGCTAGCTTCTTCAAAAGCACCCTCTTCTATCTCTTTCAGGTTATTCGGGAATGTAATCGATTGGAGGTTCTGATGTTCTTTAAAAGCCTCTTTCCCGATAGTGTTCACGTTTCTGAGTTTCTCGTCAGCTTGCATATCAAGCACTGTAGTATTCGCATTTTTCCATTTGATAAGCGTACGCCCATCAGCGCTGAGCTCATAATCAGCGGTAGAGTTACCGTTGTTGTCATCATCACTCTTCCGACAGCTCATCAAAGCAATCCCTATAAGAGCTAATAATAAAACCTTTCTCATTTTCAAATTTCCTAATTTTCTCATTCTTTAATTTAATTAATTGCTTGTATTTTCTCCGCAAAATCTTTCCAGCCTGTCGCTTTTTTGTATTGTTCTACCGAACCCTTAGGCACATAAATAGTAGGTATCACACTTTTATCTTTCGTATCAAAGATACTGTTAATATGTAAGGCAGGCGGATTTACCGCTTTAATAGTAAGCTTTTTCAGCACTATGCATTGCCAAAAAGCATTCGATTCTATTCTAGTAAGCGTCTCGGGTAAAGTAATCTCTTTTAGCTTCCACATCCCCACAAAAGTGCCGTGTCCTATTTCAGTAAGCCCCGTCCCCTCGAAGGTAAGCGAGGCAGCATTGCAATCTCTCAGTGCAAAATCACCTAATTTCTTTACTTTGTTAAAAGTAACCTCTTTTAAATCCCTACAAACTGAAAAAGCATTGATACCTAATACACTCATATTGGGGAATGTTATCTTTTTCAGATGAGTGTGGTAGAAGCACTTTTCGCCAAAATCAACGGTAGCTTTCGTGTTAAAGACAACCTCACCGCTGAGGTCTGCATCCTCAAAAGCACTTTTTTCTATCTCCTTCAAGTTATTCGGAAATGTAATCGACTGTAAGTTCTGATGTTCTTTAAAAGCCTCTTTCCCGATAGTGTTCACATTTCTGAGCTTCTCGTCAGCTTGCATATCAAGCACTGTAGTGTTCGCATTTTTCCATTTTATAAGTGTACGCCCATCAGCGCTGAGCTCATAATCAGCAGTGGAGTTACCGTTGCTGTCATCATCACTCTTCCGACAGCCCACCAAAGCAACCATTGCCAAAGCCAATAATAAAACTTTCTTCATTGCATAAATGTTTTAAAATTCAATAACGTCACAAAAGTACAAAAATGTTTTTATACTTAAATAACGAAAAGACAATTTTAACGATTATTCGATATAACACTATTTTTCATTCGTCTTTTTGCCACTACATTTCCCCTAATAATCTTTTTTATCCACATTTCCGGTATCATTGCACTAATTTGGCATTATTTTCGTATACTTTCTCTTAGAAACACAAAAACTATATTCCAAAATGAAAAACATATCTTATTTTTTATTGTTATGCCTCGCCCTACTCATAGGAGCTTGTGGCAACCGAAACGCTTATAAACCCGTTGATCGTGGAAGCAGTACCTCCGATTACCCATATGAAAGCTCTGCCACCGATTACCGAGAGGAAAGTAGTGGCGAATTAGCCGAGATAGCCGTTGTAGGCTACGGCGAAAAGAGCACTAAGAGAAAACATTCTAAAACAACAGTCGATGTTAGCAGAAATGACGAAAGTACAATGTCAGCTAAAATGTCAGTAGCAAAAGATGTAGCAACCAGCAAACCAGCAAAACGCACTGAACCTGAGCACCGCAAACATCGTCCCGAAAGCGACCCCCAACCTCAGTCCGGCTTGGTAACTGCCGGCGAGTGGAACGACCTCAATAGTTGGGATTTCTATCAAAAAACACTCAATAAAAGTGAATTTGCTTCTTTCCCCGAACATTGGCAAATGTACACCAATCACCGTATAGCGGTACTTGTAACCGCTAATGGCAAGCCTGCTGTGAATACTACCGTAGCGCTCTATCGTAACAATACCCTACTATGGACAGCTAAAACCGATAACACGGGTAAAGCTGAACTATGGGTGAGTGCCTTCCAAAAAGAAAAAGAGCTTAACACCGAGCATTTGCGCCTAAAAGTAAACGAGCAATGGGTGAGCACTGAAAATCCAATTAGCGAAACGACCCTCAACCGTATTGCCCTTAAAAACAACACAGAAAAAACTTCAAACGAAGTGCAAATCGCCTTTATGGTGGATGCTACGGGCTCAATGGGCGACGAGCTGGAGTTCCTCAAAATGGACTTGAAGAACGTAATTAGTAAGGTTGAAGAAGGTAATAAAAACCTAAAAATCAGTACTGGCACTGTATTTTACCGCGACGAAGGTGACGACTATGTAGTTAAACACTCCGATTTTACTAAGGATATCAATAAAACCATTCAATTTATCAACGGACAAAAAGCTGATGGTGGCGGCGACTTCCCCGAAGCCGTGCATACCGCCCTCAATGAGCTCAACAAACTACAATGGAATGCCTCAGCACGCACCCGCATCGCTTTTTTAGTACTCGATGCCCCTCCTCATCACGAAGATAAAGTAATCAAAAGCGTACAAGCCTCTGTAAAAACCGCTGCCGAGAAAGGTATCAAGCTCATCCCCATCGTGGCTAGCGGTATTGATAAACCCACCGAGTTTTTAATGCGCTTTATGGCAATGTATACCAATGGCACCTATGTATTTATCACCGACGATAGCGGTATCGGTAATAGCCATTTAGAGCCCAGCGTAGGCGAATACCAAGTCGAAAAACTCAGCAACCTGATGATTCGTCTTATCAAAAAATATACAGAATAATGTCGTATAAGTTTTAACAAAGTATAGCAATACCAAAAAAAAGAGGCAACTGAGAAGATTTACAGTTGCCTCTTTTTCTTACTTTTTATTTCTTATTTCTTAGCTGCTAAAATTCGTCTTGCAGCTTCGGAAGCGGCGATCAAACCGCCTGCCGACATTATAATATCTTTCAATACCAAGCGTCCAGCTCCCGATAAGTAAGGGAAACCATAAGCTGGAGTAGGCATATCACCACCTAAATTAGGTACATACACCTCGGGGGTAGTGATGAGGAAAGAAAGTGTAACAATGCTCATACCAAAAGTGAGTAAACCTCCTATCACCCCTATTTTAGGTGACCAAATACCTAAAAGGGTAAGTAACCCTATCAAGCAAATGAAAGCCCCTAAACCATAAGAGAAAGTATAAGTATTGTTCTCTTTATGCCATTCGATATTGGCTTTCACCATCTTACCTTCGGGGTTTTTGTGCAATTTGTATTGTGCTACTTCTTTGCCTTTGTTAGCCTCACCTGTAACACCGTTCTCATCGATTGCGGTTTTACCTGAATTAGCATAGAAAAAACTCATAAACGGACTGTTAGTCACGAAAGGTACAATGCCATCAGCTTCATACTGACATACTTTCAAGCCTCCTATCCACGCCATTACGATGAAGATAGCAACCCTGATAAAATTCACGAAACAACGTTCGCTTCCTGCTAAAAATGATAATAACTTTTGCATAGTAATTTGTATTAAATTTCAGGGTGCAAAATTACGTCTTTTTTAGCAAATACAAATGGATAAAAAAGGTGATTGCATAGACATTTTAGTGTGTTTCGTTAGCAACTATTGAAATACCTACGCTTTCACGGAAGTGTTTAGGCGAGAGTCCCACGTTTTTTTTGAAAAATCTACTGAAGTAAAATTCGTCTTCAAAATTCAAATCAAAGGCTATTTCTTTAATAGACTTATGAGTGAGGTGCAGTTGTTTTTTAGCTTCTAACACCAATCGGTCTTGGAGGAGTTTAGAAGGTGTTTTCCCGATGAGTTTTTTGAGTTTTTTGCTAAAAGCATCGGGGGTGAGGGAAAGCGCCTCGGCATAGAAAGAGAGGTTGCGCTCACTAAGGAAGTGTTTTTCTAAAAGTTCTTGGAAGTCGGTTGCTAAAGTATGGTCGGTTTGTGGAGGAGTATCAGTGAGTAATAGGCTCTTTTCCTTGCTGGAAAGCGCTAAAATAAGCTGAAGATAAGAGCGCAATACCGCTTCTGAAAAAGGATTATTTTCGGTAAGTTCAGCAGTTATATTTCTAAATAGATTTTTTACTTCTACGAAAGTAGCTTCTCCCACAGCAATGTGAGGTTGTAAAAACAATGCATTAAAGAGGAAACCATTGCAAGCGACTTCTTTTTTGTGGTATTCTATACAATAGAAATCGCCGTGAAATTGCAAGAGTTCGGCGGTTGTAATGCTTGCTTCTTGCCACTGAAAGTGCTGAAAAGGAGAGAGAAAAAGCAAGGTGTAACCCTTATAAGTATACGGAGTAGCATCTACTGTAAAAGAACCTGTACCTTCAAACATAAATATACAATAATTCTCCACACTTGTGGGTGTGGAGAATTGTTGCAAATTGATATGTTCAACAAATAAGGTCATTTTTCACCTAATTGTTTATCGTCTATTCATTGATAGCAGCGATACCAGGGAGTACCAATCCTTCGAGGCTTTCGAGCATAGCGCCACCACCTGTAGAAACATAGCTCACTTTGTTTTCAAAGCCAAATTGTTTAACAGCAGCTACCGAGTCGCCACCTCCTACGAGTGAGAAAGCACCTTTTTTAGTAGCTTCGGCAACATAATCACCTACAGCGATAGTACCTTTGGCGAAGTTAGGCATTTCAAACACCCCTATAGGGCCATTCCACAAGATAGTTTTAGAAGCGAGCAATACCGATTTGATATTTTCGAGTGTTTTAGGGCCTGCATCGAGACCTTCCCAACCATCGGGAACAGCATTTACGGGTACTATTTGGGTTTTAGCGTTGTTGTCGAAAGCGTCGGCAGCTACCACATCGATAGGCAAGTGAACTTCTACGCCTTTAGCTTTAGCTTTAGCAAGGATATCAAGAGCGAGGTCGAGTTTATCGTCTTCACAGATAGAGTTTCCTACTTTACCGCCTTGTGCTTTGATAAAAGTATATGCCATACCTCCACCGATGATAAGGTGGTTCACT
>ERZ773056.543-NODE-543-length-19802-cov-8.243328_pt1 | contig 19802 bp, 18 predicted proteins | sample MGYA00580857_ERZ773056 | MGnify/ENA primary metagenome ERZ773056 (study PRJEB29015, sample SAMEA2737996) | human oral metagenome | biome: human oral; feature: human-associated habitat; material: dental | place: China | collected 2114 ... | reverse complement strand
TCTATCCCAGTGGTTTCCCAACCTTTTGATTTAAAATATTGAAGTAACTCTCCTGTTCCACACATATAATCAATAATTGAATGTTCTATAGGTTTGTCTTTTATCAAATCAAATATGAAACGGCTATATATTTTAGCTTGACCGGTCAGCTGTTCTCGATAGAACATAGAAAAATTTTTATTGTATCTGCTGTTTTGCATAATTTGTATCCTCTTATTCTTCATCTTGGAAATTTTATAACCATGCGTCCAAATTTAGAAAAATACATCTCTCCCATGAGATAATGTGTGATGTCGTGTGCCATATAGGATGCAATGATAGAATTAGTGGTACCGAATGATCCTTTTGGAACTGCATAGTTATCAACCATATAATTTTCTTTAGTTTTTTCTATTTTTTCTACATCTTCAATTATTTCTTCAAAATTTTGATTTTTTAAAATCATTTTTTTAAGTTTATCTGAAAAATCTACCTTCACTAAAGTTAAAAATTCTCCAGGTAAAGGTTTCATACTTCCATTTAAAATAAAACTGCTCATTATCCTGACCTGTTGCGGAAGAAATCCATCTCCAGTAAAATAAAGCTTTCCTGCTTTATATTCAATTTTAATTTCTCTCACATGATTTTTAAGTTTTTCACCTTTTTTTGATGTGAATTTCTTAAAATTTTTTCTTCCTGACAATTCCGTACAGTTTAAAATTATTTTTTCATCAGTATTTTTTATAAGCTTTTTCGGATACTCATAAATATAGTGTCTTTTTTCTATTAATTCAGGAAACTCCAGAAAAGGAAGCGTTTTTTCAATTTTCAGTATTTTCAGTCCGTCTATCTCCTTATGCTCAATCTCTTCAAATTCTATATGATGTTTTGAATTAATATAAAGCATATTTTCTTTAGCACTTACATCCTTATCTGTTCTTCCTGCCTGCTGAATTCCCTTAAAGAATTTTATTCCATTTTTCTCCAGTAATTTTCTAAATTCAGATTTTATACTTTTTTCATTTGGATTTTCATCAAAGGAACTAAATTTTTTTCCATCATATTCAATATAAAATATATATCCAAAATATTCAGTATTTTCAAAATTCCTTATTACTTTTTCAATCTCTTCCATTTAACTTTTCTCCTACAAGAATTCAAGATTTTTTAAAGTACTGTCATTTATATTTATATGTTATGCCTTTATTTTCTCAATTATTTCATTTACTGTATCAACTTTTATATTTTCAGGAATATTTTTTTCACCTTTCAGTTTACCAAATCCCCAGTTACAGTAAACAATGTCCACTCCTGAATTCTTTGCTGTCTGTACATCTACATCCATATCACCGACATAAAGTATCTCTTCTTTTCCAATTCCTGTCTCTTCTGAAATTTTATCAATTCCGTAAGAAGAAGGCTTTCTAGGATGTTCTTTATCAGAAGCCCCTATTATATCAACAAATTTCCATTTAGAAAGATTTTTTTTAACTGTATCTAATGCCAGTTCATGATCTTTATTTGTCACAATACCTGTCTCTATATTATTTTCTTCCAGAAAATCCAGTAATTTATCAATTCCTTCATACAATTTCACATTATAGTTATAGTGCTTACTGTAATGTTTTCTCAGTATTTTTTTCATTATTTCAGGAGTTACAGTATTTTCATCGTATTTTTCCATAGCAAAAACTTTATCTGCAATTCCTGCAATTCCGTTTCCAATTAATCTGCTGCATTCTGCAAGACTGTATGTTTTTAAATTTAATTCTTCAAATGCAGAATTTACAGATTTTGCAATAGCTTCCAATGTATCTGTCAATGTTCCGTCCAGATCAAACAAAACTAATTTATATTTCATTTTTCCACCTTCATTAATTTCACATATTACTTTTTAATTATTCTAATCCTTTATAATTCCTTGTTTTATAGTTTCCTATTTATTTTTTGCCAAATTTTATAATATTTATGCTTCTGTCGGAATTAGATTACCGTCATCATCTACAGGGTTTCCTTCATCATCTACCTTTACAATCTTTATGTTATCTAAATGACCTTTAAGGCTTTCCTTGAATTTATCAATATAAATTCTTCTATATTTTTCTCTTTCTTTTTTTTCTTCTTCAGTTAATTCCCTCTCTTTTGATAATCTTGTAAATTCATTTATTTTTTTTACTATTTCATCCATTTATTTCACCATTTTCCTTCCGGCTATCTATATTCATATTTTATAAGTAAAGCTATTTTATTGTACCATATATTTGGTGCCATTACAACTTGAGAAACTCCATTCTATTATGGTATACTTTGTACAGTATTCTAAAATAACAAATTGGAACTATGCTTAAAACATTGAGAAATACAAAATTAAAATAAATTAGGAGGATTAAAAATGTTCTGTACTTTAATCTGCTGCATGGATGGAAGATTTATTCATATAATTAATGAACATATTAGAGAAAACTATCGTTATGAGTATGTTGATACTATTACTGATGCAGGCCCTGTAAGTAAAATTGTTTATGATGACTATCTTAAATCTGTGGAAGATAAAATTGTCCTTATTTCAATCAATAAACATAAATCTGATCATATTTTTGTTGCTGGACACAGTGACTGTGCAGGTTGTCCAACTGATGACGATACACAGAAAGGATATATAAAAAAAGCTGTTAACATGATTCATGAGCATTTGCCTGAAATAGCTGTAACAGGTCTTTTCGTTACAGAAGATGGTAAAATAAAAATTCTTATAGATTTTATATAAAAACTTTATCTTATGTAACTTTAATCATGGGCAAAATTTAATGGATTTACAGGATTTTCATCTATAATAATTTCATAATGCAGATGAGGTCCTGTTGACATTCCTGTATTTCCTGTTTCTGCCACCTTTTCTCCATCTGAAACTTTCTGACCTGTAACAACATCTATACTGTTTAAGTGGGCATACCTCACTTTTATTCCGTCATTTCCTTCAATTTCTACAAGATTTCCATAATTACCTTTTCTCCCGGCGAAAGTCACTTTTCCTTTTATTCCTGAATATACTGGAGTTCCTATTGATACTGCAATATCCACTCCTCTATGAAATTTCACTGATTTTAGGACAGGATGGGTTCTATTTCCAAATTTACTTGTTATTTTTCCATATTTTACAGGCCATAAAATTTTTCCAAAGCCTTTGCTTTCTATATTTTCTATTTGAATATTCTGATTATCCGCTCTATTCTTTTCATTTATATTTTCTCTTACTTTACCTTTAAATCTTTCTGTACGTGATAGAGAAATACTTTCCATATCTTTTTTCGTATTAATATTTGCTATGTTGTCTCTTATTTTAATTATTCCGGTATTTTTAGTACTTTCTCCTTCTTCTCCCGATATTTTTATAATTCCTCGCACTTTTTCTGTCTGATTTATTTTTTCATTTTTTACTGTTTCTTTTACTGCTGTTTCAGATAACTTTTTTTCCTCTGTATTAATAATATTGTGTAGTTTTTCTTCTATATTTTCAGTTATTTCTTCTTCTAAATAACCACTATTTATATTAACTGTCTGGTTTATCTGAAATAATATAGAAAAAAACAGTATGATGATTATTAAAATACCTGCTATTTTTTCTATATCGTATTGCAATTTTTTCCCTGTAATTCTAATTCCTGCCCCATTAATCATCTTTCTTCACCTTTTTCCAGGATTATTATTTCCCTTTTATTTTTTTCTATTTCCTTTTCTTTCCTCTCATTTTCACTCTTCAACTTTTTCATTTTTTCTTCTTTTTCCCGTTTCTCTTCCTGTAAACTTCTTCTTCTGACAATTATATTATTTTGTATTCTGTTATTTGGATTCTTTATTATTTCCATACCTTCTTTTAAATCTTTTCCGTATATTTCTATTTTTTTTCCATTACTTACACCTAAGTATATTTCCTTTTCAGTGACTCTATCTTCATCATTAATCAAATAAATAAAAAATTTATTCTCATTCCCTTTTTTCTTTTGGACTACTGAACTTACCGGAACTGTAAGGACATTTTCCCTTTTCTGATAATATAGATATATGTTAAATATTTCATTTAATTTAAAATCTATAGCTGAATTCATTAAAAATTCCAGAGTTTTAAGTTCCTTTACACCTGTATCATTTATTTTATACAGTGTTGCAGAAGCCTTTTCCCCTTTTCTATTTATATTTTCTATTTCTGCCAGATTTCCTATATTTATATATTCATTTCCTAATAATCTCACAGGATCACTTACTATCTTTATATCATTATTTTTTGCCAATAAAACAAGCGGAATATTTTTATCACCTGTTCCTCCTTTAATGACATTTATCTTTACTACATATCCGTCTATAGGACTTACTACATTTCTCTGTAGCAGAACATCATTTTTCTCAATCATACTAAGTTCATCTTCAATGGCTTTTATTTCACCTTTTATCTGCTGCAATTGATTTTTTACATTCATTCCATGTTTATACTGTTCTTCCAGAAATCTCAGCTGTGATTTTTTTGCTGCCAGAATTCTCTTTTTATCTTTCATCTGATTATCCACATCAGTTTGCTTATAATCACTGAATTTTATTATTACATCCCCTTTTCTTACTTTCTCTCCTTCTTTAAAATATATTTCATCAATTCCCATTTGAATGTCAATCCCGATAGCTATTAAATCTTTTGCTTCCGCTTTTCCTCTCATTTTTTCAAATATTTCAAGATTTTCTCTCCTTACCTTTTCCACTAAAAATTTGTCATTTATTCTTGGTGTACAGGTGCCTATCATTAGCAAAATTATAAAAATAAGAATAGAGGGTAATAACCATATGACATTGTCTTTACTGTTTTTCATAATTAATGTTCTCCATCAAAATACGATATTTCATTTAGATTATCCTCATATGGAAAATATTGTTTTCTTCCCAGATATAGCTGGTCATTTTTTCTCTGCACAGGGCATACAAAAAAGTCCCAGTTATTCATATCTGTATAGATAAAAAATCTTACTGTGTCATTTTGTATTGTGTCTGTATCATTTTGTGTTATTATTCCTTCAAATTCCGGCATTATTTCTTCTGCATCCTCTTCTACATAATCAGATTCGTTCTTGTAGATTATTTCTTTTTTCAGCTCATCTTCTGCATTGTGCAAATATATTTTAAGCTCCATTGCTGATATTGATTTGTCTATGTATCCTACAAGAACATCTGCCTTTCTTGAAGTCTGTAATATTACAAATTTCTCTCCATTGTATTTTTCCACTTTTACCGAATAAGGCACTAAAGGAACTTCATTTTCAATATTGACATCCATATGGCCAAATCTTTTATAATCGAGATACTTTATGGCTCCATCAAGACAGTTAAGTTTCAGTTCATAGTCATCCCTATGGCTTAACTCCTTGTACTCTATCATTTTCCCTGGTACGAATTCCTTCAGTACTTCCTGAAACGTATTTATTTTTGTGGACTGTCCGCTCAATTTTATTAAAGAATATTCAAATAATATACCTTCATTATAATAGGTATTCAAAAATTTTCTTAACATTCCGTATATATCTGATTTTACTATTTTTTCTATTTCCTTTATTGTAAATATTTCTTCAGGATAGTCTGTTACTGTTCTAAAAATTCCTTTTTGCATTATATGTAATTTCCATGATTTTAACTGAGTTATATGTAAATCATTTACTTTTTCATATATTTTAGGCACATCAAATTTTGTTCTCAATCTGCTGTCAACTGTAAAAAATTCCTTTTTCATATTTTCGGCGGCTTCCCATAACATATAGAAATTATTTCTTATTTTTCTATATTCTTCACTCATTTTATTTTCGAATTTTGCAAATTTTGTCGGTATAATTTTTTCACATTTTTCATATTCTTCGTCCATTTTTTCAAATATTTTTTCTGTTCCGTATTCATCAATAACTTTATAAATCATATCATTATCATATTTAATAAGTTCATCTGTAGATACTGTCCTGTTTTCAGAATATTTAGCAGAAAACACTATTTTCAAATATTGCATTATTCTATACGTAAGATTGTTTCCACCAAAATTTTCATCCCCATTTTCAAAACTTGTCTTAATATCAAGATGGTAGGATATTCTTCCATTTTCTATCTTATATTTACATGCAGCAAGGTCTGTTGTTCCACCACCACAATCTATTATTAAGGCGCTGTACTCTTTATTTTCACTATATTTTCCCTTTTTTATTTGATTTTCTATTGTATTATAAAGTACTGCAATTGCTTCATCCATAGCATTTTTTCTTATTATTTCATATTCATATACTTTTTCTCCTCCTGTCTCCTTTGTAAAAATTTCCTGAAACATATCAAGAAACTGCTCCTTAAGTCTTACAGGACTTGAGGCATGAATTTTTTTAAACTTACATTTAAAAACATATTCCGCTCTTTCCACTATGTACTTTAAATATGCCTTTATTATTTCTCTTCTTTTTACATATACAGTATTTCCAAATCCGTCAACAAGTTTTTCTTCATCTTCATGATTATGCACCCATCTCTTAAGACCGTAAAAAAGCGTTCCATTTACTATATAGTCATTCATTTCAAGTTTTCTGACTACATCATATCCAAATGAGTATTTTATATCTTCTGAATTACTGCAATTATCCACATAAGCCAGTGTAGGAATTATTTCCCTGCTGTTTCTTTCTCCATCATTGAATTTTACGTAATTTATTTCATTTAGTTTTATACTGCCATTTAATATATCATTTGTAGGAAGATTTTTTACATAGTTGCTGTCTAGATATGCCCCCAATGCTGTATTTGTTGTTCCAAAATCTATACATAGAATTGTACTTGTTTCTTCCAGTTCCCTTACTTCAAAATTTTCAATATCAACTTTATAATAATCCAGTTTATACGGATATGTTGGTAACTCATTCTCATTTTTTATATTATAAAATTTATTTATGAACTTTAATTCCGGCTCCTTAAAGAATAACAAGGAAAATTTATTATTTTTCAAATTTTCCACTCTAAAAAACTGTTTATCAGATACTATATAATAAGAATCTTTAGAATATAAATCCTTTTCAAGCTGAAAAATACCACATAAATAATTGTTTGCATTTACTAAAAAGGCATTTGCACTGCTTATATGTTCAGGAAGTATTATTTTATAATTATCTTCCCTTGTCAGATTAAGCTCCTTATACATTATTATTTTATGAGGTATCTTTATCCTATTTTCGTGATGTATTCTTGTATGTAGCTTGTCATCAAACAAAGCCTGCAAATATGACAATCCATTTTCATTATAAATATTGATACAGTAATCCGGTTTTGCTCCTCTGTATTTTAAAAGTATATTTATCAGTTCTTCCCTGTCAGGAGTATCAGCATATGCCTCTACAAGTTTTTCATCCTTTGCAATCTGATACATTTCATAATATGATTTTCGTCTCAGTTCCTCTTCATAAAAAAGTCTCATTTTCCCCCCTAGTTTTTAATTTGTTAATTCTTTTTCCAGCTCTTCTATATTTTCGTATCTTTCCTTTCTTTCCATATTCATTCCCTTTTCAATTATCTTTCTTATTTTTCTGCTCACATAGTCTTCATAAATCAATTCAGGATAATAAAACCTTTTTAATGAATCCATAGGCCTGTGTTTATTCAGCATAAAATATAGCAATGCACATAAACTGTAAATGTCCGTTTTCTGATCGTTTTCCGCTTTAAGCGAATACATTTCAAGCGGAGAATATCCTGGTGTCCATTTTAAATATCCTTTATTTTTCTCACTAATATTTATACTTGATCCAAAATCTATTATTTTTATGCTGTTATTAATATCCACTATTATGTTTGAAGGCTTAAGATCCCTGTGTATTATATCTTTTTCGTGTATCTTCTTTACTGCTTTTACTATTTTTAGAAATATTTCCAGAATTTCCTCTTCAGCAAGTTCATTTTCCAGAATATACTGTTTCAAGCTTGAGCCTTCACAATATTCGAGCAACATATATTCTGTGTTATTTTCTTTAAAATAATCTTTAAACTGTACAATGCTTTCTTCATTAAATTTTCTTATTATTTCGGCTTCCTTCATGAAATTATTTTTTATCATTTTAAATTTACTTTTATATTTTTCTGTAAACACTTTATTTTCTTCATCTCTTATGACAATATTTAAAGGAAAACATTCTTTTGCAATATATTTTTTATTTTTATATAACACCAGATAAATGTTGGAAAAATTACTTTCTGATATATATTTTATTATTCTGTATCTTTTTTTCAATTTATAGTTTAATGGTAATTTATTCAATTTTATCCTTTCCATTCCTAAATATTTTTATAACAGTTCTTTTTCCAGCTTTTTATTTCCATTACTGTCTCTACCTAATATCTCCCAATTTTTCTGAATTTCACTTTCCAAATTTTCTATACTTAAATCTTTTTTTATTCTGCCATTTTTTATTTTTTTCCCAGAATTTTTATTCATATTTTTCTTTCTTTTATTTTGAGTTTTTCCTATACTTTTGTTATTTACTATTTTATCTATTTCTTCCATATCTGTATCTTTATAATTTTTTTCATCAACCTTTTCACTTTCTGTATTATCTTGCACTCTTATAAGTTTTCTTTCATTTAATTTAATCGGTACATTCTGTATTATTTCTGAATTATTTTTAATATTTTCTTTATCTCCTGAATATTTCATCTGCTTTCCTGCAGCTACAAAAAAGAATAGAAATATCATCATTACCATTAAAAAACCTAATGGATTTTTATATTCTTCATTTCTATATTTTTCATACAAAAATGTTATTTCTTCCTTTTTCAAATTTTCTACGAGTATTGATAGAAATGGAATGACTGATTTCTTATTTTTTTCTTCTCTTTGTATTTTTAGCGATAAATTTTTTTCAACAATACTTCTATTTTCAAATTTTTTTAGCATTTCACAAATTTCATATTCATTTATCAGTTCCCAGAACATTTCTGTTCCTACAAGGATATAATCATCCTGTTTCAAAGCGATTTCTTTTATTTTATTTCCAGTTAATTCTTCAAATAGTTTATTTTTTCTAAATATTTTTAACTTGTTCTTTCCTATATTACCTGCTATCAGTCTGTTATTTTCTATCATAACAGTTAAAATTGATATATTTTTTATTCTGTCTCTATTTTCAGGTGTATTTGTCCATAATTTCTTTACAGCCTCATTTAAAAATTTATTTATATTTTCAACTGAAATACTATCATTTTTTAAATATTCTTCCACTATTTTTTCTACTGCCATTTTAGCCAGATTTTTTTTTAAATTATCAACCTTTGACATACACCACAAACCCTTGTTTTCACTTGGAAGAAAAGCTGAAAAAGTATTTTTTTCAGCCATTTTTTCATACTCTTCAAAAAAGAAAGTAGTATACTTATTTCCTATTTCCACTATTTTTTCCTCCCTATTTATCTTCTTATCTCCAGAACTGCCACCATTTTTTACTGGATTTTTTTTGGATTTTCTTTAATTTTTTATCTATTCTCTGTTCATCTTCTGTACTTACATCTGATAACTTCATATTTTCTCTGGCCTGTTCATATTTCTTTTCAGCTTCTTTCCAGTTTTTATTTCCTGATTCCCTGTCTCCTTCTTCTTCATACAGGAAAGCTTCTGATCTTTTCATTTTTCTTTCTAAAAATTCCAGTTTTAGCTGATTATTAAAATTGCCTTCATTTTTTAAAGATTCAAAAAGTTTTTTTGATTCCTCGTATTTCAAAATACTTTCTGAATATCTTTTCAGAACATACATCTGATCTCCCTGTATTTCAAAATTAGTTGCACTCTCAATATCTCTTGATATTTTTTCCCTCTTTATTCTTTCCTGCTCTATTTCTTCTTCCTTTAACTGAATTTCCAGCCTTGACTGCTCAGATTGTCGAATAAGCTGTTTTTCCTTTTCACTTTCATATTTTATAAACTCCTGAGTCTGATTTATGAATTTATCTACATTATTTACATTATTACTATCCTTAAGTTCCTGATACATTGTTTTTGCTTTTGTCAAAAGTGACAAGGCTTCTGAAGGATTATTTGCCGTTATCTGATTTAAACCCTCCTGTACCATATTATTTGCTGTCTGTAGCTTTGCCATCTGTCTGGAATTCAGTTCTTGTATTTTATTATCTATTTCCTGAGTTTTTACAGCATCTCCAAGAATCTGATACGTTTCCCTTGCCTGATAATATGCCTCCCTGGACATATCCGTATCTGACTGTGACAAAGTATCTCCCCTGTTTTCAGCTAATAACGCTCCATTATACGACTGTTTTTCCTTATCATTTATTTCCCTTATTTTTCCTTCCATACTAGAAACGTAATCTGCTCTTCCATTTGCTAAATATATATCTGAAGCCATTTTATAATTTTCTTTGGCTAAATTATAATTTCCTGAAACGAAGGCTGTATCACCTGTCATTTCGAGATTTTTTGCCTCCTTCAATTTTGAAGTTGCATTTATTCTGCCATTTATTTCTGACAGAACATCTTCTGTTTTGAATTCATCTCTCTTATATGTATTCTGTTCCAAATTATATTTTGCTTCCTGATATTTTTTTGAAGCCTCTTCATAATTTCCATTATTAAAAAGCTCATTTCCCTCTCTTATATCACTGAAAACCTTCTTTAATTTTTCTGTATCCTTTATTTTACTTTTTGTCTCCTCTATTTTTTTATCCATTTCTTTTCTTCGTGCATCTGCATTTAAAAAAAATCCTATTACGCCCCTGCTTTTTGGTTTTAATTTTTCATATTCTCCTATAATCAGCTCCAGTTCCTTTACTGAATTATCAAAATTTTTCTTTATAAGTTCTTCATCCGCATGCTGTTCATAAGTTGTTACCTTATTCATAATATCCTTCTGTTTCTTTACTTGCCATAATGTTAAAGCTAAAATTATGAAAATACTCAGTATTACTGCTACCGCAATTTTCATAAAAAATTTCCTGTTATCTTTTTCCATTGATAGAGGTTCCGCAATAGCTTCAATACTCACTGCAGCGAAAGTATAGTTTTCAACATCATTTCTTAAAGTTGCCATTACCTTTTTTTCAAGGGAAACCAACCATTTTCTGCTTTCATCATATCTTGAAAGCTCTACTTCCATTTCTTTTTCATCAATATTTTCCCAGAACCCCATTGTTGTAAGGCAAAAAACATCTTTTTCCTGCAATGTTATAGGAGTTTTCAATATATTAGGTTTTATTTTCCCATAATCCCCTATTGCCTGAAGTAAATCGTTTCTCTGTCTATGATATTTCAAATCTCCTGTATTTAGAGCTCCTTCTTCTACAAGCAGCTGAGCAACAGTATCATCACTGCTCTGTGTCAGTACATATCCATTTCTCAGGTGATAGAATCTAGTATTTCCAATATTTCCATATAACAATGCATTATAATTGCTTATTACAACTAGAAAAGAAGTATGCATCAATGAATATTTTTCTGTTTCAGCCTGTTTTTCCCTTACTTTTAAGTTTACATATGATATTATTTCACTAATGATTTCTGTATTGAATTTTGGGTACAGCATAAAATATTCTATTGCAGATTCCACTGCTAATCTTGCTGCCAAATCTGCCCCTTCTTCCTCATCAAAACCATCTGCCACTGCCCATATGGCATAATTATCTAACTGAACATATCCAAAATAATCATTATTTTTATTTTTTGTACCTGCTTCACTGAAGAAAACCGTTGTAAATTTTGCTTCATTTTTTCTCATTTAACCCGCTCCTGATTTCCCTTTTATAATACCTCTTTATCTGATTTTGATTTTTCCTTGTTCCAGTCAAAATTTTCCCCGCATAAATTCACAAAAATAAACTTGCTTTCTCCTATTTCAATTAAATTATATGCCTTTAATTCCCTTGTATCATATAATGCTTCATTATCTATATATATAAGACCGTTCGCCTGACCTGGCGTTATCATAAAAATTCTTTTTTTAGGATTGTAGCTTATTGAACAGTGATTTTTTCTTGAAATTGAATTGTCTCCTGCCAGCTGAATATCCATATCATCTCCCCGTCCAATGAAATTCCTTTCACTGACTATCCGGAAATCTTTTCCCTTTTCTGCTCCTTCAATACATGTTAGCCAGCCGACAACCGGATCAATATTTACATCTTTTGACCAGTAGGCCATTGTTTTGTCATCATCTTCCATTTCTTCAACCAGATTTATTTTATCTTCCTTTATTTCCATATCCAGTCCTTCAGACTTACAGTATGGACATGTGGCATATCTTGAAACATCATACATATGACCATTTTTACATCTATCTAATTTCATTGCTTTCCCCCATTTTTTTAGACTCTTATAGTCCATTCATTATTTTAATAACAACTTTGTCGTAGCTAAATATATAATATCTCCTGATTCCACTTTTACAGGCATATTCTTTTTAAGTTTAACTTTCCTCTTATCCTTTATTCTTTCAATTCCACTTCCATTCTGTGAACCTAGATCCTCATAGTACCAGAGACCATTGACCCTGTTTAATATCCCATGTGCCCTGCTCACAAGATTCCCGTACATAGCCTCTCCAACATCAATATCAACTTTATTTCTAGGAGTTTTTTTTCCTAATAACAAAGAAGTTGCTCTTCCTATTTTCCATACTTTAATGTCATAATCATCAGAATTTTTTAATATTATATTTTCCAGCTGGCTTTTTTCAAGTTCTTCAATATCTTTGACCTTTTCTAAAAATACATCATGTTCTCTTGTTCTTTCATTTTTTATTTCCCTTATTTCATTTTCTATATTTGTTTTCTCATTAAACCTCTCTACAATAAGCAGATATAATGTTATCGCTATGAATATAAAAATTGAAACATACATACTTTTTATAGAATATCCGGAAAAATGAATATATACAAAAGTCATAAATAAAATTATTAAAATTATACTGTTTTTTAAATTAAAAAATTTTCTTTCTTTTTTTTCTCTTGCCAAAATTATTCTTTTTTCATATTTTTTAATTCCTCTATTTACTGAATTTTCATCATTACTCTTATTTTCAGTTATTCCGTCACTTGTTTCTTTCCTATTTACTAATTTTCTAAATTTATTTAAATTTCCTCTTCTAATTGCAAATCTTCTAAACAATCTTATTGGATTAAAAAAATACAATATATTTTTCATACTCCCCCTTTTGAATTTTTTTACTGTTTCTTTCTTGTCTTAAAAAAATCCTCAAAATTTTTTTCTATATTCTTTTTATATCTTTCTGCATTCTTTGTATTTATTTTATCAATATTTTTCACATTAAATCTGGAATTAAACATGTTTCTTATATCATTCGGCATAAATGAAAAATTACTGAAAGTATTTTTATACTCATTAAAATTTCTATTTTCTTTTTTATTGGATTTTAAATTTGCCTCTTTTCTTTTTTTATTATATTCTTCTCTTTTTTTACTATCTGATAATATTTCATATGCTTCAGAAATTTTTCTAAATTTTTCTGAAGCATTTTCATTATCAGGATTTCTATCCGGATGATATTTAAAAGCTAATTTTCTATATTTTGATTTTATTTCATCTATTTTTGAATCCTCTGAAACCCCTAAAATTTCATAATAATCTTCTTTTATTCTTTATTACCTCCTCCGAAAATTTATTTTTCCCCTTTTATAAGCCTCTTTAAACGTTAAAAGAATTATATTCCTTAGTTAGCCATTGAATAATAAGCTTTTTTACCATAAATTTCTGCTACCACTTTCTTAGACTATTCAATAGTTATTTTTTTAGGAATTATTCTTTTTTTCTCTGTTACAATTCGTTCATTTCCCAAATTTTCCAATATCTTTAATAAATTTTCGTAAAGTTCTTCATTTGTGTAATCTTCTTTATTATTCCTCAATTTTCTATTTATATACGCTATTATTATTTCCCTTTCAATAATATCCTGTTGCAGACAGATGTTATAAAAATTAATATCAAATATATCAAGATTTTCTTTTTTAGAAGCTTCTATTCCCCATAATTGCAAGATTTTTGGATGCAAAGTACCATTTTTATTTTTAGAAGAATATTTGACATTTATTATTTCAAGTAAATTGAAATCTCTTCTTAAATCCTTAAAATTTTTATAGTCATTTCTCAATTCTGCCCCTGTTCTAGTTATAAATCTTGTTATTTCTATTTCATTATCTAGAATTTTTTCTTCTTCTGTCAGTCTAAATTCTCCTCTTCTTATATAATATTTTTTATCCTCTATACTTGGCATAAGTCTTAATTTTAATATATATTTATTTTCTACTTCCGGCATTGAAAATATATAATCTTCACTCATTTTATAAAGAGTTTCTCCATATTTTACAATTCCTCTCGTTATTTTCACTTCCCTTTTTTCTGTATCACTTATTATTTCAAATCCTTTAATTATTCCATTTTTCCTGTCCATATACATAAGTTTCAACATTTCTTCAGGATTATCCCTTAGTAAATCCAGCTCTTTTTTATCTATTAATTCTCCCCTTTTAAATATAGGGTATTTATTTTCAAACATATTACAAACTCCGGTCTTATTTTTATAATTATTTAAAGAGAGTGCCTTTGAAAATAAATTTTCTCAAAGACATCTCTTTTTGTCTTAACTATGCCTCCTGTGCAGCATACCCTCCTTCAATTGCAACTTCTTTTACCTTTTCTTTTTTCTGCTTGATTTTTAATGTAAATGTACCAGTCCCAGCCTGATTACCATACTCTTCAATGTAATCCACCACAAATACATTTGTCATGTCAATTTTTCTTACCATTTGACCTGCAGAAATTATTTCCAGCGAAGCTTGTCTATAAGCATCACTTGATTCTGACGGTACTAACGACCATTTGGCAACCTTCCTTGTGTCATCTTCTGTATCTCCGCCTGCTGCTGCTAAAATTTTCCCTTTAATCTCAAGTATTACGCTTAAATCTGTTGCTCTGGCATTGCTGTCGTCAGGCGTTTCCGATATATACCTGACATCAAGAATACTCTCCTTATCCAGTAAAATTTCCTCATTCTGTCCCTTAACATTAAGTCTGAAACCCATTAACTACCTCCTAAAATATTTATTTAAATTTGTTGCAACCTATTTATTTATCTCCACCTGAAGATTTTTAACATTTCCTGCAAATGTTATATTTAACTGACATATACCATTTTCCTCATCTATAATATGTGACATGTCATCCCCTTTCTGCATAATTCCATTAACAAATTTTTCATCCTTTGCCCATATGGATTTCTGGCTTTCAGGATGTGTACTGAAAAAGAAATCCAGCTTATCCTCCTTAAAATCTGTCGTTATGAATCTTAATGTTCTTTCTATAAAAGTTGTGGTTAATGTTTTGTATAGCGGTTCGTACATTCCACTACTATTTTTTGACAATGTTCTTGCTTTATACACAATAATATTCTTTATTTTTTCTTTTTTAACATGTGCTGTATCTGAAGAAAATATAAATCCATATCCAAATTGATTTATTCTGTCCTTAATAGTATTAGTAAATCCTGATATTTCCTTTGCCATAGTTGTTTTAGCTTTATATGAGTTATCCTCAGATTCTATGTCAAATCTTACACCAGGATACATCTGAGAAACCGAAGTAAATCTTTCCCGCAGATAATTAGGACACTGATATGCCGCTGTAATTCCTGCCGCCACATATGCTCCATCTATATATATCCCTTCAATCCAGAATTTCATAAGATCTTCTTTTTCTGAGGACAGTTTCACCCCATTTTCTTCTTCATACTTCATTTTGTAATCTAGCAATACTCCTGATTTGTCCTTTGGTATTACGGTAAAGTTTGGCATTACAGGTATTAAATATTCTGAATAGTTCTGATTTTCCAAAATTGCAGTTTTTTCCATATATTTATCTACTCCTGCTATTGCAAGGTTATCAAAAGTTGTTTCGTTACTTCCTTCAAAATTGAAAAATGTCTGTATTTTATATTCTCCCAAAACAGTCATTAAGTTTGTTAAAGTTTCCATTGTATTTTTTTCGTATTTTTCTTCATTCTGTCTACCTTTAAATCTCTCCCTTACTTTCTTTTCTCCTCTATTTATATCTAAATCTACATTAGGATATATACCAAACCATATAGTATTTTCAAAATCATTTTTGGAATTGACAGTATTGAAAAAAGCTTTCAGTCTTTCCTTATTTCCTGTTTTAACTAACATATCTGTCTTTATATTTGCTATAAGCAGCTTTGGCTTCATTAAAGGAAGCCTCGTATCATATTGCTCAAAAAACATTTTTATTCCTAAAAGCTTTTCAATTAAAGGCTTTGCAATTTTAATAAAATCTTCCTGTGCCTCCTTATAAAAATTTAGATAACTGTTATAATTTTTTACTTCCTGTTCAGGTTCAATATTTACTAAGTTTTCAGCCAAAGGTACAAAAGTTCTTACAACAAGATCTTTTATATATTCATTTGGTTCTTCTGCAACATTTTCATAATCTTCCTTAAAGGTCTCTACTAATGCATTTGTATTTTTATCTTCTGTAATTGTTAACGCAGTTGTTTCATCTTTTTTATACTCTATTACTTCCAGTTTACCTTTTTCTCCCACCTTTAACATTCCAAGTTTTATCTGATCAGATTTGAAGGTATTATCACCATGTCCTAAAAGCAGTCTAGTTTTAATATCCTCAATTGCTAAAGGAAGCATTCCAAGTACATTATTATAATTATGTGATGCTTCCTCAAATTTTTCATTAAGTTTATCTCCAAGTTCGTATTTTTGTGGATTTTCTTCATCAAGTTCTTCATATTTATTATAAATGTATGCAATTTCTTTTCTAGTCTGCTTTATATCTTCAATTACTTTTTTTGGTGACAGTAATTCTAGAATATTTTCAAATTTAAAATCTACATTTTTATTTCCTTGAGATTTTCTTGCTTCAATAAGTGTATTTAGCATCTTGAAAAATGTATTCCCATTGTCTATTTTTATTTCACTTATTAGCTCATCAGGAATTCCTTCAGGTTTTTTTAAAAGATATTTTATATTTTGTGTAGTAGAATTGTAATAACTGTAAACTTTTGGCTCAAATTTTCTAAGGAAATCTTCAAAATCTGATACTAGAAGATAATTATTAATTTCTATTATTTTCTCATCAGAAAGTGAATCCATGCCTTTTACATCATCAATTAATGTTATTAAATCAGGTTTCTCTGGATTTATTTCCTCAAATAAAATTGTTCTGTTTGTTTGTGTAATTATATTTTTATTATTCATAATCAAATAAAGTATTAAAATATATAAAATATTTTATACTTTTCCTCCCCTTTTTATTTTATAACAAACAATAAATTTAATTAATTATTTATTAACTAACTTTATAATACACTATATTTAAATTTTTGTCAAGTTATTTTTAATAATTATTTTATTAAATATAGAATAGGATATATTATCTAATTTAATATTTTTTACACTTAAATAATAAAAAAGGACTATCCCGTGAGTCAAAATAAATATAATAACATAAATGCTATATATTTTTAAAAATCAAGATACATAGATTATATAATATAGTAAAACTTATACAAAAAATGACCTAAAAATATGGTATAATAACACCATTTCATATGAAAAAATTATAGAAATGGAAAAATAAAAGCGTTATTTCAATTCAACATAAGTTCTAGCTCATTGTACGAATGGATAAAGCTTAAGAAGAAGACAGGAGATCTTTTATCAAGAAAATGAAAAAGAAAATTTAAGGTGCTTGATCCTGAAAAACTTGATGAATATATGAAAAATCCAGAGAATGCAGATAAATACATCTGTGAAATAGCAAAAGATTTTGGCTGTGGAAAGGAGACAGTGAGAGTGGCACTGAAAAAATTAGGATACACAAGAAAAAAAACAGACAAAATACAGGCAGCAGGGCATTTTCTATTATTTCTTCCGCTGTATTCGCTGAATTTAAATCCAATAGAAAATATAAAAAAAAACACCTAAGATATTTATTATCCTAAGTGTTTTATATTATTTATGAATGTTAGAAGAAAAACAACTTTTGTATTTCAATTTATTAGAATTGTAATCCTAAACCTACTTTAAATACACTATTTTTTGTGTCATATAATTCATAACCTGCTGACAAGTTAAAGTTATCTGATACATTGTATTTAGCTCCAAGTCCTAAATTAAATACACCTTGATCATAGTCTAATCCAGCTAACTTAGCAACTTCTACACCATTACTAGAAATTTTTCTTTCACCATGATAAGATTTTTTGCTAAATCTTTGTTCGTATTCAAGATTTCCATATAAATCTAAAGCTCCAACCTTAGTTTGTCCATAAATTCCTGCTGTAGCATTTCCACTACTTCTTTTAGCACTTCCATAACTTATATTTCCTACAGTAAATCCATCTTCCTTAACACTTGTTACCCCTAATCCAATATAAGGTTTAACGTAAGTATTCTCATCTGTGTCGTCTCTAAATTTATATCCTAGTCTAGTTTGGAAATCTAAAACATTTGAGTCAAATTTTACATTGTTATAATTATTATATTTATGTTTATTACTTCCATATGTCAATGCTGATGCTAAATCTATATTGTCTGTAAAGTCATATTTTCCACTTAATGATACTTGGTAAGAATCTAGTTTTTCTTTTACTCCATCAAATGATTTTTTATATTTTACAGTAGAATTTTCAACTCCTACTCCTGCTCCTAATGTAAAATTACCAAATCTTTTTGTTCCTGATAAAATTGCTCCATTAGTTTTAGAATTATATTTTAAATCCTGATCATACGATCCTGCATTACCAAGATATTGGATATTTAAATTAAATCCATTTTCTTTTTTAGCTTGTTCTAAATCCTTAAAGCTATTTGCTGTTGCAACTTTTGTCAAATCATAGTCAACTCTTGATCTTGCACCTTGAACTGTAGGTATTGTTCCTGTAGTCGCTGGTGTTGTTGGTGTTGATGGCGCAACAGGCGTTGTTGGAGTTGTTGGTGTCGCCGGAGTTGATGGTGTTGTTGGTGTTGATGGCGTAGTAGGCGTAGCAGGTGTTGTTGGTGTCGCTCCTGTGCTAGCTACTGATGCTATTGTTGCTGATGTTACTCCTCCATTTAATGGTGATGTCAATGTTACCGTTGTTGGTCCTGTATAAGTTTGTACAGTTCCTGAATCTGTTACTATATTTAATGTTCCTCCTGCTGGAACTATAAATTTATTTCCCGCAGATATTGTACTTCCACCAGTTGCTGTAACTGTATTAGTTCCAGTACCTAAATTCCAGCTCGTAGAACCTGTTATGTTAGTTCCTGCATTAATATTAAGTCCTCCACCAACAATTGAAGCGGCAGAAAATGTATTTGCACTAATAACTAATGCTCCTAATAATAATAGTTTTTTCATTTTAAATTACCTCCATTTTTGTTTTTTTTTAACAATAATTTTTGATAAGTGTTTAAATATTATCATATTTAATTTTTTATGTCAAATTTAATAAAATTTATCGTTTGATAACAATTTTTCTTTGAATTTTATCATTATATTTTGAAAATTATAAAATTTAAATTAATTTATAAAAACTAAAAAAGTTAAAAAAATCTCTTTATTTTTAATAAAATTATTATTTCTTAATTTTTAAAATATTTATTAAAAAACAGATGTCATAATTACTTAATCTAAATATAAATTTAATAGTTAAAAGTTTTTTGTAAATATTTATATTTTTTTGTTTATTTAATTTCTATAAAAAAATTATACAACAAATTTTATCTGATTAAATTTATTAATA
>ERZ773056.541-NODE-541-length-19836-cov-12.961782_pt1 | contig 19836 bp, 16 predicted proteins | sample MGYA00580857_ERZ773056 | MGnify/ENA primary metagenome ERZ773056 (study PRJEB29015, sample SAMEA2737996) | human oral metagenome | biome: human oral; feature: human-associated habitat; material: dental | place: China | collected 2114 ... | reverse complement strand
TGATGTTCCAGGTAGGCAACCAACGTGCTGAACGGCTTCTACCGAGCTGGTTGGTACCCTCATAGTTAAGGGTTCCTGCCACTACATAACGATTGCGATAGCCATAGGAACCTTGGGAGAAGAAAGCCACGCCACGTTCACGGCTAAAGCTATTGCCAAAATACTGAGAGTTATCATCCACTACTTTCTGTAGCATCAGCGGATCGGTAAAGACTACCCCACCACGATTGAACTGATAGCCATAACCCTCAAAATACTGGTTATCCCTATCGGTGTAGCGGAACTCTTGCCCTAAGAAGGCCTTAAAGGCATGTACATCCTGCATGTCGGCATCCTTGAGGGTCTTATTGTACTCCAAGGCATTGCGCAAGTAGTAGCTCTGCAAGTTGTTCTGTACCATTTTATAGATACCCCCGTTAGGCAATACCACCTGGGGTAGTTGGCTAGGGTTGTTAGGATCCTTATATAGGAATGGGTTCTTATCGGCTATGACCATGGTTTCGTTGGCACGATAGGCCCCCACTACATTGGATTCTTCGGTCATGGAGTGTTCGTTGGTGCTTTTGACATAGCGTACAGAACCTAAGAACTTATACTTAAGTTCAGGGGTAAATTTCACTTCCAAATCGCCTTGAAGTTTATATTCCAACAACTTCAAGTCTATGTAGTTATTCTTGAGTTCCTTGAGGATATTCATAGGAGCATAGTTCATGCGATAGTAATCATAGTTACCTTCGTCATCATAAGGGCGCAAGGCTCTAGTGGTATTCATCGCATAGCTAAAGGGGTTGATATCAAAGTCACGATCATACTCTCCTGTTACCACATTGCCCGAACGAGAGAAGGTACCTGGCGCTTTTTGGTTACGGATAGACCCTTGTGCCAACACTCCTACTTTCACCTTAGGTGAGAGGGTATAATTGGTCTTAAGGTTTCCTGTCACCCTATGTACCTTGTCGGCTATAGTCCAACCTGGATCTACAAAGAAGCCTAATGAGCTATATATGGTTGCATTTTCACTTCCTCCGCTAAGGCTTAGGGTGTGATTCTGAGTAAGTGATGGTCTAAAGAGGGTTTTAAACCAATCGGTATTGGCGTATTCGTATTTGCGCAAGAAAGCATTGCGTGCTTCTTGTGTATTCTCTAACAGAAAACGGCCTGTGGCAGGATTATAGGTATCTATATTGCGGTACATGATGTGGTAAGGCCCTCCCTGTGCCGCACCAGCGTAAGAGGAAAGGGAGAAATAGCCCTTTTGTTCCATCTCACGATAGACACTCATACTCTCTTGGGAGTTCATGATGTCGTATTGGTTGTAGGTAGGCACCATACGTACAGTTTCTTCCAACTGATAGCTGAGCTTGGTTTTCACATTGTGCTTACCACTCTTGGTGGTGATGATCACCGCCCCATTAAGTGCTCGTGCCCCATAGAGGGAAAGTGCAGAAGCATCCTTGAGGATCTCTATGCTCTCTATGTCATTGGCATTAAGCCCTGAGATAGCAGAGCTGATAAGCGTAGCTGAGTCACCTGAGGCCAACTGCTCAAAGCTCAAGTTGATCACCTCCTCTTGCACAGCTCCATCTACCACCCAAAGAGGCTTGGTATCACCAAAGATAGAGGATCCCCCACGTATGGTGATTTTAGGCGAAGTACCAAAAGTGCCAGAGACATTCTGTACATTGACTCCAGCGGAGCGCCCCTCGAGCATACGCCCTACATCCACGACTCCATCTTGCTTGATATCGTCAATCTTGAGCGTCTGAGAGTTCCCCGTGTAGAGCTTCTTGTCTATCTCCTGATAACCATTGAAGACAAGCCCTGTAAGCTCGGTAACCTCTTCCTTGAGCACTATGGTAAATTCCTTGTGGGTACCTACCACGCGCTCGATAGGGGTACTACCTACCATAGAAAAAACAAGTACGGATTTATCACCCGCTACTTTGATGGAAAACTTCCCATCCAAATCGGTATCCACCCCATGGGTAGTACCCTTCTCCACCACGGAGACACCTAAGAGAGGCCGACCTGCCTCATCCTTTACCACACCTGTTACGGTCTTCTCTTGTGCATACAACCCAGCGGTAGTAAGCCATAAGAAGCCTAACAGTAGGTACAACCATTTTCTTTTCATATCCATTATATTTAATCAATTAGTTTTGCAAAATTCGTGAAAATATCCGATAAAAACAAATATTTCTTTCATTATTTTTACCTCTATCATTTATTAACTAAAACATCGTCAATTCACCACTCAAATCAATAAAAACACAGTGTTAATTATTAATAAAATAGATTATTCGTAAAGAATTAACTTTATATCTGATAAATAGCGATAGAATCATCAAAATCAATAATTTTTTTTAAATAACTAGATAAAGTGTATTAACATGCTTATAATGAACACAATAGATTTTTTATAGCTTCAGATTATTATCCTATAAATAAAATATATAGTGGTCTCTTAATTAATAATTTAACTATTTTAACAAATTAAGTTTTTATAATAACTCATCATTATTGGTATTAACCATTAATCATTATTGGCATTAATCATTAATCATTGTTGCATTAATCATTATTTTTGTATCTTTGCCCTCTCAAACTATCACAATGAAACATATAGAAGCAATCGGGAGGTATTTCCTGATGTTATACGAGATATTCCGCAAACGTACCAAGTGGTCTATTACTAAAAAACTCATTCTCAAAGAGATAGACGACCTTATGTACGGCTCACTGGGAATCATTGCCTTTATCTCCCTCTTCGTGGGGGCGGTAATTGCCATACAAATGGCACTGAATATTGACAACCCACTGATTCCTAAAAGCCTTATTGGTTTCGCTACACGCCAAACGTTTATATTGGAGTTTGCTCCTACCTTTACCTCTATCATCGTAGCGGGTAAAGTGGGGTCATTTATCACCTCCAGTATAGGTACGATGCGGGTAACCGAACAGATTGACGCGCTAGATATCATGGGAGTTAATTCGCTTAACTACCTGATATTCCCCAAGATAGTCGCCCTTTTGCTCTATCCTTTTGCGATCTGTATGTCCATGGCCTTAGGGATATATGGGGGATATATCGCCGCCACTGTAGGGCACTATGCTACCTCGGCCGAGTTCTTAGAGGGTATCAGGCTTCAGTTCCGCCCCTTTGACATCACCTATGCGCTGATCAAGAGTGTGATCTTCGCCTTCGTCCTAGCCACTATCCCTGCCTATCATGGGTATTATATGAAGGGGGGCGCCTTAGACGTAGGAAAGGCCAGCACGGTCTCTTTCGTATGGACGAGTGTGGCCATCATTGTCATTGATTTTATCATTACCCAAATTCTGCTTACGTAATATGATTGAAGTTCAAGATATTAAAAAATCCTTTGACGGAGTAGAGGTACTCAAAGGAATTTCCGCTACTTTCCACAAGGGAAAAACTAACCTGATTATCGGACAAAGTGGTTCAGGAAAGACGGTCTTCCTCAAGACCCTTTTGGGCTTATTTGTGCCCGATAGCGGACACATCATCTACGATGGGGTCAGGTATAACGACATGAACAAGGAGCAACGCCGTAAGCTCCGCCAAGAAATGGGTATGGTCTTTCAGGGCAGTGCCCTCTTTGACTCCATGACCGTGGAGGAGAACGTGATGTTCCCTCTTGAGATGTTCTCAAAGCTCTCGCTTGCGGAAATGAAAGATCGGGTGGATTTTGTACTAGAGAAAGTCAATCTGGTCGATGCCCATCACAAGAAACCCTCAGAGATCTCTGGGGGTATGCAGAAACGTGTAGCCATTGCTCGCGCGGTGGTCAATGAACCCAAATACCTTTTTTGTGACGAACCTAACTCTGGTCTTGACCCTAAAACAGCTATAGTTATTGACAACCTGATTCATACCGTAACCGAGGAGTTCAACATCACTACCATTATCAATACACACGATATGAACTCCGTAATGGAGATAGGTGAACAGATTATCTTCCTCAAAAATGGCTACAAAGAGTGGGAAGGTAGCAAAGATACTATCTTCAAGACAGATAATAAAGCCGTTACCGACTTCGTATACTCCTCCGAGTTGTTTAAAAAAGTAAGGAAGATGTACTTAGATAATGATTAATGGTTAATGATTAATGATTAATTCTCATACACCCATTAATCATCGTTGGCGTTAATCATTAATCATTATTGGCATTAATCATTAATTTATAGGCTTCCTCGCTCATCAGTTCGTCCCACTGCTCAGGGTGAGTGGGCTTTATCTGAAGAATCCAAGCCTCATAAGGTGCTTTATTGATTTGTTCGGGCTTACGGATAAGTTCCTTGTTAAAAGCTACAATCTCCCCAGAGATAGGCATATAGAGCTCTGATAGGGTTTTGACAGCCTCTATAGTACCAAAGATTTGGTCTTTTTCGAGGGTCTGTCCCTCGGTTTCTACCTCTACATATACAATATCACTGAGTTGCTGCTGTGCAAAATCAGTAATCCCTGCATAATATACCTCTCCTTCTTTTCGCACCCATAAGTGCTCTGGCGTAAAACGATAATCTTCCATAATTATTAGTGAATAATTAAAAGTGAATAGTGAAAAGTTTTTCACTCTATTGATTGTTTATATATTTTTTCAGCATCGTATAGGACGCTACAATGATCATACAAAAGTAACTAGAGCGCGTAAGTCCGACAGAGAGCATGGTCATTAGCTCATAATGGGGCTGCTCCTTCTGATAATAATGATACCCCATATCACTTATAGTGGCTAAAAAGATAAAACAGCCATAGAATAGAAAGTAAAAAGCATAAGTGTCTTTCTTTATCGCCCTAAAGAGCAGTAGCAGCAGGAAAAACACACCCCCTAAAGACACAAAAGTAAATTGGTATTCTACAAATCGCACCATAGCTTCCTGCCTTTGGGTCATCGCCAAAGAGGAACAAAACATCATCAGCTCAAAAGCCAACAAAAATTGGAAGCTATAGGTGAGGTACTTTTTTAGGTAAAATCTATTGTTTTTCATAATTGTTTGTTCCAAAAATTATAGCTTATTACTCACATACCTCCTTAGTATAAAAAAAGACGAGACTATATAAACAGAGATGATACCCGCATCTAAGCCCCTGCTGAGAAACAGCTGGATAATCTCCTCCCTATAAGAAAGAAAATCATTCCAAATATGGTTTGTCTCCTCCTCCCCTGCTATTGTTAAGGATAGCTTCATATACTTATAGATGACAAAAATCACAACCGACAAAAGGTGAAAACAAGCATAGAACAAGGCGTAAAACCCATAGCTATCCCTCTTTTTTTGCTCTAATAATAACAGCAAGACAAAGAATACAATACATGAAATCACATCGGTGCTTTCGCATGGTATCTTTTCTCGAAAATTCTCTATGGTCAAAAGATAGAAAATAGGAATAGAGAAAATAAACTTGCTAATGACGACAAACAAGATACTATAAAGAAAGTATCTCACTACTCTATAGGCTATGTTTTTCATATTTATATAACAAAGTGTTTGTTACTTCACACGACGGCTTATTTTCTTTGCTATCTCCAATATAGGCAAATACACCACGCACATTAGTGGCAGAAAAAGGAACAACCATATACTATCCTGCCCTGCACAAGGAGGGTGATCGCCTATAAAGTCTCTTATAAAGCGCTCCATCCAATTACATAACACACAGAATAGGAAAGGTATCCCCACTACATCCCAAAAGGTATAGTTACGTTGGCGTAGGTAATACAGATGTACAACGATCACTATACAGATAAGAACAAGTCCCAGCCCTATAGGCCCTATATCTAACAGAAATTGCTCAGTGGGAGTAAGCCGCTTATTAAAATACCAATAAAACCCTTGCTCCTTATCCTTACGAGTAGCCCGCCAAAGATAGGTGTCTTCGCCCTTGTCTAAGCATTTCTTCATAGAAGTATGAATAAGCTGTAGTCCATTGGCACGCTTCATGGTTACTGTTATACGGGGATAATTGTTAGCTTCTTTAGGTTCAGGTATATGATAGTGTAAGGAAAAATCATTCAAAAACCCGCTACCACTTCTGTCCAATGCTGCCTCATACTGGGTTTCTATACTATTCTCTCCTTTTTTAAGGTCTGCCTGAAAATACACCACATCGTTCAGCTCTATGATAGGGACGGTATAGTGCTCGGCAAACTTGACTCTATAATACACATAGGAAGAGTCTATACTACTCCCCTCTCGCAAAAGGAAAGAATAGTCCTTGGCTGGGTCTAAGGGCGTGGGAGTTACTTGCCCCCCATTGACTCTTATCCGTACCTTCTGTTGCGCACTATCGGAAGCCATAAAGAAGAATACCGCACGTCCAGCCTGCTCCGCCTGCACTTTATAGCGAGCCGAAAGCTCTGCATATTGGTTATAAGGATAGTCCTCCTCTTGCTTATCAAAAGGCTGTATCTGTAGTTCTTCTTCCTCTATCTGATAGCCCTCCTGCTCCTGAGGCATACTCAAAGCACTAAAATTACCATACTCTAATAGCCGATAACAAAGTGGCATGGAAGTACAACTCACCAGCAACAAACACAGAAAGATGAGTTTTAAGTTCTGAATTTTGAGTTTTGAGTTCCTCATTGATCACTCGTCATTAGTCGCTCGTCACTTGTCATTAGTCACTATTTCCAGTCTTTCTTCTTTGAGGTCTTCCCAATACCTGAGTTAAAACTATTGGTTGGGTCAAGCTCTTTATAGAAGTTCTTAAGAGAATCCTTGGCATGGTATAGGTGCCCAACATTGTGTTCGGCTGGGTATTCTGCACCACGCTTGTCAAGTATCTTGAGCATCTCTTCCTCTATTTCCTCGCAGTTATAACCTTTTTTGATTACATAATCTTGGTGAAATACATGGCACATAAAGTGTCCGTAATAGAGCTTATGGAGGATTTTGTTGTCTATCTCTGGGGGAAGCTGTTCGAACCAGTCTTCTTCGTTGCGCTTAAGGGCAATGTCCAAGGCTACGATATCCTCTACCTCCTTCTCATGTACCGAGCGGTAACGAATCGCTGCTGAAGCCACTGCAAAACGCAAGAGCATAGCCGCTTGGGCAAGTTTTGGATCACATTCGAAATAAGCCCCTTTGCTCTTGTCGGCAAAATATTCTTTGAGGTATTCGCGGGCTTCTTCTACGCCCTTGCCGCCCATCTTGAGAATGAGGTGATGCTCATATTGGTTGCGGTAATCCCACATGATTTGGGGTAGGTGTTGGGGCATGAGTTTGGAGGTACCTTGAAGGAACTTTTCGCTAAAGTGGTGAGGCATAAAAGGAATCTTCTTAGCCACACGATCAGCCCAAGCCTTCATAGCAAAGAGCTTTGGTAGGTATTCGGTACCTACATGCTTGATATACCAGAAAGTATCTTTACCATACTTAGCCGCAATATCAAAGGCAGTACGATGGATATATTCGCCTGAGATAGGAATCTGCTCGAAGGAGCCGAGCATGTGTCGGCGTAGTTCAGTGAGTACTTTGGTGTCATTGGTACCTATGTAGAATACAGCTGTCTGTTTCTCTGCTGGGAAGGTATCCACACGTACGGCAAAGACGGCGAGGCGTCCTGCACTTCCTGAAGCCTCATATAAGCGGGCAGGGTCAGCATTGAAGCGGGCAGGGGTATCGGCATCTATCTGGCGTACATGATGGCAGTAGTCATGGTCATGTCCCTTCTTGTCAGTCTGTTGTATATCTTTCTTCTGATACTTGCCTTCCTGTAGGTTGGTGAGTATCTCCTGTGGGGTAGTACCTAGGTCTATCCCTAAGTGATTGATAAGTTCCAACTTACCCTCGGCATTGCGCTGTGCATAGAGTGCCATCTCGGTATAGGCTGGGCCGCGCTGTACGAGCGAACCGCCTGAGTTGTTACACACCCCTCCAATCACAGAGGCCCCGATACAAGAGGAACCAATCACTGAGTGAGGTTCGCGTCCGTAAGGCTTGAGTTCTTCCTCCAAGTGGTTCAGGGTAGAACCAGGTAGGCAAACCGCCTGTGTTCCATCGAGGATTAGCTGGATATTGTCATTACGCATGGTGTTGATAATCACCACATCGCGGTCGTAGTCATTCCCAAAGGGGTTGGAACCCCCTGTAATCCCTGTATTGGCGGCTTGGGAGATCACTATCACATCGGCCTCTGTGCAGGCCTCCAAGACCTGCCATTGCTCCCAAAGGGTAGCTGGGCGTACTACGGCCAAGGCATTCCCTGTCCCAAAGCGGTAACCTGTACGATAGCGTTCGGTCTGCCCTGGGTCAGTCATTACATATTTCGCACCTACTATCTGGCGCAGTTTTTCTAATAAATTTTGTGTATTCACGGGATCAGTTTTTAGTTTTAAGTTCTAAATTTTGAATTATTAATCATTGATCATTAATCATTTATTAACTCCTTTTTTAAGCCACTCTTTATAAGTTTCTACATCCACATATTGTACAGGGGTAGAGAGCAGTTCGGTATCAGGGGAGAGTAGCACATAATAAGGCTGGGAGGCCGAAGAGAAATTCACCTCTTGGAAGGTCGCCCACTTATCCCCTATGGTCTTAATGTATTCTACACGGCCATTGCGGTGTTTGAAATCAAATTGTTTATCCTTGGGTAGCTCCTCTTTGTCATCTACATAGAGGGAGATAAGGACATATTGTTGCATGAGTTTTTTCACCTCAGGGTCTGTCCATACATGCTCTTCCATTTTGCGGCAATTCACACATGCCCAACCTGTAAAGTCCAGCATCACAGGCATATTATGTGCCTTGGCATAGGCCATACCCTCATAATAGTCTTTGAAAACTACTTGCTCACTCTTTTGCTCCTTATGGAAAAACGCATAGGACTCTGGGGGCGGGAATCCGCTAAGTAGTCTTAGACTATTCTTGCCAAGAAGTCCTAAGAGCAGATATACAGAAAAAGCAGCTGAAAGTACCCCTATAAGCAAACGCCCTTTGGAATATTGCTTCAGTGGCTTGCGTGGCTCATCGTGTGGAAAACGGATAAACCCGAACAGATATAGGGTAAGCAAGGCAAAAAGCAAGAGCCATAGCCCTACGAATACCTCACGCTTGAGCAGTCCCCAGTGTTGTACCAGATCGGCATTGGAAAGGAACTTAAGTGCAAAGGCCAGCTCCAAGAAGCCCAAAAATACCTTGGCTGTGGTCATCCACCCCCCTGACTTTGGCAAAGAGTTGAGCCAAGAAGGGAAAAGGGCAAAGAGTACAAAAGGCAAGGCCAATGAGAGTCCAAAACCTGCCATACCTAAGGTAAGCTGCATAGCTCCTCCCGAAGAGAGTGAACCTGCCAAGAGCGAACCCAAGATAGGCCCTGTACAGGAGAACGATACGATGGCCAAGGTCAACGCCATAAAGAAGATGCCTATGATTCCCCCCACATTGGAGGCACTGTCCATCTTATTTCCCCATGAGGCAGGTAGGGTAATTTCGTAAAAACCAAAGAATGAAAAGGCAAAAATAACGAAAATCACAAAGAAAACCACATTGAGCCATACATTGGTAGAAATGGTATTGAGTATCTCAGGGTCTATATTATCTAAGAAGTGGAAAGGTATGCTCAAAAGAACATAGATGAGCAATATAAAGAAGCCATACAAGATCGCATTAAAGACACCTTTCTTACGCGTTTTGCTTTGCTTGGTAAAGAAAGACACCGTAAGCGGAATCATCGGGAATACACAAGGAGTAAGCAGCGCGATGAAGCCTCCCAAAAAGCCTAAAACAAAGACCATCCAGCTGGATTCTTGTTCTGGCTTGCCTATGAGTTCTTTGTTCTTAAGGGGGATCTCTAGGCTCTTGGCCATATCCTCACTGCGGGCATCTACCTGCTTTTGTTCCACTTGGGCTACAGAACCGTCAAGGGAGAAAACGAAATCTTCCTTGAGGTTGATACACACATCTATACATGCTTGGCAGAAGATATTTCCTTTGATATGTTTTACATTGGGATCAGTGAGTTTTACCTTTTGGGTGATCTTTATCTCTTTCTCAAAAAAGAGTTCATCTACCCCAAAGACATCATTGAAGGCCTTGTGTAGTCCTTCTTCCTCAGAAGCGCCTACCAGCTCTATCCCTTCTGTTGTATAGGTGATAACCATCGGAAGAGCACCTCCCTTAGGGTTGTTTTGCGAATAGACATGCCACTTAGGGGCTATTTTCCCCTTGAAGGTCAGCAGGTATTCCCCCTCGGAGAGCCTCTCTTGAGAGAATGTCCATACCACTGGATTCTCATCCTGCTGCCCTCCACCGAAGGACGGCTGAAAGTTGATTTGCGCACCAGCAAAAGCCACTGCCCATAGTGCTATAAAGAATGTAAGTATTTTTTTGTTCATATCTTGAGTTTATTCAAACGTTAAGTTGATCATCACCGCTCTGGTGTAGATACTTCTTAGGTTACCTGTCCAAGGGCTATTGGGATCATTATCATGTATGAGCTCGTTATTGATAGAGAACAGCCCGCGTATGGAGGGAGTAAAGCGAAAATGGGGCGTATAAAGATCTATCCCAAAACCGAGTTCGTAAAAGAATATAGTGGGGTTTACCCTGAACTTCCCTTCTACATTGTCCTCTCTGGATTTGTTATTGGCACTCAGATTCAGTGTCATAGAAGCTCCCGCTGTTACATAAGGCTTGAAGTTATCCCAGCGCTTAGAACCATACTTGAGCAGCACAGGGATATAGATATAAGTGGAGGCTACCTCCCTATAGCGCGAACGCTCTTGTACAAACCCTGGAAAGTCCAGCTGACGTTTGTTATAGATCAGCCCTGGTTCAAAACGCGCACTAAGGTGATCCACCAAGCGCAAATCTCCCGTTAGCCCTACATTAAACCCGTAAGATTTTTGGGTCTGTATGTCTGTTTTACTCGCGTCATTGTAGTCAAACTTCTGATAGTCCATACGGAAATCCATGGTGTTCAGCCCAAAATAGTAGCCCCATTGGAATTTCTGATAATCAAAATCTTCCAAGTGTATAATCGGCTGGGCTGCCATCAGAGAAGGTAATAATAATATAAATAGTAGTATTCTCTTCATAATCTCTTACTTATCAGCTACATATATGGTAGCTACTCCTAAGAATTGTGGATAGAACTTAACTCGTGAGAAGCCTATTTCGCTCTCTAATATATTGGCCAACTGCTTCCCAAAAGGAAACTTTGCCGCTGATTCCGACAAGTAGGCATAAGCATTCTGGTTCTTGGCCAGTAGCTTGCCCATTAGGGGTACGACAAACTTGGTATAGAACTTATACCCCTGCTTATAAGGAAAGCGGGTAGGTACCGAGGTTTCCAGAATGACCAATCTGCCTCCTGGGCGCAACACACGTCTAAGCTCGGAAAGTCCCTTCTGGAGGTTCTCAAAATTACGCACTCCAAAGGATACTGTTACTGCGTCAAAACTGCCATCGGCAAAGGGTAGATGCTCACTATCGGCCAATTGCATGGTGATACGCTCCGATAGTCCCAGTGTCTTGACCTTCTGTTCCCCTACCGAGAGCATACCTTGGGATATATCCACTCCTGTGATATGTGCGTTTGCAATCTTGGAGAGTTCTATAGCCAAATCACCCGTTCCTGTAGCCACATCAAGAATTGTGCCAGCCTTCACCTCTGCCACTTTTTCCCTGACACGCCTGCGCCAAGTGATGTCCATTCGCAGGGTCATCACACGATTCAGCCCATCGTAGGAGGGAGAGATGGTGTCAAACATCTCTTGTACTTGTTCTTTCTTCCCCTTATCCGAATGCTTATCAGGGGTTACTATCTCTGTTTGCATGCGTTCTATTTGAGGTGCAAAGATACAAATAAATAATGACAAGTGACTAATGACTAGTGACAAATATCATTCAAAAATGATTCGTCACTTATCATTAGTCACTTGTCACTAGCCGTTAGTCACTTGTCACTCGTCACTATTGATAGATATTTCCGAAGCGGAGACCTACAAAAGCGTTGAGTTCTTTAGAGGAGCCTATGAGGTTACCAAAGACACTACGAGAACCAAAGATTAGTGGGCCTACATGAAGTGCTACCCCTGTATTGAAACCTGATACTTCGTTATAGCTAATAGGCAAGAATGCTCCGAATACACCACCACCCCAGTGTGTCTCATAGCGTGGGGTAAGTACAAAGTCATTAGAATAACGCGCATTATACTCGTTCTTTGACACCATATTCAGTTGGCTAGAAAGGTTAACATAGAAGCCATCTACAAAACGGTAATCTACATTGATATTCAGGGTAGTAGGCAAAGAAGATTTGAAAGAAGTGCCTCCAAGTTTTTCAGGTCGTGGAACCATATCCAAAGACTTTTGAACATCGTTAAGGTTGATATCTTGATTTACGATGTCATAACGATAGGACTTGTTGTTAGTCGTATAGCTAAGCTTTCCTAAATCAAGCAAAGCAACTCCTACTTTAAAGCGGTAAGGAATATGTCCGTCACAGTTAGGACAGCCATCTTCGCTATATTCGTAGATTACCCCTAAGTCAGCTGCTACGGTAGAGGCAGAAGTAGCAAAGATGTCAGGTGAGCCAAGCACATCCAAGCCGCCACTTCTCACTTCAGCCTTAGCATCCTTTACGTGGAGTATAGGATCTCCATTAGCATCTTTACCCAATGAAAAGCTATTAGCATTCGCCCCCTTGAAGCCCATATAGAAGCTACCAGTACCCTGTACAAGTTTCACACCTGCACCCAAGCGAATAATGTTATAACCATCGTTCATGAGAGTATAGCTCCATACTGCCCCTATTTCTCTAAAGGCATTGGCCAATACATTCATATCGGAGATACCTCTCAATTCCTTATAACTTCCCAAGTTACTGGAAAGATTCATATTCTTAGCATCCATGATCGCCTGTAATACATCGGCATCAATACCGGTAGTGTTTGCCATGAGGCGCAAGCGGGAAACAAGCCCTATGGCATGCTTTTTGTTCACACGTGCAATGAAAGAAGGTCCTAAAACATCCACTTTCACCCCTGCATCAATTGCTTTTGAGTTAGCAAGGTTATCCGTAAATTTCTTGAAAGAGTTTTCCAAGTCAAAGGAAAAGCCCATCTCATTGTTGCCTAAGTTGGCATCTATGGACACAAGGTTTACATCCCAAGGGCGCGCCCATAGCGCATGCGCTGGGTTAGAAATAGTGGAGAGTGCTCCCCCATAGGTACTCGTTCTAAGCCCCGCAAAGGACTGTTGCGCCATACCCTCATAGGCTATCAAGCCCAACAAAGATAGAAGAATTTTTTTCATAACAATTTATCCATTTTTTTCAAGGGACAAAAGTACAAAAATAATATTTAATTATCTATAATTAGTCATTATTTAACTTTTAACAATTCTTAATAAGTACCAATCAGTCATCAGACTATAAGTGATTAATTCAAACAATTAACAATTAACCATTGATAATTAACAATTAAAATTTTTACTTTTGCGACAAAAAAATTATCCTATGAATTTTTTATCCATTGCACAAAACCGCTATACCACATAAGATGTATAACGGGAAGCGTATCCCTGAAGATACTCTTAACCAGCTCAAAGAAATCCTCCGCCTATCACCTTCCTCTATCAACAGCCAACCTTGGCAGTTTGTTTTCGTGGGTGATGAGCGTAAGAATGAGGTTTTTGCGCCTCTTTCCTTGATAAATCAGGAGCGTGTGAAACTCGCCAGCCATATTGTCATCTTTAGAGTGCTAGATAGTGTTGCCCGTTTTGAGCAAGAAGCACCCTCTTATATCTCAGAAGGCGGCTTTGCTTTCTATAAGCAGTATATCAAAAGCCAAGGCGATGCTCATGTGGAGGCTTGGATGGGACACCAAGTATATGTGGCCTTGGGCTACTTCCTCTCCGCTTGTGCCACTATGGGAATCGACTCTACTCCTATGGAGGGGATCCTTCCTGCCGAGTACGACAAGCACCTACCTAAGGACGGCTATCGCACCCTCTTTGCTGTGGCTATTGGCTACCGCGACCCCGATGACACTAACCAACCCGACCGCACTGCTAAAAAGAGAAAAACAGATGTAGTGAAAAGTGAAGAATGAAAAGTGAAGAGTGAATAGAGTTTTTCTCTATTCACTTTTCACTATTCACTTATTTTTTGTATTTTTGCCCCTCTCTTATACATCATACAACTATGCTGAATGTTAGCGGCTTATCCATTTCTTTCCAAGGGGAAACACTCTTTTCCGATGTGGCTTTTATGCTCGTCGGCGGCGATCGCGTAGGGATTATTGGCAAAAATGGCGCTGGAAAATCCACTTTGCTCAAGATGCTCTCCGGAGAGCTACCTCCCGATACGGGCACTATTGCCCTAGAGCGAAATGCAAAGATTGGTTACCTAAAACAAGATATCGACTTTGTTGCAGGCCGTACAGTGCTTGAGGAGGCTTATCAGGCCTTCACTACGCTTATGCGCCTTGAAGAGGAATTGGATAGCATCCACCATGAGATAGCAACTCGCACCGATTACGAAAGTGAGAGCTATAACGACCTACTTATCCGCTTGCACGATGTGACTCATGAGTACGAAATTCATGGGGGTTATACTTATAAAGGTGACACCGAGCGTATCCTCTCTGGACTGGGCTTCTCGCGGGAGGACTTCTCTCGCCTGACCGATAGCTTCTCAGGGGGCTGGCGTATGCGTATAGAGCTGGCCAAGCTCCTCTTGGAAAAGAATGACATTCTCCTTTTGGACGAGCCGACCAACCACCTCGATATTGAATCTATCATCTGGTTCGAGGGCTTCCTCAAGTCCTTCCCTGGCGCCGTGGTGATTATCTCGCATGACAAAATGTTCTTGGACAATGTCACCAACCGTACCATTGAGATTGTCGCCGGTCGTATCTACGACTATCCCAAGCCATATTCGGCTTTCTTGGAGCTACGTAAGGAAATGATTACCCAGCAGCTCGCCGCTCAGAAGAATCAGGAGAAGATGATCCAGCAAACGGAGAAACTCATCGATAAGTTTCGTGCCAAGGCTTCCAAAGCCTCTATGGCACAGTCTTTGATAAAGAAATTAGATCGTATTGAGCGCATTGAGGTCGATGAGCAGGAAACAGCGGTTATGTCCGTTCGCTTCCCCCTCTCTCAACAACCTGGCAAAGTGGTTTTGGAGATTGACCATGTCAGCAAGAGTTATGATGACAAGCTGATACTCAAGGACGTAAGCCTACTAGTGGAACGTGGCTCCAAGATAGCTTTCGTCGGACAAAACGGACAGGGGAAAACAACCTTGGCCAAGATGATTATAGGAGAGATTCCCTATGAGGGTTCTATCCGCTTGGGGCACAATGTAGAAATAGGCTACTTCGCTCAAAACCAAGCCCATTACTTGGACGGCGAACTCACCCTCTTGGATACCATGCTAGGTGCAGCCAATGACTCCAACCGTATCAAAGTACGTGATATACTCGGTGCTTTCCTCTTCCGTGGCGATGAGGTAGAAAAGAAAGTAAAAGTACTCTCAGGGGGCGAACGCAATCGCTTGGCTTTGGCCAAAATGCTCCTCTCCTCCTTTAACGTACTGGTGATGGACGAGCCTACCAACCACCTGGACATCGCCTCCAAGAACGTTCTCAAGCAGGCACTCCAGCGCTTCGAAGGAACACTCATCATCGTATCCCACGACCGTGACTTCCTCACTGGCCTTACCGACAAGGTCTATGAGTTCAAGAACCATACAATCAAGGAGTACCTCGGCGATATTGATTTCTATTTGGAACAAAGAGCCGTCTCCTCCTTCCGAGAGATAGAAAAGGGTGAAGAGGTCAAAAAAGAGGTAGTAGTAGAAAAGGAAAAGACCCTTTCCTATGAAGAACAAAAAGAGCGTAAGAAGCTCACCAATCAGCTTAGCAAAGTAGAGCGACAAATTGCTGACCTTGAAACCGAGATCGCCCAAATGGACAAACAAATACAAGCCAACCCCTCCCCCGCTCTTATGGAGCAGTACGGCCAGAAAAAAAACCAGCTAGATGCCCTTATGGAGGAATGGGAGAAAATTTCATTAATGATTAGTGATTAATACCAATAATGATTAATCCAACCATAATCATTGCCCTGACTTGTCCAACACATCTAACCCATCTGATAATTAACCTCAAAATTATTATGAAAAAAGAATTCTATCATCGTACCGCTTTGCTGCTGCTCATATCAGTATTGTTTTTTGCCTGTAACAAGGGCAATAACAAATCAGAGCTCTGTCCTGATGGATATGCTTGTTGCAATGGCCCTACCTTCTTCCTCTTCTACATAGATAAGGAAAAAGTGGGGGCTGATTTCTTCAAGCAAGTACAAATCCAGAAGACAAGCGAAGGAAAAACAGAAGTATTTAAAAAGGATTACATCCAGTACTATAGCTATCCTGAGAAAAAGTATGATTTACTCTCCTTTATTATCTTTACCAGTAATAAAACAGAAGGAGAGGCTCAGGATATTTACACCTTACAGACACCCTCCAAGCAATATACCATTACTATAAAAGGAAAATATGTAGATCCCCCCTGCTGCTGTGCAACCTCTCTTGTGGAAGAGGTCTTGCTCAATGGAAAGAAATGGGAATACAAACAATATGCTGAATTAGGAGGAGGAAAATACCTTGTCATTGACAATTAATCATTAACCATTAATCATTAACAATTGAATTTCATCGTTTCCGCCCGCAAATACCGCCCACAGACCTTCCGTGATGTTGTGGGACAAAAGGCTATCACCGATACCCTGGAGAATGCCATTGCCAATGACCACCTCGCACAGGCCTTACTCTTTACTGGCCCTCGTGGGGTTGGTAAGACCACTTGCGCTCGTATCTTAGCCAAGAAAATCAATGAGAAAACTACCCCTACCGAAGGGGATAATGACTTTGCTTTCAATATCTTTGAGCTGGACGCGGCTTCTAACAACAGTGTGGAGGGCATCCGCTCCCTCATCGAGCAAGTGCGTATCCCTCCCCAAGTAGGTAAGTATAAGGTATATATCATTGACGAGGTGCACATGCTCTCCAATGCGGCCTTCAACGCCTTCCTCAAGACGCTGGAGGAACCACCCGCTCATGCCATTTTTATCTTGGCCACCACCGAGAAACATAAGGTGATTCCTACCATTCTTTCTCGCTGTCAGATCTTTGACTTCAAGCGCATCACCATTAGTGATGCCCGCGAGTACCTCAAGTATATCGCTGGCGAACAAGGCCTCAAGGCTGAGGACGAAGCCCTACAGATCATCGCCCAAAAAGCCGACGGCGCCATGCGCGACGCCCTCTCTATCTTTGACCGCGTGGTGAGTTTCTGCGGAGGTACCATTACCCGACAAGCCGTATCCGAGATTCTCAACGTCTTGGACTACGATACTTATTTTAAGATTACCGACCTTATTGTCGCCAACAATATCCCACAACTCTTGGTAGAGTTCAACAGCATTCTTGCACATGGCTTTGACGGACAACACTTTATATCTGGCCTAGCAGGACACTTCCGCGACCTGATGGTTTGTAAGAACAACAAGACCATCGCCCTTATGGAAGTGGGTGAGGAAACCCAAAAGAAGTACGCCGAACAAACGGCCAAGTGCGATTTTCCTTTCTTGGTACGCGCCTTGGAGATTGCCTCCGACTGCGACCTTAAGTATAAGACAAGTCGCACCCCGCGCCTCTTAGTAGAGCTCGCCCTTATGCAATTAGCCTCATTGACCTTTGAAGGGGATAAAAAAAAAATGATGGATATATAATCCCTGTCTGCGTTTTCCACAAGGACACCCCTAAGGAAAACAGAACAGAAGCCACTCAACCTCAACAAGTTACCACTACCACAGCCACACCCACCCCTGTAACCACTCCGCCTGCCCATAGTGTTTCGGCCACTTCCCTTAAGAGTATCCAGCTCAAGCGCGAAGCTGCCAAGGTGCGCGATGACCACAACCTATCCTCCCAAGACCTCCCTGCCGAGAACTACACCAAGGAGGATTTCGATCGTGTATGGCAGAACATGCTCACCATCTTGGACAAGCGGGGCGAACACCTACTCATTAGCTATTTAGGAAAGACCACTCCTGCTATTGATAAGGACATCATTCACATAGAAGTCAGCAGCAACATAGCCGATATAGACATCCGCTCTCACCAGCAGCGCCTGCTCACCTATATTCACAAGCAGCTCAAGAACCACCATATCACCATGGAGATCACCCTCAACCGAGCCGCCGCTGTCGCTGCCACTCCCTACACTCTCGAAGAGAAGTACAACGCCCTTAAAGAGCAAAACCCATTCCTTGAGACCTTTGTCCAAGAATTAGGACTACAATTCTAAAGAGCGAATAACGAATAGTGAAGAGTGAAAAGCATTCTTCACTATTCACGCTTCATGGTTTCTCCCAGATAGTAATACTTTTTCTTAGGGGAGCTCTCCCAAATTTTGCCATTTGTTGACTACTATTCCCTTTTTGTTGTTTTAGTGAGTATATTTTCACAGGTTTAAAGCCTATTTGTTGTGCTATATAGGTTGAAATATAATCAACAGGTATGATTTCTCCTCCATATCTCACATTATCATTTACAAAAGCTACTTTAGCACCTGATTTACACACTCTAAAGAGTTCTATATAGACAAATGTAAGCTCTGTAAAGTATCCTTTGACCATCTGCAGAATACCTCTGTTATTTATATCTCCTACTTCACTCCGTTTTATCAAGTTATTATTAATTTCATTGAGTGTAGGATTGTTCTCTATTAGTTGTAAGACATTGTAAAAATCCTTTTCTTTATTCAGTGACAGATATAAGTCATTCAGTTCTTGTATTTTAGATTTGTTTTCCACAGTACAAGAAAGTAGCGCTTGGCGTAGTTGTTTGATGGAGGTATCGGTAGAACCTAAGTAAGCAAGTTCCAAAGCATAGGTTCGGGTATAGTCATAACGATTACAATAAGGAGGAGAAGTAATAACCGCATGGATAGAATTATTTGGTATCTTAGGTAGTTCAAAAAGAGCGCTATTATTAGAAAAATGCAATGTAGCAGTGTTAGGTTTTGTTTGTTTTTGAATATATAAAATATCTTCATATATGTTATGAAGTTCTTGTATAATAGATTGTTTTAGTGTTGGGAGCTCTCCTTTATCTAATTTAGTGGAGAGTGAAGGGATACCCCTTTCCTGGCGCTTCTTTTGAGTTTCCTGCATCTTTTCACTTCTGTAGTCCCATCGCAGAAATTGTCCATCTTTGGAGGTATAACTTATTTTCTCTAAGGAATTAAGGATTGTAAGTGTTATAAGATTTTTCAAGGCTTTCGAATGGTGACTCTTGGCATTCCACTCAGTTATAAAAGCAATATCCTTTGTGGTATTTTCAGGATAGGCTCCATAGGTAATATTGATATAAGGGGTCTTATGAGGATAATCCTGGGGAGTGCTTAGTGCGCTCACCTCTTGTATAAGTTGTTTTATTTCAAGGAGATTGTAGTCAAAAATTGCCTGCTTGGCATTGATAACAATTTCGGAAAGTGGGAGAATATCAAAACAAATACTGTTGATATTGTGCATTTTACACACCATGTTAGTAGTTCCTGATCCTGCAAAAGGGTCAAGAACCGTATCTCCTTCCTTTATATTAAAATCATTTAATAGTGTTCTCACTAGGTCAGAAGAGAATCCTTCCTTATATTTGAGCCAACGATGTAGGGCATTATTTTTACTAAGTTGGTAACTTACATTCTTTCGGTTAAATTTGTCCGAAATATCGGTTATCTTTATATATTCTTTTTCAAGTTTTATTCTTTCTATTTGTTGCCCAAAGTTGTTGGC